>X363_Desmarests_Spiny_Pocket_Mouse__coassemble_1157_pt1 | contig 10829 bp, 8 predicted proteins | sample X363_Desmarests_Spiny_Pocket_Mouse__metabat2_low_PE_031 | metagenome-assembled genome bin X363_Desmarests_Spiny_Pocket_Mouse | reverse complement strand
AACTGGTATACTTCCTGGCGATTTTTGGCCCCTTTTACTTGACTGCTTACAACAGGCTTGTCCCGCAGCGCGGGGTCGTACAGAATCTCCACGCTGGCATAAAAGTTGTTCATATCCGAGTGCAATATTACAGGCTTCATGCTCTCAGTATATGAGGGCAGTCTGGCCTTCATCCCCGAAAGGAGGCACAGCCATGTGCGGAAGATACAGCTTAGCGCCCGACCAGTCCAAGGAGATTGCCCAGATCGTAGCCGAGGTACAGGCCCGGTTTGGGGCTGCCAGTATCCATACCGGGGAGATATTCCCTACCAATGCTGCCCCCATCCTGCTTCCAAACGGACAAAAAATGGCCCCCAAGCCAATGATCTGGGGGTTCCCCAGTTTCAAGGGCAAGGGGGTCATCATCAATGCCAGAGGCGAGACAGCCTTGGATAAACCGATGTTCCGCCGCTCTGTTTTGGAGCGCCGGTGCATCGTGCCTACAACCGGCTTTTACGAATGGGACAGTCAAAAAAGGAAATACCATTTTCGCCTGCCAGGGCAGGACAGGCTTTATCTGGCTGGGCTTTGGAATGTTTTTCAGGGCGAGGAGCGGTTTGTCGTTCTAACCACCGCCCCCAACGATACCATCATCCATGTCCATGATCGGATGCCTGTACTGCTGACTGATGATGAAGTGATACCCTGGCTCCATGATACCGGAATGGCGTCCACAAAGTTGACAGCTTTGCAGCCGGCTTTGGAGGGCATCGCTGTCTGATCACCAGCGGATGCGCACCTCTGTCCCCACAGTGTCTCGATCTGAACGCCGACCAGGTACCAAAGAGTACAGTCTATTACCATTCTCTAACTTGCATTTCTGAAGTCCTTGCCGAGATCCTTCCCAAGCGATAAAAGGGCACCGTGTGAGAAGCGGACCACAATAGCACATGCTATGATAGTGCCATCAAACACAGGAGGTGCCACATGCACGCATGGGAAACAATCGAACGCTCTTTAGACTTTATTGAGGAGCACCTGGAGGAAGAGGTCAAGATAGAGGCGCTGGCCGATGCAGCCGCCCTCTCCCCGTTCTACTTCCAGCGTCTGTTCAAACGCTTGGTACACAAGCCGGTTCAGGAGTATATCAAGCTCCGCCGGCTGGCCAGAGCGGCTGACGCATTGCGGGATACTAAGCGGAGGATTCTTGATGTGGCCATGGACTACGGTTTTTCCAGCCACGCCAATTTTACAAGAGCCTTCAAAGATGCCTACGCAATTACTCCGGAAGAGTATCGAAGGACGCTCCCTATGCTCAACACATTTGACCGTCCAGAGGTCTCTGCGAACTATGTGCTGATCGGTGAGGGTGTCCCACTGGTAGTGGGCGGTATCGTCCTGGAGATTGAACGGAAAACCCTGATTGCTCCGGAAACCTATATAGGTTTTGAAACCGCAGTCAGTATTGCCGCGCAGACGCCGGCTGGCGAGAGCACTGGCGTGGACATCCCCGGCCAGCTCTGGCGCCGGTATCATGCCGAACGGGGTTCCATCGCTCCAGGTGTCCACGCAGGCGCGGAACTGGGGATGTCTCATTCCGCAGATCCCAAATCGGGGACCTTCCAGTACTTTGCAGGCGGACTGTTGGAAAATGATCCATCCTCGTTCACAGACGGTATGGTTCAGCGGGAGCTGCCCGCTGGCGAGTATATCGTGTGTAAAGTGGAGGCAGAAAATTTTGAGGTATTGGTGACTGCTGCTTTGAACCAGGCCAGCCGGTATCTCTTTGGCACATGGCTGCCCCAGCATAATTTAACGACCGCACCATTTTCGGCTGAAAAATATTATCGGGACACGGAAGGCGCGGCTTACATGGAGTTGTGGGTCATGCCCATACCCATGTCAGCCGCGGACGATACTGCACCTGTGTAACGAACCATTCAAAACTATGGGTCTTGTGGGAAAAGTAATGCCATCCATGTCCATGACCGGATGCCTGTACTACTGACTGACGATGATGTGATGCCCTGGCTCCATGATACCGGAATAGCGTCCGCAAAGTTGGCGGCTTTGGAGGGTATTGCTATCTGATCACCAGCGTATGCGTACCCTCTGCCCCCACAGCGTTTCGACCTGAACACCGACCAGGTACCAGCCGCTGCTATTCATCTCAATGCGTGTGGGTATCCACTGCTCATTTAACCAAATATCCATTGTAGTGCCGCAGTGGAGGCCTCTGTAGCAGTCATCGGCATTAAAGCGGATATCTGCACGACCGCTTTGCATATCGGGAATCAAAATGCCTTCTCTCATAACTGATTACTCCAATCAAAAAAATATTGGGCCCCATACCCTAAAGTCAATCTTTTGGCTTAATGGGCATGGGGCTCTATGTCACCGATCGCTCAATAAAAGCATCGGTTTAAGTACAGAATTTGGCTATGTCAGGATCCTTTTCAAGTGGTGTAAAAGTGGTGTAACTCGCTAAATTTAGATTACTCTAATATGGCTCAAATCCATTGAAAACACTGGCATTTTTAACCCTTGCAGGGGCGTAAAATGTACTTTCAGCGCCTTAAGGTACATACTCTCACCTACTTCTCTACAAAAGCCGTTAAATCCTTACGGCTCAAGGGGTTTCAGGATTTGCTGCATCACGAATCTCTACGAAAATTCTTGTAAATTAACGGTCAAGCGGTATAAATTTTGGTATAAACCAAATGTCCTGGAGAACTTTCAGGTTTACATCTTTCTGCTGCGGCAGGCGCATGATATAGCAAATTATTATAGCATAGGGCAAGCCGAATTTCAATATAATGCCTCAAATTTCGTTGCATATCAAAGATATCCTTGAAATGGTAGTAGAAGGTCATGCGGCTGACGCCGCAGTCCTCCGCAATGTCATTGACCGTGATTTTCCTCAGCGGTTTCTGGAGCAGCAGCTTTTTCAGCGATGCTTCTAACGCCCGTTTTGTCATCATGGCGAATTTTACCCGGACAGCCATCAAGGCAACGTTATTTAACCCTTGACATTTCCTCCCCGCCGGAGCCGGCAGGGCTCTAAATGCTGGCTTTAATATTTTTACAAAAAACCGCTTTACAGATCGCCATTTTCTTGTTATAATACACAATAGTAAATCTTGTGGAAACGAGGGATCATCCATGGCATACCGTATTTACGTCATCACCGCGAACACCGCCCGCTACAACGGGACGGAGAAGGATCTGTCCGGCCCCGCCGTAGTCAAAACGTTGGAGCAGGCGGGCTACACCATCGCGGGCCACCAGATCCTGCCCGACGAGCGCCGGGTGCTGGCCGACAGCATGAAAACCATCTGCGACAAGCACGCCGCCGACATCATCGTCACCACCGGCGGCACCGGCTTCAATCCCGAGGACTGCGCCCCCGAGGCCACCATGGACATCCTGGAGCGCCTCACCCCGGGTATCCCAGAGGCCATGCGGGCCCACGCCCTGAAAAGCTCCCCCCTGGGCGTGCTCACCCGGGCCGTGGCGGGCATCCGCAAAAAGACCCTTATTATCAACCTCCCGGGCACGCCGGAGGTGGCCCAGCAGATGCTGACCTATATCCTCCCCTTCCTGCGCCTGGGCCTCCAGGTGATGAACGAGGCCAACTGATCCGCCCTCAGCGCATAAAACAGACCGGGCTTTGCGGCCCGGTCTGTTTTTTCACCTATTGCGCGCCGTTGAACTCGTCGTAGAAACGGTCGTGGATGACCTGCACCGCCCGGTCCGCGTCGCTGATATGGACCAGCACGGAGACCTTGATCTCGCTGGTGGAGATCATATTGATGTTGATGCCAGCGCTGAACAGCGCCTCAAACATAGCGGCGGCCACGCCGGGGTTGTTGATCATGCCCGCGCCCACAATAGACACCTTGGCGATGTTGTCCGACACGTCGATGCGGTCGAAGTGGATGCGGTCCCGGTTGTCCTCCAGCAGCTTCTGGGCCAGCTCCATGTCCCCCTTGGCCACGGTGAAGCTGATGTCCTTGGTATCGCTGCGGCCGATGGACTGGAGGATGATGTCCACGTTCACGTTGTTTTTGGCCAGCAGGGAAAAAATCTTATAGGCGATGCCCGGGGTGTTCTCCAGGCCCACCAGGGCCAGACGGGCAATGTTCTTATCCTTGGCGACGCCGCTGATGTGGGATTTTTCCATAGTCTTGACGACCTCCTTCACTTTCGTACCGGGCTTGCGTTCAAAGCTGGACAGAACCTCCAAATTCACGCCGTACCGCTTGGCCATCTCCACCGAGCGGTTGTGGAGCACCTGGGCGCCTAACGTCGCCAGCTCCAGCATCTCGTCATAGGTGATCTCGTCCAGCTTGTGGGCGGTGGGCACCAGGCGGGGGTCGGCGGTGTATATGCCGTCCACATCGGTGAAGATCTGGCACAGGTCGGCGCCCAGGGCCGCGGCGATAGCCACCGCCGACGTATCCGACCCGCCCCGGCCCAGGGTGGTGATATCGTCATACTTGTTCAGCCCCTGGAAGCCTGTGACAATGACGATGCGCCGCTTGTCCAGCTCCGCCCGGATGCGCTCTCCCTGCACCCGTTTGATGCGGGCGTTGCCATAGCCGGAGTTGGTGCGGAAGCCCGCCTGCCACCCGGTGAGGGACACCACCGGGAAGCCCATGCCCTCGATGGCCATGGCGCACAGGGCGCAGGAGATCTGCTCGCCGGTGGACAGCAGCATATCCAGCTCCCGCTTGGAAGCGTTGGGGTTGACCTCCTCCGCCTTTTCGATGAGGTCGTCGGTGGTGTCGCCCTGGGCGGACAGCACCGCCACCACCTGATTGCCCTTTTGATAAGTATCGGTGATGATGCGGGCCACGTTGCGGATCCTGTCCGCGTCCGCAACGGAGGACCCGCCGAATTTTTGTACGATCAATGCCATAGTTTGTTCATCCTCTCATGGAGATTTCTCTCAACACTCCATTTTATGCCGCTGTGAAAAATCAGTCCAAAACCCGAAAGGCGCTGGACATACGCAAGCCAGCCAGCTTCTCCATCAGCGTGCCCTGGGTGAACTCACCCTCGGTGAGACAGGCGGACTCGGTCCCGCCGCTCTCCCGCCGGGCCAGCAGCTTGCACCCCGGCAGGGCGGCGCGCAGCGCGTCAGCAGACCCGGCCGCCCGGACATACCAGCGGCTCTTAAGCCCGTCGGTGCCGCAGACGGCGTCCTCGCCCCCCGGCTCCCAGCCCAGGGCCTTGCGGTGGCCCATGTTCCGGGCCACGTCGATCACGTCCGCCACCACGGCGGAGGCGGTGGGCAGCTTGCCCGCCCCCCGGCCATAGAACATCACGTCGCCGATGGCGTCCCCCCGGACAGAGATGGCGTTGAACACGTCCTCCACCCCCGCCAGCGGGTTGGACTGGTCCACCAGGTGGGGGGCCACATAGGCGCACACCCTGCCGTCCTCCCGGCGGATGGCCCGCCCCAGCAGCTTGATCTTTTTGCCCGCGCTCTCGGCGTAGTCCACGTCCGCCAGGGTCACCCCGGTAATCCCCTGGGTGGGCACCTGGGCGGGGCTGATGTGCCGCCCGAAAGCGATGTCCGCCAGAATGCAGATCTTCCGGCAGGCGTCGTGCCCCTCCACGTCGGCGGAGGGGTCCCGCTCGGCGTAGCCCTTCTCCTGGGCCTCCCCCAGCGCCGCGTCGAAGGTGAGCCCCGCCCGGATCATCCGGGTGAGGATATAGTTGGTGGTGCCGTTCACAATCCCGTAGATCTCCAAAATCTCGTTGGCCGCCAGACACTGGCTCAGGGGCCGGATGATGGGGATACCGCCGCCCACGCTGGCCTCGAAGAGATAGCACACGCCCCTGTCCTTCGCCAGCTGGGTGAGCTCATAGCCGCAGGTGGCCACCAGCTCCTTGTTGGAGGTGACCACGCTCTTGCCCGCCTCCAGGGCACGGCGGGTGAAGTCCAGGGCCACCGTAGCCCCGCCGATGGTCTCCACCACAATATCCACCTCGGGATCCTTTTCAATCACCGAAAAATCCTTTACGAACCGGTCCGCGAAGGGGCTGCCGGGGAAGTCCCGCACATCCAGAATATATTTCAGGCGGATCAGCCCGCCCGCCTTGCGCTGGATGCTGCTCTCGTGGCCGGTGAGCACCTCGGCCACGCCGGAACCCACGGTGCCAAAGCCCAATACCGCTACATTTACCATATGCCGCCATTCCTTCCTCCGGACCTGACCTGTACCGCGGTCATTTCAGTCCTCAATCTGAGAAAAAACCACTAAAGCAGAACTTCTTAGACTATATCACATCTTTGGGCGGATGGCAATCGCCAGCCTCCCTGCTTTTTCACCAAACCTTTTTTGTCCCGCGCCCGTTTCTTTAGCGGAATGAAGCAATACAGTCCCCGCGGGACGCAAGGAACCGCCTGACGGCACGCCGTCAGGCGGTTCCCATCCCCACGCTCCCCTTACCAGGTCAAGGGGCCGGGGTTAAAATTGCCATCCGCCGGGATATAGGGCTGGTCGCCCCCGCCCGGGTCGATGGGATCCACCGGGAGGATGGGCTCGAAGCTCTGCTGGGGCGGCTCCATCGAGGGCCAGGGCTCCGATGTGGGCGGGACAATGGGCTCGGACACCTCGGGGCTGGGGAAGAGCCACTCCGGCGGCTCTATGGGATTGCCGGACTCGGTGGGCTCCGGGGATTCCGGAGGCTCCGGGGGCTCTGGCTGCCAGCCCTCCACGTGCACATAGCAATAGCGCTTTTCCTCCGGGATGGCCTCATACCAGCTCAGCAGGCCGTCGGCGTCCACGACGCTCAGGCCGGGCTTGGCCAGTTCCCGCTCATAATTTACCATATAGACGGTCTTCACGCTCTCCTCCGGGCACAGCTCCCCCGCCAGGTGGTAGCGATCAGTGGGCTCCGCATTGGCGTTCAGGATGGGGCTGTCCATGCAGATCTTCACCGGTACGTGGCAGTCGCAGTACTCGGCGGGGGCGTCGGCGGGGAACAGGCGGAAGCTCTGCACCCGGCTTCCCCGGATATCCAGCTCACACTCGGGCAGCGACCGCTTGCCGCAGTCCAGGCAGATGGAATAGGAGTTCAGCGTTCCGGGCACCTCGAAGGCCATGTTCTCCTTGTCCTCGTGGAGGATGGTCATCACCTTCTGCCACAAGGACACCGTGGGATTGGCATGGTTATTGTTGATCAGCTCGCTGTAGTTATAGCCGCACCACACCGCGGCGGTATAATAGTGGGTGTAGCCGCAGAACCAATAGTCGAACACGTCGTTGGTGGTACCCGTCTTGCCCGCCACGGTCTGGCCGGGGATGCGGGCGCCATAGCCGGTACCGCCGCTGCCGTTGACCACGTTGGTAAGCAGGGAGTTCATATAATAGGCGGTCTCCGGCTTGATGGGGTAGGTGGTCTCCGGCCTGTTGTCCACAATGACGTTTCCGTTGGCGTCCCGGATCTCCAGCACGGTGGTGGCCTTGGTGAACTTGCCGCCCCGGGGGAAGGTAGCGTACGCCGCCGCCATCTCGAAGGTGGACACGCCTTTGGTCAGCCCGCCCATGGACAGGGGGCTGCGGTCGATGTCCGATTTCACCTCTCCGGTGGAGGTCTCCATATAGGGCACCAGGGTGGTAAAGCCGTATCTCTGGGTCATGAAGTCATAGGACGCCTGGGGGGTGACCTGCTCCAGCACCCGCAGGGCCACGGTGTTCAGGGAGCGGGTCACCGCGTCCAGCACGGTAGTCAGCCCCTTGTAGCTGGCCGAGACGTTCAGCGGCCACACCTTGCCGTTGAGCAGGTAGGGGTTGTCGTCCACCACGGAGGCCGGGGTGATCAGCCCCATCTCAATGGCCGGGGAGTAGACGGACACGGGCTTGATGGAAGACCCGGGGGGACGCGCGGTCTGCACCGGCGTGACCCAGACCCGGTTGCCCGTCTTGTCCTGGGTGCTGCCCATGGCCACCACATAGCCGGTGGAGTTGTCCACCACGGTGATAGCGGACATAAGCCGCTGGCCCGTTTTTTTGGACACCTGGTCCAGATTGGCGCGGTCATTGAAAACGGCGTCCACCGCCGACTGGACCTCCGGGTCGTAGGCGCACACGATGGTGAGCCCCCCGCTGAACACCCGCTGGCGGCAGGTCTCCTCGTTCATCTCGGTGGCCTCCTGGAGCACGCTGGTGGCCTCCTTGATCACCGCCTCGCTGTACCAGGAGTAGATGCTGGACAGCTTGGCGTCCGCGGCGGACTGGTCCGGGTCGTCCGGGTCGTCCGGAGTAGCCTGGAGATCCCGGGCAAACACCAGGGGCTGGGCGATGGCGGCGTCCCGCTCCGCCTCGGTGATATAGGCCCCGTTGGGGGAGATCTCCGGATCAGCCATCAGGTTCAGGATGAGCTCCTGCCGGGCCTTGTTGAACTCCCGGTTGGTCCACACCGAGCCGCTGTCATAGGAGTCCTCCGCCCCGCAGTACTCGCACACCTCGTCCCTGGACAGGGAATACCGCTTGCACTCCGGATTCTGGCATTGGTAGCGCACCACGTCCACCGTGCCGTAGGGGGCGTAGAGGGAGGGGTTGTTGGTGATGCCCGCCAGACTGGCGCACTCGGCCAGGGACAGGTCCCACACGTCCTTGCCGAAATAGTACCGGGACGCGGCCTGGACGCCGTAATAATTGCCGCCCATGCCGATCTTGTTCAGATAAGCGGTGAGGATCACCCGCTTGTCATAGTTGTTTTCCAGCTCCAGGGCGGTGAAAATCTCCTGAATCTTCCGGGTGACGGTGATGTCGTCCCGGCCGGTGAGGTTCTTGATGAGCTGCTGGGTGATGGTGGAGCCGCCCCTGATGTTGCCGCCGGTGAACAGCTTGAGCACACCCGCGGCGGTGCCCCGCCAGTCCACGCCTTGGTGCTGCCAGAAGCGCTTGTCCTCCACGGCCACATAGGCGTTGATGAGATTCTCGGGAATCTGGTCGTAGTCTACGATCTCCCGCTTTTCGTTGCCCGACAGGGTCTGGAGCTCCCTGAGCTCCCCGGTCTGCTTGTCCTCGTATTTGATGACGGAGTTTTCGTTCATGGTGTAGTCGTCCAGGTTCAGGTAGGTCTTGGGCATCACCGCCGTTTTGACATACACCACGGCGAAGCACGCCATAAAGCACCCCGTAACAACGCCCACCAGCAGCAGGGTGCCGATGACCTGGAAAAAGCGGATGAGAACGGTGAGCACAATGGGACGGCGGCGGCGCTTGCGCGTCCTGGACCGGGGCTGCTGTCGCTGCCCCCCGCCCTGGGGCTGGGACGCACGGCGGGGCTCTCCGGCCTGACGCTGGGGCTCCTGGCGCTCCGGGCCGCGGTTTTGGTTGGTGTCTGGCATATTGAGATCCCTCCGATGTATTGAAGCCGCCCCGCCTGGGTGGGGCGTCCGGGTCCCCTCTCTCCGGGCCCTCCGGCCCATATTTGGATATTATACCACGGCGGAGCCGGTTTGTCCACCCTGTGCCGGCCGACAGGATTCGGCGGGGTCTCCCCCCTCCCCCTCCGGGCGCCGCAGCTCCCGGCGCAGGTAAACCATGTCCGCCAGCTGGACGCCGCCCTCAAAAATGGGATGGTCGTAGTGGTCTGTAAAAAAATTCCTGACCACATGGGAGCGGACAAAACCGCACCGCTCATAGAAGGGCACCGTCAGCGGGCTATCCCCGGTCCCCACCTGGAGGATGGAAAACTGACCCCCGTATTGGGCGGCCACAAAGCCGATCAGCGCCCTAGCGTACCCTCTCCCCTGCCAGGCCGGCTCGGTGGCGATGCTCTTGATCTCCAGCACGCCGCCCCCCTCGTCGGTGACGACGCATTGGCATTTGATGCCCCCGTCGTCCAGCACGTACATGGTGCCCCGCTCCAGATAGCGGTCGATCATATCCTCCTGCTCGTCCGCCAGCAGAAGCAGGGGGAGATACCTTTTTTTATCGGATGTGATTTTCCTGATCTCCATACCATCACTCCCCCGGCGGTCTCTCCGCCGTCCCCATAGTGGGTCTACTATACCGCAGACGCCCGGACAATGCAACAAGCCGCCGTTGAAAAAAGCCGTTCTTTATGATAAAATAAAATTATCTTATGAAATTTGGGAGGAGGCCCGCCGTGGACGCGCTGGAACAGCTGACCATCCCCCTGCTGGAGTGGTACCGGGACAACGCCCGCGCCCTGCCCTGGCGGGAGGACCCCACCCCCTACCACGTCTGGCTGTCGGAGATCATGCTCCAGCAGACCCGGGTGGCGGCGGTGTTGGACTACTACAAGCGGTTTCTCGCCGAGGCCCCGGACATCGCAGCCCTGGCCGCCCTGCCCCAGGACCGGCTGATGAAGCTGTGGCAGGGGCTGGGCTACTATTCCCGGGCCCGGAACCTGCAAAGGGCGGCGGGGGTGGTCATGGAGGAGTATGGCGGGGCGTTCCCGGCGGACTACGCCGCGGTGCGCGCCCTGCCCGGGGTGGGGGACTACACCGCCGGGGCCATCTGCTCCATCGCCTTCGGTCTGCCCGTCCCCGCCGTGGACGGCAATATCCTGCGGGTGTATGCCCGGATCACGGGGGACGATGGGGATATCGCCTCGCCCCAGATGAAGCGGCGGGTGGCGGGGGAGCTGTCGCAGACCATCCCCGTGGACGCGCCGGGGGCCTTCAACCAGGCCCTGATGGAGCTGGGGGCCATGGTGTGCCTGCCCAACGGGGCCCCTCTGTGCGCCCGCTGCCCCGCGAGAGGGTTCTGCGCCGCACTGGCCCAGAATCGGATTGCCGAGCTGCCCGTCAAGGCCCCCAAAAAGCCCCGGCGGGTGGAGGGGCGCACCGTGTGGCTCAT
>X363_Desmarests_Spiny_Pocket_Mouse__coassemble_1154_pt1 | contig 10843 bp, 9 predicted proteins | sample X363_Desmarests_Spiny_Pocket_Mouse__metabat2_low_PE_031 | metagenome-assembled genome bin X363_Desmarests_Spiny_Pocket_Mouse | reverse complement strand
GGTACAGTTTAAAAATTTCGCGGGAGTACCGGGCCGCTTGGCTCGGTACTCCCGCTCTCTTTCTCTGGATTTTTTACACCGCCTGGGCCATGAAGCTGCCCATCTTCTGCGCTGCGTCCTTCTGCATATCAGTGGTGACGTGGGCGTAGGTGTCCAGGGTGAACCCTGCGCTGTAGTGGCCCAGCATTCCGCTCACGGTTTTGATATCTACGCCGTTTTGCAGAGCCACTGTAGCGAACGTATGTCTCATGTCGTGGAACCGGATTTCCGGCAGCCCCGCCCGTTTCAGCACCCGGTGGAGCATATGGAGCACGCTGTCCGGGGACATGGGACCGCCTGTGGGGGATGGGAATACGTACTCGCTGTTGGTTTTCTGTCTCTGTTCTTTGAGAATCTCCACCGCATCAGCCCCGATGGACAGGGCGCGGTAGGAATTTTTCGTTTTCAGTGGCGCTTCCACGATCTCACCATCGATGCGGGCAACCTGCCGGCGAACGTGGATGATCCCTTGCTCCGGGTCTATATCTTCCCGCTTCAGCCCCAGCAACTCGCCCCGCCGCGACCCGTGGCCAGTTCGATGTAGTACAGCTCGAATACGCCGCTCTCCTTCGCTTCGTACAGGAACGATGCCAGCTGCTCCACTGGAATGGTCTTCATCTCTCTGTACTCCAACTTTGGGAGTACACAGCCGTTGGTCGGGTTCGTAGCAATGAGCTTCTGGTCGATGGCAAAATCCATAGCAGAGGATATCACCTGGTTGATATTCCGCACCGTTTTGGCACTCAGGCCTTTGGGCTGGTTTTTGGATTCCACACGTTCCACCCTGCCGCCGCTCAGCAGTTTTTTGTACAGCTTCTGTAAATCCAGAGAGGATAATTTGCAGAGCGGAATTTTGCCGATGCTGGGCTTGATGTGGTTGTCGATGTAGCCCCGGTACGTCTTATGGGACGAGGGCCGCACCTTGATCTTGGCGCAGTTTTCGAACCACACGTCCATCCACTGGCCAACTGTGTACTGCTCGGCCCGGATAGCGTCCACCTTCGCATTTTCCTCAATGGCCCTCTGGAGCTTCTCCTTGCACTCCTTCTGCGTTTTCGCCAGTACGTTTTTGTAGATCGCCTTGCAGTTTTCTCATCGCGGCCCGCTGTGTAGCGCCCCTCCCAGCGACCATCGCTCCGTTTACGAATGTTCCCTTCTCCGTTGGCCCTGCGCTTAGCCACGCATCTCATCCCCTTTCCCGCTCTCTTTGTTTACAGCACCGCAATTTTTGAGGGGCTGATTCGCTCCTGCTCCTGTTCGTAGGAATAACTACCATCCGCACTCAACTCCATGGCAATGCCCCAGGCCAGACGGAAGCCTGCGATGAAGCTGTTCAGAGCCATTTCCTCCTGCACCATGGTGTGGGCGTCCACCAGCCGGAGCAGCTTTTTCCGCCCCTGCTTGTCCAGCAGGGTGGAAACCGCCTGACTCATTTTCTCAAGCTCTTGCCGCCGTTCCACATCCTTTGCTGCTGGAGTGAATCTGTCCTCTAATGCCCTCATGTAATCGTACATGGCGTATCCCTCCTTCGCAGCGACACACCATACCACACCTCGGAGGGAATAGCTACTGAATTCAGAGAGAGTTATCAGTTCAGACATATATTTTTTCGAGTTGCTCCGCCTTCTGCTGTGATCCTTCTCTTTGTAGACGGTGGTGCAATTCACGGGCGGCTTGGCTTCCTCAAATCTCTGATTTCTGCTCTGATCCCCACGTTGACCCCTGCCAAAACCGCTCAACCGTGGGCATTAGCGCAATATCAGACGCCAATGTGAGTCCAGGCGCTCAAATTTGACCCCACCAAAGGTGCACCTTCCCGAAGCCTGAAAGCCCTTGAAGCGACCCGCACTGCGGGGCGCTGTGACTCGGGCGGGTGTCACTTGTGACGCCCGCCTTTTATCCTGCTTTTTCTTCCGACCCTCTGAATTGCCCTTGTTCTGGGCATTTCGCTGGGCTGGGTACTCTGAAATCAACGCTGGCAGAGGCGGGCAAATGCGGCGGGGAGACTGAGTGGTCTGCCCAGTCTCCCCGTATTCTCTGCGGCGCTGCGTCTCCAACTCCGAGGGTGAAAATGCCGCTCCGTCACAGCGGCGTACAAAGGCCGCAACACCGCGTTTCATTCTCTCGGAGGTGTACGGATGCCACCCGACCCGCAGGATGGGCACAAACCGCCGCACAACGCGAAACAGGGGGCTTCACGCTTTGGAGCCGTGGTCAGGCTGGAGGACTACGGTCATTGGCAGAGAACGCCCCGTCAAAAAATCGGAGTTCACCATTTTTCCATACTTGTTGGTGTGAACGGCATTGCACCGGAAACGCCATTCTATGATTTATGCGTGGTAGTTTCTTCTGGGCTGTTTTTGCAAAACCAGAACCTTTGAGGAATATGCCTCCATCAGTGGAAGGGCTCCTTCTTTGTTGTTATGCGTCTTGTTGATATATTTTTTCCCCCCCCCGCAAATCCTGGAGGGGGTCCCCCACACTGAATGTGGTGCAGAAACGAGCTCCAGAACAACTTTCCTGCGCTGTTTCTCACACCAGTGGTATTATGATTCCCCTCCAAATTATACGAATAGTGTGTTTCAAAAGCGGGAAACAACTGCTATAATGACTACGGAAACCATTCGAAAAGAGGAAATACCATGCAGCTGTCCGACAACATCCGCTCCTTTCGCAAAGAACGTTCCCTGACCCAAGAGCAGCTGGCCCAGGCACTGGGCGTCACCGCCGGTGCGGTATACAAGTGGGAGGCCGCCCTATCCACGCCGGATATCAGCCTGATCGTGGAACTGGCCGACTTTTTTGACACCTCCGTTGACGTTCTGCTGGGTTACGAGATGTGCAGCAATAAGCGAGAGGCGGCAGCAGCGCGGCTCAAGAATTGCATCTACCGCCGCGACGAGCACGGCTTGGTCGAGGCGGAAAAGCTGCTGGTCCGCTATCCGAACTGCTTCGATATCGTCTACACCAGCGCCGACCTATACTGGCTGTTCGGCTACACCAGCCGGAACCAAACCCGGCTGCGCCGCTGCATCGAGCTGATGGAGCGTGCCTGCCTGCTGCTCGGGCAGAATACCGACCCAGAGATTAGCGAGCTGTCCATCCGCCTCAGTATCGCCAAGGCTTGGTCCGCACTGGGCGAATACGAGAAGGCCGTCCAGCTCCTTCTGAATGACAATCCCCACGGTATCCATAATGACTTCATCGGCTATCTTCTGTCAGTCCACTGTGCCCGTCCAGACGAAGCCCTCCCCTATCTGTCCCGGGCACTGGTACACTGTGCCACCACGTTGGACAATGTGGCTCTGGGCTATTGCAGCGCCTGCTTTGCACGAGGGGATTTTCACACTGTAATCGGCGTTCTTCGCTTGGTTTTGGACTTTTTTGCCCACTTGAAAAAGCCCAGCCAGAACAATTATCTCGACAAGGCTGGTGTCCAGCTTACCATCTATCTCGCCGCCGCACAGATTGGGCTTGGCGACAGCTCCGGAGCGCGGGGCTCTCTGCGCACGGCAAGAGCACAGGCGGAGCAATTTGACCAAGCTCCAGACTACAGCGCGAATATGCGCTTTGTTGCCACTAACCGGCCCTCCTCCGCCTTTGACGACCTGGGCAACACCGCCATGGACTGCCTCCGAAATACGCTGGATGCCTGCAAAAACAGTGCACTTGCGGCACTGTGGAGCGAAATTGCGGCAGAGGAGCCCCAGACATGAACAATCGAACCCTATTTCTGCTCAGCAAAGGGGTGTCACACACAGGCACCAGGCTGTTTACCTTCGCCCTGAGCTGGTACATCCTCTCTCAGACTGGCTCCGGGCTGAGCTTCAGCGTTTCCCTGCTGGTCAACTACCTGCCGCAGATCATTCTGTCGCTGTTTGTGGGACACCTCAGCGACAGAGCGCTTCGTCCAAACCGCATTTTGGTCCTGTGCGATGTGGCCAGCGCCGCTGTCTGCTGCCTCCCGCTAATCCATCTTGAACTGGCGTCCATATACTGTACCATCTTTTTGCTGTCCGCCGTTTCCGCTGTGTTCAACAATGTGATCGACACACATCTCATCCATCTGGACGGGGTGGACAGTGCGGAAGATCTAAAAAAGCTGACCTCATCCGCACAGTTCATCACATCCGGCGTCAACATCATCGCCCCATCCGTCGGGGGCATTTTGATTCAGGTATGTTCTGTTCAGGTGTTCGCGGTCATCAACATCGTTTCCTTCCTGCTGTCAGCGTTTGGAGAGGTGTGGCTGAAGTATCGTCCTTGCCGGACAGCGCGCCGCGTTCAGGATTCCGGGACAATCCAGGGACATGGAAAGGCAGTGTTTTTCTATATGTTCGGGCAGAAAAAACTGCGAACGTTCTTCCTTGCGGACAGTTTGGGTAATTTTTGCTTCAGCGCGGGCGTCAACGTGGCCCTGCCGCTGATTATCACCACCACGCTGGGCATCTCCTCCCGAGGGTACGGCCTGATTTCCAGCAGCATCGCCCTGGGTTCAGTGCTCTGCGCCCTGTGGCGTATGAGGTTCCCGACCGAAAGCCGTCTCCAGTACCCCTTTTTGCAGATGGGACTCATCGGGGGTTGTATGCTCCTGCTGGCGCTGACGGCCTGCTTCCCCGGCCATGCCGCCCGGTCTGTCGCGGTCCTCTGTTCCGTGATGTTCGCCGTCGGCTGGCTGTCCATGGACGTCAACATCAGGACAAAAACGACGCTTCAGCTCTTCGTTGAGCCAGCCTATCTCGGGAAGGTTCTGGGTATATTCACCTCGATCTCATTCGTTCTGATCCCGCTGTCACTGGTGATTGCAGGCGGCATATCGGAGGTCTGCCCTGTCTTTGTGCTGCCTGCGGCAAACGGGCTCCTGCTGATTGCCGCGCCGACCTTTTTGCGGGCGGCGGAGTGATCACGGATTTTTCACGGCGACCCAGATTTAGACCCAGAATGGGAAAAGAGCGGGTGGAAACAATGGGAAGAACAGTGTCGGAAAGCATCCTGCCCTGGAACAAACCAGGTTCAAAAGCGCTAAAAAGCCGCGGCCAGCACCGCTGACAGCAGCTCATAACCCGAAGGTCGTAGGTTCAAATCTTTCCCCCGCCATGAAGTTCTGGATCATGCCGGACAAGACATAAAATTGCGTCACAAAACCCCCGCTGGTTTCAGCGGGGGTTTTCGCACTTACATCTGGAATATGACGCCTGCCAGCGCCGCCAGCCCGATAAAGCAGATAGGGTGCAGCTTTTTCAGCGGCGTGAACTTCGCCAACACAAAAATGGCAGCGGCCAGCAATATGGCGGGCCAGTAAAACAGCTCATACTTTGGCGCCACCGAACCAGGCGCCATCTCCGGCCCGGCCACCTCATGGAACATCAGCGCGATTTTCGCCACCTGGAGCAGGGCGGCGGTGATCAGCGCCACCGACGCCGCCCGCAGGCCGTAGAACACCGCGTCCACCGCCTTGGACTGGCGGAATTTCTGCAAAAATCCGGCGATCATGAGGATGATGACGATGGAGGAGGACACCAGCCCCAGGGTGGCAACGACACCCCCGGCCACGCCTGCGGTGTGGAAGCCCACATAGGTGGCCATGTTCACCCCCATGGGGCCGGGGGTGGACTCGGATATGGCGATCATGTCGGCCAAATCGCCGGAGGTGAACCAGCCGGTGCGCTGGCCCAGGTCGGTGAGGAAGGGGATGGTGGCCAGCCCCCCGCCCACGGAGAACAGCCCTACCCGGCAGAACTCCAGGAACAGCTGGAGCAGCAGCTTCACAAGCTCCATCATTTCAGCCCTCCCTTCGCCCAACGGACGCACAGCCCGGCGACGCCGGCAGCCACCACCAGGAATACCGGGGACATCAGGAAGCCCAGCACCTGTCCCAGCGCCCCCTGGGGCAGGGGGAAGAAGGTGCCGTATGCCGCCAGCACCAGCACCACGGCGTAGATCACCCGGGTTGGCCAGTCGATAACGGCATTTTTGAACAGCTTGATGACGCTGGAGGCGATCAGCGCCACCACTCCGGCCCGGACGCCGTTGAAGGCGTGGATTACCCAGGAAATATGCATAAAATTCTGCAAAAAGGCGGCGATCACCATAATGATGACCAGGGAGGGGAACACCAGCCCCAGGGTGGCGATAATCCCCCCGGCGGCGCCCGCCTGACTGCGGCCCACAAAGGTGGAGGTGTTCACGGCGATGATACCCGGGGTACACTGGCCCACGGCATAGTAGTCGGCCAACTCGTCCTCGGTGGCCCACTTTTTGTTTTCCACCAGCTCCCGCTGGAGGATGGGCAGCATGGCATAGCCTCCGCCGAAGGTGCACACGCCGATGCGGGCGAAGGTGAGAAACAGATCGATGAGAATGTTCATGCAATCACCACTTACCAATCAAAATTTATTGCCCCAGCCATTTCCCAAAATTGGAAGTTAGTCGAGCGCCCAAAATTCGGTATTCCCTCTTTTCATCTTATCACAAAAAAATTTTGCATTGGAAGGAGCGGTATGAATACTCTCATATCCCCACAGTTCCAACAACTCATGTTCTGCCGCTCTTCTAATCTTCATAGGCTTCATCCAATTCATCCAGCCACAGCTTCGCCACCGCGTCCGACGGCATTCTCCAGTCGCCTCGGGGGGACAGGGCCACCGAGCCCACCTTGGGCCCATCGGGCAGGCAGGAGCGCTTGAACTGCTGGGAGAAGAAGCGGCGGTAGAAGTTCTTCAGCCATTTCCGCAGGGTTTTCCGATCATAGCGGCCCTCCATGGCCCGCTCGGCCAGCCGCAGCACCTTCCGGGGCGGGAAGCCCCAGCGGATGGCGTAGTACAGGAAGAAATCGTGGAGCTCATAGGGCCCCACTAGATCCTCGGTAATCTGGGCGATCTCCCCCTCCCTGGGGGGGAGCAGCTCGGGGGAGACGGGGGTGTCCAGGATATCTCGGAGCACCTCCCCGGCCCGGCCGCCCAGTCGGTCGGCCTCCCAGGCCACCAGATAACGTACCAGCGTCTTGGGGATGGAGGCGTTGACGGCGTACATGGACATATGGTCGCCGTTATAGGTGGCCCAGCCCAAGGCCAGCTCGGACAGGTCGCCGGTGCCGATGACCAGGCCCCCCCGCTGGTTGGCCAGGTCCATGAGCACCTGGGTGCGCTCCCGGGCCTGGGCGTTCTCGAAGGTCACGTCCTGGTGGTCCATGGACTGGCCGATGTCGGCGAAGTGCTGCTTGACCGCCTCGCCGATGTTCACCTCCATAAAATCCGTCCCCAGCTCCGCCGCCAGCAGCTCCGCGTTGGAGCGGGTTCGCTTGGTGGTGCCGAAGCAGGGCATGGTGACAGCCAGAATACCCTTCCGGTCCCTATCCAGCAGGTCGAAGGCCTTGGCGGTGATGAGCAGGGCCAGCGTCGAATCCAGCCCGCCGGACAGGCCCAGCACCGCGCAGGGGGAACCCGTGTGCTCCAGCCGTTTCTTGAGGCCCAGGGCGGCGATGGCGAGAATCTCCTCGCACCGCTCCCCCCGGCGGGATTCATCCGTGGGAATAAAGGGCGTGGGGGAGACAGGGCGGGTGAGGGAGGTGTCAGCCGCTTCCATCAGGAAACCCTGTATGCTCATGCCCCATATCAGCTTTTCCTCCCGGCACTCCTGATTGGGGAAGGTATTCATCCGGCGGCGCTCATAAAGCAGCCGCTCCACGTCAATCTCGGAAATGGTCAGCCCGGTGGCAAAGCGCCGCTCTGCCAACATCGTCCCATTTTCTGCAATCATGTTGTGTCCAGAGAACACCAGATCAGTGGAGGATTCGCCCTCCCCGGCGTCGGCGTAGACATAGCCGCACACCAAGCGCCCCGACTGGCCTGTTACCAACGCGCGGCGGTAGTCCGCTTTCCCGGCAATCTCGTCGCTGGCGGACAGGTTCAAAATCAGAGTAGCTCCCATGGCGGCCAGGTGGGTGGAAAATGGCTCAATCGCCCACAAATCCTCACAAATTTCCACCGCGATGGTAAACCCGGGCACAGTCTGGCAGAAAAAGAGCTGCCCGCGGCCAAACGGAATGCAGGTCTGCCCACACATGGAAATGCCAAACTTCATCTCTGCCGGAGCGCCGGCAAACCAGCGGGCCTCGTAGAACTCCCCATAATTGGGGATATGGGTCTTGGGAACCACCCCCAGAATTTTCCCCTCTTGCAGCACGACGGCACAATTATACAGCTTGTTCTGGTGCCGCACCGGCATACCCAACGCCGTCAGCAAATCCAGCTCCTTCGTCTCCTCCAGGATGCGCCCCAGCGCCCGCTCCGCCCCGTCCAGCAGGGCGGGCTGCAAGAACAGGTCTCCGCAGGTGTAGCCCGTCACGCACAGCTCCGGCAGGGCCAGCACCTTGCCCCCCTGCTCCGCCGCTTCCCTCATCAGGGCGATGATCTGTGACCCGTTGTACTCACAGTCGGCCACCCGGATCTTCGGCGTGCCGGCGGCCACCTTGATAAAGCCGTCCTTCATATACGCGGCCTCCTTTTCGATCCCTTTTGGTTTTTGCTTTCGCTCCGGTCCAAGCTCCCCTCGCTGTCCGCTTCTCCGCGCTTCTGCGGTATTTTACCCCAATTTCGCAAAAAAAGCAACGGGGGGTCTGGAAATCCCAGCGGCTTTTTTGACGAATTTACACGGGCGTTTTCGTTCGCGCGGGGCGGACGGCATACGCCGTCCGCCCCGTTCCGTATCATGTTATTTGTGCCCGTTCGTTCCAGGAATATCTTCTCAGCGCCCAGCTGAAGGCCAGACAGACCAGAACCCCGCACAGGCCGATGACTGCGAACAGCAGGGCCGCCCCGGCTCCCTTTCCCGCGCCGAACAGCCATACCAGCGGGCTGTCCGGCGGCTGGGCCGCCATCAGCGGCTCAAACACCCGGTCGGTCAATCCGCCGCCCAGCAGGAGCCCCACCGGAATGGTGAAAAATTGCAGGGTATTCCCGGCAGGAATACACCCGCCCCTGCATCTCCACGGGGATGTCCGTGCGGAAAATCACATCCATGTTGGCGTTCATCACCGGGATAGCCAGCCACCCCAGCACCGCCCCCGCGCACCAGGCCAGGGGCGAATGGCAGAAGGCCAGGATGAAATTCTCCGTGCTCATGGAGAACAGCAGGGCCAGACAGATGGCCCGCACCCGGTTTTTCGGCGGGGGGAGGAACGCGGCCAGGGCGCTCCCCGCCAGGGTAGCCAGCCCCACGCAGCCGTTCACCAGCCCCAGCGCCGTCTCGCTTCCCGTTTTGGACAACACCATGGCGGGCAGAGCCGCGTCGTAAATGGAGGCCACCAGATTGATGGCGGCCAGAAACAGGATCAGGATCAGGACCAGCGGGTTCCGCCGCAGCCAGTCCAGCCCCTGCCCCGCCGAGGCCAGGAGCTTTTCCCGGGGACGCTCCCCCGTCCCGGCCTCCGGAATGGGGATCAGCAGCCAGAGGGTGAGAAACGCCGCCCCAAAAGTGGTCAGGTCCACCGCGATCACCCAGCCTATGCCCGCGAAGGCAAACAGCGCCGTGGCCAGCACCGGGGTGAGGATGGAGCTCAGCGCCTGGGAAAAGGACCGCAGGCCGCTGGTCTGCTGGTACAGCTCCCTGGGGATCAGCAGGGTGGCCGCCACCTCCGCCGCGGGCTGCTGGACCGTGTTCATCAGGCCGTTGACGGCATTCAGGACATACAAGTGCCACGGCAGCAGCGTATCTGTCCAGATAAGCGCCAGCACCGCCACCGTGCTGGCCGCCGCCAGCAGGTCGCACACCAGCATGGTGCGCTTTTTGTCCCAGCGGTCGCTGAGCGCCCCGGCAAACACGCTCATCATTACATAGGGCGCGTAGGAGCACACGGACAGCAGGGCGGTTTGAAGCGCCGAGCCGGTGCGCAGGTACAACCACAGCACCAGGGCGTAACTGGTCATGCCGCTGCCCAGGGCGGACAGGGTCTGGGTGCTCCAGAGCAGGAGATAGGGCTTGAGCTGTTTATATTCTGTTTTCATTTGACTTTGCCCCTTTTGATTTTATGAATCAAATCGCAAAGTCCGAGGACCGGGGTCATCCTCCGCGCGGCGTCCTCAAACTTCGCGCGGAGCGTGGGCAATGCAGAGCATCGTTTTCAGTCCCTTCTGTTGTGATCTGCCTCACGGCAGGGTCAGTATAGCACAGCGCCGTCCAAAACGCAACCGCGGCAGGGCCTCCCCCGCCGCGGTCACTTTTATGCCAGCCCCAGCAGCCGTGCCGCCGTCGCCACGATCAGGCACAGCCCCAGCCCCAGCAGGGTGGGCAGGATCACGGCCAGCGCCGTCCATTTCACGCTGCCCGTCTCCTTGTAGACGGTGAGGCAGGTGGTGGAGCAGGGCCAGTGGAACAGGGAGAACAACATGGCGCACACCGCCGTCAGCCATGTCCAGCCCTGTTGGGCCAACAGCGTGCCCAGGGCCGCCAGATCGTCGAACTCCACCAGACTGCCGGTGGATAAGTAGGCCATAAGCATCACCGGCAGGACGATCTCGTTGGCAGGCCAGCCCAGAATGAAGGCCATCAGGATCACCCCGTCCAGCCCGATCAGCCGGGCAAAGGGGTCCAAAAAGCCGGTGCAGTGGGCCAGCAGGGTGGCGCCTCCCAAGGTGACGTTGGCCATCAGCCAGATCACCGCGCCGGCGGGGGCCGCCACCGCCACCGCCCTGCCCAGCACGAACAGGGTGCGGTCCAGCACCGAGCGGACGATGACCTCCCCTACCCGGGGTCTGCGGAAGGGGGGCAGCTCCAGAGCAAAGGAGGACGGCATTCCCTTCAAGAC
>X363_Desmarests_Spiny_Pocket_Mouse__coassemble_1153_pt1 | contig 10850 bp, 7 predicted proteins | sample X363_Desmarests_Spiny_Pocket_Mouse__metabat2_low_PE_031 | metagenome-assembled genome bin X363_Desmarests_Spiny_Pocket_Mouse | reverse complement strand
TCATCACCCTCTTTTATTCTACACCATTTATGCGAAAAAGTCTGCCCCCAGGGCAGACTTTTTCGACAGGCTGGCCACAGTGACAAAAATCACTGTGGCTTAATCATTTGATAAACTTATTAGATATGAATTGACAGGCCGCCCCCTTGGCGGCCTGTCAACCCATCTTGGTGACCCAGCGGGGACTCGAACCCCGGACCTTCGCCTTAAAAGGGCGTTGCTCTACCAGCTGAGCTACTGGGTCAGATTTGAGGCTGTTCCCCGCACGAACCGGGCAAAACACGGTTCGTGTGAGGATTGTGCGCCGTCCTTGTCAACACCAAGCGCATAGGGCAGGCGGGCTTTGCCCCCATTGAGGCCCCCGCGCGAACCCAGCGCAGCGGATCGTGTGGGGAAAGGAGGCGCGGGTTAGGAGTGTGCTGAATGGGCCCCCGCAAAGCCGCTCTCCAGGCTTTGTGGGGAGAGGAGGGGCAAGGGAGCAGGTGGAGCTTTCGCCGCGGGGCGGAAGCGAAACCAAGCGAACTTTGCCCGAAATTGGGGCCCCCGCAAAGCCACCTGTGGCTTCGTGGGGAAGCGAAGAAATTTCCCGTCCGGCGCAGCTTTCCGCCGCCCTTTAGGCGGGAAGCGGAGCGGTAAGGGCAATTTCTGAGCTGGCTGGGATGGCTGGACTCGAACCAGCGAATGCGGGAGTCAAAGTCCCGTGCCTTACCACTTGGCTACACCCCAATGTTGAAGTGAGGCAAGGGCCGGAGCGGACGCTCCGGCCCTCAGCCACGGTATGGGGTGGGTAATGGGGCTCGAACCCACGACACCCGGAACCACAATCCGGTGCTCTGCCAGCTGAGCTATACCCACCATATGAAGTTGGAAGGGATCCCCGCGAAGCCGTCCTCTGGCTTCGTGGGGAGAGGAGGCACAGCGGAGCGGACGAGCTTTCGGCGCAGACGGAAGCGAGTGAGCGCAGCTTGTGCCGATGATGTGGCACGCCTGAAGGGACTCGAACCCCTGACCCACTGCTTAGAAGGCAGTTGCTCTATCCACCTGAGCTACAAGCGCAAACATACCCGCAATGGGTAACTGGAGCGGGTGATGGGAATCGAACCCACGCGACCAGCTTGGAAGGCTGGGATTCTACCATTGAACTACACCCGCATGGATGGGCGCATCCGAAACATCAGCTTGGATATGATAGCACAAACCAGCGGCCTTGTCAATAGGCGGAAAACCCTGAACCGCGAACTTTTTACAGCGGCGCGTCGCAGAAAGCGCAACAGTCCACGTCCCCCGCTCTTTTCACCAGCGGCGGCAGATAATGCTCCGTCTGGGTAATGCAGCGAGGGTTGCGGCACACCGGGCCGCGACCGATCTCCACCGGCTCCGGGGCCATCCGGGGCTGGTTGGCCAGGTCGGCCAGCAGGGCCATCCGGGCGAACATCCCGTAGCGAGCCTGTTGGAAATACACCGCACGAGGGTCGTCGTCCACGTCCACGGCGATCTCGTCCACACGGGGCAAAGGGTGCATCACCAGAAGGTTTTCCTTGGCCCGGCCCAGCTTGGCCCGAGTCAGAATATAGATTCCCTTGTTGCGCTCGTACTCCAGGGGATCGACGAACCGCTCCCGCTGGATGCGGGTCATGTACAGCACGTCCAGCTGGGGGATCACCGGCTCCAGCCCGGTGACCTCCAGAAAGGGCATATTCCGCTCCCGCATGAACTGGCGCAGATACTCCGGGATGGCCAGATCCCGGGGGGCGATAAGGAAAAACCGAATATTCTGGAATTTTTCCATGGCCTTGATCAGGGAGTGCACCGTCCGGCCGTTCTTCAGGTCGCCGCACAGCCCCACATTCAGCCCGTCCACCGCCCCCCGCAGCCGGGTGATGGTGGTCAGGTCGGCGGTGGTCTGGGTGGGGTGCATATGCCCGCCGTCCCCGGCGTTCACCACCGGCACGTCGGCGTACAGCGACGCGGCCCGGGCCGCCCCCTCCCAGGGGGTGCGCATGACGATGACGTCGGCATAGCCCGACACCATTTTGATGGTATCCTTCAGCGTCTCCCCCTTGGCCACCGAGGAGGAGTTGGGGTCGGCAAAGCCGAACACCTGCCCGCCCAGGCGGAGCATGGCGGTCTGAAAGGAAAAGTTGGTGCGGGTGGAGGGCTCGTAGAACAGCGACGCCATGACCTTGCCCCGGCATACGTCCAGATACTCCTCCGGCGCGTCCATGATGCGCTGGGCGCGGGCATAGAGCTCGTCCCACTCGCCCCGGGACAGATTCCCAAAGTCGATCAGATGGCGCACAGCGATTCCCCCCTCCAAAATTCGCTCTATTGTATCACACTTCTGTGGACTCGACAATTGAAAATCCACACAGATTTTGCCAGGCGCTCCCCATGTTCTTATGATTTTTGCGGCAAAATCCGGGGCGCAACCCACAGTTGACAAACTTCCATCCCGATTTGGTTGACCGAGGCACATCTATGCCATCGCCTGCTGGCTGGTGCTGTTTATCCCCGTGCCCCTTCTGCTGCGCGGACTTTTCTCGCTGTGCGGCCTGACCTACCGGGGCCGCCGTTTCTTCCTCTTCTGCGCCCTGCTCTACGTTTTGCTCAACGCGCCGGTGACGGCGGCTCTGCTGACCACCCGCCGCCGGTGCGCCAAAACTTAAAAAAATTCCTTGTATCAAACCGTCCCCGCCCTTCCATCCTATCCAAAAAAGGCAGAATGGGAGGGCGGGTTTTTGATGCGCTGGCTCTGGTATTTCATTATTTACAGCTTCGCGGGCTTCCTGCTGGAGGTGGCCTTCGCCCGGGCCATCCGCCACCCCAAGCGGGACCGCAAGTGCCTGCTGCTGCTCCCCTTGTGCCCGGTATACGGGCTGGGGGCGTGCCTGATCGTCTGGCTGGCCCCCCTGGGAAACGGCCCCCTTTGGGTGGCGCTGGCGGGGGGGCTGGCCGCCACCGGGGCGGAGCTGCTGCTGGGGGCGTTCTACCGCTTCGCCCTGGGGGTGGAGTTCTGGGACTATGCCGGGATGCCGGGGAGCCTGGGCGGACTGGTGTGCCCGGTGTTCTCCGCCTGCTGGACGGTACTGTCCCTGCTGCTGGTTTACGCCGTCCACCCCCTGGTGGCGGCCCTGGCCGCGGGAATTCCGGCGTGGCTGGGCCCGCCGGCCCTCATCGTGCTCAATGCGGATATGCTGGTGTCCTGCGCCGCCCTGCGCCGGACGGGCACCACGGAGGTGCTGCGGTGGTATGCACCTTGACAACGCGGATATTTCGGCATAAAATAGGGGCCATCCTTTGACCCCAGAGAGAGGAGAACCCCATGATCGAACTGAAAAACGTATCAAAAGTATTTCCCACCGCCGAGGGGGAGCTCCGCGCCCTGACGGATGTATCCCTCACCATCGGGGACGGCGAGGTATACGGCATCGTGGGCATGAGCGGCGCGGGCAAATCCACCCTGGTGCGGTGCATCAACCTGCTGGAGCGGCCCACCTCCGGCCAGGTGGTCATCGACGGGGCCGACCTGTGCGCCATGGGCCGGAAGGAGCTCATTGCCCAGCGGCGGTCCATCAGCATGATCTTCCAGCAGTTCAACCTGCTCATGCAGCGCACCTGCCTGAAAAACATCTGCTTTCCCATGGAGATCGCCCATGTGAAGCGGGCGGACGCGGAAAGGCGGGCCCGGGAGCTGCTGGACATCGTGGGCCTGCCCGACAAGGCGGATGCCTACCCCGCCCAGCTCTCCGGCGGGCAGAAGCAGCGCATTGCCATCGCCCGGGCCCTGGCCAGCGACCCCAAGATCCTGCTGTGCGACGAGGCCACCTCCGCCCTGGACCCCAAGACCACCCGGGACATCCTGCGCCTCATCAAGGACATTAACCGGCGGTTGGGCATCACCGTGGTGGTCATCACCCACGAGATGGCGGTAGTGGAGGAGATCTGCACCCACGTGGCCATTCTGGACCACGGCCGCGTCATGGAGGCGGGCACGGTGGAGCAGGTGTTCTCCAACCCCCAGACCGAGGCGGGCCGGAGGCTGGTCTACCCCGACGGGGTGCGCATCGGGGAGCTGCCCACCGCCAACGTCATCCGCATCGCCTTCAACGGGGGATCGAGCTATGAGCCCCTCATCGCGTCGCTGGCCATCGACTGCGGCGTGAAGGTGAACATACTGGGGGCGGACACCCGCAACGTCAACGGGCAGGCCTTCGGCACCATGCTGCTGGGCCTGCCGGAGAATCCCGAGGACGCGGCCAAGGCCGTGGCGTACATCAAAAACCAGCCCAACATGACCATGGAGGAGGTGCGGGATTACCGTGGCTGAATGGATCATTTCCTTTTTCTCCATCACCGATCCCAAGCTGGTGAAGGATATTTCCGAGCAGATTCCCTACCTGCTGAATAACCTGGGCTTCGCCGCCTGGGAGACCGTCTATTCCACCGTGGTGGCCACCTTCTTCGCCTATGTCATCGGCCTGCCCCTGGGCGTGCTGCTGGTTGCGGGCGCGCGGGACGGTGTGCGCCCCCTCCCCTCCCCGCTGATGAAAATCCTGAACGTGGTCATCAATCTGCTGCGCTCGGTGCCCTTCCTGATTTTGATGGTAGTGGTGTTCCCCCTGGCCCGGGTCATTGTGGGCACCTCCATCGGCACCATTGCCTCCATCGTGCCGCTGACCATCGCCGCCGCCCCCTTTGTGGCGCGGCTGGTGGAGGGCTCCCTGCGGGAGATGGACCTGGGCGCCATTGAGGCCGCCCAGGCCATGGGCTGCACCCCTTTCCAGATCATCTGGAAGGTGATCCTGCCCGAGTCCCTGCCCTCCCTGCTCACCGGCTTTACCACGGCGTTTATCACCATTCTGGGCTATGGGGCCATGTCCGGTGCCATCGGCGGCGGCGGGCTGGGCAACATGGCTCTGAACCGGGGCTACACCCGCAATATGCGCATCGTGCTGTACGTGGCGGTGATCGCCCTGGTCATCCTGGTGCAGATCTTCCAGTCCGCCGGCACCCGCCTTGCCACCCGGCTGGACAAGCGCCTCACCACCTCCAGAGGCCGGAGAAGTGCGGCCCGGGGGCAGAACAAGCAGACGCAAAAGGGCTGAAGAAGCTTCGGAGCCCTGTAAACCCGCTCCCGTTTTGTGGGAAGGGACAAAGAATTCCCCTTTGTCCCTTCCCACTCTGGTAAAATTGCCCCATTGACAAATTTGCTTTGACACGTTAAACTATGTAACATCAACCAATCAAGTGAATATGTTTTAAAGGCAATGATGGGGAGAGTAAGCGTGGAGATACGGCACAGAGAGCCCGGGGAGCTGGAAACGGGTACGGAAGGCCGCGCCGAACATGGCCCCGGAGCCGCATGGCCGAGAGAGCATATCTTTAGGTCACGCCGGGTTCGCCCGTCACAGCGATAGGGTATGTCAGTACCCGATAAGGTCCGGCGCCACGAGGCACGGGCGAAGCAAGGTGGTACCACGAAGCGGTCAGGCCGCTGTCGTCCTTGACACAATGTCAGGGGCGTTTTTTTGTGCCCCGCCCCCCCGGTGAACCCCGCGTAAGCGGTTCACATATATCATCGCAAATTAAAAGGAGAGATCACCATGAAAAAGATCAGCAAGTTTCTTGCGCTGGCCCTGACGCTGGCCCTGGCCCTGAGTCTGGCCGCCTGCAACGGCGGCACGCAGGACACCAATCCCCCCGACACCCAGAACCCCGAAAGCACCCAGCCTGTCGGCGACAGTAAGCCCGACGCCCCCGTGGTGATCAAGGTAGGCGCCACCCCCGCCCCCCACGCCGCCGTGCTGGAGGTGGCGAAGGAACTGCTCAAGGAGCAGAACATCGACCTCCAGATCCAGGAGTTCGACGACTACATCCTGCCCAACACCGCCGTGGAGGACGGCTCCCTGGACGCCAACTACTTCCAGCACATCACTTACCTGAACAACTTCAACGAGGAGAACGGCACCCACCTGGTGAGCGTGGCCGAGGTGCACTATGAACCCTTCGCCATCTACGCCGGCAAGACCGCCAGCCTGGACGCGCTGGCCGACGGCGCCGTCATCGCCGTGCCCAACGACGGCACCAACGAGGCCCGGGCGCTGATGCTGCTGGAGGCCCAGGGGCTCATCAAGCTGCGCGAGGGCGCGGGCCTGTCCGCCACCAAGGACGACGTCGCCGAGAACCCCCACAACTACGAGATCCAGGAGCTGGAGGCCAAGCTGCTGACCTCCACCCTCCAGGATGTGGATATCGCCATCATCAACGGCAACTATGCTCTGGGCGCGGGCCTCACCGAGGACAACGCCCTGGCCTTTGAGGACGCCGCCGCTGCTGCCGCCCCCTATGTCAACGTGCTGGCGGTGAAGGAGGGCCGGGAGAACGACGAGGCCGTCCAGGCCCTGGTGAAGGCGCTCCAGTCCGACGCGGTAAAGCAGTTTATGCAGGAGGCCTACGGCAATGCCGTCGTCCCCGCCTTCTAAACAAAGAAGCGCGAAGCAGGTTCATATGAAAAGCGGAGCATGGGAACCCCCATGCTCCGCTTTTCACCTCCGCCACAGTTCACAATTTTTTCACATATGCCCCCTTGACAATTTACACCAATCGAGTAAAATAGTACGTACGCTAATGATTCGCCCGCGAACGAAAAAGGAGGCGCTATTATGGACGAATCCGCGCTTTTACTCAACCAACTGTTCCGCGCCCACCACAACGCCTGCATGGCGGCTCTGGCCTGCCGCGGCGTGGGCGACGTGGGCTCTCCCCGGCTGCTGGTTCAGCTGTCCCAATACCCCGACGGCCCGGACCAGGCCCCCACCCAAAAGGAGCTGGCCGACAAGCTCCACAGCGCCCCGGCCACCATCGCCGCGTCCCTGAAAGTGCTGGAGCGCCAGGGCTACGTCACCCGGCGGGTGGACCGGGCGGACACCCGCCGCAACCGCATTTTTATTACCCAAAAGGGGCGGGACACGGTGGAGTCCAGCTTTCAGGCGTTTCAGCAGGTGGACGACCATATGTACCTGGGCTTTTCCCGGGAGGAGCTGCTTCAGGTATACCGGTTCCACCAACGGATGCTGGACAATCTATATCAGATCGGCGGCGGCAAGGATGCCTGGGGCTGTCCCCCGCCCCCGCCGCCGGAATCTCCCAGAAAGGACGTGTAACCCATGCTCAGACGCATTGCGTCTTACCTGAAGGGCTACGAGAAATATGCCGTGGCCTCCCCCCCTGCTGGTGGTGGCGGAGACCGTCTGCCAGCTCCTCATCCCCCTGCTCATGGCCCAGATCATTAACGAGGGCATCCAGAAGGCGGATATGGCGCCCATTTGGCGCGCCGGGGCGCTGATGGTAGTGGTGGCCCTGGCCGCGACCATTACCGGCGCGATGGCGGCCAAGTGCGCCACCAGCGCCGCCCAGGGCCTGGGGGCCAACCTGCGCCGCGCGGAGTTCCAGCAGGTCTCGTCCTTCTCCTTCTCGGACATCGACCGCTTCTCCTCCTCCTCCCTTATCACCCGCATGACCAACGACGTCACCAACATCCAAAACACCGCCATGATCTGCCTGCGCATCCTCATCCGGGCGGTGACCATGCTCATCGCCAGCGTGGTGCTCACCCTGTCCATTAGCCCCAAACTGGCCCTGGTGGTGCTGGTCATCCTGCCCGTCATGGCGGCGGCGCTGCTGGTGCTGATGAAAATCTGCTTCCCCCTGTTCGAAAAGATGCAGAAGGCCCTGGACCGGCTGAACGAGACGGTGCAGGAAAATCTCATCGCCGTGCGGGTGGTGAAGTCCTACGTCCGGGAGGACCGGGAGCGGGAGAAGTTCATGGATGCCAACGACGGCTTTACCGCCGCGGGGCTGCGGGCGGTGCTGCGCATGGTGGCTATGCAGCCGGTGATGATGATCTGTATGTCCGCCGCCACGGTGCTGGTGCTCTACTTCGGCGGGCAGATGGTGCTGGGGCTGGAGCTGGAGCTGGGCTATCTCCAGACCGTGCTGGACTACATCATGCAGATCCTCATGTCCATTATGATGGTGGGCATGGCCGTCGTCCAGCTCACCCGCTCCCAGGCCTCCGTCCGTCGTGTCTTCGAGGTCATTGACACCCAGCCCTCCGTCACCGACGGCGGCGCGACCCGTCTGCCCAGCCCCCGGGGCCGGGTGGAATTCCGGGACGTGTCCTTCCGCTATCAGACCGAGGGGGCGGGGGAGGACGTGCTCCACGGCGTCAGCCTGGACATCAACCCCGGGGAATTCGTGGCCATTGTGGGGGGCACCGGCACGGGCAAATCCTCCCTGGTGAACCTGATCCCCCGGTTCTACGATGTGCACCGGGGACAGGTGCTGATGGACGGGCTGGACGTGCGGGAGTACCCCTTGGACGATCTGCGGAGCCGCATCGGCATGGTGCTGCAAAACAACGTGCTGTTCTCCGGCACCATCCGGGAGAACCTGCTCTGGGGCAACGAGAACGCCACGGAGGAGGAGCTCATCCAGGCGGCAAAGGATGCCCAGGCCTATGACTTCATCATGTCCTTCCCCGACGGCTTCGACACCTATCTGGAGCAGGGGGGCGTCAATGTGTCCGGCGGGCAGAAGCAGCGCCTGTGCATCGCCCGGGCCATGGTGCGCAGGCCCGCGGTGCTCATCCTGGACGACTCCACCTCCGCCGTGGACTCCGCCACCGAGGGGCGCATCCGGGAGTCCTTCCGGGAGAATCTGAAGGACACCACCGTCATCATCATTGCCCAGCGCATCAGCTCCGTGCAGTACGCCGACAAGATTGTGGTGCTGGACGAGGGCACGGTAGCCGACGTAGGCGCCCACGAGGGGCTGATGAAAACCAGTGAAATCTACCGCGAGATCTACGATTCCCAGCAGGAAGGGGGCAGGGACAATGGCTGAAAACAGAAAGTCACGCGGCCCGGGCAGACCCGGCGGGCCCCACGGGGGGCCCAGGGGCGGCTACGGCAAGCCCAAGGATCTTCGCCGCACCGCCCTGCGCACCGTGAAGTATATCGCCAGCCGGCCCGCGCTGCTGGCCGCGGCCCTTTTCTGCGTGGTGGTGTCCGCCCTGCTGGGGGTGGCGGCCACCTATATGCAGAAGCCCATCATCGACGGCATTACCAGCGCCTGGTCCGCGGGGCAGGCCGACTGGCCCGGTCTGGCGGGTTGCTGCCTGAGGCTGATGGGAACCTACCTTCTGGCGGCGGCCTGCTCCTACGCCCAGGCCAACCTTATGGCCCAGCTGGCCCAAAAGGGGTGCAACCGGCTGCGCCGGGAGCTGTTCGACAAGCTCCAGGAGCTGCCCCTGAGCTACTTTGACGCCCACACCCACGGCGAGCTGATGAGCCGCTTCACCAACGACGCGGACAATGTGCAGATGGCCCTGGAACAGTCGGTGGTGCAGCTCATTTCCAGCGTGGTCACCTTTGTGGGCGTAGTGGTCATGATGATCCGGCTGTCCCCCCTGATGTTCCTGTTTTCCCTGGTGATGCTGGGGGCCGTGACGGCGGTGTTCGCCGTGTTCGGCAAGCGGAGCCGGAAGTATTATGCCCGCCAGCAGGCCGCCCTGGGGGCGGTGAACGGCAACATCCAGGAGATGATCGAGGGCATGAAGGTGGTCAAGGCCTTCAACCACGAGGAGCGGGCCCGGGAGCGCTTCGGCGCCCTGAACGAGGAATACCGGGACGCCGCTAGCCAGGCCGGATTTTATTCCTCCGCCATCATGCCCGTGGCCTCCAACCTCACCTATATCGGGTACGCCGTCACCGCTGTGCTGGGGGCCTCCCTGGCCATCGGCTCCGGGGGCGCCGGCTTCACCCTGGGCTCCCTGATCGTCTACCTGAAATATAACCAGCAGGTCACCCAGCCCGTCAACCAGATCTCCATGCAGATGACCTCCCTGCTGTCCGCCATGGCCGGCGCGGAACGCATCTTTGCCGTCATGGACACCCAGCCCGAGGTGGACGGGGGCACGGTCACCCTGGTGCCGGTGGAAAAGGACGCCAACGGCTCCCTGTCCAAATTCAGCGGCCAGGGCCGGCCAAAGGCGTGGGCCTGGAAGGTGCCCCGCGGGTGCGGCATGGCCCTGGTGCCCGTGTCCGTGGGCGAGGACGAGACCTTGTGGGAGCTGGGTCAGGCCGACGAGGAGAACGGGGCCCTCAAGCTGCTGCCTCCCGGCCAGGATTCCAAAACCGGGCTATGGGTGCGCCTGGAGGCCGACGGCTCCCTCATTCCCCTGACGCTGGAGGAGATGGCCGCCCACGGCTGGGCGTGGAAATATCCCGGCCCCGACGGGAACATGGGCCTGCACCTGATCCGGGGGGCGGTGCGCAACGTCCCCGGCGAGGAATTCTGCTATACCGAGCTGCGGGGGGCGGTGCGCCTCAACCAGGTGGACTTTTCCTACGTGGAGGGCAAGCCGGTGCTGCACGAGGTGACGGTTTACGCCAACCCCGGGCAGAAGATCGCCTTTGTGGGCTCCACCGGCGCGGGCAAGACCACCGTCACCAACCTGATCAACCGCTTCTATGAGATCCAGGGCGGCCAGATCACCTGCGACGGTATCGACGTGCGCAGCATTGAGAAGGACTCCCTGCGGCTGAGCCAGGGGGCGGTTCTCCAGGACACCCACCTGTTCACCGGCACGGTGATGGACAACATCCGTTACGGCCGGCTGGACGCCGCCGACGAGGAATGCATCAGCGCCGCAAAGGCCGCCAACGCCGACGGCTTCATCCGCCGCCTGCCGGAGGGCTACCAGACCGTGATCCGCGGGGACGGGGCCAACCTGTCCCAGGGCCAGCGGCAACTGCTGGCCATCGCCCAGTTGCCGCTGGCCCTGGGAC
>X363_Desmarests_Spiny_Pocket_Mouse__coassemble_1143_pt1 | contig 10932 bp, 9 predicted proteins | sample X363_Desmarests_Spiny_Pocket_Mouse__metabat2_low_PE_031 | metagenome-assembled genome bin X363_Desmarests_Spiny_Pocket_Mouse | reverse complement strand
GTTTGATTAGGGTCGGAAAAATCGACCCCTTGAGGTGGTTTTTTCCGACCTCTTGAGGTCGATTTTTCCGACGTCTGGGGGTGGTTTTTTTCGACCTCTGAGCCGGGCAAAAAAATATCCGGGGGCGGTGGTTCTGGTGCTGGGGGAACTGTTCGGGTTGTAAATCGCTTGACATAGATTTTTGTGGGGCGGCCTTGACCTTGCTTGACGCGCTCGATCAGGCCGATGCCCTTGCCCTTGTCCAGTTCGGCCAGCAGCTTCATGGCTTTGTCTCGTCCACAACACATATCGTTGCAAATCTCGTCCACGGTATAGTAGATATAGACACGCCCACCATCATCATACCAGCCGTTTTTAGCGGACAGCCCCATGCGATCCAGCAGCATACCATAGAGCAGTTTGGCGTCTGTGGAAACATGCTTGAATTTCTGATCCGTGATTAGTAGGCGGGGGATTTTGAAATAAATAAATTCCTCCGATTCATCGCCATAGAAATAGTCTGACAAAATGACTTCCGGCATGATCGAGCCCTCCTTTGGATATGAAAAAAACGCGATAAAAAATCGCGTTTTTTTCGGAGTATAGAATTGTGTGATTCTTGATTCAAAAAAGATAGAGGGTAGGGGAGACGGTGAATGACATTCATGGATATATCAATCTGCATGGTGGGAAACAAAAAAAGCTCGTTTTGACTTTTATCAAAACGAGCTTTTTCCCGGTTCCCGGTGGTGGAGATAAGCGGGATCGAACCGCTGACCTCTTGAATGCCATTCAAGCGCTCTCCCAGCTGAGCTATACCCCCAGATATTTCCAGAAATGGAATTTTAGGGGAACCGATATTAAATTGTAGAAATTTGTCTGGCTTTGGTACTCATTTGGGGGTACGCAAGTGCGCTGTCCGCGCTCCCAGCTGAGCTATACCCCCAGATATCCCGCGCTTTTCTCAGCGCAAGATAAATCATAACAGATGCTTTGAAATTTGTCAACACTTTTTTTCAAATACGCGAAAAATACCCGAAAAATTTTCCGGCCCCTCCGCCGGGGAGGAGCCGGACGGCCCCATGGACGGAGGGACCTTTCCGCGGGGCTCAGGACCGCTTCCAGGCGCTGCTGCTGAACAGCACCAGGATGGGGTACATCTCCAGCCGCCCCAAGATCATGGCGAAGGAAAGCACCAGCTTGCTCAGCACGGAGAAGGCAGAGAAATTCCCCGCCGGCCCCACCATCTCCAGACCCGGGCCCACGTTGCTGATGCAGGTGATCACCGCCGTCAGGGTGGTGCCGAAGGAAAAGTTGTCCAGCCCCACCACAATGGCCATGCCGAATACCAGAAACAGGTTGATGATGAAATAACACTGGGCGGTGCGGATGGCGCTCTCGGACACGGTAGCCCCGTCCAGTCGGACCACGGACACCGCCCGGGGATGGATGATGGAGCGCACCTCCCGGCGGGCAGAGCGGATCAGGATCAAAATCCGCCCGCACTTGATGCCGCCGCCGGTGGACCCGCCGCAGGCCCCAATAAAGGTGAGCACCACCAGCAGCATTTTGGAAAACTCCGGCCACAGCTCGTAGTTGTAGGAGGAGAATCCGGTGGTGGACACGATGGAGGACACCTGAAAGGCGGCGTAGCGGACACACTCGCCCGCCGTGGCGTACACATCCCGGATGTTCCAAGCGATGGCGGCGGTGGATACCGCCACCATGATGAGGAAAAACCGCAGCTCGTCGCTTTTCAGCGCCTGCCGGACCTTCCCGGTGATGATGAGAAAGTAGACGGAGAAGTTGATGGAGAACAGCAGCATGAACACCGTGATGATGATCTCGGCGGCGGGGTTTTGGAAGGAGCCGACGGAAGCGTTCATGTCGGAGAAACCGCCGGTGCCCGCGGTGGACATGGAATGGGTGGCGGCATCATACCAGTTCATCCCGGCGGCGCGCAGGCACAGCGTCTCCAGCGCCGTCAGGGCCAGATAGATGGCATACAGGATCTTGGAGGACTGGGACGCCCGGGGGACCAGCTTGCTCTTCACCGGGCCGGGGCTCTCCGCCCGGATGAGGAAGTTGGAGCTGATGCCCAGAAAGGGCAGCAACGCCGCGGTGAGGATCAGCACCCCCATACCCCCCAGCCAGTGGGTGAAGGACCGCCAGAACAGCAGCCCCATGGGCAGCCCCTCGATGGCGGTGAGGATGGTGGCCCCGGTGGTGGTGAAGCCGGAGATGGTCTCGAAAAAACAGTCGATGTAGGGGCCGAACTGGCCGGAGAACCAGAAGGGCAGCGCGCCGAACACCCCGAACAGCACCCAGATCAGCCCCACGGTAAAGAAGCCCTCCCGGGCGAAAAAATCCGTTTTCGGCCTGAGCAGAAACACCGGGACTGCCCCCGCCGCCAGGATGAGCAGGATGGCGCACAGAAAGGGGACGGGGCTCTCTCCATAGAGCAGGGCCACCCCCATGGGCAGGAGCATGGCCGCCGCCTCAAGGAACAAGGTAAAGCCGGTGATGCGCAGCACCAGTTTAAAGTTCATGCCATCAGCCTCCCGCGCCCAGGGCGCCGCCCTCGTAGATGTCGTTCAGGTCCAGGATGCCGCTGTCACGGGCCACCACGATGACGTCGTCCCCCAGCTCCAGGCAGGTGGAGCCCTGGGGGATAATCACCTTCCCGCCGCGGACGATGACGGCGATGAGGATGCCCTGGCGCAGCTTCAGCTCCTTCAGCGGCACGTTCAGGTTCCGGGTGGCGGGGGAGACCAGAAACTCCATGGCCTCCGCCCTGCCCCCGGCGATGCGGTACAGGGCGGTCATCACCGTGCCCTTGGAGTTTTGCAGGCCCCGGATGAACCGCAGGATCAGCCCCGCGGTGGCCAGCTTGGGGGACACCACCGACTCCACCCCGGCGGAGCGGGCAATGGCGGTGTAGTTCTGGCGGCTGGACTTGGCCACCACCTTGGACACCCCGCCCTGGTGGGCGTAGAGGGAGATGATGAGGTTGTCCTCGTCCCGGTCGGTGAGGGCGATAAAGGCGTCGCTGGAGGCCATGCGTTCCTCGGTAAGCAGCTCGGGGTCGGTGCCGTCGCCGTGGATGACCAGGACGCGGGGGAACTCCTCCGCCAGCTCCCGGCAGCGCTCCTCGCTGCGTTCCACAATTTTGCAGCTCATGCCAAGCCGCTCCAGCTGGCGCAGCAGATAGACGGCGATGCGCCCCCCACCGATGACAAACACGGAGCGGATGCGGTGGGTCTGACGGCCCAGCAGCTTGAAGAACTGGTGGATGCCGTTGGGGGTGCCCGCCACGGACACCCGGTCCCCCGCCGCCAACACGGAGGCTCCGTTGGGGATGAACACCTCGTCCCCCCGCTCCACGGCGCACAGCAGCATGGGCAGGCCCTGGATCTTGGAGGACAGGGACATCAGGGCGCGGCCCACCAGAAAGTCCCCCTCCTGGACGGTGAAGGATATCAGCTCCACCCGGCCCCGGGCAAAGGAGTCGATGTTGGCCGCGCTGGGGAAGCGCAGCAGCCGGGAGATCTCGGTGGCGGCGGTGAGCTCCGGGTTGATCAGCATGGTGATGCCCAGGTCGTTTTTCAGCGTGTCCAGCCCGTTGACGTACTCAGTGCCCCGGACCCGGGCCACGGTGTGGGGCACGCCGATGTTGTGGGCGCTGTGGCAGCACAGCAGGTTGATCTCATCGGAGCCGGTGGCGGCGATGAGCACGTCGGATTCCCTGGCCCCCGCCTCCAGCAGCGTGTCCCGGGAAACGCAGTTGCCCTTCAGGCACATCACGTCCAGCTGGTTGCTCAGTCGGTCCAGGGTCTCTCCAGACACGTCCACAATGGTGACGCTGTGGCCCTCGTCCGCCAGATGCTCCGCCAGGGTGGCGCCGACCTTGCCGCCGCCCGCAATGATAATGGTCAAATCAAATCAACTCGTTTCCTTCATGGTGGGGAAAGCCGGGCGACTGCCCGTAAAACAAGGCCATTATACCACCGCGCCCCGGGAAACGCAACGGGGGATTGCGGGATGGGGCGGGAGCTGGTATACTGAGGGAAGAAATGGAAAAGGAGGACGGCCAGGATGAACAGGTTGAAAAAGCTCTGGTGCAGGACGGTACAGGGGGCCTTCCGGCTGGCCATCCCGGCGCTGCCATACCGCCGGCCCCGGCGGGCGGGGGATGTGGCGGAGCTGCCCGCCCTGCTGAGGGCGAATGGGGTGGAGCGGGTGCTGGTGGTCACCAGCCCCAGCGTGGCGAGGATGACGGGCACAAATCGCCTGCTGGGCGCGCTGGGGGCGGCGGGGATGGCCTGCGCCGTCTACGACAGGACCATCCCAAACCCCACCACCGATACGGTGGAGGAGGCATTTTCCCTCTACCGGGAGGGGGGCTACCAGGCCATCGTGGGCATTGGCGGCGGCTCCAGCCTGGACTGCGCCAAGGCGGTGGGGGTGCGGGCGGCTTGGCCGGACAGGCCGCTGTCCAAAGCGGGCGGGGTCCTGAGGGTGCGCCGTCCCCTGCCGCCGCTGGCCGCCGTCCCCACCACCGCGGGCACCGGGAGCGAGACCACCATCGCCGCCGTTATCACCGACGCCCGGACGAGGGACAAATATGCCATCAGCGACTTCCCCCTCATCCCGGACTACGCCGTGCTGGACCCGGAGATGACGGTGAGCCTGCCGCCCCACCTCACCGCATCCACGGGGATGGACGCCCTCACCCACGCGGTGGAGGCCTTCATCGGCCGCTCCGCCACCCCCGACACCCGGGCGGACGCGCTGGAGGCGGTGGGGCTCATCTTCGGGAACCTGGAACGAGCGTACCGGGACGGCTCCGATCTAGAGGCCCGGCGCGCCATGCTGGAGGCCTCCTTCCGGGCGGGGTGCGCCTTCACCAAGTCCTATGTGGGCTATGTCCACGCCGTGGCCCACTCCCTGGGCGGGGCATATAACGTGGCCCACGGCTATGCCAACGCTGTGATCCTGCCGGTGATGCTCCGCGCCTACGGCCCCGCGGTCTATCCCCCGTTGGCCCAATTGGCCCAGGCGGCGGGGCTGGCCCGCCCGGGCATGAGCGGGCAGACGGCCGCCCTGGCCTTCCTGGACGGGGTGGAGGGGCTGAAAGCCCGCTGCGGCATCGGCAGCTCCATCCCGGAGCTGCGGCGGGAGGACATCCCCGCCCTGGCCCGGCACGCAGACCGGGAGGCCAACCCCCTGTACCCGGTGCCGGTGCTTATGGATGCCGGGGAGCTGGAGGAAATCTATGGGAAGCTCCTGTAAAAACCGCCATGGGGAGGCAGCTGTGGAGGGAAAACAGGCCGGGGCGCCCGCGCCAGCGGACGCCCCGGTTTTCATGCCCAGGCAAGCTCTAAATAGGGGATTTCCGCCGCCGAGTCCTCCAGCACCCGCAGCAGCCGCCGGCCAAAGGGCGACGCCTCCATAACCTCCCGGCTGCGGAGCTCCAGCCGCACCGGCCGGCCCAGGTCGCCCAGGCAGTCGTGGAGGGCATCCAAGTTGCGGCCCCACCACTCCGGCAGGGTCAACGCCTGACCCAGCAGCTCCATGGCCTCCTCCCGGCGGCACAGCCGCGCCCCGTCCAATCTGATCGTCTCCATGGTCAGGGTTCCCCATAGAGCAGCTCGAAGCTCTCGTAGTGGTCCCCGGTGTAGTAGATCAGGCCGTCGTTGGAGAACACCACCCGCTTGGCCCCCCGGGAGGAGCGGCCCACGGTGTCAATATCGCATTCGGTATAGGTACGGCCCTCCGCCTCGGGCAGCAGGCCCTCGTAATTTCCGAAACGGCTGCCGCCGATGGCCCTGCCCTCGCCCGCATAGTCCTCCACGCTCCCGCCGCTCCAGCCCAGGCCCTGGGCCTCGCGCTTGGTGACGTAGTTGTCCGGCAGATGGCCGTAGAGGTGGATGTACAGGGCCACGTCCTCCTTGGAGCTGTACCAGCCGTCCTCGGATACCGCGGGGGCGGCGCTGCCGGCCTCCGGGGCCTGGAAGTCGGGGCTTTCTGTCTCCGCCGGGGCGGATTCCGGGGCCTGGGACACGGGGCCCTCTGTCTCCACCGGGGCGGTTTCCGGGGGTGCGGAGGGCTCCTCCGGCACCGATATGCCGGGGGCTGATTCCAGCGCGGTGGGTATGGGGGTGGTTGCGGCTATGCCGCAGGCGGACAGCGCCAGGGCGCAGGCCAGGGCCAGCAGAAGGGCGGAGAGGCGCTTGATCAAGGTGATCACCTTCCCTGTTTGGAATTTTTGGAAGCTGCCCCTATCTTACGATATACCGCCGCGGCTGTCAAGCGGCGGGCGGTTTTTGTGCCCTCTAGGCGTGAAGGAGGGCCCTACGGCGTACGCCGCAAGGCCCTCCTTGGGCTTTTCCCCTCGCTCTAGTCCATCCGCGCTGCTCACGACGGCTCCGCGCTTCTAGCCGCCCAGATAGGCTTTTTTCACCGCCTCGTCCTGGAGCAGCTCGTCCCCCGTGCCGGTGGCTACAATCTTGCCTGTCTCCAGTACGTAGCCCCGGTCGGCAACCGACAGGGCCATCCGGGCGTTCTGCTCCACCAGCAGGATGGTGGTGCCCGCCTGGTGGAGCCGCCTGATGATGTCGAAAATCTGGTCTACCAGGATGGGGGCCAGGCCCATGGACGGCTCATCCAGCATCAGCAGCCTGGGGTTGGACATGAGCCCACGCCCCATGGCAAGCATCTGCTGCTCACCGCCGGACAGGGTGCCGGCCACCTGTCTCCGGCGCTCCTTCAGCCGGGGGAACTGTTCGTAGACCCGCTCCAAATGGGAGTCCACGCTGGAGCGGGGCTGGGTGTACGCCCCCATCTCCAGATTTTCCTCCACTGTCATCTGCTGGAACACCCGCCGCCCCTCGGGGACGTGGGCCATACCCAGCTCCACAATCTTGTGGGCGGGGACGCCCGCCAGGTTTTTGCCCAGAAATTCGATGGCCCCCGTGCGGGTGTGGAGCAGGCCGCACACCGTGTTCAAAATGGTGGACTTGCCTGCTCCGTTGGCCCCGATGAGGGTGACCACCTCGCCGTCGTTCACCTGGAAGGAGACGCCCTTGATGGCGTGGATGGCACCATAGTACACGTTGATGTCGTTGACGTTCAGCATATCCCCACCCCCTTATTGCTGCTTGCCCAGGTAGGCCTCGATGACCACGGGGTTGGACTGGATCTCCTCCGCCGTCCCCTTGGCGATGATCTGGCCGAAGTTGAGCACACAGATGCCCTCGCAGATGCCCATGACCAGGCTCATGTCGTGCTCGATAAGCATGATGGCGATCTGAAAGGTGTCCCGGATCTTGACGATGTTCTCCATCAGTTCCGCCGTCTCCGAGGGGTTCATGCCCGCCGCCGGCTCGTCCAGCAGCAGCAGGGACGGGTTGGTGGCCAGCGCCCGGACGATTTCCAGCCGCCGCTGGGCCCCGTAGGGCAGGGAGCCCGCCTGATAGTTGGCCATGTGCTCCATGTCAAAGATGGACAGCAGCTCCAGGGCCCGCTCGTGGGCGGCCTTCTCCTGCCGCCAGTACTTGGGCAGGCGGAAAATACCGGAGAACATGGAGTATTTCTCCTGGTTGTGCAGGCCGATCTTCACGTTGTCCTCCACACTCAGGTTATTGAACAGCCGGATGTTCTGGAAGGTGCGGGCAATGCCCATGCGGTTGATCTGGGCGGGGGTCTTGCCGTGGGTGTCGAAGCCGTCCAGCAGGATGGTGCCCCGGGTGGGCTGGTACACCTTGGTGAGCAGATTGAACACGGTGGTCTTGCCCGCGCCGTTGGGGCCGATGAGGCCGGCGATCTCCGTGCGGCCCACGGTGATGTTGAACTCGTTCACGGCGGTGAGGCCGCCGAAGTCGATACCCAGGTGGCTGCACTCCAGAATGGGGGTCTTGCCCAAGTCCCGCTCCGGGATGATGGACACGCTGGGCACGGGCACCATCTTGCCCTTCTCAAACACTTTCTTCTCAGACATTGGTTTGGGCCCCCTTTCGCCTGGGAATGACGCGGCCCATCAGGCTCTTGAGCTTATCGCTGTTGGTGGCCAGCATCACCAGGATGAGCACGATGGCGTATACCAGCATCCGGTAGTCAGCGAACTGCCGCAGGGCCTCGGGCAGGAAGTAGAGCACGGCGGCGGCGATGATGGAGCCCCACATATTGCCCAGCCCGCCCAGCACCACATACACCAGCACCAGAATAGAGGTGTCGAAGCTGAACTTGCTGGCCGCCAGGTTGGAGTAATTAAGACCGTACAGCGCCCCAGCGGCCCCCGCCAGAGCGGCAGAGGTAACAAAGGCCATCATCTTGTACTTGGTCACGTTGATGCCAACGCTCTCGGCAGCGATGCGGTTGTCCCGCAGGGCCATTATGGCCCTGCCCGCCCGACTGCGCACCAGATTGAGCACGACGACCAAGGTGACCATGATGAGGATAAAGCCCGCCGGAAAGGAGGCGATGGTGTCGGTGCCGGTGGCTCCCTGGGCGCCCTTGATGATGGCCATGCCGTCCGGCTCCATGCCGATGTCATTAATGGTCAGGTTACCATCGAGGTTAAAGGCCATGTGCAGCCCCCGGCTGTCATAGCCCACCAGCAGGCAGTTGATAAGATCCTTGATGATCTCGCCGAAGGCCAGGGTGACGATGGCCAGGTAGTCCCCCCGGAGGCGGAGCACGGGAATGCCCACGATGGCGCCGGCCACGGCGGCGAAGACCGCCCCCACCAGAATGGCGATGGTCAGCCGCACCGGGGCGGAGGGGATAGAGGCCTGGAGGCTTTGGGCGGCGATGACGCCGGAGAAGGCGCCCACGCTCATAAAGCCCGCGTGGCCCAGGGACAGCTCACCCAAAATGCCCACCGTCAGGTTCAGGGACACCGCCATGACGATGTAGGCGCAGATGGGCACCAGCATCCCGGTGATGGACCGGTTGAGCAGCCCGGCGTCCCGGAGGAGGGAGAAGAGGACAAAGGCCAGGATGACCCCCAGATAGGTGGCGAAGTCCACCCTGGTGGTCTTTTTCAGGCCCTTGATTTTCTGTGTCAGCTTGTTCATAACCGCCACCTCAGACTTTCTCGGGCACGTACTTGCCCAGCAGGCCCGAGGGCTTCACCAGCAGTACGATGATCAGCACGGCGAACAGGATGGCGTTGGCCAGCTGGGTGGAGATGTACGCCTTGGCCAGCGACTCGATGATGCCCAGCAGCACGCCCCCCAGGAAAGCCCCCGGGATGGAGCCGATGCCGCCGAACACCGCGGCGGTAAACGCCTTGATGCCGGGCATGGAGCCGGTGGTGGGCATGAGGGAGGTGGTGAAGGAGCACAGCAGCACCCCCGCCACAGCTGCCAGGGCGGAGCCGATGGCGAAGGTGACGGAGATGGTGCGGTTGACGTTGATGCCCATGAGCTGGGCCGCACCCTTGTCCTCGGAGCAGGCCCGCATGGCCTTGCCCAGCTTGGTCCGGCCGGTGAAGAAGGTGAGGCCGAGCATGATGACGATGCAGGCCCCCATGGTGAGCAGGGAGATATAGGAGATGGACACCTGCCCGCCGAACAGCTGGAGGGCGTTAGGCTCCCCCTGGGCGTTGGTATTGGGGATGAGGGGGGTAAAGCCCTTGGGAGACGCGCCCCAGATGAGCAGGGCGGCATTTTGCAGGAAATAGCTCACGCCGATGGCGGTGATGAGCACGGCCAGGGAGGTGGCCTGACGAAGGGGCTTATAGGCCAGCCCTTCGATGACTACGCCCAGCACCGTGCACACCGCCATGGCCAGCAGCACGGACAGCCAGCCGGGCAGCTCCAGGTAGGACGTGGCGCAGAAGGAGATGTAGCCGCCCACCATGATGACGTCGCCGTGGGCGAAATTCAGCATTTTGGCGATGCCATACACCATGGTGTACCCCAGGGCGATGATGGCGTACACGCTCCCCAGGCTGATCCCGCTGATCAGATAGGAAAGGAATTCCATAGACGCACCTCTCTTTTTCTCAGAAAATACGGGAAGGGCTGCCGGGAGGCTTCTCCCGGCAGCCGGTCTCGCGGTTGGTTGCGGAGCTAGTCTTAAGCGCAGGTCAGGGAGTGACGTACACGCCGTCCTTGATAACCACGGCCATGGGATCCTTGGACACCTCGCCGCTGGCCTTCCAGGTCATGCCCTGGCCGGTGAGGCCGTCCACGCTGATGGTGGGCATAACCTTCACCAGAGCCTCGCAGATGTCGGTGGTGGACATATCGCTGGTGACGCCGGCAGCCTGGATGGCCTCGTAGATGACGTACACCGCATCATAACCGTCGGCGGCGAACTGGTTGGGGGTTTCGCCGTGGAGCTCGTTGTACTTCTTCACGAAATTCTGGGTGCGCTCATCCTCCGCGTCGGCGGAGAAGGGGGTGAGCAGCATGACGCCCTCGGCCAGCTTAGTGTCGAAGCCCTCCATGGTCAGGATGCCGTCCATGCCGTCCACGCCGAAAAAGGTGGGGGCATAGCTCATGGCGGAGGCCTGGGCCAGGATCACGGAGGCGGGCTGGTAGTAGATGGGCAGGAACAGCACGTCGGCGCCCTTGTTCTGGGCGGAGGTGAGCTGGACGGAGAAGTCGGTCTGGGTGTCTTTGGTGAAGGTGCCCTCATCCACAATCTCAATGCCCTTGGCCTTGGCCTCGGCCACGAAGGTATCCCGGATGCCCTGGGAGTAGGCATCATCGTTGCGGTAGATCACGGCCACCTTGGCGTCGGGCAGATTCTCAGCGATGTAGTCGGCGGAGCCGGTGCCTTGGTTGGGGTCGGTGAAGCACACCTGGAAGGTATTGTCCTTGCCGGCGATGACGTCCACGGAGGAGCCGGAGGGGGTGATGGTGAACACCCGGTCTTTGAAGGTTTCGGCGGACACGGCGATGCCGGAGCCGGAGGTGACGCTACCCACGATGATCTGGGCCC
>X363_Desmarests_Spiny_Pocket_Mouse__coassemble_1142_pt1 | contig 10943 bp, 8 predicted proteins | sample X363_Desmarests_Spiny_Pocket_Mouse__metabat2_low_PE_031 | metagenome-assembled genome bin X363_Desmarests_Spiny_Pocket_Mouse | reverse complement strand
GCGAGACCACAGCACTGGCCAAGGAGCGCATGGACCGCAAAAACGGGTACTTTACCAACCCGGCTTTCGACAAATAAGCCCCGTTTCCCGGCAAAATGCCCGCCCCGAAGACTCGGGGCGGGCATTTTCATCATTCACTCTTCCCAGCTGTCCCCCGTGGCGTAGTCAATCCCAACCCCGGGCTGGACATTATACACAAAGACGTTGAAGCAGATGCCCTCCCCCTCGTCCTCCACGGAGAATGCCTCCATTTGGACGCCGCTGGCCACCAGATTCCTGCCCTCGAATACCGGCGTCACCCGGTAGAGCACATGGTTTTCCGTCTCCTCCACATAGCTGTCCACCATATTTTCAAAGGGGAGCATCCCCTCCACATTCATATACCGGGTGCCGGTAATGAGGTTCTGCCGGTTGGCGTTCTCCCCCGCCAGCTGGTAACCGATGAGGTGGCAGCGGTTATACAGATAATTGCCGTCCACACAGTCGTATTTCGCCGTCTGCCAGCCGGAGGGCTTCACCTGGCCGATTTCGCCCCGGGGCTCAGTGGGCATGATCTCCAAACAGATATTGGCATAGGCCGTTCCGCACCGGCCTAGGTCGTCCAGCTCGCTGTAGGTCTCAAACGCCTCGGTGGTCAGATCCTCCGGGCCAAAGTCCGGCCAATTGTCCTGGAGCACCACATAAGGCTCGCCGGAATACGCCGGGATGTCGTCTGTGTTGATGGTGGCCGCCGCCTGCTGCTTAAGCCCCAGCTCCACCAGCAGATTATCCAGCGTCAGCGAACCGCTCAGGTATAGGCCCAGGACGGTCAGGCCCACGATCACGGCGATGATGACCAGCGCCAGGATCAGCCGCTGCTGGAAGGTCATCACCTGCCGGCGCTTCTCCGTCCTGGCGCTCATGTGCCGTCCCTCAGGATTCCGCTCGCCTTCACCGACGCCACGATCTCCTCCATCACCGGGACGGGCCGCACCAGGGCAAATCGGACGTGCCCCTCCCCCAGCTTCCCAAAGGCGGAGCCGGGCGTGCACAGCAGCCCCGTGCGGTCCAGCAGCGCAGAGCAGAACTCCGCCGAATTTTCATACCCCTCCGGCAGCGGGGCCCAGACAAACATACTGCCCTGGCTGTCCGGCACGTCCCAGCCGATGGAGCGCAGCCCGCCGCACAGGGCATCCCTCCGGGCCTGGTACTCTAAGCGGTTCCGGGCCACGCTGCCCTGGGGCCCGTTGAGGGCGGCGGCGGCCGCGTGCTGGATGGGCAGGAACATCCCGTAGTCGATCTGGGAGCGCAGGCGCCGGAAGGCCCCCACCACCTCCCGGCTGCCCAGCACAAAGGAGATGCGGGCGCCGGTGAGGTTATAGGTTTTGGACAGGGAGTTGAACTCCACCCCCACCCCCTTCGCCCCCTCAAAGGCCAGGAAGGATCTGCCCACCCGGCCGTCGAAAATGATGTCGGAATAGGCGTTGTCGTGGAGGATGATGATATTGTATTTCTTGGCAAAGTCGATCAGCCTGGGATAAAACCCGTCCGGAGCCGCCGCGCCCAGGGGGTTTGCCGGGTAGGACACCACCATAAACCGGGCCTTTTCCGCAAGGGCCGGGTCAAAATGCTCCAGGTCGGGCAGATAGCCGTTCTCTTTCAGCAGCGGGTAGTGGACGCAATCTGCCCCGCACAGACAGGGCCCCAGCTCAAAGATGGGATAGCCCGGATCGGGCACCAGCACCACATCGCCGGGGTCGCACAGGGCCCAGCCGATGTGGGTCAGCCCCTCCTGAGAGCCGTACACCGCCATCAACTCGTCCGGGGCTAGCTCCACACCGTACCGCCGCCGATACCAGCCCTGCACCGCTTCAATGAGCTCCGGCGTCTCCCCCAGGGAGTAGCGGTAGCTGCCCGGATCAGACGCGGCCCGGGCCAATGCCTCTACGATATGGGGTTCGGGAAGGAAATCCGGTGTGCCGATGGACAGGTTGTACACCGGCTGGCCCAGGGCAAGCCGGTGGTTTTTCCGGTCGTCCAATACATTAAAAATACCGGGCTGGAAGCCGTCCATCCGCCCCGCGAATTTAATTTCCATGGGTCATTCCTTCTTCTCTCTCTATTTCTTCAGCAGGGCCAGCAGGGCGTCGGAATCCCCCTCCCGCTCTCCCACCAAGATCAGGAACTGCTCCTCGTCCAGCACGGGCACACCCAGCTCTTGGGCTTTCCGCAGCTTGGAGCCCGCCGCCGCTCCGGCCACCACGCACCCCGTCCTTTGGGACACGGAGCCGGACACCTTGGCCCCCAGGGCCTCCAGCTTGTCCCCAGCCTCCTTCCGGGAGCAGGAGGCCAACTCCCCCGTGAGCACAAAGGTGATGCCCGCCAGCCTGTCCCCCACTGGGGCGGCCTGGCTGTCCATATTTACCCCCGCCTCTTTTAATGCGGCGATGAGGTGCCGGCTCTGGGGCGCGGCAAACCACTGGGTGAGGTATTGGGCGGTGACTCCGCCGATATCGTCGATGGCGGTGAGCTCCTCCTCAGACGCTTGGGCCAAGATGTCCAGGGAGCCGAAGCGGGCGGCCAGAATCTTCCCCGCCTTCTGCCCCACCTGCCGGATGCCAAAGGCATACAGCAGCTTGGACAGGTCGTTTTGTTTGGATTTCTCAATGGCGGAGAGCAGGTTGTCCGCCGACTTTTTCCCCATGCGCTCCAGATTCGCCACTTTTTTCTTGTCCAACCGATAAAGGTCAGCGGGGGTCTTCACCAACCCCGCGTCCACCAGCCCCTTCACCACCGCGGGGCCCAGGCCCTCGATGTCCATGGCGTCCCGGCTGGCGAAATGGGTCAGGTTGCGCAGCAGCTGGGCGGGGCACTCCGCCCCGGTGCAGCGGATGTGGGCGCCGTCCTCGTCCCGGGCCACCGCCGCGCCGCACACCGGGCACACCGTGGGCAGCAAATAGGGCCGCGTCCCCTCGGGCCGCTTCTCCTTCACCACGGACACGATCTCCGGAATGATCTCCCCCGCCTTCTGCACCATGACGGTATCGCCGATGCGAATGTCCTTCTCCGTGATAAAGTCCTGGTTGTGGAGGGTGGCGTTGGTCACCATGGTGCCTGCCAGACGCACGGGGGCCACCACCGCCTTGGGGGTTAGCACCCCGGTGCGGCCCACCTGCACCACGATGTCCTCCACCACACTCTCCCTCTGCTCCGGCGGATACTTATAGGCCGCCGCCCAGCGGGGGAACTTGGCCGTCTCCCCTAGCGCGTCCCGCTGTGTCAAGGAATTCACCTTCACAACTGCGCCGTCGATGTCAAAGGGATATTTCTCCCGCTGATCCCCCAGTTCAAAGACAGCGGCTTGGATTTCGTCCATATCTTCGGACAGCCGGTAGTCAATGACCTTGAACCGCAGGGAGCGGAGCCAGTCCAGCCCCGCGCTGTCCGACGCAAAGGGCTCGCGGTCGGTATACTGGATGTTGAACACCACCATGTTCAGCCCCCGGGCGGCGGCGACTTTGGGATCCAGCTGCCGCATGGACCCGGCAGCGGCGTTGCGGGGGTTGGCAAACAGGGGTTCTCCCCGCAGCTCCCGCTCCTCGTTGAGCCGCTCGAAGGTTTTACGGGGCATATAGACCTCCCCCCGGACGATAAGGGACGCCGGGGCGTTTTCCAGCTTCATGGGGATGGAGCGGATGGTCCGGATATTTTCCGTCACGTCCTCCCCCGCCTGACCGTCCCCCCGGGTGGCGCCCCGGACAAACAGGCCGTTTTCATACTCCAGCGCCACCGAAAGCCCGTCCACCTTGGGCTCCAGCAGGTATTCGGGCTGAGCACCGCTCTCCCGCACCCGGCGGTCGAAGTCCAGCAGCTCGTCAGGGGAAAACACGTCCTGAAGGCTCAGCAGCGGTACCCGATGCACGACCTCCTCGAAGCTGTCCAGCGCCTTGCCCCCCACCCGCTGGGTGGGGGAATCCGGGGTGACCAGCTCCGGGTTGGCACGCTCCAGATCTTCCAGCTCCCGGAGCATTTTGTCATACTCAAAATCGGAGATGGTGGGCGCGTCCAATACATAATAGTTGTAATTGTGTTCGTTCAGCGCCTGCCGAAGGCGCTCCGCCTGACCTTTTGCGTCCATATCAACCGCTCCCCTTTTCAGATTCAAATCGTTGGGCGCTCACCCCCGCAGCAGCTCCTCCGCCGCCAGCAGGATGCCGGTCTTGCCCGACTCGTAGGTCAGCCCGCCCTGGAGGTACACCGTGTACGGCTCCCGCATGGGCGCGTCGGCGGACAGCTCGATGGACGCCCCCTGGATGAACGCCCCCGCCGCCATGATGACGGGGCAGTCGTACCCCGGCATATCCCAAGGCTCCGGGGTGACGTAGGAGTCCACCGGGGCGCCGGACTGGATGCCCCTGCAAAACCGCTTCACCGCCTCCGGCCCGCCCAAATGGATCATCTGGATGATGTCGTGGCGGACGGCGCGGGAGGCCGGGTCCGTCTCATAGCCCAGCAGCTCCATGAGCCGGGCGGCGAATACGGCGGTTTTCAGCGCCTGGGCTACCGTATGGGGGGCCAGGAACAGGCCCTGGTACAGCAGGCGGTTGTTGCCCAGGGTGGAGCCGCACTCCTTGCCGATGCCCGGGCAGGTGAGGCGCATGGCGGCCCCCTCCACCAGGTCCCGCCGTCCGGCGATATACGCCCCGGTAGGGGCCAGCCCGCCGCCGGGATTCTTGATCAGGGAGCCCACCACCAGGTCGGCCCCCACATGGGTGGGCTCCCGCTCCTCCACGAACTCCCCGTAGCAGTTATCCACCAGAATGGCTGCGTTTGGGTTATTTTCCCGCACCACCGCGCACAGCTTCCCGATCTCATCCACCGACAGGGACGCCCGGGTGGCGTACCCCCTGGAGCGCTGGATCAGCACCGCTTTCACCCTGGGGTCCCGCACGGCCCGGGCCAGACCAACCGAGTCGGGGGCGTCGTTCACCAACTCCACCTGGCGGTACTCCACGCCGTAATCCTTCAGGGAGCCGTGGCCCTTGTCCACCGCCCCCACCACCCCCAGCAGGGTGTCGTAGGGCGCGCCCACGGCGGACACCAGCACATCCCCCGCCTTCAGCGCCCCAAACAAAGCGCAGGCGATGGCGTGGGTGCCGTTGACGAACTGGATGCGCACCAGGGCGTCCTCTGTGCCGAACAGACTGGCATAGATTTTGTCCAGCTTGTCCCGGCCCAGATCATCGTAACCGTAGCCGGTGGTGCCGGCAAAATAGCCTTCCGCCACCCGGTGCTTCTGAAATGCCGCCAGCACCCGCTGCGTGTTGGCCTGCGCAATGGCGTCAATGCGGGCAAACTGCCCCTCCAGTCCCTGCTCCGCCTGGGCGGCCAGTGTGCTCACCCGCTCAGATATCTGTAAAGTATAGTTCATTTACAGTTACCATCCTATCTTATGCTCCCAACGTTTTCTCCAGTTTGGAGACGGAGAAAGCCGCCACCAGGTCCGCGCAGGCCCGCACGTCGCCTAGGTCCGCCATCTCGGTGGGGGCGTGGACGTAGCGGCAGGGGATGGAGATGCCCCCGGCATACACCCCGGCCCGTGTAGCCTGCATGGGCCCCGCGTCGGTGCCCCCCATCTGGAGCACATCCCGCTGAACGGGAATGCCCTTTTCCGACCCCAGCGCCATCAACCGCTCCACCAGCGCCGGGGAGCTGATGACCGAGCGGTCCATTACCTTCACCGCCGCGCCCCTGCCGCACAGGGAGCTTGCCATATGCTTGCTGCCCGGCTCGTCGTCCACGCCGGTGACGTCTACGGCGATGCCGTAGTCCGGGTCGACGGACCATGCGGCGGTCCTGGCCCCCCGGGTGCCCACCTCCTCCTGAACGGAGAAGACAAAATACAGGTCGTTGTCCGTTTCCCCCAGCCGCTCCATGGCCATGAGCAGCACCAGGCAGGCGATGCGGTCGTCCAGATAGGGGGAGACCACCCGGTTCCCCGCCTGATAGGCGGGGGCGTCGTACACCGCCGGGTCTCCCACCCGAACCAGCTTTTCCGCCTCCTCCCGGCTGGACGCGCCCACGTCTATGCGCAGGTCGGTTATTTTCAGCTTGTCCGGCTCAACGCCCTTGTTCCGGCAAATGAGCCCCCTGGCACCGTTCTGGAATCGCACCGGGGTATACAGCACTTCTTTGGCGCCCACGCCGCCCAGGGCGCCCACGTAGACGAACCCCTTCTCGTCGATGTGGGTGGCCACCAGCCCGATGGAGTCCATATGGGCGGAAAACATCACCCTGGGGCCGGTCCCCTTTTTGTGACAGATGAGATTACCCAGGGTGTCCCGGGAGATCTCGTCCACATAGGGCCTGGCAAGTTCCTCAATCACCCGGGAAATCTCCCCCTCCGCCCCGGAGGGGCCAAAGGCGGCGGCCAGCCGAGTCAAAACATTCATCATATCCATATCAAAAACCTCCTCATCAACGCTGCGCCATGGCCCGAATGAACAATCGGGCCAGCGTCAGCATCTGTTCCGCGTCGGAAATACTGCAAACGCTGCTGGGGGCGTGGAGATAGCGCACCGCCGCCGAGATGCCGGCCACCCGCACGCCCGCCTTGGTCCGCTGGATAGCCTGGGCATCGGTCCCACCGGACAGATAGTGCTTCATCTGCCATGGCAGGCTGTTCTCCTCCGCCACATCCCGCAGCAGCTCGAACAGCTCCCGGTCGTAGATGCTTCCACCGTCCATCCAGGACAGCACCGGACCCCTCCCCGGCCAGCACACCTGCCGCTCCGGCTTCAGCGCCGGGGTGTCAGCGGCGGTGGTGCCCTCCAGCACCAGGGCGATCTCCGGCGCCACGGAGAAGGCCGCCCCGAAAGCTCCCCGGCTGCCCACCTCCTCCATCACGGTAAAGGCAAAGGTGCAGTCCATGGGCAGATCCTCCTCTAGCAGCTTCACCATCACGGCGCAGCCTACCCGGTCGTCGATGGCCTTGGCCTTAAGCATCCCGTCACCGAACTCCACCGCATCGCTGACGAAGGTGCATATGTCTCCCAGCTCCACCCGAGCCAGGGCCTCATCCTTGTCCTTCGCCCCAATGTCGATATACAGGTCGGTGAGCTTGGGCACCTTTTTTCGCTCTTCGGCGCTGGTCTGGTGGATGGCCTTTAGACCGATGACGCCGGGGACAGCCCTCTCCCCCACTGTCACCCGCTTGCCCAGCAGAACCCGGCGGTCGATGCCGCCCACGCAGCCGAATTTCAGGTAACCCTCGTCGGTGACCGATTTGACGATCAGCCCCACCTCGTCCATGTGGGCGCACAGCATCAGCCTGTTCCCCGCGGCCCTGGCCCCCCGCTTGAACACGATGAGGTTTCCCAGGGTGTCCACGCGGACGCTGTCGGCGTGGGGCTCCACCCGCTGACGGATATAGTCCCGCACCTGGTCCTCCCGGGAGGATACGCCGGAGAGGGCGCACAGTGTTTTCAGCGTCTCAATCATTGCGTTTCCTCCTCTCCCAGTCCCTGTGCGAAAGCGGCCAGCAGTTGGGCGGTATCCTCAATATCGCTCAGCTCCACTACCTCCACCGGGGTGTGCATATATTTCAGCGGAATGGACAGGATGGCCGTGGCGATTCCCTCGTTGGCGATCTGCATATCCCAGCCGTTGGTTCCGGAGTTCCCCTCCATGACCTCCTTCTGGACGGCCATGTCCAGCTCCGCAGCTTTATCCAGCAGCCTACGGGTCATCCAGCGGGTCATGTTGGGGCCGATGCACACCACCGGCCCGCCGCCCATAACAAGGGCCTCGTCCTTGGGGCTGTCCGGCGTCCTGCCGAAGGTGACATCCACCGCCACGCAGAAGTCCGGCGCCAGCCCCTGGGCGCACACCTGGGCCCCTCTGCCGCCCGTCTCCTCGCACACGCTGCCCAGGATATACAGATCCACGTCCAGCTCCCTGCCCCGGAGCAGCTCCGCCGTCCACAGCAGCGCGGCATAGCAGGCCCGGTCATCCAGGGCCTTGGCACACACCTGCCGCTCACCCAGCCGGGTGAAATCTGTCCTGTACACCATGGGAGTTCCGATGGGAACGCGGCGCTGGGCCTCCTCCTGGCTCAGCCCCACGTCCACGAACAGATCCTTCAGCTCCGGGGCCTTCTCCCGGTCCTCCGCCGACAGGACATGGGGCGGCAGGCAGGCCACCACCCCCAGCAGGGGCGGGTTGGTAAGCACCATGACCTCCCGGTCAGGCAGCATCCGGGGGTCAACCCCATTGGCCTTAAACCGCAGGAAACCGTCCTTCACGCCAGTGACCACCAGCCCCACCTCGTCCAAATGGGCGTCCAGCAGCAGCTTTTTGGCCCCCGACTTCCCGCAGTGGCGCACACCGATGAGATTGCCCAGTCGGTCGGTCCACACCTCGTCCATCAGCGGCTCCAGCAGCTGCTTCGCCGCCCGCGCCGCGGGGCCCTCGAACCCGGAGGGCGCGCCCTCCGCGCACAGCCGTTCCAGCATCTGTTCCATTTCCACTTCTATCCTGCCCCTCTTTTCTGCATTATTTATAAGGTATTGACCAGTTCCTTGAATACATTGCCCCGCTCCTCAAAATTCTTGAAGCGGTCAAAGGACGCGCTTGCCGGGGACAGGATGACCACATCCCCAGGCTTTGCCAGGGCGCGGGCGCGCTCCACCGCCTCTTTCAGGTCGGCGCAGTCAATCATCTTCGGCGAGCCTGCCTGATAGCCGGGAGTGGCCAGCACCGCCGCCTTGATTTTCTCAGCGGTATCTCCGGTGAGCAGCAGCTCCTTCACGTGCTCCACAATCTCCGGCCCCAACCCGTCATAAGGGATGTGCTTGTCGTAACCCCCGGCGATGAGGATGACTTTCTGGTCAAAAGACCGTAGCCCCGCGATGGTGCGGCTGGGGCTGGAGGCAATGGAGTCGTTGTAATACCGCACCCCATCCAACTCCCGCACCAGCTCAATGCGGTGGGCAACCCCGCCGAAGGTGCGGGCGTATTCCCGGATCACCTCGTCGGGCACCAGGCCGTCCACCGCCGCGATGGCGGCCATGTAATTCTCCAGGTTGTGGAGGCCGGGCAGGAGGATGTCGCTGGTGGCCAGCACCGGGCGCCCCGCGCACATCACCGTCCTGTCCCGCAGATACACGCCCCCCTCCACCGGCCCGCGCCGGCTGAACAGAATCACCGCCCCCCTGGCCTCCTTGGCAAACCCGGCGGTGATCTCGTTGTCCGCATTGAGCACCAGCCGGTCGCAGCCGTCCTGATAGGCGAAGATGTTCTTCTTGGCGTTCACATACTCGTCCAGATCCCTGTGTACGTCCAGGTGGTTGGGGGCCAGATTGGTGACCACCGCGATGCTGGGGCTCTGGCGCACCGTCATTAACTGGAAAGAGGACAGCTCCAGCACCACCATGTCGTCCGGCCGGATGTCGTCCACCTGGCACAGCAGGGGGTGCCCGATATTTCCCCCCACAAAGGTGCGGTAGCCCGCCGCCTTCAGCAGACCCGCGATGATGGTGGTGGTGGTGGTCTTGCCGTCGGAGCCCGTCACCGCGATGATCCGGCAGGGGCACAGATCCAGAAACGCCTCCATTTCAGAGGTGAGCCGGGCTCCCGCCGCCACAGCTTTCTCAATCTGGGGCACATCGGGCCGCAGCCCCGGCGTGCGGAAGATCACGTCCGCCCCCTCCAGATGGTCCAGATATTCCGCGCCCAGGGCGGCCTTCATACCCCGGCGCTCCAGACCCTCGATGAGGCCGTTAAAGTCCTCCCGCCGCCGTTTGTCGCACAGCAGCACCGGAACACCCGCGTCCAGCAGCCCCTCCACCAGCGGCCGGTTGGACACGCCCAGCCCGATGACCGCCACGTTTTTTCCTTTCAGGGAATTGAAGTATCCTTGCAACACCGATTCCATTGATATCCGGACCTCCTCACCGTCAGTCTTGAACATTCATCCCTCATTGGCAAATATCGCATTACCCAGTATTATACCCCATTCAATTTCATTTGACAATCACCTAAAGATGAAGTACAATCAAAATCGCAAGTGAGCTGGGCAGCCGCGCGGCTAGGCCGAAAGGCCGTCCGTGAGGAAAGTCCGGGCTCCACAGGGCAAGGATAACGGGTAACACCCGCCGGGGGCGACCCCAGGAAAAGTGCAACAGAAATAAACCGCCGGCAGCCCCCAAACGGGGCCCCTGCAAAGCGTCCTTTGGCTTCGCGGGGAAAGGAGGCACAGCGAAATGAGTGAACTCCGCCGCCTGCGGCGGAGTGAGCGACATGGAGCTTGTGCCGACGCGGTAAGGGTGGAAAGGCGAGGTAAGAGCTCACCCAATGGCGTGTGAAAGCGCCCATTGCTGTAAACTCTATCCGGAGCAACGCCGTGGGAACACACAAGGTCGGCCCGACTGTGTTCAGGGGGCGGCTGGAGCGCGTCGGCAACGGCGCGTCGAGATAGATGGCTGTCTTAAATGACAGAACCCGGCTTACAGGCTCACTTGCAGGGCGCGGGGCTCCGAGAGGGGCCCCGCGTTCCTCTTGTCCATCTTACCCGACCCCGCGCCCCTCCGGGCGGCAATTTCTCTCTTTTTGTCCGTTGCGCTCCGCCTTTTTATACTATATAATATGGAAAAGCGTTTTATACAACATGGTCAGGGGGGATATTTTTTGCGGCTCTTGATCCGAGGCGGGCGGGTTGTCGACCCCACCCGGAATATTGACAGCCAGCTGGATATCCTGGTGGAAAACGGCCGGATCGCCTGCCGGGACAGGGGGTTGAGCGCCCAGGGCGCCCAAGTGTTGGACGCCGCCGGACTGGTGGTGGCGCCCGGATTGGTGGATATGCACGTCCACCTGCGGGAGCCCGGCTTCGAGGACAAGGAAACCGTGGCCACCGGCTGCGCCGCCGCCGCCCGGGGGGGCGTCACCTCCATGGCCTGCATGGC
>X363_Desmarests_Spiny_Pocket_Mouse__coassemble_1127_pt1 | contig 11104 bp, 11 predicted proteins | sample X363_Desmarests_Spiny_Pocket_Mouse__metabat2_low_PE_031 | metagenome-assembled genome bin X363_Desmarests_Spiny_Pocket_Mouse | reverse complement strand
GGTACTTCATCCTGAAGGGGAACTTCAATACCCGGTATTGCGACCGCATAGAGGAGTACAGTGGGCGGACCTGCCAGGAGCTGGCGGCGAAGGAGAATTTCAAGAGGAAAGCCGCCGACCGCCCCGCGCTGGGCGTGTACGACCTGTACTACCGCCGCTATGCCGCCCGGAAAAAGGTGCGGCAGATCAAGGAGGACGAGTTCAACAAATGGCGGTATAAGGCCATCCGCCTGCGGGATGACTGCGAAGCGGGGAAGCTCACGGTGGAGGAATACCAGCAGTGGATGGAGGACTATTTTCCGAACCGCAAAAAGAAGGGCGCGGGTAAATAGACGAACGCTAACAGGAATAACATCCTGCCAGCGCTCGTTTTTTAGCAATTAATTCAGAAGTATGCTGTCGGAAACCAATCTACCCCAGCGTAATGGAAACGCGGTGATCTGATTCCGCCATACGGGACACGATTGCCGCTGCCTCAGCGCGGGTAATATAAGTTGTGGGATTAAACGTACCATTCGCATCACTGCCAGTCAGAATGCCGGCACGGTAGAGCCTATAGATGTATTCCGCATACCTGCTGTCTGTGCTGACATCCGGGATTGCCCCATCGGCCACATCATTCATGGCGGACAGTGCTTCTTCAGGTAGGGAGTTGGCGAAAATCTCCGCAAATTGTGCACGGGACGCATTCTGTGTGGCATCGCAGTTGTAGTAAGCCAGGCCAATGATCCCGTTCTGATAGGCGTAGTCCATGTAGACCTGGTACCATTTATCACCCGCCTGTTGGAAATTTTCATAGCCGTTAATGAAAATGCTGTGGATACGCGCCGCCATTGTCACAGCTTCAGCAACCGTAACATTTCCATAGGGATTAAAGGTTGTTTTGCTGTTGCCTCGCATTAGGCCCAATTCAAAGGCGCTTGATACTTCGTCCGTATACCACTGGTTTGCAGGAACATCGGTGAACTGGTCTTGGAAATAAGTGTTCACACGCTCAAAATGCACCCCGCCAGGTTGGGGCTGGCTCCCCTCTGCCGTAACGGAAACTGTACAGGACGCCGTGACGGTTCCGCAGGATGCCGTGATTTTTGTGCGGCCATCCCCGACAGCGGTTACTCTGCCGTTCGTCACGGTGGCGACCGCTGTATTTTCGCTTCGCCATGTGATCGTTTTGTCTGTAGCATTAGCAGGCGTGACCTCGGCGGTCAGCACAGTGGAGCTTCCCAGGGTGAGGGAGAGGTTGGTCTTGCTTAGCTTGACCCCGCTTATAGCAACGGGTTTCTGCTCCTCACCGTTGCCGGGGTTCTGAGAAAGACCGCTGTTCACCATAAAGCGGTAGTCCGCAGAAGAAGTGTAGCTGGAAGACGAAACGCGCAGATAATAGGTGCCAGCAGGCACACCGATTTTATCCGTTGTGCTTGCCGATGTGACGTTTCCTTTCCATGTCCAGGAATTCAATTCTTTATTCTCCCCCGTATAGAAGGCCGTCTTCCAATAGGAGTTGGAACTATTTACAAAGTCATGGTTGAAGGTAAGGGATATTGCACCATCTTCAGGCAGGTCGAATTGATACCAGTCCACGTCAGAACTGCCCCTGATGCTCCCGGAAACTTCCGCGCCCATTGGGATCCGATTCGCGGTAACGATAGTTTCATTAAACTCCTTTTCCCAGTTGCTGGATGGTATATAATTTGCCGTAAAACGGTAAGTGGCGGAAGAAGTGTAGCTGGAGGGCGAGACACGCAGGTAATAGGTGCCCGCAGGTACGCCAATCTTATTTTCCGTAATCGCCGATGTGGCATTCCCCTTCCATGTCCAGGAATCCAATTCTTTATTCTCACTCGTATAGAAGGCTGTCTTCCAATAGGAGTTGGAACTATTTACAAAGTCATGGCTGAAGGTAAGGAATATCGTACCATCTTCAGGCAGGTCAAATCGATACCAATCCACATCGGAACTGCTCCTGATGCTCCCGGAAACTTCCGTGCCTGTGGAAATGCGATTAGCGGCAACAATCGTTTCATTAAGCTCCTTCTCCCAGCTGCCAGACGCTGTGTAGTTCACCGTGAAGCGGTAGGCAGCGGAAGAAGCATAGCTGGAGGACGAAACGCGTAGGTAGTAAGTGCCCGCAGGTACACCAATATTATTTTCGGTTATTGCTGATGTAGCGTTTCCTTTCCACGTCCAGGACTCCAGTTCTTTGTTGTCGCTGGTATAGAACACCGTTTTCCAGTAGGAATTGGAACTGTTTACAAAATCGTGGTCAAAAGTAATGGAGATGTACCCATCGTTTGGCACTTGGAAAACGAACCAGTCCACGTCCGATGATGTCGAGATAGAGCCGGTGATCTCGGTGTTGACCGATACGCTGTTGGCCTGAGCAAGTGTGTTATTCGTTTCCGCTTCCATTGTACCGCCTGTGGGCAGACTGGGTGTGGGTTGAGGGGTAGGCTGGGGTGTGGGTGTGGGTTGAGGCGTGGGTTGGGGGGCGGTACCAGTTGTCTTAAACGAGCTTTCTTTGCTCCAATAGGTTTGACCGTTGACGATGGCGTAGAACTTGTATTTGTAGGTCGTGCCTGGTGTCAGCGTATAACGGCATTCCTCATTGACTTTGAAATACACCCGATGTTCAGAGTAGCCAACGTTCTTGGCCGATGCCAGCTGTCTGCCGTTCGCATCGTAAAGATACATTCCTGTTTCGGTGCAATTTCCATTAGAAACATCGATTTGCTGCCCAATCGCTGCATCTGTCTCGCTGATGTAAGTGTAATTATTGTTGCTCCACGCGGAAAATGTGACGGAGGGCTGGCCGGGAACGGTCTGGGTAGAGGTAAGGTAAATAAATCCGTCCGGGCGGCTGGTGTACCCATCAGGATACGGGTGGCCTTCATAGATACCAAGTGAATTTGCCCGTGAATTGGCGGTGCCGCCCTCATTGTAGGTAAAACTGCCGCCATTCGCAGAAGTGACATACGCCACGTGACCCCAGCCGTTGCTGGCTGACGGCCTCCATACAGCGAGCGATCCGCTCCGGGCCTCCGTTCCGGTTTGGTATCCTGCATTTCGCGCTGAATCCAGCCATGTGCCTGCGTTTCCCCACCCCGGAAGGGCGATGCCATGCCTGTCATATACCTGCTGCCATGCGTAATAGGTACAGGTTATTGTTGTGTAGTCCCTCCCGTTGTAGGCAAAGGTCTGCCAATAAGGATATGGATTGTTTGCAGCTTGTGCCGTTTGGATCATAGACGGCGCAAGCCCTGCCACCATACACAAGCACAGTACTATTGATAAAATTCGCTTTTTCATAGTGTTACCGTCTCCTTTTTATAGCTGAGTTTATTTCCAAAAGGATCCTTTTGTGTCGGACTTTTCGGTATGGTACTTAGGGCTTTGACCATAATAGTTGTCGAGATCACTGTCTTTACAAAAAAAGAAGATAAGAACAGCTGTGGGAGCCAATGCAATCAACGTCACCAGGATCATGTGCCTTGCAACAAATGCCACCACAGAATACCCACCGAAAAATGTTAGAAAGATGAGACCTGCCGCAGGAAGTGCACCAAGCAAAAGCCATAGCCCGGAGCGTCCCGTGTCATGTAATCTGCGCACCGATATACTGAGTTGCGGAATCAATGCGGCGAGACCGTATGCCCCGTACAGGATTGTCAGCTGCGGGATAGATGTTTTTAAAACTGAGAGGATTGTAATGACAATTATGTTCATTAGCCAAGTATACCAGTATGCAGACCGTCTGGCCCGTCCTTGAAAGTCGAAATAATTAGTCCAAAATTCTGTGTAATAGTTCAGCATAAAGTCTCTCTCCTTGTAATCCTTTCATCAAGTGTGGGTGCAGCGGCAGGCTGTCCCGTGCTCTGGTTTACACAGCAGATTCCTGGGAACCAGTTACCAAGAAGGCGTTATATTTATACCGGTTCCACTGATAATAAGTTCAAAATTGTCCAACACAGCACCGTCAGGGTCGTTCGGAGTAATGACATTAGGGCATACGAGCATAAAGACTACCGGCCCCCAGTTGTTTGACTTCATCAGAGGTGATACGGTAAAGCTGAATTTTCCATTAGTTGAATAATTGATATACATCTTCGGGGTATAGATGCTGTAACGAAAGCCCTCACTTGGTTGCATGAAAACATCAAAGCTAATGGGGTTTTCTTCTGTAATATCAAAGCCTTGCGTTATATTGCGGAAAGATACCGTTCCAAAGGCAACTGCCGCATTGGCTTCACTAAACCCATCGTTCGTATATTCGTGGAACGAACTTAGGGAAGGCATCGCATCTCCCTCTTTTGCTACACCCTCCCATGCCAGTTGGAGGGCATCTGCGTTAGAGGCTTTAATCCAACCGGTGACCGACACTGTGTACTCAGCTTCGTAACCGTTGAAAGTAGTGGCCTTACCCGTATAAGCCTTTTTTGCGGTTACGCTGTCCCTTAGTTTTTGCTCTTTCAAACTCTGTTGGCTGCTCTCAACTTGGGAAATAGCGGTGCATAACTCATTGTAAAGTATATCCGCATCATTCGCCTGTGCTTGGAGATTCTGCGCCTGTTCCTGAATTTTTTCTATATCGGACTCCATTGAGGGCACCACAATTTCTTGAATAGCTTTGGCCTTATCCAAAAAGCTCTCGAGTGCCTCAACCGTTTCCGAATCAGCCACGTCCTCCCTCGTCACACTTTCCAACAGGCTTTCTGCCTCTGGGATACGTTCCTGCAGACTACTTTGCATATCAGACAAATATTGCACCGCTGAATTAAATTCTTCCTCCGCCATAGCTTGTGGATCAGCGGCAGACGGTGCTTGGCCGGGTACAGATCCAGAACTGCCTGATTGCCCGCAAGAAACTGAGGACAGCAACACAAACACTGCTAAAATAAGAACCACTAACTTTTTCACGTTTATTCTTCCCTTCATAACGGTAAAATTCCTTCCACTAACCCCGCTTCATAAAGTCTGTTCCACCGATATTTATGGTGTTTCCAGACTTTGAGAAAGACTGTGTCCAAGTGTTCTCCATGCCGAGCAAGGAGTACGTAATTGTAATTTGATTGCCGTTGATTTTGTATTTACCAGAGACATTGATGCCAAAGGCGGACATGGTAACATTATCTCCGTCAAAGGTAAATGTTTGGGAGACAAACCCTTCCGAATAATATGTCCCCTTGAGCCCGCTTCCGCACGCTGTTAAACTGAGCATCATAATGACCGCTAATAGTAAGGCCAAACATTTCCGTTTGAGCATACTCATCCTGATTTTCCCTCACTTATATTTGTCTGATAGGTTATGTGATTCTGATGGTTTATCCTCACCCCTGCGTTTCTGAATTTCACGTCTGGCCACATCCATGCCCTTATCCGCAAGACGATTGATTATGTACCGTATGACGTAGGCCGCAAGGACAAGCAGAACGGAAACGATAAGGATCTTTGTACCCATATCCATTTATGACACCCCCTAAAAGAATTTTGTTTTTGTTTTGATATCAATTGCTTGCTCGCTCACCTGTGTCTGGGGATCAATTTTGAGAAACGTTTTTTCAACCGTGGTCAACAGTGTATTCATGTCTGACTCATACTGGATAAGGCCCTGCCGTGTCTCCCAGTGGGTGAACTGGAATCGATAGGTATCCTTTTCCCCCTCTACTGTTCCACATTTATATAGTTCAGCCGTCCAGTTCACCCCTTTATACAAAACAAGGGGGCGAGTTGAATCTTTAGTACCGGAACAAGTGCCGTGATAATCCGCCGTCCGTAGTTCCTCCCAGACACGGGGCCAATCCCCGTTGGTCAACGTGAAAATATGGGCCTTTTCCATATAACTTGAATCACGTTTGATGATCTGGCCGCTGTCCACCAGTTTTTTCTGGCGCAAATACATAATGTAAAACAGTACAGCGGAAATTGCGAGGATAAGAATTAATGTTTCCATAATAATTCCTCCAGTTAATGACTTTTCTCTCTAATTTATTTTGAAACGGGTATTTGCGTTCTCAAATTGGGAAACGATTACGCAAATAACCGGAACCTTTTGTTGTGGCTCACAAGGTGTGGGTTGCGAGCCATGTTCCCTATTGCAAAATTCAGGGGGATATGGTAGAATCTTTCCGTGGAAATAGACAAGAGGAAGGCACGCCGTCCATAAAAACGGCATTACCTTGCCCAACGCCATGGCTCATTTTGTGTGGACTGCAACCCACGCTTTATGGGCCAAATATCACTCTTTACACCATCGCTGGAAGGTCGCGTGGGCCACTCCCAGCTCCTTGGCCGCCGCCCTGCCGGAGAGCTCACCCCTGCGCCACGCGGCCAGGACGGGCTCATAGTTTTCGCCCCGGTCTTTGAATTTCCGCCCAAAATGGACACCCTTAGCCTTGGCGGCGGCAATCCCTTCGGCCTGCCTCTGGCGGTTGAACTCCCGCTCCGTCTGCGCCACATAGCTCAGAAGCTGGAGCACGATGTCGGCGATCAGCACCCCGGTAAGGTCCCGGCCCTGGCGGGTGTCCAGTAGCGGCATATCCAGCACTACGATGGCAACCCGCTTTTCCTTGGTCAGCAGCCGCCACTGGTCTAAGATCTCATCGTAGTTCCGTCCCAGCCGGTCGATGCTCTTGATGACAAGGGTATCCCCGGCTTTTAATTTGCGTACCAGCCGCCGGTAGCCGGGGCGCTCAAAATCCTTGCCGCTCTGCTTGTCCAGGACGATGCGGTTGTCTGCCACGCCGAATTCCCGCATGGCGATGATCTGCCTGTCCTCGTTTTGCTCTCGTGTAGAAACCCGAACATATCCGTATTCCATTTTGCTCCTCCTTATTTTTGATAGCTTCATTTTAGAGGAGCCATGGGTCTGCGCAATTTGAAGTTGTAATTCAGAGAAAGCGAGAGCGGCTGCTTCCCGCAACGGGAAACGGCCGCTTTGAAGGTGTTTTATTGGGCTTGCTCTGATGTATCACTCCTTCACCCCCTTTTGACAACACAGCATACCAGCAGTGAGGGCAGAAGTCCAGAGAATGATAGGCGGATTTTTGAGAAACTGGCGGAGCCCTCTTTCTGATTAATGCGTGGTAGTTTTTTCCCTGTCAATCCAACATACCCTTTCCTTTTTAACGGTTGTGTGGTATACTATCATCACACAGTGCTGGATGTTTATTCCCGTAAAACTGTTCTACTGGAATTGGCTGATATTTGAAGAAGCCATGTCCCTGTTTTGCTTTGTATTGTTTTATCGCCTCGACATTCGGTGAGGAGGGTGCCTGCTATCAGCTGGTGGACGGTGGCGAATAAGGAGATGTTGTGATGCGGCCATCCTACTACGTTATTGATACGGCTACGCATACGAAGGTTCCGGCAATCATCCGTCCGGCGGTGCAGGATGATTTCTTGAAAACCGAGAGCGAGCGGTGGCAGACCAGCTGGCTGTCCAAATTCATTCAGCAGAACGTTTTGGAAAAATATGCACTGGAACTCAGCGGCACGAAGGAGTTGGTCGGCCTTGGCGCATACCGCAATGTACCCGATGGCATCCTCGTTGCAGTCGAGTATATCGAAAGCGCGCCAAGCAGTAATCCCACACAGACAGATTCCCGCAAATTCCGAGGTGTCGGGGCGGCACTGCTGGCTTTCGGCATCCAACTGTCCATCGACTACGGTTATGGCGGCGCAATTTACCTGAAGGCAAAAACCTCGGAGATATGGGAACACTATATTCGGGACTTTGGCGCCCTCCCCTTCAGCCGTACCGATCCATTTATGCTTCTGATTGACGGTGATGCGGCAAAGAATCTATTTGCTCAATTCTTGGAGGAGGATTAAACGATGCAGGAGAAATTTTTGAAGCTGGATGACTTGGCTGCACCCGATGGCTACACAGTTCCTTTCAGCAGCGATGACCTGACCTATATTGCCCGCTTTCGCCAGACCTGCAAACGGTATAACATTGATTTCACCTCTGCCGACCAAGATGAGAGAGATTTTGTGATGCGGATGGCGGAGAAGGGCTTTTCCCAGAAACGAGCCTGAACCAGACCCAGGCCACGAAACAAGTGGGTGGAAACAATGGACAGGGTTGCCCTTTATGATTAAGCGTAGTAGTTTCTTCCCTCTGATTCAGAGTTGGGCATATACGGAAAAAGCGATGGTTGACGAGAGCTGCAAGTCGAATGAGGTCATCGGAGAAAAGTTCAGCGGAGGCTCCCTATTCAGGAAACCGCCGCTTGCAGGCTTGACCACATAACTGACCACAGACACGGCTGGAACACGTGGAAACCATGTGCCTAAACAGTGCTATAAAGCAAATAGAATGGAGCGGAAACAATTAAAAAGCGCCGGAAACGGCGCAAAAAAGTTTTTGATGGGTGTTCACACGCAAGAGGTCACAGATTCGAGTTCTGTAGTCTCCACCACGTAAACTCCTGGAATCCTGAGATTCCGGGAGTTTTTGTTTACTTTTCCCGTCCAAAAGTTCAGACTGTGTAAAATGTCCCGCAAATGTCCCGCGAGGTGTCCCGCAACCCCTGGACTGTCAGCCAGCTTTGGGGGCCTGGAAAATCGCCGCGTCCACTACCTTCCCCAGCTTTGCCATGTCTTTCTGGAACACGTGGCCGTATACGTTCATGGTGGTGGAAATGTCACTGTGTCCTAACCACGCTTGAATGTCCTTCCCATCGCAACCGCCCTGCCGCAAGGCGTAGACCACCGAATGGCGCAGGTCGTGGAAACGAAGGTGGGGGAAGCCGTGGGCTTCCAGCACATGGGAGAAATGCTTGGTCACATAGTTCGGATGGATGGGTGTGCCGTCCGGCTTCACGCAGATATAGCCGCTGTCGGTGTAGTCCCGGCCAAACAGCCGCTTGTTTTCCTCCTGCCGCTCCCGGACTTTCCCCAGGTAGTCCCGCATACTGTCCGTCAGGGGCAGTATACGGTTGCTGCTGGCCGTCTTGGTGCTGTCGGAGTATAGCACCTTACCATGGGCCGTCACCGCCGTATGGCAGACGTGGAGCGTCCCAGCGTCCATATCCACAGCGTCCCACCGCAGGCCGCAGACCTCGGAGCGGCGCAAGCCATAGGTCAGGCACAGCAGCAGCGGGGTTTCCAGGGTGTCCCCCTGGAATAACTGCAGCATCTCCCGCAACTGCTCCGGGGGACAAGCCGTGGCCCCGGTGTACTTCTGCTTGGGGGGCAGTTCGGTTTGAACGGAGGGGTTAAACATCATCAACCCCAGGTGTACGGCGTAATTCAGGCACTTGTGAATGTTGGCGTGGTGCTTGCGGACGGTGTTCGGGGATAGGCCCGCTTTCAGCTGCTCGTTGTAGTAGCTTTGGACAAGGGCCGGGGTAACGTCCTGGAGCCTTACCCCGTGGAAGGGCTTATACTTGGCAATGTAGCCATTGAAGGTGAGGTTGTACTGTTCCAGGGTATTTTCCTTCACCTTGTAGGCCATCACATCATCCAGCCAACCCCGCATGAAGTCCAGGAACAACACCTTCCTGTTTTCCAGCGTCACGGTGTACTGTTGGGATAACTCGTCCAGCCGCTCGTCCAACATCTGTTGCGCCCGCCGCTTGTTGCCCTTCTCCTGCAAGCCCGTGCTTTCAGACTTCTGGCGGCGCTGGCCGTTCTCGTCCTGGTATTCGATGACCATTTGCCATACGCCCCGCTTGGAGCGCAAATGCCCTGTTGCTTTCATTGATTAACTCCTTTCCCGCAACAGGACGGGTTTTTCATCCTGCTATTATTATAGCACATTACGGTATTATTTGCAATGAATTCTTGCAAATAAGTGCGTGGAATCAGAATTTTTCTGTCAAATTTCACGCATCGAATTGCGCCATTATTTATCAAATCATACATCTTATTGCGCCCCACGCGGAGCAGCTTGGCCGTCTCCGCGGGGGTGAAAATATCATGGTCGCACAGGTTAAGGGTTTCCGGGGTGGTCGTGCTCATTTGTACCTCCTTCTTCATGTGTCGTGGTGTCTGGTGTATCGGTGGTATCGGTCTTGGGCTTATCAGGCACTTCCAGTCCCGGCACTATGTAGCCGCGGAACAGAACGCCATCTTGATTGAGGAACAGGCCAGCATCGCCCTTTGGAATCAGCTTATCAGCGTCCCGGTTGCCCAGGATGATTTCAGACAGCACGGGGCCAGCGAAGCCGCAGCAATAGGCGCTGATATTGGCTTTTACCTGACCCGACAGCGTGTTCATATCGCCGCGCTGCATCCCTATGACCATATTCACGCCTACCGCTCTCCCAAGGCGGGAGATGATAGCCATTTTGCCAACGATTTTTGCGGCCATTTCCTTGTGGGGCTTCTCCATGCCCGTGGTGTCGGTGAGTTCCGCCAACTCGTCAAAGACGATAACAATGCGGCGCAACTGATTGCCGGGGCGCAGACGGTTGAAGGTGTCCAGATTGGAGCAGGGAACGCCCTCGATTCTACTGACATCGGCGAAGGAATCCAGGCGGCGCTCCAGTTCAACGACAATCCAGCCCAGCACGGAAAGAACGTCCTCGGCGGTGGTGCAGAGGGAGCAGCAGCGGTTACGCCATGCCGGAGGATAGTCCTGCCCCCGCTTCATGTCCATAAGGTATACATCTACTAAGGCCCGTCCCAACTCGTCCACCTTTTTCAACAGCTGATAGATGATGGTGATAAGCAAGGTCGTTTTGCCGCAGCCGCTTGCCCCGCCCGCCTGATAATGGGGGGTGTTGTTGAAGTCAACGATTTCCACGCCGTCCGTGGATTCGCCCACGGCCACTTGGGAGGGGGCCAGCTTCAAATCCTTGGGCAGATACGCCTTTTGGGGTATCTCCCTATCGCCGGGGGCCAGGTGCAGCCGGATAATTTGACGGTTTTCCCCCTGCTTGATTTTTGTAACACGGTAATTGAGGGCCGCTTCCAGTTCCTCGGTGCGCTCCTTAAACGTGGACAGGGGAATACCTTGGGTGAATACCTCCACCACCAGCCGCCCGTTTTCGTTGCGGTAGCGCCGGATGGGAAGGGGCGGTTCTCCGCAGCTGTTCACCAGCCCGATACGGCGGCAGCCATTGGCTATATGTATCACGTCCATGGGGATAGCCGATGCCGT
>X363_Desmarests_Spiny_Pocket_Mouse__coassemble_1124_pt1 | contig 11148 bp, 5 predicted proteins | sample X363_Desmarests_Spiny_Pocket_Mouse__metabat2_low_PE_031 | metagenome-assembled genome bin X363_Desmarests_Spiny_Pocket_Mouse | reverse complement strand
CCAAAACAAGGACATCAACGACAATAAAACGACTGGTGGGAAACTGGAAAGGGAGACCTGCCGGGAACAGGGGGAAAACATCATATTCATAGATGGCATCAAAAACCCGGAATATCTCGGCGTCCGACAGCACATTCAGCCCGCCGGCCCTGCCCTCCTGGACAAAGGAGGGCTCCACCGACTCGGACAGCCAGAAGCAGCCGGGGCGAACCCGCTCCACCTCTTCCCTGGCCCGCAGCCAGAACTCCAGGGGGATCAGGGGGGCCACGTCGCACCGGAAGCCGTCCACCCCCAAGGAGGCCCAGATTTTCAGCGTCTCGATCTGGTAGTCCCACAGCCCGGGCTGGCCGTAGTCCAGGTCAATGACATCCCACCAGTCGCCCACCCGGTTGCCAAAGCTGCCGTCCGGCCTGTGGTAGAACCACTCCGGATGGTTTTGGGCCAGCCAGGAGTCCGGCGAGGTATGGTTGTACACCACGTCGATGATGCACTTCATTCCCAGGGCATGGATATCACCCACCAGCCGCTGGAAGTCCTCCAGCGTACCGTACTCCGGGTTTACCGCCCGGTAGTCCCGGATGGCGTAGGGGCTGCCCAGCGCCCCCTTCCGGGCCGTCTCCCCGATGGGATGGATGGGCATCAGCCAGACGATGTCTGTACCCAGCTCCCTGATGCGCTTCAAATCCCGGCGCACCCCCTCAAAAGACCCCTCCGGGCTGTAGCTGCGGACGAAAACAGAATAAATTACCTGGTTGCGATACGCTCTATCGGTGTTTTCAGCCATACGGATACCCCTTTCAAACGGTAAACTGCCCGCGCCGCTCTGGCGGGCCGCGGCGCCTGCCCCTATGATACCACAAAGCGCCGGGGAGCTCAAACAGAATTTTCATGCGTCCCATCTCAATTCCAACAGGATATGGATTTTTTCCCCCAGATATGGTACAATGCCATTGTTCGGCACGCCGCGGGGCCGACGCCCCGCAAAATGAATGGAAAGGAGCGGATCGCATATGGCGGATGAGAAAAATGAGAGCCTGCTGCCCGAGGGGCAGGACGGCGTTATGGTGTACATCGACCCAAACCTGATCCAGAGCATGGCGGACGTATCCGCCAAAAAGGAGCAGGGCTTCCGGGAGCTGCTGGAAGCCGCCGAGGAGGGCGATCTGGATGCCCAGTACCGGGCCGCCATGGCCTACTGCAACGGCACGGACGGCGCCCAGCGGGACGAAGCGCTGGCCTTTCAGTGGTTCTCCCGGGCCGCGGAGGGGGATTATATCGCCGCCCAGTACGGCCTGGGGCTGTGCTATATCCGGGCCATCGGCACGGAAAAAGACGAGAAAAAGGGCGTTCAGCTGCTCGCACAGGCGGCGGAGCAGGGCTATCCCCCCGCCCAGTGTGAGCTGGGGCTGTGCTATGAGTGGGGCACCGGGGTGGAAATGGACAAGGAGCGCGCCGCCGAACTCTATCGGGATGCCGCCGAGCAGGAGCACGCCCCCGCCCAATGCAACCTGGGCTTTTTCTACTACCGCGGCATCGGAGTGGAGCGGGACGACCAGGAGGCGGCGGGCTGGTTCGCCAAGGCGGCCCGACAGGACTATCCCCGGGCTCAGGTGCTGCTGGGCGAGTGCTATGAGTTCGGCCGGGGCGTGGAGATGGACAAGGCAAAAGCGGCGGAGCTCTACCAGGCCGCCCATGACCAGAACTACGACGCCGGCACCTGCGCGCTTGGCGTGTGCTACGACCAGGGCACCGGCGTGGACAAGGACGAGAAGCGGGCGGCGGAGCTCTATCGCCAGTGCGGGGAGCAGGGCTACCCGAAGGGCCGGTTCCTGTTGGGTCAGAGCTATGAGCTGGGCCAGGGCGTGGAGCAGGATTTTAAACGGGCGGCGGAGCTCTACCAGAAAGCCCATGAGGACGAGTACCACCCCGCCACCTGCGCCCTGGGCCTGTGCTACGAGCTGGGCCAGGGCGTGGACAAGGACGAGCAGCGGGCGGTGGAGCTCTACCGGCAGGCCGCGGAGCAGGGCTATATCCCCGCCCAGTGTAACCTGGGCTTCTGCTATTACCGGGGCATCGGCACAGAGGTGGACAATGACCAGGCCGTCCACTGGTTCCAGCTGGCCGCGGAGGAGGGCTATCCCCGGGCCCTTGCTCTGCTGGGCGACTGCTATGACTTCGGCTACGGCGTAGAGCAGGACCCGGAAAAGGCCGCCAAGCTCTACCAGGCCTCCAGCGAGGCGGGGAACTACCCTCCCGGCGTCTGCTCCCTGGGCCTGTGCTACGAGCTGGGCCGGGGGGTGCCGGAGGATAAGGCGAAGGCCATGGAGCTCTATACCCAGGCGGCCGAGGCAGGGGACGCCCGGGCCCAATGCAATCTGGGCTATTTCTACTACCGGGGCATCCAGGTGGAGGAGGACAATGGGCAGGCCGTCCACTGGTTTGAGCTGGCCGCGCGGCAGGGCTACGGCAGGGCGCTGTTCCTGCTGGGCCAGTGCTGCGAGGCGGGCTTCGGCGTGGAGCAGGACTTTGAACGGGCGGCCAGGCTGTACGCCGACGCCGACGAGAAAGGGTATCCCGCCGGCACCGGTGCCCTGGGTTTGTGCTACGAGCTGGGCCGGGGCGTGGAAATGGACAAAGGGAAAGCGGCGCAGCTGTACTTAAAATCCGCCCAGGCGGGCGAGCCCCGGGCCATGTGCAACCTGGGCTATTTCTACTATCAGGGGATCAGCGTAGAGCAGGACGACAAACAGGCTTTCCACTGGTTCCAGCTGGCCGCGGAGCAGGGCTATCCCCGGGCCCAGCAGCTGTTGGGCGAGTGCTACGACAACGGCTACGGCGTGGAAAAGGACGAAGGCAAAGCGGTGGAGCTCTACCGCAAGTCCCACGAGGCGGGCTACCCCGCGGGCACCTGCTCCCTGGGGCTGTGCTACGAGCTGGGCACCGGGGTGGAAAAGGATCCGGCCCGGGCGGTGGAGCTGTACCGGCAGGCCGCGGAACAGGGCTACGTCCAGGCCCAATGCAACCTGGGCTTCTGCTTCTATCGGGGGATCGGCACTGCCATGGACGGCCAGGAGGCAGTCAAATGGTTTTCCAGGGCCGCCGAGGCGGGCCAGCCCCGGGCCCAGCAGCTGCTGGGGGAGTGCTACGAAAACGGCCATGGTGTCCGGCAGGATATGAACAAGGCGGTGGAGCTCTACCAGAAGGCCCACGAGCAGCACTATCCCTCCGGCACCTGTTCCCTGGGCACCTGCTACGAGTACGGAAAGGGCGTGGCCGTCGACAAGGCAAAGGCGGCCCAGCTCTATCTGGAGGCCGCCCGGCAGGGCAGCTCGTGGGCCCAGTGTAACTACGGCTATTGCCTGTATCAGGGCATCGGCGTGGGGATGAACGACGAGGAAGCGGTGAAGTGGTTCCGCAAGGCGGCGGACCAGGGCAGCGCCCGGGCCCACTTCCTGCTGGGCGAATGCCATGAGTACGCCTATGGCGTGGAGAAGGACCTGGAGGAGGCCGCGCGGCTGTACGCCATCGCCCACAAGGGGGACTACCCCGCGGGCACCTGTTCCCTGGGCCTGTGCTATGAGCTGGGCCACGGGGTGGAGCAGGATAAAGAGACCGCCGCCGAGCTCTACCGCATCGCCGCGGAAAAGGGCAACGCCCGGGCCATGTGCAATCTGGGCTTTTTCTACTATCACGGCATCGCCGTGGAGGAGGACGACACCGAGGCGGCGAAGTGGTTCGCCAAGTCCGCCGAGCAGGGCTTCCACCGGGCCGAGTTCCTGCTGGGGGAGTGCTATGAAAACGGCTACGGCGTGGGAAAGGATCTCTGTAAAGCGATAGAACTATACACCAAAGCCCACGAGGGAGGGCACTCCGACGCCACCTGCTCCCTGGGCGAGTGCTGCGCGGCGGGCCGGGGCGTAGACCGGGACGAGGCGCAGGCCGCCAGCCTGTACCAACAGGCGGCGGACCGGGGCAGCGCCCGGGGGATGTACCTGCTGGCCCAGTGCCGTGAGCGAGGCTCGGGCGTAGAGCAGGATGGGGACATCGCTCGCGCTCTGTATCAAAAGGCGGCAGATAAGGGATACCAAAAGGCCAGGGAGGCCCTGGCGCGCATGACGGCGGTCAAGCCCACAGAACCCGCGCCCGCCCCGAAAAAGGGCCGCAAGGGCTGGTGGCCCTTTGGGAAGAAGTGATCCCCTCCCCTGTTCCGCCCCATCCGCAGCCTGTATACGAAAAACGGCCCCCGGCTTACGCCGGGGGCCGCTTCGAGCTATCTCCGCTCCAGCACGTGGATTCGGAACTGCCCCGTCACCGTGAGGGTATCCAGGGCCTTCAACCGCTCCATGCCGCTTTGGGGCGTCCTCCAATAATAGGGCGTCATATGAAACAGGTCCCCGATGGACTGCCGGTCCGGGAGGGTGAACACCCCCTCCACCGGGATCACCTCCCGGTAGCGGAAATCGGGATATTCCTCCCGCTTTTCCCCGTTTTCATAGAGACTTTCGTACAGGATTTTCTTCAGCTCCCACAGATGCCGGGGGCCCGGAACCACATAGAGGAAAAGGCCCCCCGGCCTCAGCACCCGGGCAAACTCCGCCGCCGCCAGGGGGGAAAAGCAGTCCACCAGGATGTCCACCGAGGCGTCGGCCACCGGGAGATGGTACACTGTCCCCACGGCAAACTCACCGTAGGCACAGCGCCGCGCCGCCCTCTTCACCGACGGCTTGGACAGGTCCACCCCCGCCGCCCGTCCGCCCCTGGCCCGCGCCACCTCCGCCAGCGCCTGGGTGTACCACCCCTCGCCGCAGCCCGCATCCAGCAGAACGGGGGCTGCCGGGGCATACCGCTCCGCAAGCCGGCACAGCGCATCCCGCAGCGGGCCGTACCAGCCGCCCTCCAAAAAACGGGCGCGGGCGGCGGCCATCTCCTTGTCGTCCCCCGGCGCCCTGGAGTGCTGCCGGTTGGCGGGGAGCAGATTGACATAGCCTTCCCGCGCCTCATCAAAGCGGTGTCCGGCAGGACAGCGGTAGTCCCCCTCCCCTTTTCCCAGCGCCCCGCCGCACAGGGGGCAGCAAAACAGGCTGCGCGCGACCGCGCCTCCGGGGGGGGCGGCCCCGGGCTGTTCCCCCGGGCCGCAGCTCATTCCTCCCGCCACTGTTCTCGGTTCTGGTTGGACCATACCACCCGGTTCCGGCCCAGCCGCTTGGCGTCATACAGCATAGTATCCGCCAGCTTCAGATAGGCGTTGTAGCTGTCCCCCATTTGGGGCGTCAGGGTGACGCCCCCCGCGCTGATGGTCACCCAGGGGCTCACCGGCGAGTTATGCGGAATATGCAGCTCTTCCACCGCCTGCCGGATGGTTTTCAAGAATTCAAAGGCCGATTTGCCGTCGCTGCCCACGAAAATCGCCACAAACTCTTCCCCGCCGTACCGGGCGAACAAGTCGGTGGAGCGGTGGAAATAGGCTGACACAGTCCGGGCTACGGCGGCGATGACCTTGTCCCCCGCCGGATGGCCGAAGGTGTCGTTATACAGCTTGAATTTGTCGATGTCAAACATACAGATGGAAAATGGCAGCTCGAACCGCATAGCCTCCTGCCACCGGGCCGTACACTCCTCCTCATACCGGCGGCGGTTGGCCACGCCGGTGAGCTCATCCACCATGGCCTGCGTCCTGAACTGCATCTGATACCGATACAGCTGGACATGGGTGTTCACCCTGGCCTTGATGATCACCGGGTTGAAGGGCTTGGTGACGTAGTCCACCGCCCCCAGCAGCAACCCGTGCTCTTCATACTGCACATCGGACAGGCTGGTGAGCAGGATGACTGGAATATGCTTTGTCAAATCGGTGGCTTTCAGCTCCTGAAGCAACACAAAGCCGTCCATCTCGGGCATGACCACGTCCAGCAGGATCAGGGACCAGTTCCCTTCCTTGGCCGCCCGGAGCCCCTCCTGGGCCGTATGGCAAACGGTAAGCTCGTAGCTGTCCTCCAGAATCGAACACAGAAAGCCGGTCTGCACAGGGCTGTCGTCGATCACCAGTATTTTATCCATGGATATTCCCTCTCATCCTAATCTCAGTCAAGGCTCGCGGGCAGCCGTTCCGCCGCTCCGCCTGCCGCCGGTGATATCCTGGGCCACGTATACCGCCGTTTGGGGCAGATCGTCTTCCCCGGTTCGGGCCAGCACTGCGGAAGCCCGCACCCAGTTCCAGCAATCCGGCCCTGCGCCGGGGTTATCGGAGATCCGCCGGTACTCAAAAGCAACGCAGGGCTGCCACCAGCGCAGGCTGTCCCTCAGGTTTTGTATGCTCATGGTGCTCAGGTATTCCGCCCGGTCGTCCGGATGGATAAAGTGGTTGGCATAGATGTTCAGGGCTGCGGTGCAGTTCACCTCATCCCCCAGCACATCCCCCACCCGCCCCAGCTGGGTGACGGTGCGGAAGGTGTCCTGCTCCAGGTTCAAATAGTAAGTAGAGAAAAACAGGCTGCTCAGGCTGCTGATGATGTACGCCCGGTCCTCCAGGTTTTGGATCATCTCCCGGCTCCGGGCGGCCAGCCCCTCCCGCTCCACGCCCTCCCGGAACACGTCGTCCACGTCCTTCACACACAGGGTGGCATAGCGCGTCCCGCCGCTCCGATCCGGGATGACCTCCATCAGGTTCCAGCGGAAGCCGTCCCCCACCCTCCGGCGGTAAACCAGCGTCAGCGCCTCCTGTTCCCCGGAGGCAACCCGGCACAGGCTGTCCAGCCGGGTAAAGGTGACAAACCGCTCGGCGTCCTCCCGGTGAATGGCGCCGCTCAGCGCAAACCGGGCCATCTGCCCGGACAGGGGCCCCTCCCCCGGCTGCCATCCCTCCGGATCAGATTTGAGCACGGTGCACCGATCCCGCTCCAGATCCACGCGGAGAACCTTTCGGTAGGTGTACCCGCCGCCGGCCTCCAGCATGGAATCCATCATTGTCTCATAACATTCAGTCTCCAAAGCTTCTCCCTCCATAACCACGTCAGAAAGCTTCCCACGGACAGGGCCGCCCCTGTGTGGATGCTCCCATCCCTTTTGGCATACCGCGCACAAACGTCACCGCATCCCTTTTTGGAATATTATGTCATAATATATCCGCCGCAATCTGGAAATATACTCTTATTTTACCACAGGCAGTACCATAAATCAATCTGTGAACCCCGCCCGCGGAAAAATTTTTCCACGGGCACGCCGCATCGTAAAGATGGGGCGGCCCCGGCCGGGACCGCCCTATGGGATATTTTGATATGCCTGCGCCCTTCCCCTCAGGAGGGACACCTTTTGCCGGTCAGTTCCTCAATGGTGGACACCACCTGGGCCAGGTCCATGGGCTTGGGCAGATGGGCATCGATGCCGCACTCCTTCGACTTGTTCCGGTCACTCTCCAAAACGTTGGCGGACAGGGCCACGATGGGAATGCGGGCCAGCGCTCGGTCAGGCAGGGCGCGAATCTCCCGGGAGGCCTGCCAGCCATCCATCACCGGCATTTGGAGATCCATCAGGATGAGATCGTAGTGCCCGGGCACGGAGCCCTTCACCTTATCCAGTGCAATCCGCCCGTTCTCGGCGGAGTCGATCTCAAAGCCGATCATCCCCAGCAGCTCTTCCGCGATCTCGCGGTTGATGTCGTTGTCCTCCACCAGCAGGAGGCGCTGCACCGCCTTTCCGCAGGACGCCGGGAGGCGGAGATCCTCCGCCAGGGGCTGCACCCGAAAGGCCAGCGTCACGGTGAAGGCGCTTCCCACCCCTACCTCGCTCTTCACGTCCAGCGTCCCGCCCATGATGTCCACCAGGTTCTTTACAATGGCAAGCCCCAGGCCGATGCCGTGGACGCCGCTGAGGGTGGTGTTCTTTTCCCGGCTGAAGGGCTCGAACACCTTCTCCAGGAATTCCGGGCTGATGCCGATGCCGGTGTCTTCCACCATGAAACGGTAGACCACATAGCCGTTAGGCAGCTCCTCCGCCTCGGATACGGAGATGGACACCCGCCCGCCCGGATCGGTATAGGTGACGGCGTTGTTGGCCAGGTACATAATCAGCTGCCGCAGCTTCTCCTGGTCGGTATAGGCGGCAATGTGGGTCAGTCCGGCGCAGTTCAGGGTGAAAAGGATATCCTTCTCCTGGGCCTGGGGTTTGAGAAAATCGTAGACATCCTGAACCACACCGCGCAGATCGCATTCCCTCTCGTCCAGCCCGCCGCCGGACTGTTCGGACAGAGCGGACGCATTGAGGACCTTGTCGATCATGTCCAGGAGCTGGCGGCCCGCGGTTTCCAGCTGCCCCAAGTAACCGGCCACTTCCTCGGGCTTGCCCAGGTTCATTTTAGCCAGTGTGGCAAAGCCCAGAATCGCGTTAAGCGGCGTACGCATATCATGGGACATATTGGACAGGAAAGTGTCCTTGCTGGTGATGGCCAGGTTGGCCTTATCCAACGCCTCCGCCAGCAGAGCCTGCTGCTCCATCTCCTGCCGGATCTCGTCGTCCACCCGGCGGTAGCCCAGCACCACCTGGCTCACCCCGTGTTCATGGCCCACATTGACCGCCCGCAGCTGGAGGTACTGCAGCTCCTCCCCCGCCAGCACCCGGTAGTTAAAATAGTAGGTCCTGGCATCGGCCAGCTTTTCCCTGATATAGTCCGGCGCGGTGCTCCGGGCCACCAAATCCCGGTCTTCCGGGTGAACCCACAGCTCCACATAGCTGTCCGCGTATTTGGAATAGGTTCGGTCCGGGAGCTTTTCGTAAAACAGCTCCGAGGTGCGCTCGCTCAGCCGGTATGGCACGATCTGATCCCGCTCCAGATCCACAAAGCAGATGGCGTCGTAGTTTACGCTCAACCCCTCGATAACCTCCAGCTGCCGGAGATACTCCTGATTGATGAGCGCCCGCTCCTTGTCGTACTCCTGGATCAGGTTTTGGAGCCTCCGCTTTTCCTCCAGCCTTTCGTTGAGAAGCAGATTCTTCTCCATCAGCATACGGTCCCGCTTCTCTGTGGCGTCCCCAAGGAACACATAGAAGATGTCTCCCAGGCTCCTGCTGCGGACAAAGTGGCCGTAATCCTCAATCCAGCGGATGGCCCCGTCTCTCCGGCGGACGCGGTACTCCACATAGTCCAAATCATACTGGCTGGCGGCAATCTGGACGCGGATACTCTGCTCTACTTTGTCCAGGTCGTCCGGGTGGACCAGCCCCCGAAAGGAGTTTCCCGTGTGGGCCCGAAACTCATCCATAGTCTCACACTGAAAAATGCGCAGCAGGGCGCGATTGGCGTAGACGATCTCCTCGCCCCGGTCCGCGTAGTAGATCAAAAAGCCGCCGGGCATCTCGTCCAGCAGTTCGGCCAGCGCGGCCGCGGCCTGAGCTCCATCCCCGTCCGGGCGGGCATCTTCCCCTCCGGACAAGCACAGCATCCCCAGGATCTGTTCGATTTGAGCGCGCTCCCTCTCCGGTTCTCTCATGGCGACAACTCCTCTCGGAATTATGATTTTATCACAGGCAAAGGGATTTGTCATTATTTTGCCCAAAATAATTTGGCCTTGCTGGAGACTGGCAAAACGCCGCGGAAAGTTCTCCGCCTTATGGCGGAAAAGCAAAAATCGGGAAAAACCTCCGCTGTGCGGAGGAATATTATCTGATTTGAAGAAACGCCTCAGGAAAAAAATTTCCCCCGGCGGCATATCCCGCACCCAACCGCGCCGCGGCCGATCAGCGCAGGCACTCTGAGCAGCCCGCCGGGTCATGGCGCGGCCGCCGGAAAATCGGGCGATTTTCCATTGCGCTCCCCCCTTTTATATGGTATAATTTAAGCTATGTTTTTACACATATTATGAAGGAGTTTTTGCATATGCGTTCCGACAATGTAAAAAAAGGCATTCCCACCGCCCCAAACCGCTCCCTGTTCTACGCCCTTGGTTACACAAAAGAGGAACTGGAGCGTCCTCTCATCGGCGTGGTGTGCTCCTATAATGAGATCGTCCCCGGCCACATGAATCTGGACAAGATCGCCGAGGCGGTCAAGGCGGGGGTCCGGGCCGCGGGGGGCACCCCCGTCGAGTTCCCCGCCATCGCCGTGTGCGACGGCATCGCCATGGGCCACGTGGGCATGAAGTACTCCCTGGTCACCCGCGACCTCATCGCCGACTCCACCGAGGCCATGGCCATGGCCCACCAGTTCGACGGGCTGGTGATGATCCCCAACTGCGACAAAAACGTACCGGGGCTGCTGATGGCGGCGGCCCGGGTGAACATCCCCACCATCTTCTGCTCCGGCGGGCCCATGCTGGCCGGAAAGCTCAACGACGGGCGGCGCACCTGCCTGTCCCATATGTTCGAGGCCGTGGGCGGCTACTACGCGGGGAAATTGGATGAAGCCGGGGTGGAGGAGTATGAGGAGAACGCCTGCCCCACCTGCGGCTCCTGCTCCGGTATGTACACCGCCAACTCCATGAACTGCCTCACCGAGGCCATCGGCATGGGCCTTGCGGGCAACGGCACCATCCCCGCGGTGTGGTCCGCCCGGCTGCGGCTGGCCAAGCACGCCGGGATGCAGATCATGGAGCTGGTGAACAAGGGTATCCGTCCCCGGGACATCATGACCGAGGCCGCCTTCCACAACGCGGAGACGGTGGACATGGCCCTGGGCTGCTCCACCAACACCATGCTCCATCTGCCCGCCATCGCCCACGAGTGCGGCATTGAGCTGGATCTGGACGGAAGCAACGAAATTTCGTCCAAGACCCCCAATCTGTGCCACCTGGCCCCCGCCGGGGACACCTACATGGAGGATTTGGAGGGCGCGGGCGGCGTATACGCCGTCATGGCCGAGCTCACGAAGAAGGGCCTGCTGGACACCTCGGTGCTCACCTGCACCGGAAAAACCCTGGCCGAGAATTTAGAGGGCGTGGTCAACCGGAACCCCGAGCTGATCCGGCCCATCGACCACCCCTATTCCCCCGACGGCGGCATCGCCGTGCTGAAGGGCAGCCTGGCCCCGGAGGGCTGCGTGGTGAAGCGTTCCGCCGTGGCCCCCGAGATGATGCGCCATCAGGGCCCCGCCCGGGTGTTCAACTGCGAGGAGGAGGCCATCGAGGCCATCTACGCCGGCAAGATCCAAAAGGGCGACGT
>X363_Desmarests_Spiny_Pocket_Mouse__coassemble_1117_pt1 | contig 11210 bp, 13 predicted proteins | sample X363_Desmarests_Spiny_Pocket_Mouse__metabat2_low_PE_031 | metagenome-assembled genome bin X363_Desmarests_Spiny_Pocket_Mouse | reverse complement strand
GCCACCTACTCCACCGCCGACACCGTCCGCCCCGCCCTCCAGCTCATCAAAACCAAGCCGGGCAACAAGATCGTGTCCTCCTGCTTCATTCTGGTGCGGCCCTTCGCCACCGGCGGCAACCAGGTGCTGGCCATGGGCGACTGCGCCATCAACATCGACCCCAGCGAGGACGACCTGGTGGAGATCACCCAGGAGGTGGCCAACTGCGCCCGCCGGTTCGGCGCGGACCCCAAGGTGGCTATGCTGAGCTACTCCACCATGGGCTCCGGCGCGGGCCCCATGGTGGACAAGATGCGCAACGCCTGCGCGAAGCTGAAAGCCCTGGATCTGGACTTCCCCGTGGACGGCGAGTTCCAGTTCGACGCCGCCGTGTCCCCCACCGTGGGCAAACTGAAGGCCCCCAATTCCAACGTGGCCGGCCGGGCCAACACCTTTATCTTCCCGGACATCTCCGCGGGCAACATCGGCTACAAAATCGCCCAGCGCATGGGCAACTTCGACGCCTACGGCCCCATCCTGCTGGGCCTGAACGCCCCCATCAACGACCTGTCCCGGGGTTGCAACGCCCTGGAGGTCTACTCCATGGCCATCATTACCGCGGCCTTGGCAGATTAATTCGAGGCAAGCTTCATATCCCTCGCTTCGCTGCCTCTCGTTTCCCCACGAAACCCGCCCGCTGCGCGGGCTGGGCTTTCGCGGGGGCCCCTTCTGTTCAGGGCAGGCCCCATTTCCCGCAAAACACCCTCTGCCGCCGGCAGAGGGTGTTTTTATCTCAGTTTTTCCGCGACCGTGCGCAGAATGCCCATCAAAGTGCCCAGATCCTTCCCGTCCGGATCCATCGTGGGATTATACTCCACGCACTCGAAGGACGCCGTCAGCCCCGTATCCAGCGCCGCGCCCAGAATCCGCCCCACCTCCGCCACGCTCAGCCCATCCGGGATGTTGTAGCCCGTGGCGGTAAACGACCAGGGGTCCAGCACGTCCACGTCAAAGCTGATGTGGACCCGCTTGCCCGCCAGGGCGGGAAGGATTTCCGCCAGAACCGCCTCCAGCCCCCGCTCCCGCACCTCCTCCACGGTGTGCAGGTGGGCGCCCACCTGCTCCACGATGCCGTACTCCGGCGGGTCGATGCTCCTGGCCCCGATGATGTGGAGGTTTTCCCCCAACAGGTTCACCCGGTTCTTTCCCACGGTGAGCGCGCCGCAGCACAGCCCGCAGGCCGCCGCCAGATCCATGCCGTGGATGCAACCGCTTGCCGAGCTCCGGTCGGTATTGATGTCGGTGTGGGCGTCCACGTACACCACCGCCAGGTTTTCCGCCCCGTAGAACTCCCCCAGCGCCGCCAGCGTCCCCATAGCGCAGGAGTGGTCCCCGCCGATGACCACGGGGTATTCCCCCCGCCCCAGCGCGTCCAGCACATTGGCCCGCAGGCGGCGGCACACCTTCATCACCGTGTCCAGGTGCCGCAGGCCCTCCGGCCACGCGGCGCACGGGGGCAGCTTCTCCATGGGCAGCAGCCGGGCGCCCCCGAACAGGCGGGGCAGCCCCCCCTGTACCAGCGCGTCAAAGGCCCCCTCGCTCCCCCGGGTGGGGGAGCCGCAGGACACCGCCGCCTCGATCAGCGCAAACCGACGCTCCATCCTGTCCTCCTCCTTAATAAAAAACCGCCTGCCGGATGGCAGACGGCTCTTTTTCTGTTCGATTACGCCAGCTTGTTCAGCTTCAGGGTCATGGCGCTCTTCTTGTTGGCAGCGTTGTTGCTGTGCAGCAGACCCTTGGCGGCGGCCTGATCCACGGACTTGACGGCCACCTTATATGCGGCATCGGCCTCGCTGCGGTTGCCGCCGGCCACCGCGGCCTCAAACTTCTTCAGCTGGGTCTTGAGGGCGGACTTCTGCGCCTTGTTCTGAGCGGCCTTGGTGGCATTCACCAGAACGCGCTTCTTGGCAGACTTGATATTGGGCAAACCAAACACCTCCTCCGATATTTTTGATTTCACGAGGGGGATTTCCCGTCGCAGATATGTATTCTAACATTAAAAAGGAAAAATTGCAACACCTTTTTTTGTTTTTTCGCATAGAAACTTTCCCCCGGCAAAAAATAGGAGCAACCGGCCCCTGCGGCCACAAGATATAGCGGCCTGACCGCCGCCGCAACGGGCCACAGCCCTTGCGTTGAGAACAGAAAGGGGATTTTCACATGGCCCAGCGCCGCACCGACCTGGCCGTGGAGGCCCACCAGCTCTGGCGGGAGGGGGCGGAGGACGCCTCCTCCCTCCCCGGCGTCCGCGCCGAGGAGGAGGAGCGGGAGGGTTTTCCCGTCACCACCGTCACCATCTCTGGCGAGGAGGCGGCCCGGGCCCTGGGCAAGCCCCGGGGCACCTACGTCACCCTGGAGCTGGACGGCCTGCTCCGCCGGGAGGAAAACGCCTTTCACCGGGCGGTGACGGCGGTGGCGGGCGCGCTGCGGCCCCTGCTCCCCAAGACCGGCCCCGCCCTGGTGATCGGCCTGGGCAACCGGGCGGTCACCCCTGACCTCATCGGTCCGCTGGCGGTAGACCATCTGCTGGTCACCCGCCACCTGGTGGAGCAGGTGCCGGAGCACTTCGGGGACCTGCGCCCGGTGGCCGCCGCCGCGCCGGGGGTGCTGGCCTCCACCGGCATGGAGAGCAGTCTGGTGGCCCAGGCCCTGGTCCGGCAACTGAAACCCGCCTGCGTCGTGGCGGTGGACGCGCTGGCCGCACGGTCGCTGGACCGGCTGTGCCGCACGGTGCAGCTGTCCGACGCGGGGGTGGTGCCCGGCTCCGGGGTGGGCAACCACCGCGCCCCCCTGGACCGGGAGAGCCTGGGGGCCCCCGTATTCACCGTGGGGGTGCCCACGGTGGTGGACGGGGCCACCCTGGCCCTGGACCTTCTGGAGCGGGCGGGCCGCGCCGGACCGGACCGGGGAGAGCTGCCCGGCGGGGAGGACTTCTTCGTCACCCCCCGGGAGGTGGACCAGCGAGTGGCCGACCTGGGCCGTGTGCTGGGCTATGCCGTGAGCATGGCGCTGAATCCCTCGCTGAGCGTGGAGGAGCTGACTATGCTCCTGGAATAGAAGCGCGAGGATAGCCACGCAGGGGGGCTTGGGCTGAAGCGAGGGCGAGGGGAGGGGCGCGAAGCGACCCGCCGCGCGGCCAATCCGAGTGTGACAAGAAATGTGAGGATCGCCCCGCCGTACAGCCACATTCCCCATTCTGACAAACATTTCGGTTGTCTCTCCCCCTGTTTTCTGGTATACTTTCCCCATTGAGAGACAGGAGGGACAAGCCTATGAAGCAGAAACTGGACAAGCTGCTGCGCGCCCATGCACCCATCCGCTTCGCGGCGGATGTGGTGAGCGTGTACTTTACCAAATGCGTCAGCCGGGCCGCCGCCGAGCTGGCCTATTTCCTGATCCTCACCTTTTTCCCCATCATGATCTGCATCTCCGCCTTTGTCAACGAGCTGCATCTGGACACCGCCTCCCTGCTGGAGCAGGCCGACCCCTTCCTCCCCGCGGGGGTGCTGGCCATCTTCCAGGACTACCTCACCTATATCGACACCAACCAGTCCACCGCCATGCTCCTCTCCGGGGCCTTCCTCACCATCCTGTTCGCCTCCGCCGCCGTGCGGGGGCTGATGAACATCATGAACGAGCTGTACGGCCGGGCAACCTTCCGGGGGCTGGGGCAGCTGGCGGCCAGCATCCTGTTTTCCGTGCTGCTGCTGTGCACCATCTACCTGTCCCTGGCCGTGGTGGTCACCGGCAACTGGTTCTTTCACCTCCTGGGCCAGGTGCTGAAGCTGGAAAACCTGGTGCAGCAATTTATGGCCTGGCAGTCCTTCAAGTACCTGCTCCTGCTGGGCATGGTGTTCCTGTTCATCCTGCTGCTCTACCGCTTTGCCGCACCCCTGGACAAGCCCCGGCCCCCGGTGGTGCCTGGGGCGCTGGCGGCATCGGCGGCGCTGGCCATCGCCTCCATGGTTTTCTCCTTCCTCATGGGCAATTCCACCCGGTACTCCCTGATCTACGGCTCGCTGGCCTCGGTGATCATCATGCTGGTGTGGCTGTACCTGTGCGGCAACATCCTCATCATGGGCAACGTGGTGAACTACGTGCTGTTCACCCACCGCAAAGAAGCGCGGCGATAGGCGCATAAAATCCCTCTTTCCGCGCACACTATCCCCCGGCAGGTACATACGAAGGGGAGGCGCGGTGTATGTGGCAGATCGGGGTCTGGGAGCGGGACGAGGGGCTGGCGGAGCGGGTGAGCCGCCTGGCCCGGGGTTGCTCCGCCCTGGTGCGGGCCTGCCGCCACCCGGCCCTGCTGGCGGGGCTCAGCCTGGACCTGCTGGTGGTGTCCCCCGGCGCCACCGGCTGGGCGGGGGCGGGGACGCTGAACTGCCGCACGGCCCTGCTCCCCGGCGGGCTGGCCGCCCTGACCCGGGGTCTCCCGGCGGGCACGATTCTGAGCTACGGCGCCTCCCCCCGCAACACCCTCACCCTGTCCAGCCTGGACGAGCTGCGGGCCTCGGTGGCGGTGCAGCGGGAATTCGTCTCCCTGGACGGCAGGGCGGTGGAGCGGCAGGAGCTGGTGCTGCCCTACGACGGCGTCTCCCCCGACCTGCTGCTGGCCCAGACCGGCACGGCGCTGCTGCTGGGGCGGCTGCCGGAGGACGGATAAACACGGGAAAGCGGCCTGTGGAAGGCCGCTTTCATTCTGCTCAAAAACCTCTTGCATTTCCCGGGGCTCACCGCTGACCCCGACAGTCCATATGAGATAGCACTCTACAATTCAAGACATCCTGGGGACGGGGGCAGCTGCCTTTTCAAGCTTGGCAACGGTAAAGCCCCCTCTAACACCGATGTTAAGCCCGCCGCTCCCCAGTTCACCGACGTGAAGGAAGGCGAGTACTATGCCGACGCGGTGAATTGGGCCGTGGAGAACGGCGTCACCAACGGCACCAGCGAAACCACCTTCGGCCCCGATGGGGTGTGCACCCGGGGCCAGATCGTCACCCTCCTCCACCGGGCCTATGTGCCAGACGCCCGCCTGAAATAGCCCGCCAAAAGGCCGCCCCGCCGGGGCGGCTTTTTTGCGTTTTCCCCCTTTACGTCCCCAAAACGATGTGATATAATTTTACACACCAGATTGGAGGGAACCCTTATGGAGGAACTGGCCGAACTGAGACAGCAGCTGGCCGGACAGCGCCCGGACAGCTGGGACAGGCTGCCCGACATCCCGCTGTATATGGACCAGGTGGTGTCCTACCTGTCCCGGCAGATGATTTCCATCGGCGACGGCGACGCGCTCACCTCCGCCATGATTAACAACTATATCAAGGACGGGCTTCTGGAGCGGGCCAACGGCAAGAAATACGGCCAGGAGCATCTGGCCTACCTCACCGCCATCACCGCCCTGAAGCAGGTGATGAGCGTGCGGGAGATGAAGGTGCTCACCACCGTGGGCCGGGAGATGCGGGAGCCGGAGAAGCAGTATGACTACTTCTGCAAATACCTGGACCAGGCCATGGAAAACACCGCCCAGCACCTGGACGAGAACACCACCGACCACGACCTGCCCAAGCTGGTGCTGGACCTGGCCATGCGCAGCTACGCCAACGGCCTTGCCTGCCACCGGGCGCTGGAAATCCTGGCCCAGCGCACCGGGCACGACGAGCTTTTAAAGAAAAAAAAGTGAAAAATCCGGGGCGCGAAAGCCGAAAGGGGGCCGCTCCATGACAGAGCTGGAGAGCCTGTCAGCGTTTCTGGCACGCACTTCCGAATTTGTTTCAGACAGCCTGCCCCACGGCTTTGGATTTGAAACCAACGCCAATCTGCCGCTGAAAGTGGACATTGATGGGAAAATGAAGCCGTTTATGGGAAATACTGTAGTATTTCCCCTTCCAGAGGATATCCGGCGGCAGATCGGCCGAATACAGGAGCGGCTGTATCAGCTCTGCGGCCCCGCGCTGGCCCAGCCGCTGGAGGTATCGTCCCTTCATATTACGCTGCACGACCTGTTGAGTGGAAAACCCACCCCAGACCTGCGTAACCGCGTCGCCTGTATGCGGGATCCGGTATTGGCGCGCCTGAACCGGATCCCGGAATGGGGCGAGGCCGTCCGCCTGTGCTCGACCGCGCTGTTCAATATGGTAAATACCAGCATGGTTTTAGGGTTCGCGCCGGCCGATGAGGCAAGCTGCGAAAGGCTGATGGCCTATTACGAGATGTTCCAGGAGGTCGTTTACCTGAACTACCCGCTTACGCCTCATGTGACCGTGGCCTATTTTCGACCGGGAACAGTCACCACGGACCTGGTGGAAAAGCTCCGCGAAACGGTGGATGAAGTTGGGCGCCGGGAAAAACTTGTGGTGGAGCTTCCCGCAAACACGCTTGAATATCAACTATTTTCCGATATGAACCATTATTGGGCGGAGAGGTGAAGCAGCTTTTCAGCCCTTTATGATAGGCAAATCAATTTTAGCTTTGGAGGAACTGACCATGAGCAACTATGTCATCATTACCGATTCGTCCTGCGACCTGCCCGACAGCCTGGTGAAGGAACTGGAGCTGGAGGTGCTCCCCCTGTCCTTCATCATGGACGGCAAGACCTATCGGAATTACCCGGACAGCCGGGAGATGCCCCCCGAGGCGTTCTACCAGAAGCAGCGGGACGGCCTGATGGCCACCACCAACGCCGTCAACGTAGGGGAGGCCGCCGATGCCATCGAAGCCGTGCTGAAGCAGGGCCGGGATGTGCTGGTGCTGGCCTTCTCCTCCGGCCTGTCCACCACCTGCAACTCCTTCCAGATCGCCGCCGGCGACCTGGAAGGACAGTATCCGGACCGCAAAATCTATGTGGTGGATACCCTGTGCGCCTCCCTGGGCCAGGGGATGTTTGTCTATCAGGCCGCCAAGCTCCGTCTGGAGGGCAAGTCTATGGAGGAGGTGCGGGATTGGGCGGAGGCAAACAAGCTGCGCCAGTGCCACTGGTTCACCGTCAACGACCTGTTTTTCCTGAAAAAGGGCGGGCGGGTGTCCGCCGCCACCGCCGTCATGGGCACCATGCTCCAGATCAAGCCCGTCATGCACATGGACAATGAGGGGCACCTGATCAAGGTGTCCACCGCCCGGGGGCGCAAGGCATCCCTCAACGCCCTGGTGGACAAGGTGGGCGAGCTGGCGGAGGACCCCGCTTCCCAGACCATGTTCATCAGCAACAGCGACTGCCTGGAGGACACCCGGTTTGTGGCGGACGAGGTAAAAAAACGCTATGGGGTGAAGGAGATCATCATCAACTCCATCGGCCCCGTCATCGGGGCCCACACCGGGCCGGGGTGCGTGGCCCTGTTCTTCATGGGGAAGCACCGCTGAACAGCGCGAAAAACCAGCCGCCTCCCACCCGGGGGGCGGCTGGTTTTTTTGCCAAAAATTTTTTGCCCCACCCCTCTTGACAAGTCCGTATATAGCGTCTATACTGTGTATATCGTATATATACAAAATACTTGGGCCGCTGACGAGCGGCCCTGCGAGGTGAACCATGGACATCATCATCAGCAATTCCGACCGCGCGCCCATCTATGAGCAGATCGTCCGCCAGCTGAAGGGGCTCATTCTTTCCGGTGCGCTCCCCGAGGGCGAGGCCCTGCCCTCCATGCGCCTGCTGGCAAGAGACCTGCGCATCTCCGTCATCACCACCAAACGGGCCTATGAGGAGCTGGAGCGGGAGGGCTTTCTCACCACCGTCCCCGGCAAGGGCTGCTTCGTGGCCCCCCAGAACCGGGAGACCCGGCGGGAGACGGTGCTGTGCCAGGTGGAGGAGCACCTGTCCCAGGCGGTGGACGCGGCGAAGGCCGGGGCTGTGGGGCTGGAGGAGCTCACCGAAATGCTCAACACACTGTATTGCGAGGACTGACTTATGACAAGCTGTATTGAACTCAAGGGCCTTGTGAAGGAGTACAAGACCTTCACCCTGGGGCCCGTCGACCTGACCGTCCCCGGCGGGTCCATCATGGGCCTCATCGGGGAAAACGGGGCGGGCAAGACCACCCTCATCAAGTCCATGCTGGGCATTGTCCGGCCCACTGCCGGGGAGGTGTCCCTGCTGGGGACCGACCCTGACCACGCTAAAGAGGACATCGGCATCGTCATGGACGACTGCTTTTTCTCCGAGTACCTGCGGGTAAAGGATGTGAACAGCGTCCTGTGCCGGGTGTACCGGAACTGGGATAAGGCCCTGTTCCAGCATTATCTGGACAAATTCAGCGTGGCCGGAGGCAAGGGCATCAAGGAGCTGTCTCGGGGTATGCGGATGAAGCTGTCCCTGGCGGCGGCGCTGGCCCACCGGCCCCGACTGCTGCTGCTGGACGAGGCCACGGCGGGCCTTGACCCGGTGGTGCGGGACGAGATTCTGGACGAGTTTTTGAGCTTTATCTCCGACGAGGACCACGCCATCCTCATCTCCAGCCACATCACCTCGGATCTGGAGAAGGTGGCGGATTACATCGCCTACCTCCACCAGGGCAAGCTGCTGCTGTGCGACGAGAAGGACCGGCTGCTGGAGAGCTATGGGCGGCTGGTGTGCGCCCGGGAGGATCTGGAGCGGATCGACCGGGGCTACCTGGTGTCCACCCGGAAGAGCCAGTACTCCACCGAGGCCCTCATCCGGCACAGGGGAGATTTCCAGCGGCTCTATCCCCGCCTGACGGTGGAGCCGGTGACGCTGGACGAGCTGATGGTATTCGTGGTAAAGGGGGAGAAGTCATGACCGGCCTGATTTTGAAGGATTTTCTCATTTTGCGCAAGACCCTGCGCGCCTACGTGCTCATGCTGGCGGTCTACGCCGCCATCGCCTTCAGCGGCGTGTGGTCGGCGGACATCGTGGGGGTGCTGATGGTGGTGATGGTGGCCCTCCTGCCCATGAACGTGTTCGCCTACGACAAGCAGTGCAGCTGGGACACCTACGCCCTGGCCCTTCCGGTGGGGCGCACCAGAACCGTGTGTGCCCGGTATGTCTGCGTGCTGCTTTTGTGCCTGTTCAGCGTGGCCTTGACCGCTGTGGCCGGGGCGGGGCTGTACGCCGCGGGACGGATGGAAGAGCCCGTGGAGTTCCTGATCACCTGCTCACTGATGGGGCTGTTGGCGGTCCTGGCCAACGCCATTATGCTGCCCTTCCTGTACAAATTCGGCCCGGAGCGGGCGCGGATGATGTTCGTCGCCATCATGGGCGGCATTTCCCTGCTGGTTTTGGCGGCGCTGTTCCCCCTGGGCGGGCTGGAGTGGCTTATGTCCCTGGAGCTGGAGCCGCCCACCCTGGCCCAGCTCTCCGCCATCCCCGTGATCGCCGTGCTGGCGGGGGCGGGCCTGCTGGCCCTGTCCTTCCTGCTGTCACGATATTTTTACGGCCAAAAAGACTTCTGACCCCCAATTTCCCTTGAAATTTCCTATCCTACCATATATAATAAAAAGACAGCACGTGATACACAGGATATCGTAGGAGGGGTTTCATTGAAGCGCATTGCCAGTCTCTTGCTCACGCTGGCCGCCGCCCTGCTGCTGGCCGGCCCAGGCGCGCAGACCGCCCGGGCGGCCCCGGCGGAGGACTACATAGCCGCCGTCCACACCAGGAGCAACGGCCAGCCCTATTACCTCATGGTCAACCGGGCCCAGAACACCGTGACGGTCTATGGGCTGGACGAGGACAACTATTACACCGTCCCGGTGAAGGCCATGATCTGCTCTGTGGGCCGGGAGGGCCACGCCACCCCCACCGGCACCTTCTCCATCGGGGGCAAGTGGGCCTGGGTGCATATGCTGGACAACTCCTATGGTCAGTACGTGTCCCAGATCAGCGGCAACATCCTGTTCCACTCGGTGTGCTACACCAGGCGGGACCCCTCCACCCTCATGACCGAGGAATACAACGCCCTGGGGGAGCGGGCCTCCCTGGGCTGCGTCCGGCTCCAGTCCGGGGACGCAAAATGGATCTATGACAACTGCGCCCGGGGCACCAGGGTTACCGTCTACGACGGCAGCGACCCCGGCCCCCTGGGCAAGCCCGGGCGCACGGTGGATTTCATCACCGAGTCCATGGACAACGGCTGGGATCCCACCGACCCCCGGGAGGACAACCCCTGGCGGACAAGCCCCCCGCCCGATCAGGCGGTCACCTACTCCTCCATGGCCCTGGCCCTGTACCAGATGGCGGACGCCTCCGGCGGCGACCCCCTCCAGTGGGCGGCGGAAAACGGCCTCCTCCCCGAAAGCTCCGACCCCGTCGGGCAGGTCACCCGGCAGGAGCTGATCGCCGCCCTCTACCGGTATGAGACGGAGTATCAGGGCCGTTCCGTCCACCTCACCGGCTCCCTTGCCCGGTTCACCGACAGTCAGGCGGTGCGCGCCGCCAACCAGGACGCCATGCGCTGGGCGGTGGGCGCAGGCCTGATGCAGGGCACCTCCGCCACCACCCTCCATCCCAACAGCTACGCCACCCAGCTCCAGCTGGACACCATTCTCCAGCGCTACGGCAGCCTTTGACCCCCATGACAGAGCGCCCCCGCTTTCGCGGGGGCGCTCTGTCATGGGGTCCGCGCCATTCTTTCCCATGCCCGCGGCCCCATTTCGGGCTGTTCAATCCCGCGGCAATCTGATATAATGGCTTCATTCTCCCAGGAAAGGGGGCGGGCCTATGCCGCCAAAGCTCAAATCCCTCCTTGACACCCCCAAAAAGGTCCGGCTCGCCCTTGGCTGCCTGCTGGTGGCGCTGGCCACCCTGGCCGCCGTCCTGTATGTGATCTTCCTTCCCCGGGACGGCGGCTCCGCGCCGGACGCCTCCCCCCCGGCTGTCTCCGATCCCCCTGCCGATTCCATATCCCCCGGCGAGTCCCCGCCGCCGGCGGGCATTGTCCCCACCCTGAGCATGGACGAGGCCCGGGCCATTGCCCTGGAACACGCCGGGGTGGACGAGGACGGGGCCGACGTCAGCCGGGAGGCGCTGGAGACGGACAACGGGGTCTGGGTATACGCCTTCCAGTTCCGCACGGAGCAGGCCCGGTACGAATACAAAATCAACGCCAACACCGGGGACGTGCGCACCATGATCCGGGAGGTTTTTCCCGCTCCCGGCCCCGAGACAGACGAGCCCTCCCCCCCCCCCCCCCCCCCCCCCAACGCGTCCCCCCCCCCCC
>X363_Desmarests_Spiny_Pocket_Mouse__coassemble_1109_pt1 | contig 11300 bp, 10 predicted proteins | sample X363_Desmarests_Spiny_Pocket_Mouse__metabat2_low_PE_031 | metagenome-assembled genome bin X363_Desmarests_Spiny_Pocket_Mouse | reverse complement strand
CTCCCACCTCGTCCCGGCGCGGGCCCACATCCACCCGCACGTCCAACTGGCCCAGACCGAACTGCCGGGCAGCGGCGGCAATCTCCTTGATGGGCTGGGACTGGCGCATACTGGTCACCGAGCTGATGATGGCGGCGATGAGCACCACCGCCAGGGTGGTCACCAGCAGGATGCCGAACAGATCGTGCCACATCCCGCTGATGTTGGACGCGGAGGAGGATACCAGCACCAGGCCCTGGAGATATCCCCCCTCGCTGGTGATGGGCAGGCCCACCAGATAGCGGGGCTCCTCATACAGCCCCTCCAGGGTGGTCATACCCATGCTGGAGCCGCCCACGATCTCCTCCACCGTTTGCTGGGGCAGGCGGGCGTATTGGAGGTCGGGCACCGCGTCGCCGCTGCTGGAGGCGTACACCACAACCCCCTCCGGCGTGGCCACCATGACCCGGCAGTCGGACACCAGCGCCACCGAGTTCAGGTAGCTCTGGAACGCGGCGGTCTGCCACACCAGCTCCCCGCCCACGCGGACCGAGTCGGAGGTAAATGCCGCGATGTACTTGGCGTTGCGCTCCAGGGTGTCCTTCTTCTCCCGGATGGTGTACTGATAGCTCAGCGTGGCAAAGGACGCCCCCAGCATCAAAAAGGACAGCAGCACCATGCCCACCATGGTGGCGAACTGGCGCCCATACATGGTTTTCATCCGTTTGCCGCCTCGAATTTATAGCCCACGCCCCACACGGTCTTGAGATACTGGGGGTTGGCCGGATCAATTTCGATCTTCTCGCGCAGGCGCTTGATGTGCACGTCCACCGTGCGGCTGTCGCCGAAGTAGTCGAAGCCCCACACCTCGTCCAGCAGCTGGTTGCGGGTAAACACCCGGTTGGGGGAGGAGGCCAGATGATAGAGCAGCTCCAGCTCCTTGGGGGGAGTATCCACCCGCTTGCCGTCCACCAGCAGCTCATAGGAGTCCAGGTTGACCACCAGCGACCTGGTGGTGCCGCCCCCCTCGAAGGTGAGCCGGCGGGTGGGTTCCTCCTCCCCGCCAAAGCGGCGCAGCACGGCCCGCACCCGGGCCACCATCTCCTTGCCCTCAAAGGGCTTGGTGATGTAGTCGTCCGCGCCCATCTCAAGCCCCGCCACCTTGTCCTCCAGCTCGCCCTTGGCGGTGAGCATGATGATGGGGGTCTTGGAGGTCTCCCGAACCTTGCGGCAGACCGACCAGCCGTCCATCCCGGGCAGCATGATATCCAGCAGAATCAGGTCGGGCTGGACGGCCTGGAATTTCTCCAGTCCGGCCAGGCCGTCCCCGGCCACATGGCAGGTCATGCCCTCCTTCTCCAGATAGAGCCGGAGCAGGTCGGCGATGTTCTTGTCGTCCTCTACGATAAGAATGCTGCGGGGCATACAAGTCATCCTTTCCTGTGATATGTGGGTAAAAGAATAATCCATACCGCCCTTTGGACGGAGGTCTCGCCTTCGGCTCGGCCGGCGCTGGACGCTTGCCACCGGCAAGCATCCAGCGCCCTTTGCAAAAGGGGCCTTTGCGCTGCCGGAGCGGGGCCTTTAAGCCCCCTTTTGAAAAGGGGGTGCCTGAGCGAAGCGAAGGCGGGGGATTGCCGCCCTTGGAGGGCCTATACCATACGGTTATTATAAGCCGAACCGTGTCAGATTTCTACAGGTTTTTGTAAATAAACCAAAATTATAAGACATGAGACCGGTCCACCCCGACAGCGGGCCGGCAGTCCGGCTCCCGGGCGAGCAGCTTTTCCTCCAGGGCCTGCCGCACCTCCCCGTCGGACAGGGTCACGTCGTAGGGCACTACCACGTCGAATTCCAGCCGCCCCTCCGCGCCCAGCCGGAAGTCGTGGATGGTGGCGGCGGGGTCGAGCTCCCGGGCCAGCTCCTCCGCCAGGGCCCGGAGGCGGTCGCACCGGGGATCCCCCGCCTGCACCGGGTCCATATGGATGACCGCCTCCAGGCCAAAGCGCGACCCCAGCTCCCGCTCCGCCCGGTCGATGATGTCGTGGAGCTCCACCAGCGAGCCGTCCGCGGGCACCTCGGCGTGGACGCTCATCATCCGCCGTCCGGGCCCGTAGTCGTGGATCACCAGGTCATGCACCCCCAGAATCTGGGGATGGCTGAGAATCAGCCCCTCAATGTCCGCCACCACGGCGGGGTCCGGGGGCGTGCCCAGGAGCGGGTCCAGGGTGTCCCGGGCGGCAGACCACCCGGTGCGCAGGATCAGCGCGGCCACCAGCAGGCCCAGCCAGCCGTCCAGCTGCACACGGAGGAAATGGGAGACCAGCAGCCCTGCCAGCACCGCCGACGTGGCCAGCACGTCCGACCGGGCGTCGGCGGCCGCGGCGGCCAGGGCCGGGGAACCGGCCCGCCTTCCCATGGCGGCGTAGAACCACCCCATCCACAGCTTGACCAGGATGGAAAGCGCCAGCAGTCCCACGGCCAGGGGGGGGAGCGCCGCTGTCTCCGGGCGGAGAATCTTTTCAATGGAGCCCCGGCCCAGCTCCACCCCCACCAGCAGGATGAGCATGGACACCCCCAGCCCTGCCAGGTACTCGATGCGGCCGTGTCCGAAGGGATGGCGCTCGTCCGCCCTCTGGGAGGCCAGCTTGAACCCCGCCAGGGTCACCGCCGATCCGGCTGCGTCGGACAGGTTGTTAAAGGCATCTGCGGTGACCGAGATGGCCCCGGTGAGAATACCGGCGCACAGCTTGGCGGCGAAGAGCAGCAGATTGAGCGCCAGCCCCACGCTGCCGGACAGCAGGCCGTACCGCTCCCGGACGGCGGGATCGTGGGTGTCCTGATAACGGGGAATGAAGCGGCGGAGCAGAAAGTCCAGCATGGCGGCCCCTCCTTTCTGGGATGGAAGCCCTCCTCCCGAAGGGGGAAGACCTGTGCGGTAACCATAGTATAGTATGCCCACAACAGCCCATATAGCAATCTGCCTGGGCGCTTGCCCAGGCAGATGCTGCATTCACGCGGCCATTGGCCGCAGGGCAATTACCGCGCTACGAGCTTGGCCGGCAGGCCCGCACGATGGACAGCGGGGGCACGGCCCTGGGCAGCTTCATCCGAAATTCCATCCGGGGCTTCCGGGGCTGGGGCAGGTCGAAGCCGTCCATATCCTGCATCACGGGGGCGGTCATGGGGAAGGCGGGCACATCGGAGCCCACCACCTCGAGCTCGTCCCCGGCAGAAAACTTATTGCGCAGGGACAGCACGGCGTTGCCCAAGGCGTCGCAGGACTGGACCACCGCCAGCACCTGCCAGTCCCGGACGTACCGGGCGGATTCGGTGTACTGCCCCGGCGGACCGAACCAGAAGCCGGTGGAGTAGTGCCGGTGGCTGATCTTCTCCACCTCGGCCCGCCATACAGGATCGACGGGGACGCCCTGGGCCGCCGCATCCACCGCGTGGCGGTAGGCGGCGGTGGTCATGGCGGCATAGTAGGCGCTCTTGGCCCTTCCCTCGATTTTCAGCGAGTCCACCCCGGCGGCGATGAGCTCCGGGATATGGTCGATCATGCACATATCCCGGCTGTTCAGGATGAAGGTCCCGCCCTCCTCCTCGAACACGGGAAAGTACTCCCCAGGGCGCTTCTCCTCCATCAGGGCGTACTGGTAGCGGCAGGGCTGGGCGCACTCGCCCCGGGAGGCGTCCCGCCCGGTCATATAGTTGCTGAGCAGGCACCGGCCCGACCAGCTCACGCACATGGCCCCGTGGACGAAGCACTCCACCTGTAAGCCCCTCGGGGCTTTCGCCTTCAGCTCCGCCACCTCCTCCAGGCTCAGCTCCCGGGCCAGGATCACCCGGCTGGCCCCCAGCTCGTGCCACACCCGGGCCGCCTCGTAGTTGGTGATGCCCGTCTGGGTGGACATATGCACCTGGACATGAGGAGCATGGCGCTTGCACAGGTCCAGCACGTCGGGCCCCGCGGCGATCACCGCGTCCGCGCCGATGGCATCCAGATACTCCAGGTATTCCGGGAGCTGGGCGACCTCTCCGTTCCTCGCCAGGGTGTTGCAGGTCACGTGGACACGCACCCCCCTGTCGTGGGCGGCCTTCACCGCCGACCCCAGCCCCTCCCGGTCAAAGTTCCCGGCGAAGGCCCGCATCCCGAAGGCGCTGCCCGCCAGATACACCGCGTCCGCGCCATAGGCCAGGGCCATGTCCAGCCGCTCCCGGTCCCCCGCGGGGGACAACACCTCCGGCTTAGCCATTGGAGCTGTACCGATCCACCAGGGTTTGATGCTCGGCATAGGTGCGGCTGTACTCGTGCTGTTTGGTCTCGGGATTGAGGACGTAATAGTAGTAGTTGGTGTCCTCCGGCTCCATGGCGGCCAGCAGAGACTGCATACCGGGGTTGGAGATAGGCCCGGCGGGCAGCCCCTGGTACAGATAGGTGTTGTAGGGGGAATTGATGGACTTGTCCGCCTCGCTGGGCACCTTGCCCCCGTTAAGATACACCAGGGTTGCGTCGATCTGGAGGTATCCCATCGTCTCCCCCTCCGGATGCTCCAGGCGGTTGTAGATCACCGAGGAGATGTTCCCATAGTCGCCGCCATCCGTCTCCTTCTCGATCATGGAGGCGATGGTCACGATGTCGTGGAGGGAGTACTGGGCCTCCTCCCCGGTGTACCGGGCCATATACTCGTCCATTTTGGCGTCAAAGTTCACCAGCATTTTATTGATGACGTACTTGGGGTTCTCCCCCATCTCAAAGGTATACGTGTCGGGGAACAGATAGCCCTCCAGCCGGTGGTAGTCCCCCAGCGGGCGCTCCCGCAGCCAGTCAAAGGCATAGTCATAGCTGGCGGCCATGTCCCGGAGCTTCTCCGCCGACGCCACCCCCCGCTCGTCCAACAGATCAAAGATCTGGTCGATGGTGAGGCCCTCCTTGATGGTCACGTCCGTCACCTGCCGGGTAGAGGAGGAGGAGCCCATGCTGGACACCAGGGCATGGTAGTCCATCTCGGTGCTCAGCTCATAGGTGCCCGGGGCGATCTTGTCCTTGGCGTGGGAGAACTGGGCGTAGAGCTTGAACAGGAACTTGTACTGGATCAACCCCGCCTCCTCCAGCTGATCCACCACCGCGCCGAAATCGGTGTCGTCGTCGATGGTGACCACCGTGGAGGCGTATTCCTTGTTCAGGCCCAGCAGGTCGCAGGCCCATACCCAGCCCACCGTGGCCAGCGCGCCGGACCCGGCGATAACCAGCAGCACATACAAAAGCGCCCCCGCCACCCGGGACATAGCGCTGCGCCGCCTGTGGGTGGCCCTCCTGGTCCTGGCCTGGGAGGGCTCCCGCTGGGGCTGGGCGCGGCCCTGGCCCTGCTGGGAGGCGGCGGGATAATGGAGCTGGCGCTGGTCCTGGCCCTGCTGGGACCGGGGCTGGGCGCTTTGGTGGCTGGGCTGGGGCTGGCTGCGACGGGGCTGGGGCAAATTGCCTCCGCCGGGACGGCGTTCGTCTGCCATGCGATTCACTCCTTTGGAAAATCCGGGACACCGCCCGGAGGGGGAACCAATTTTCCGCTCCCCACATAGTATGACGCAGAAACGGGGTCAAAACCCGGCCGCAGGGCCGGGGAACCACGGGGCTCGGCTCCGGCGCCGCAGCGGGTGCGGCGTCCGAGCCGGTCTCTGTGACCGGAAGGACAGGTGGACGGGGCTCGCCCCCGGCGCCGCCGGGGGCGGCGCCGGGGCCGGTCCCTGTGACCGGGACATTAAATGTGAGGTGACAAAATCATGTGTTGTGGTAACAATGGTGGTTTCGGTGGCGGCTGCTGGTGGATCATCATCCTGATCCTCATCCTGTGCTGCTGCTGCGGCGGCGGGAACAGCTGGGGCGGCAACAACAACGGCTGCTGTTGCTGCTGCTGTGGCGGCAGCAACAACGGCTGCGGCTGTGGCTGCAACAACAACTGCGGCTGCAACGACGGCTGCTGCTAAGCCGTCGCGAACGGCGTACCCATCAGGCGGGGGCAAAAGCCCCCGCCCCCTTACTCCTCAATGAGGACAAGCTGCACCGGCACGTCGAATTCCTCCCGGGGCATATGGTCCACCAGACGCCCGGGGCGGCAGATGCACACGGTAAAGCCGGGGAAATCCGCCAGCCAGCGGTCATAATACCCTCCGCCCCAGCCCAGACGGTAGCCCTCCCGGTCCACCATCAGGTGGGGGATGAGGGCCGCGGCGATCTCGCCCTTTTCGATTACGGGGCAGGCGTCGTCCGGCTCCGGGATGCCGAAGCGGTTGGGAACCAGCTGCTCAAGGTCCCGCACCTGTCGGGCCTCCATGCCCCGGTGGGGCAGGACTACGGGCAGGGCCACCCGCTTGCCCCGGTCCAACAGGGCGCGGATGAGGGGGACGGTGTCCGGCTCACGGCCGGTGCCGTAGAACACCAGCACCGTGTCCGCCGCCTCCACCTGGGGCAGGGCCAAAAACCGGTCAAACAGCGCCCCGGCCTCCACCTGGGGCAGGCCGGCGGCGTGGCGGCGCAGCTCCGCCTTGCGCTCCCGGACCGTCATCGCTGGTAGTGCAGTGCGGCCCGGACCCGCTCGGCGGCGGCGGCGCCCGCCAGCACCTTCACCAGGGTCAGGCCAAAGTCAAAGGCGGAGCCGGGGCCCCGGCCGGTGACCAGCCTCCCCTCCACCACCACGCTCCGATCCATCTCCGGGGCAGCCCCGGCTTCGGACAGCTCCCGCTCCATGCCGGGATAACACACGCAGCGCGTCCCCTCAAACAGCAGCCCCGCCCGGGCCAGCAGGGTGGGGGCGGCGCAGATGGCGGCCAGCCAGCAGTCCAGGGCGGCCTCCCGGACCAGAGCCATGGCGGCCTGGCTGCCCTCGATGGCGGCCACGCCCCCCATGCCGCCGGGGAGCACCACCATGTCCCCCGGCTCCAGCGAGACCTCCTCCACGGACAGGTCCGCCTGGACAGTGATGTTGTGGGAGCCGGTGACGGCCATCCCGCCGATCCCCGCCAGCGTGACGGGCAGGTCCCCGCGGCGCAGCACGTCGGCGGTGACCAGGGCCTCGGCCTCCTCAAAGCCCGCGCCCAACAGAATATAGACCATAGAGCATCTACCTTTCCTCAATATATCGTTCATCTGATATGCCGGATACGTCCCAGCGGGTTATTTACCTCTGACTCTCTCACCCACCGCAGACACCAGAAACAGGGGCAGCTTCGCCATCCGCCCGATGCGGGAGGGCTCCTTCGCCAGCCGGTACAGCCACTCCAGCCCCAGCCTCTGGAACCGCTCCGGGGCCCGGGCCACCCTGCCCGCGAACACGTCCAGCGAACCGCCCAGGCCGATATACAGCCGCGCCCCGGCGGCCTCCCCATGGGCGGCGATCCACTTCTCCTGCTTGGGTGACCCCAGGCAGACGAACACGATGTCCGACCGGGCCGCCCGGATGGCCTCGATCACCGGGCCATCCTCCTGGAAGTAGCCGTCGTGGGCGCCGCACACCACCAGCCCCGGATAGGCCGCCCGCAGGTTCACCGCCGCCTGCTCCGCCACGCCGGGGGCCGCCCCCAGCAGGAACAGGCGCTTCCCCGCCCCCCGCTTCATGAGCTCCGCGGCAAAGTCGATGCCGGGCACCCGCGCCTTCAGCGGCCTGCCCAGTATCCTAGCTGCGTACATCACCCCCACCCCGTCGGGGATGACCAGATCGGCCTCGGCCAGAATGCCGGCAAATTCGGGGTCCTTATTGGCCCGCTGGACGATCTCCGGGTTGGGGGTGGCCACCAGATGGGGCCCCTCCTCCTCCAGCATCGCCAGCGCCCGGTCCACCGCCTCCTCCAGCGTCACGTTGTCAAAGGCGACGCCCAGCACATCGGTGCGCACGGCGCATCCCTCCTCCCTGGCATACCATTCCATGATTGATGGCATTTTACCACAGCGCCGGAAAAAAGTCCACCCATGGAGGAAAGTATTTACAGTCCGTTCATCCCCCGGAACAACGCAGCCCCGAAACCCCTCAGGTTTTTCTGTACACCGGCGGCAGGCTGTGGTACAATGCCCTTGACCGATCTCCACTTCGGTCCAACCGGCGGGCAGAGAGCCGCGAACGGGAACGCGCGAACCTGTTCGGAAGGGACGCCCGCCGCTGTGCCAATGCGCTGGCACTCTAAATATAAATTGGAGGTATTTTTATGCGCAAGTTTACCGTCCGGGATCTGACCCTTGCCGCCATGGTGGCGGCGCTGTACACGGTGATGGGCTATTTTGGAAACATCTTCGGCTGGACCTTCGGCGTGATTCAATGCCGCTTCGCCGAGGCCCTCACCGTCCTGCCCTTCCTGTTCCCCGCCGCCGGGCCGGGGCTGGTGGTGGGCTGCCTGCTCACCAACCTGCTCTCCCCCTACGGCCCGCTGGACTGGCTGTTCGGCACCCTGGCCACCGCCGCGGCCGCTCACCTCACCATAAGGATGCCAAAGTGGTATCTGGCTGCCCTGCCCCCCATCCTGGTTAACGCCCTGATTCTCTCACCCATGTGGGCCTGGACGGACATCGGGGCGGTAAACGCCGCCTTTTGGATGGCCTGCGGCTGGAACGCCGTCACCTTTATCCCCGCCGAGGCGCTGGTATGCTATGCGCTGGGCACCCTGCTGCTGAAGCTGCTGCCCAAAATCGGCGTGTTGAAGCCCGCCCTGCGCCGCGCCCCCTCCCTGTGATCCCCCGGTCCCCCGGACGGTGGAGCGTCCGGGGGACGTTGCGATCCGTAAATTTTCCTCAAAAACGGTTTCCACCGTTTTCCGCGCATAGAACCCGCCATTTCTTCACATCCTTCCCCCAGAAGTCAAATGGAAAAGAGGTTCACGCCATGAAACGAATCGCCGCCCTGGGCCTGGCCCTGCTGTGCCTGCTGCCCACAACGGCTTATGCCGCCCCCGTGGAGGTCACCGCCCCCTCCGCCATCCTCATGGAAAAGAGCACCGGCGCCATACTCTGCGAGCAGGACGCCAAAACCCAATACGAGCCCGCCTCCGTCACCAAGGTGATGACCCTGCTTCTGGTGATGGAGGCCATCGACTCCGGCAGCCTGGGCTGGGACGATGTGGTCACCGCCTCCACCCACGCCATCTCTATGGGCGGATCCCAGATCTGGCTGAAGGAAAACGAGCAGATGACCGTCCGGGACATGGTGAAGGCGGTGACGGTGGCATCCGCCAACGACTGCGCCGTGGCCCTGGCCGAACATCTGGCGGGCAGCGAGCCCGCCTTTGTGGAGCGGATGAACCAGCGGGCCGCCGAGCTGGGCATGGAGCACACCAGCTTCAAAAACTGCACCGGCCTGCCCACCGAGGGGCATCTCACCTGCGCCTATGACATTGCGCTGATGAGCCGGGAGCTGATCCTGAACCACCCCGGCATCCGGGAGTTCACCACCATCTGGATGGACACCCTCCGGGATGGAACCTTCCAGCTCTCCAACACCAACCGCCTCATCTTCTACTACGAGGGGGCCACGGGTCTCAAGACCGGCTTCACCGACACGGCGCTGTACTGCCTGTCCGCCACGGCGGAGCGGGACGGCATGGAGCTCATCGCCGTGGTGATGCACGCCCCCACCTCCAACGACCGGTTCGAGAGCTGCAAGGCCCTGCTCAATTACGGCTTTGCCAACTACGCCCTCACCCCCGTCTATCCCGACCAGGCCATCCCCCCGGTAGCCGTGCTGCTGGGGGAGCAGGACACGGTGCAGCCCGTCACCCAGCGTGAGTGCACCGTGCTGCTGGAGAAGGCCAAGGCGGGCAACCTGACCACCCGTATGGAGCTGTGTGAAAGCGTGGAGGCCCCGGTGGAGCCGGGGCAGAAGCTGGGCGAGCTGCGGGTGCTGGTGGACGGGGAGCAGGTGGACGCCATCGACCTGGTGGCTTCCCAGGAGGTGCCCCGGCTGAGCGTGGGCGGCATCTTCAAGCGGTTCCTGAATACCTTGTTCCTACAGGAGGGCTAACAAACAGCCCGCCCGGGTCAAGGGCGTTGTTTTAAGAAATCCTGTAGGGGCGGCTATCAGCCGCCCGCGGGCGCATAATATGCGCCCCTACAAAAGGTTTCTTATCTCAACGCCCCGTCTCCGGGCGGGCTGTTTGTTTATTGTTCCCTTACCAAAGCCTCACCGGCCAAGTAGATATCGCCAGCACCTACGGTAAGGATCAAATCCCCCGGCTGGGCCAGGCGCTTCAGCTTTTCGGTCACGTCCTCCAGGGTGGGGCAGAACACGCTGCCGGGAATTTCCGCCGCCAGATCGGCGGAGGAGATGCCGATGTCGTTGTCCTCCCTCGCGGCGAAGATCTCCGCCAGCAGGGTGACGGCGGGCCGCTGGAGCACCTTCACAAAGTCGTCGAACAGCTCGTGGGTGCGGGAGTAGGTGTGGGGCTGGAAGGCGCAGATCACTCGTTTGAAGTCCAGGGCCTCCGCCGTGTCGAACAGCGCCGCCAGCTCCCCAGGGTGATGGGCGTAGTCGTCGCACACCTCCGCGCCCTGGTACATCCCCTTGTACTCAAACCGCCGCCCGGGGAGGCGGAAGTCCCGCATCCCGTCCTCCACCGCCTTCCCCGGCAGGTGCAGGGCAATGGCGGCGGCGGACGCCGCCAGGGCGTTCTTCACATTGTGGACGCCGGGGACGGACAAATCCAGGTGGGCGTACTTCTCCCCCTTGTACATCACGTCGAAGGAGCCGAAGCCGTGGGCCATGGACAGGTTGGCCGCGTGTACGTCCCCCCGCTCAATGCCGAAGGTCATCACATCCCGCTCCTCCCCCCGAAGGGTGAACATAGTGTTCTTGTCCTCGCAGTTGGCGATGATGAGGCCGTTCTCCGGCACCTTGTCGGCAAAGGCCCGGAAGGAGCGCTCCACGTCGTCCAAATCCTTGAAGAAATCCAGGTGGTCGGCCTCCACGTTCAGGATCACCGCCACCGTGGGGTAGAAGGACAAAAAGGAGTTGCAGTACTCACAGGACTCCAGAATGATGGTGTCCCCATGGCCCACCCGGTGGCCCGCCTCCAGCAGGGGCAGGGTGCCGCCGATCATGACGGTGGGGTCGGCCTGGGCCGCCATGAAGATGTGGGTGCACATGGAGGTGGTGGTGGTCTTGCCGTGGGTGCCCGAGATGCACAGGGCATTCTTGTAGTCCCGCATGATGGCCCCCCAGGCCTGGGCCCGCTCGAACACGGGAATCCCCGCCGACAGCGCGGCGGCGATCTCCGGGTTTTCGTTGTGGACGGCGGCGGAGCGCACGATGCAGTCCGCCCCCTCCACGCTTTCGGGCAGG
>X363_Desmarests_Spiny_Pocket_Mouse__coassemble_1103_pt1 | contig 11328 bp, 9 predicted proteins | sample X363_Desmarests_Spiny_Pocket_Mouse__metabat2_low_PE_031 | metagenome-assembled genome bin X363_Desmarests_Spiny_Pocket_Mouse | reverse complement strand
CCGCCACCACCACCGCCGCCGCCACCAACAACAAGGTGAACGCGGGCAGCAACGTGGGCGTGACTACCAGCCCGGGCGTGGGCTACCGCACCATGGGCGTGAACATCACCACCAACGGCGGCGCGGCCAGCGCCAGCCGGATGGGCGACAACTACTTCACCTTCACCGTGCCCTCCAACGCCACCGCCGTCACCGTCACCCCGGTGTATGACCGGGACAACGGCACCAAGTTCACCGACGTGTGGTCCACCGAGTACTACTCCAAGAGCGTGGCCTGGGCGGTGTCCAAGGGCATCACCGACGGCCAGAGCACCTATCTGTTCGGCTCCAACAACTACTGCACCCGCGCCCAGATGGTGACCTTCCTGTGGCGCGCTGCGGGCAGGCCCTCCGTGACCGGCGTCGCCAATCCCTTCGTGGACGTGAGCCCCACGCTGACCCCGGGCGACTACTACAACGCCATTCTGTGGGCGGTGTCCCAGGGCATCACCGACGGCACGGACCGCACCCACTTCAGCCCCAGCAAGACCGTGACCCGCGCCGAGGCGGTGACCTTCCTGTACCGCTATGAGAAGAGCCCCTCCGCCAGCGCCAGCAATGCGTTCTATGACGTGCCCGCCAGCCAGTGGTACGCCAAGGCCGTGACCTGGGCCGCCAACAAGGGCATCACCAATGGCAGGACCAACACCACCTTTGATCCCAACGCGGCCTGCAGGCGTTGCGAGATCGTGACCTTCCTGTACCGCGACAAGACCGGCGACATCACCTGAGCCGCCGCGAGCTGAACGAACGAAAAGGGGACCCGGCCATAAGGCCGGGTCCCTTTTTGCGGGGCGTCAGGTTTTGTAGCTGTCGAAGGATTCCCAGACGGGGACGCCGGTATAGGAGAGGATCGCTTCCTCCCCGTTCAGGGCGCGGATGGCGCCCGCGGCCAGGGCCTCCATTTCAAACTCCCCGGCCTGGACCACCACGGGGGCGATCCACTGGATATAGTCCGTCAAATGCCCCAGCAGATAGGGGTCGTGGGCGATGCCGCCGGTGAGGATGATGGCGTCCACATGGCCCTTCAGGGCGGCAGCGCAGCCGCCCACGGCCTTCCCGATCTGGTAGATGAACGCGTCGTAGACCAGCTTGGCGTACCGGTCCCCCTCCCGGATGCGGCGGGTAATTTCCCGCGCGTCCGAGGTGCCCAGATGGTCCACGAGGCCGCCGTTTTTCACCACGCGGTCGTAGAGCTCCCGTTCGGTGTATTTTCCCGAGAAGCACAGGCGGATCAGCGCGGTGGCGGGAAGCCAGCCGGCCCGGGTGGGGGCCATGGGGCCGTCCCCGTTGACGGCGTCGTTGACACAGCAATACTGGCCGTGCCGGTGGGCCGCCACGGAGACGCCGCCCCCGATGTGACAGCAGATGAGATCCATGTCCCCATAGGCTTTCCCCTGGGAGGCGGCGTAACGGATGCAGTTTTCCTTCTGGTTCAGGGGATGGCCCTTGCTCAGCCGACTCAGCTCGTGGAAGCCGCATACCCGCTCTACATCGTCCAGCTCGTCCACGTCGGGGGGGTTGACGCAGAAGATGCGCCCCCCGTACTGCTTTTTCAGCTCTACGGCGATGGAGGGGCCCAGGGTGTTGGGGTGCTTGACGGTGTAACACTGGCGGGTATGCTCCAGGAGCTTGTCGTTCACCTCATAGACGCCGCCCCGGAGGCTGACCAGGCCGCCGCACCGGGCGGCAAAGGCGTCTACGCCCTCCAGGGAGAGCCCGGCCCCGTCCAGGGCCCGCCGGATGGTCTCCAGGCGGAAGGGGAGCTGGTCGGGGATTTCGGCGAACCGCTTCAGCTGGGTGGCATCGTGGTCCACGTTGGCCTGAAAGCGCTTCTGATCCCCCTGAAACAGGGCGATTTTCGTGGAGGTAGAACCGGGATTGATGACAAATACCTGATACGCTTTTTTCATAGGGGCCCTCCAAATCCGTGGGCGTCCCGGTGAAGGCTCCGTACCGCCAGCATGATGATGTTGCCCGCCAGCTCGGACACCGGCGCGCTGCGGGAGCAGTCGCTCACCGGCTGGGCGAAGCCCTGGAGCATGGGGCCGTAGGCGTCCGCGTGGGCGAACTGCTGGACCAGCTTGACCCCGATATTGCCTGCGTTGATGTTGGGATAGACGATGATATTGGCGTGGCCCGCCACCGGACTGTCCCGCCGAACCTTTTTCGCGGCCACCGCGGGGCAGATGGCGGCGTCCAGCTGGAATTCCCCGTCGATGGCCAGGTCAGGGCGCTTTTCCCGGGCGATGCGCAGGGCGTCGGTGACCCGGGTGACAGAGGGGTGGTCGGCGCTGCCGTCGGTGGAGTAGGACAGCAGGGCGCAGCGGGGGGTCCAGCCCATCAGGGCGGAAATCGTGTCGCAGGCGGAGATGGCGATATCGGCCAGCTCCTCGGGGGAGGGGTCCACGCAGACGGCCGCGTCGGAAAAGGCCAACAGGGAGCCGTACTCCCCCTGGTAGCCGGGGATGTCCATGATGCCCACGCTGGAGACGGTGCTGATCCCCGGGGCCAGGCCGATCATGGCGGAGGCGGCCAGGATCACCTCGCCGGTGGTGTGGCTCAGGCCGGCAAAGACGCAGTCCGCCTGGCCGCATCTTTGAAGGGCGAAGGCATAGTAGAGGGGGGAGCGGGTCTTTCGAAAGATCGCGGACTGGGACAGGGCGGGCCCGTCCTGCCCGGCGCAGGCGGCGGCGACCCGCCTGCGGGCGTCCTCGTCTGTGTGGTCGGCCAGCTCCATCCCCTCCAGGGAGACGTGGTAGCGGTGGGCGGCGGCCCGGATTTCCTCCCCGGCGCCCACCAGAAGGCAGCGGACGGCCCCGGTGTCCTGGGCCTGCCGGGCGGCCAGAAGGATCTTCTCCTCTCCGGCCTCGGGGAACGCCACCCGCTGGGGGCTTTGGGAGGCCAGCCGGGTCCAATGCGCTAACAATTCCGGATTCATAAAAACTCCTTTCCGCCGGGTTAAAAACCCAGCGCGGGCATGAGCATGGGGAATGCGAGGGCGGTGACAAGGGCCATGACCAGGGAGGGGAGCCAGCCGAATTTCAGAAGGTCGCCCTGGGCGTAAAATCCCTCGCCAAAAGTGATTAAGTAGATGGGCTCGGTATACAGCATCAGCATGGCGGCGGGGGCCCAGAAGGCGGGGATCATCAGCATGGCGGCCGGGTTGGCCCCGGTGATGGCGGCGATGCTGTAGAGCATGGGGGTGAACAGGGCAATCACCGCCGTTGTAGTGGGGATAAAGGCCCGGAGCACGCACACCAGGAGGGAGACCGCGGCCCACATGAGCCAGGAGGGGAGAGCCCCGATCCCGGAGAAGAGTAGGTTCACCAGCCAGTCCATGGCCCCCGTGGCCGAGATGCCGCTGACCAGGATGCTGGCGGTGCCCATGATGAACACCAGGTTCCAGTCGCATTCGCTATGAAAGGTTTTCCAGTCCATCAGCTCCATGCCGGGAAGGAACATGACGGCCATGCCCAGCACGGCCACCGTGGTGGTGTTGAGGAAGGGAACCCAGCTGCCCAAAAACCAGCAGACCAGCATGGCGGTGATGACGATAACCGTCTTTTTCTCATAGGCGGTCCACGGCCCCAGCTGGGAGCGCTGGGTGAAAATCAGCTCCTGGGACGGGGCGGGGACGTCTTCCGGGCGGAACACCACCGGCAGCCAGAGGGCGGCGATCAGCACGGTGAGCATACCGATGGGAAAGCCGGTGGCCGTCCATTGGGCGAAGGTGATATGGATGCCGTAGCCTTCGGCCAGCTCCATCATCAGCACGTTGCCCGGGGTGCCGGCGGGGGTCAGGAAGCCGCCGACGCCGCAGCTGACGGGCAGCGCGATCATCAGGGCCTTCCCCAGGCGGGATTCGCCGGGGCGGCAGCGCGCGGTTTGCAGCATGGTATTGACGATGCCGAAGAACAGGGCACAGGTGGCAAGGCTGCTCATGATGCCGGACAGCAGCGCGCTAACGACGGAAAAGCCCAGGATAATCCAGCGGGCCCGGCCCCGGGTGAGGCGGATGATGGCGGCGGTGATGCGCAGGGGGATGGTGGTCCTGGTCAGGGCGATGGTGATGCCGGAGGTGGCCATAATGAAAAGCACCGTCCCGGCGCCGAATTTGGAGAGGACGTCGTGATAGGACAGGACTTGAAACAGGGGCATGAGGACGCACAGGCCGATGGCGGTGACGCAGATGGGCAGGGCCTCGGTGACCCAGAGGAGGATGGCGCAGAGGAAAATCCCCGCGGACTGCATCCCGGCGCGGGTCAGCCCCTGGGGTATGGGGAGCAGGGAAAAGAGCAGCATACACAGCACGGCCAGCCCCAGGCCCAGCTTGGCCCGGCGGCCGCCTGGTTGGGCAGGGTGATCCATAACATATTCTCCTTCTCGAAAAAACCGCCGCCCAACTGTGCGTTACATAGTCGGACGGCGGTTCGGCGCTCAGCGGTATACGTAATCGCCGGCTACATAGCGGGGCGGGATCACGGGAATCTGAAGGAAGGAATCGTACTGCCCGCCGGAGTGGATCACGTGGTTGCCGCGGTTGTCCGGCGTCCAGACCAGGCGTTCAAACCAGCCGGGCTCCCGGATGTAGCGGCCCGCCACCTGGACCCGGATCTTCTGCCCCTTGTGCCAAAGCTTGCTGTGGGGCACGATCTCAATGTCCACGGGTACGATCTGGCCCGGGGCCAGCTTTTCCTCCACTGTATGGGCCTGGACGGGCTGGAAGTCGGTGGACAGCTTTTCGTCCAGCTTCCGGTGGGAGACCCGCATTTTCCCCCACGCGCCCGGATGGGGCTCGCCCAGCACGTTGGTGGGCAGGAAGACCCCATTTTCATCCGCCTTCTGGATGTTGACGAACAGATCCATGTCGTCGTGGCCCTCCGCCTCCACCCAGAGCCGCAGCTTCATGAAGCCGGTGATCTCGGTGTCCTCCTCGAACTGATAATCAAACTCGACCTGGCCGGTCTGGCCGTCGTAGACGACCTTGCTGGCCTGCTCCACGGGCCGGTCCAGCTGCATGGCACCGTTGGCCGCGTCGATGTGCAGCTTTTTGTACTGCGTCCGCTCCAGGGGGAAGGCGGTCTCCGCCCGCTTGACCTGGAAGTCGTAGTCGTAGGCGTCCATCACGTCGATGCGGACCTTCGGGGTAAACTCCCAGCCGTTGTGGATGTCCTTCAGGTAGCGGTCAAAGAAAGCCCGCATATCCTCCAGGCCGAAGGGGCAGTACTGGTCCGGCCACTCGAAGTCCCGGTGGATGCGAATCCACTTTTTGCGGGAGCGGATTTTGCGGAAGGCGTTGACCGAACCGCGAAGGTGCATATGGCTCCAGCTGCCGGTGGTGTAGACAGGGCAGACGATTTTTTTGAAATCGGGGATCTTGTCCTCCCAGTAGGGGTTCATCAGGGGGTACTCCTTGGCCATACGGAGCATATCGTCTACGTACCCGCTTCCCACGGTGCGGGCCACAATGCTCTCGGGGAAGTCCAGGGCCGGGATGCCGCCCTCGTAGATGGACTCGCGGTAGATGTCCGACGTGCCCTCCCAGGGGGCGATGGCGGCCAGGTGGGGGGGCTGCTGGGCGGCGATGCGCCACTGGACCATGGCGATGGCGGAGTTGCCCGCCAGGGCCACCCTGCCGTTGCACCAGTACTGCTGGGCGGCCCACTCGATAAAGTCATAGCCGTCCTGGCCGTCGCGGGTGCCGAACAGGTGCAGGTTCCCCTCGGAGTGCCCCGCCCCCCGGATATCCACATTGGCCACCGCGTAGCCGTGGCGGCACCAGTAGGCGGGGTCGGGGGACTCGTGCTTGGCCAGGGTGGACAGGGCCTGGGGGGGGACGCCCATGATCTTCCAATCGTCAATTCCCTCCCCGGGGCGCTTGCCAAAGAAGCCCCAGGAGACCAGAAGGGGGACCTTCTCGTCGGCGTCGGGGCGGAAAATATCCGCGTAGATGGTCACCCCATCCCGCATTTTCACCGACACGTCCTGCATACAGAGGATGCGGCCCTCCTCCTGGGCCAGGTAGGTGCGGGGGTTGAAGGGGGGGCAGTACTGGTAATTGCCGCCCAGGTGCTCGTTGGTGCTCATATTGTACTGCGCGCACATCTCCTTGAGCTCCTCCTGGGTGGCGGGGCGCTTCATGCGGCGGTAATAGGCCTTGACGTCCCCGCCGGCAAAGTGGTCCACCTGTTCCAGAATATCGTCGGTGACGGAGGTGTCTACCTGATAGCCCTTTTTTTCTTCTGCCATGTGTGCTCTCCTTTCCCGTTTACGCGTCGCACAGCTCCGCGATGAACCGGGCGGCCTGCTCCACGGTCTTCATGCGGCGGAATTTCATAAAATCAATGTCCAGGTCGAACTCGTCCTCCAGATAGGCGATGAGGACCACCAGGGTGGCGGACTTCATCCCCAGGTCCTGCTCCAGATTGGTTTCCGCCGTGACCGAGGCGGCATCCACGCCGCACAGCTGCGCGATTTTTGCGGACAGCTTTTCTTGGATCTCTTCCATAGGGCAAGCCTCCTTATTCAAAATAGGTTTAGATGGATGGGTGCGTCTACGCTGATTGTATCGAAAGGGAGGGGAAAATGGATTTACATATTTTCAGAAGATGTAAATAAGTTTACAGTTCGGACAAAAATATAAACTGAAAAACAGAGGGGACATAGTATAATATAAAAGTGAAGCTTTACAAAAAAATGGGGGATGCTGCGGGGCCTCAGCGCCGCTGGCCGGGAAAAGGGGGGCACGGGATGGAGAAGGGACGGAAAGAGAGCCGGGCCAAGCGGGCCATCAAGGAGGCCTTTATCGCGCTGTACGCGCAGGCCCCGGTGGAAAAAATTACGGTGAGCGAGATATGCAAGCAGTCAAACTATTCCCGGGTTACGTTTTATGCCCATTTTGACGATGTGTACCAGGTTTTGGAGGAGGTGGAATGGGACACCCTGGAGGAGCTGGGCGCCTTGTACGACTTCTCCGACCCCCGCCTGACCCCCGAGGTGATCCGCAGCGGCGCGCTGCCGGCCTGCGCGGTGGAGTGGTTTGGCAAAAGCCGAGCCCACCAGACGTTTCTGCTGGCCGTACTGGGGGAGCATGGGGACGCCTCCTTCCAATACAAGCTGAAGAATGTCCTCCGGGAGGGGCTGAAAAAGATCGCCCTTCTGGACGGCGTGCCCGACAACCGGCGGACAGGCTATGTGATCGAATACCAGATCTCCGGGATCATCGGAATCCTGGATTTTTACCTGCGGAACACGGAGGGGATTACCGACCAGGAGGTGGCCAATGTGGTCAACACCCTGCGGCGGCACTGGCTGTCCCGCAGAGGCGGCCCAAGGGAGGAGTAGGGATGGTGTTGGGAATTGGCGCCGATCTTCTGGACGCGCGGCGGGTCTACCGGGGGCTGGACGCCGTGGGGGAGGCTTACATCCGGCGGGTGTTTTCTTTGGCGGAGCAGGCCTGCGCCGGGACGAGGCCCGACCCGCAGCGCTACTATGCCTGCGCCTTCTGCGCCAAGGAGGCGGTGTTCAAGGCGCTGGGGCTGGCCGGCGAGGGGCTGGACCTGCAGGAGATCGAGCTGACCTATCGGGAGACCGGCGCGCCCCAGATCCGGCTGACCGGCGCTCTGGGCCGGTACGCGGAGGAGCGGAATCTGGGGCCGGTGTTGATTTCCCTGTCCGGCGAGGGCTGGATGATACAGGCCTGCGCCCTGGTGCAGGAGCGGGAGAGGGAACGGGCGCCGGAACGGGAGCAGACCGCCCCGGCGCCCCCGGGAATGTGAAAGGAGCGGTCAAACGATCCGCATCCCGGCCAGCCAGCCGTCCTCCATGGCTTTTTGCACCTTGCTCGCGTGGTCGCAGTCGCCGATGATAAAGCTCTGGCGCTGGCCGCAGGCGTCCCGAAGGGTCTGGGCCAGCTCGGTGCTGCCCCGCATACCAAGGGCGTGGATCACGGTATCGGCGGCCAGCTCCAGGACGGAGCCGTCCCTTTGCAGCGCGGATATGCCGTCGGGCCGGATCTCGGTGCAGGTGGCGCCGGTGTACACCGTGAGGTGCGCCGCCACCTGGTCCAGCAGGGCGACGCGGTGCATGGGGTAGGCGTCGGGGGCGATGGCGTCCCCCATCTCCACCAGGGTCACATCCTTGCCCATTTTGCTCAGGTCGAGGCCGGTTTCGCTGCCCACCAGGCCGCCGCCCACCACGATGAGCCGCTGGCCGATTTCCCCCAGATCGCCGTGATAGACCTCCAGGGCCTGCTTGGCGCTTTCAATCCCCTTGATGGGGGGGACCAGGGGGCGGGAGCCCACCGCGATGACCACCGCCTCCGGGTCCAGCAGGCGGATCAGCTCGGGGGTTCCGGCGGTGTTCAGCATCACGTCGATTTTACGGCGGCGCACCCGGCGGATCATCAGCTCCTTGAACTCCCGCAGTCCGGTTTTATAAAGGTCGTGGTCGGTGAAATTTAAAATGCCGCCCAGCTTTTCCGACTGCTCAACCAGGGTCACCTGATGGCCCCGGTCATGGGCGACCACCGCCGCCTGAAGTCCGGCCACGCCGCCGCCGATCACCAGCACCCGCCGGGAGGCGGCGGGCTCCGGGAAGCTGTCCAGGGGGATCTGGAGGTCGTTGAGGGGGTTCATGGTACACTTCAGGGCGGGAACCTTGCCGGCATTGTGCTTCAATACGTCTTCCTTGGGGCCGGGGAAGCAGCAGAAGCAGCGGATGCACTTTGCAATATCGTCCTCCCGGCCGGACAGAGCTTTGCTGGCCCACTCCGGATCGGCGGACAGGGCGCGGCCCAGCGCCACCAGGTCGGCCTTTCCCTCCGCGATGATGCGGTCGGCCTCCCCCGGGTCGTTGATGCCACCCACTACCGCCACGGGGATGGCGCACGCCCGCTTGATGACGGCGGCGTATTCCACGTTGCAGTTGCGGGGCTCGTACATGGAGGAGAATTCACGGGTGCGGATGGGATCGTGGTAGATGCCCACCGAGACATGGACCAGGTCCACCAGACCCTCCAGCATCCTGCAGAACTGGGCGACCTCCTCCACCTCCAGGCCACCCGGCTCCCGCTCGGAGCCGCTGACCCGGACCTCGATCATAAAGTCCCGGCCGCACCGCTCCCGAACCGCGCGGATGACGGACAGGGGGAACCGCGCCCGGTTTTCCAGGCTGCCGCCGTATTGGTCGTCCCGGGTGTTGGTGCGGGGGGAGAGAAACTGATGGAGCAGCCAGCCGTGGCCGGCAAAGACCATGACGCCGTCATAGCCGCAGCGCTGCATGAATTCCGCCGCGGTGGCGAAGTTTTCCCGCACTTCGTCCATCATGGCCTCGTCCATGCCAAGGACGCGGGTGCCGTCGTCCTTGGTATAGCTGACGGGGCCGTAGGGGGAGAAGCCGTCCCCCAGGTCGCTGCGGGCAAGGCCGGCGTGGTTGAGCTCGATGACGGCGACAGCCCCGTTTTCCCTGGCGGCGGCGGCATAGGCGGCGTAGGCGCGGAAGGAGGGCTCGTCCTCCATCAGGGAGTAGGCGCTGCCCGGCTCGTGCTCCCGGTTGGCGTGCTGAAAGTCCACCGAGGTCTCTCCCGTGCAGACCTCGGCGCAGCCGCCCTTGGCCCGGGCCGCGATGAGATCCCGGGTGCGGGGGACAGGGTCGCCGTTAGGCAGGAACCGGCCCCGGCCCAGGGGGGCGGCGATGATGCGGTTCCGGTACGTAAAGCGTCCAACCTGGATGGGCTGGGCAAGATGGGGATATCTGAGCATAACAGAACCTCTTTTCCAAAGAATATGGTGCGTGTCCGCGGCCTGCGGCCGCGGACACGCGGCGCCCGCCTCAGATGGGCCAGGAGGCGATCATGGGGAAGAGCTTGATGAGCAGCACATACAGGATGACCACGATGAACGGGATGAGCACCGTGTTGACGAAGATATACTTGTAGCTTTGCTTGTGGGTGGAGCCGGTCATGTTCATGGAAATGATCACGCCGGAGTTGGTGGGCAGGGTGTCCAGGGTGGCGCCGGTGAGGGTGGCCACGCGGTGGATGACCGCGGGGGAGACGCCGCGGGAGAGGTAGTAGTCCAGGAAGGCCTCCATGGAGGCGGTAATGCCGCTGGTGGCGCTGTTGCCGATGCCGGTGAGCAGGGCCACGGAGGCCACGGTGATCAGGACCGGGTCGGAGTTCTGGTTGCTGGCGATGGCGTCCACCAGGGAGGTGAACACGGGGGTGGACATGGCGACCTTGGCGAAGCCCATCAGCGCGCCGAAGTTCAGCACGGTGCGGGCGGCGTTGCCGATGCCCTTGTTCAGCGTGTCGGGGACGGAGTCCATGTACTTCCACAGCAGGGCCACGGACAGCACCGCCCCGGTGAACAGCGCCACCTCAATGGTCAGGCTCAGCACGTTGAAGCAGATAAAGATGGACAGCAGGGGGAGGAAGGCCAGCCAGACGGGGGGATAGCTGTCGCGCTCGGCCTTCTGGTTGCGCAGCTGCTCGTTCTCTTCAAAGACCTCGCCGGCGGCGATGGACTTGTTGATGGAATAGGTGGTGTAAAGCAGGATCAGGACAAAGCCCACCGCGCAGGCGATAAAGCCGGGCAGAGCGCTGGACATGGGGTGGGTGTCCAAATACCGGGTGGGGATAATGTTATAATTCTGGGCCGCGCCGGGCAGGATATTGGCCAGGGGGCCGCTCATAATCAAGACGGGGACAAACTTGGCGCTCCAGTTGAACTCCCGGCAGAAAGCGGTGCACACAGGGACGGTGAGGAAGATCAGCACCAGGGTATCCACGCCGAAGTAGCCCAGCCCCACCGTGATGACCATGACGCATAGGACGCTGACCAGGCTTTTAGCCTTGGGGTTGTCGGTGCGGATGTGTGTGGAAAAGAACCGGACCAGGCTGTATGCCGCGCCGGAGGCGTCATAGATCGCGCCGATAATGGCGCCAAAGATGAAGATGGCGCCCAGCACACCGATCATGGTGCCGAACCGGCTCATATAGATATTGGTGAAGGTGTCCAGAACGTCCATCCCGCTGGTGACGGCGATGAGCAGAGAGCAGAGGATGGTCATGACGACCACGTTCATTCCCCGGTATACCAGGTACATCAGAAGGACGACGCCAAGCAGCAGGCCGATCAGGCTGATAATATTAGACATGATGAACCTCCAATTCGATTTTAGGGTTAACCGGTGGGAAGGGAGTCCAGGTATTCCGCGGCGCGTTCCCCCGCGATGCGCCCGGTGTTGATGGCAAAGCCCATGGTATTGCCGGGGAGCAGATAGAGG
>X363_Desmarests_Spiny_Pocket_Mouse__coassemble_1093_pt1 | contig 11414 bp, 10 predicted proteins | sample X363_Desmarests_Spiny_Pocket_Mouse__metabat2_low_PE_031 | metagenome-assembled genome bin X363_Desmarests_Spiny_Pocket_Mouse | reverse complement strand
CCGGCCATAGAGTCGAAGAATCTTGCGAGCATGGACTCCTGGTCCGCCGGTGGTGGACGAGCGGCGGGGTCGCCATGGACGGAGCAAAAGTTGGGGCGCTTGTATTTCAACCCCTCCACCGTGCCGTCGTTGACGTTCACGTGGGACACCTGGGCCACAGTTGGGTCCACCGTGTCCCCGTCCACCACATATCCGTGGTTCTGGCTGGTGATGAAGCACCGCCCCGCCTCCAGGTCCTTGACGGGGTGGTTGCCCCCCCTGTGGCCGAAGGTCATCTTGTGGGTTTTCGCGCCGGTGGCCAGGGCCAGCAGCTGGTGCCCCAGGCAGACGGCGAACAGGGGAATATCGGATTCATACAGCGCCCGGACCTCCCGGATGATATCCACGTTGTCCGCCGGGTCGCCGGGGCCGTTGGACAGCATCACGCCGTCATAGGGCACATAGCGGTCCCCCGCCCGCTCGCCCCGCAAAATCTCCTCCGCCGGGGTGTGGGCGGGGAACACCGTCACCTCACACCCGCGGCGGCGCAGACACTCGATCATGTTCTGCTTCACGCCGTAGTCCATCAGGGCCACCCGGTAATTCAAATCGCCGTCAGGGGCGTACACCTGGGGCTCCTTCCGGGTCACCCGCTCCACGGTGCCGGACACCCGGTAGGCCGCCAGCCTGTCCAGCACCTCCCGGATATGAAAATGCTCCGCGCAGGTGATCATGCCGTTCATGGTCCCCTGGCTGCGGAGAAGCTTGGTGAGGGCGCGGGTGTCCACCCCCTGTATGCCCACAATATGATGTTCACGCAGATAATTGCCCAGACTGTCCTCGCAGCGGAAATTGCTCCCCGCCGGGGAGAGACGGCGCACCACCAGCGCCTCCGCCCAGGGGCGGAGGGACTCGTTGTCCTCATGGTTCACGCCGTAATTGCCCATGAGAGGATAGGACATCACCACCCCCTGTCCGGCGTAGGAGGGGTCGGTCAAAATCTCCTGATAGCCGGTCATGGAGGTGTTGAACACCATCTCGCACACCCGGTCCTCCATAGCGCCGATGGCGTCTCCCCGGAACACCGCGCCGTTGGCCAGAATCAAAGTCGCTTTCAAGAGCGCATCCCACCTTACCATTTACTTCATCTATTTTACCGGCCTTATCCCCAAAAATCAAGGAATTCTCCGGCTCTTTTTTTCATCCTCATAAAAATTGGAGCTTTGGACAAACCGGTGGCATATCTATCCCTTTTCAAGGGCAAAATGTTCAAGCAGATTTTTACCCTTGATCCGCCGGGAGGTTTTCCTAATGTTTGTGGTACTCATACGCACCGTGGTGCTCTATCTGTTCATCATCCTGGGCATCCGCCTGCTGGGCAAGCACCAGATCGGCCAGCTGGAGCCCTCCGAGCTGGTGCTCACCCTTATCATCGCCGACCTGGCCTCCGTCCCCATGCAGGACAACGGCATCCCCCTGCTGTCCGGGCTCATCCCCATCGTGGTGCTTTTGTGCCTGTCCACCATCATTTCGGTGCTGTGCGGCAAGTCCATCCGATTCCGGGCCCTGCTGTGCGGCCGGCCCTCCGTCATCGTGGAGAACGGCCAGGTGGTGGAGGCGGAGCTGAAAAAAAACCGCCTCACCCTGGACGAGCTGATGGAGGAGCTGCGCATCCAGGGCTACGCCGACTTTAAATCCATCAAATTCGCCCTGCTGGAGACCAACGGCCAGCTCTCCGTGCTCCCCTTCGCCGCCGACAAACCCGTCACCGCCGCCCAGATGGGGGTGCCCACCCAGGAGACGGGGCTGCCCGTGGTGCTCATCAGCGACGGGCGCCTGCTGGAGCACAACCTGAAGGGGCTGGGCTACGAGGAGATCTGGCTGGAGAAGCAGCTCCAGGCCCACGGGCTCCGCTCCCCCCGGCAGGCGTTCCTGCTCACCGTGGATGAGAGCGGCAGTACCTACTGCGTGGTCAAAAAGGGGGGAGACAAGTGAAGCGGCTGTATATTTCCATCGGCCTGATCGCCCTGATGGCGGCGCTGTCCGGGCTGCATATCTGGCGCCTGACCGCCTTTACCGGCCAGATCTCCGGCCTGCTCACCCGGGCCCAGGCCCTGGCGGCGGAGGAGGACTGGGAGCAGGCCGCCCGCCTCACCCACCAGGCCAGGGAGCGCTGGTCGGAGGAGGAGGGCTACCTCCACCTCACCCTGCGCCACACCGATACCGACGCCATCCAGCTGTCCATGGACGAGGCCCTGGCCTTTCTGGAGGGGGGCGAAAAGCAGCCCGCCGAGTACGCCGCCGTCAACGCCCGTCTGATCGGCCAGCTGGAGCTGCTGGCCGGGGCGGAACTGCCCACCCTGACCAATCTGCTGTGAACATGGCCCCGCCAGACGCGGGGCTTTGTTCTGCCCGCCGCTCCCGGCTTCGCGGCGCGGGCCCGCGCCGCTCACTTACCCACTTGTTTCTCCCGCCCAGTTGTGGTATAATTTGTATTCCAGCATAAAATAGGAGCAGCATAGGCAAAACGGTAAGGAGTATTGCTATGAAAATCGTTGTTTTGGCCGGCGGGCTCAGCCCGGAACGGAACGTGTCCCTGTCCAGCGGGTGCAAGGTGTGCGCCGCTTTGCGGGAGCGGGGGCATAAGGCCGCCCTCATTGATATGTACCTGGGGACGGAGGGGGACCCCGGCGCCCTGTTTGCCGCCCCCATCCCGGCGGAGCTGACCCGGATCGGCCGTCAGGCCCCGGATCTGGCGGCGGTGCGCGCCTCCCGGCCGGACGGAGAAAACCAGTTCGGCCCCGGCGTGCTGGAGCTGTGCCGCATGGCCGACGCGGTGTTCCTGGCCCTCCACGGCACCTGCGGGGAGGACGGCCGGGTCCAGGCCGCCTTCGACCTGATGGGCATCCCCTATACCGGGGCGGGCTGCCTAGGCAGCGCCATCGCCATGGACAAGGATCTGACCAAGCGCATCGTGGCGCCCCTGCTGGCCCCATTGGGGGCGCCCACTCCGAAGTGGGAGCTGGTGCGGTACACTGCCCAGGACATCCCCGCCCTCGCGGATCGTCTGGAGCTGCCCTGTGTGGTGAAGCCGGTGGCCTCCGGCTCCTCCATCGGCGTGTCCGTCGTCCACGACCGGGAGGCCCTCTCCGCCGCCCTCACCCAGTGTCTGGCCTATGGCGGGGTGTGCGTGGTGGAACAGTACATCGCCGGGCGGGAGATCCAGGTGGGCATCCTGGAGGACCGGGCCCTGCCCTCCATCGAGATTGTCCCCAAAACCGGCTTTTACGACTATGAGAACAAATACCAGCCGGGAGCGGCGGAGGAGTTCTGCCCCGCCCCTATCCCCGCCCAGTGGGAGAAGCGGCTGGGGGAGGCGGCCCTCACCGTGTTCCACGCCCTGGGCCTGTCGGTGTACTCCCGCGCCGATTTCATCGTCACTGACGACGGCACCCCCTGGTTTCTGGAGATCAACACCCTGCCTGGCATGACCCCCACCAGCCTGCTGCCCCAGGAGGCGGCGGCGGTGGGCATCGGCTACGGTGAGCTGTGCCAGCGGATCATTGAGGAATCCTTAAAAGCCCGAAAGGCCGGGCGGTAACGGGAAAAGGGAGGGAGATGCATGGAGGCACTGACACTGAGACAGCTGCTGGAAGCGGTGGACGGCACTTTGCTGGGGAGCTTCGGCGACCTGGACGCCACGGTGTCCGAGGTGAGCACCGACAGCCGGAAAATCGAACCGGGCTGCCTGTTCATCCCCTTGGAGGGGGAGCGATTCGACGGCCACTCCTTCATCAACTCCGCCCTGGAGGAGGGGGCGGCGGGCTGCTTCACCGCCCGGGAGCGGGAGAGCTACCTCCCCGGCAAATTCTACATCAAGGTGCGCTCCACCCAGCGCGCCCTGTGGGAGCTGGCGCGGTACTACAGGAAGCTCTTCCCCATCCCCTTCATCGCCATCACCGGCTCGGTGGGCAAAACCACCACCAAGGACATGGTGGCGGCGGTACTGGGGGCCAGGTTCCGCGTCCACAAGACGGAGGGCAACTTCAACAACGACATCGGCGTGCCCCTCACCCTGCTGAAGCTGGAAAAGCGCCACCAGGTGTGCGTGGTGGAGCTGGGCATGGACCACGCCGGGGAGATCGACAGCCTGGGCAGGCTGGTTGAGCCGGACATGGCCCTGATCACCAACATCGGGGACGCCCACATTGAGAACTTGGGCAGCCGGGAAAACATCTTCAAGGCCAAGTGCGAGATCCTCCCCCACCTGAAGCGGAACGGGCTGGCCGTGCTCAACGGGGACGACCCTCTGCTGGCCACCCTCAAGGGCGCGCTGCTCCAGCGCACCCTGCTTGTGGGCAGCAGCCAGGGGCTGGACTATGCCGCCTTTGATTTGAACAGCGACGATGCGGGTCACCTGTCCTGCCGGATTAAAACCCCCCGGAGCCAGTTCCAGGCGGATATCCCCGCCCTGGGCCGGCACATGATCTATCCCACCCTCATGGCCGCCGCCGCGGCCGAGGCTCTGGGCATGGCCCCCGACGAGATCGTCCGGGGCATCGGGGCCTTCCTGCCCACCAAGATGCGGATGAACATCATCCGCTGCAAGGGCGACATCGTGATTTTGAACGACGCCTACAACGCCAACCCCCAGTCCATGCGGGCCGCCGCCGCCGTCCTGGGCGACGCGGGCCAGAAGCGCCGGAAGGTGGCTGTGGTGGGCGACATGAAGGAGCTGGGCCCGGGCTCGGAGCAGTTCCACCGGGCGGTGGGGGGCTATTTCGCCCAGTCCGGCGCGGACCGGCTCATCGCCGTGGGCGACCTGGCCCGATTCATGGCCGAGGGCGCGAAGGACGCGGGGCTCTCTCAGTCGGACTGGTTCCCCACCCTGGACGCAGCCAGAAACGCCCTGTCCCGGGAGGTGCGCTCCGGCGCCACAATCCTGGTGAAGGCGTCCCGCTCCATGGCCTTTGAGAAGATCGTGGATTTTCTGCTGGCTAACGTGCCGCAGTAGGGGCAGACACTGTCCGCCCGCATATTTGCACGGGGGACGGGCGCACACTGTGCGTCCCTGCACCCGATAGGAGAACATTTACCCATGATTGACATACAGCTTACCGGCCTGGTCAAGGAATTCGAGGTCGGCAAACGGATACTGGACGGCTTCTCCCTCCAGATTGAGGAGGGGGAGCGGGTGGGCCTGCTGGGCCGCAACGGCGCGGGCAAAACCACTATCTTCCGCATGATGACCGGCCAGGTCCGCCCCGACGAGGGGACCATATCCATCGCACCGGGCAAGCGGCTGGGGCTGATCTCCCAGATTCCCGTCTATCCGGCGTCCTACACCGTCCGGGACGTGCTGGACACCGCCTTCGCCCCCCTCCACGCTATGGAGGCGGAGCTTTCCCGGCTGGCCGCCCGGATGGCCGAGGGGGACGACCCCGCCGTCATGGCCCGGTACGACCAGCTCACCGCCGCCTTCGAGGCGGGGGGAGGCTATGACGCGGAAACCCGGCTCAACAAGGTCTGCAACGGCCTGGGCATCCATCAGGATATGCGCCAGCGGTCCTTTGACGCCCTGTCCGGCGGGGAGAAGACCCGGATCAACCTGGCCCGGCTCATCCTGGAGGACACCGACATCCTCCTGCTGGACGAGCCCACCAACCACCTGGACCTGAACGCCACCGAGTGGCTGGAGGGCTATCTGGAGCGGTTCAAGGGCACGGTGCTGGCCATCTCCCACGACCGCTGGTTTTTGGACAAGGTGGTGCGCCGGGTGGCCGAGATCCAGGACGGCAAGGCGGAGCTCTACTCCGGCAACTACTCCTTCTATGTGGAGGAGAAGGAGCGGCGATATCAGGAACGCCTGAAGCAGTACGAGAAGGAGCAGGCCAAGATCGCCCAGCTGGAGGCCGCGGCGGAGCAGATGCGCCTGTGGGCCTTCAAAGGCAACGACAAGCAGTACAAGCGGGCCATCAACATGGAGCGGCGGATCGAGCGGATGCGCACCACCGACAAGCCCACAAAGGAGCGCAGGCTGGCCACCCGGTTCGGGGAGCGGGAGTTTCACGGGGACGAGGCCCTGGTGGTCACCGAGCTGAAAAAATCCTTCGGGGCGCGCACCCTGTTTGAGCACATCAATCTGGAGGTGGCGGGGGGCGAACGCATCGCCCTCTTGGGGGACAACGGCACCGGAAAATCCACCTTCATCAAACTCATCATGGAGGAGGAAGCCCCCGACTCCGGCTCCATCTACCTGGGGCCCTCCATCCGCATCGGCTACCTGCCCCAGATCATCCACTTCGACCGGCCCGACCGCAATCTGGTGGACACCATGCTCTACGCCCAGAACTGCACCACCCAGGAGGCCCGGGACCGGCTGGCCTCCTTCAAGTTCCGGGGGGAGGACGTGTTCAAGCAGGTGTCCGCCCTGTCCGGCGGGGAGCAGTCCCGGCTGCGCCTTTGTATGCTCATGGACAGCCGGATCAACCTGCTCATATTGGACGAGCCCACCAACCACCTGGACATCGACTCCCGGGAGTGGATCGAGGAGGCGGTGGAGGAGTACGGCGGCAACCTGCTGTTTGTCTCCCACGACCGCTACTTCATCGAGAAGTTCGCCACCCGGGTGTGGATGCTGGAAAACGGGCAGATCACCGACTTCCACGGCACCTACAGCGAGTTCCGGGCCTTCCGGGAGCGGCAGGAGCAGCTCAAAAGCGCCAAGGCCCCCGCCCCGGAGCCGTCCAATCCCCGCGAGGACAAACCCAAACGTACGGGCGGCACGAAAGAACTGGAAAAGCAGGTGCGCGCCGCCGAGCGGGCGGTGGAAAAGGCGGAGGTGCGGCTGGACGAGCTCAGCCAGGAGGCGGAGGCGGCCGCGTCGGACTATCTGCGGCTCCAGGAGATCTACAAGGAGCGAGAGGGGCTGGAGGACGAGCTGGCCCGCCTGTACGCCCAGTGGGAGCGGCTGGCGGCGGAGCTAGAGGAGCTGAAGGGCTGACCCCGCCGCCGCGCCGCCCCCGGGCCGCCGCGGCAGCACGCTCAACCACGTAAAATAAACCACAGATAGAAAGGAATTGATCCAGTATGCGCACCTATGACGGACTCATTTATATGTCGTGGCAGGAGCTGACCGACCTTCTCTCCCCGCCCATCGACGCCATTTTTAACCACACGATCTCGGCCACGGCGGTGCGGGACGATTCCATCTGGGGCATCGCCCTCACCGGCATGACCGCCGGCTGCCATGATGTCTTCCTCGACTGGTTCAATCTCCACGCGGTGGATGCGGACGACCGCGCCAGTATGTACTGGAGCGACAACCCCTCTTTTGTGCGGGTACTGCCGCCGGATTTCTCCAACCACTTTCTGTCCTCCATTTGGGGAAAGTTTGAGATCCGCGGCGCAATTGCCAACGAAGGCGGCGTCCTGTTCTCCCCGGAACGCTTCTACGCCTGACCCGGCTTGCGAAGATGAAACAGACAAATTACCAGGGCGGGAACGCCCGGAACCGGGCAAAAAAGTGGCTGGCGGCGCTGTTCGTCTTATTGGGCCTGGGGCTGGCGCTGTTCGGCGCGCTGGAGGTCGTCATCGCCATCCACGGCCGGGATCGGGTGATGAAGGACCCCCAGCCGGAGGTTATGGTCATCTTCGGCTGCCAAATGCGGCCGGACGGTCCGTCGATCCTGCTCCGGGACCGGCTGGACACCGCCCTGGCCTACTGGGAGGAGCACCCGGACATCAAAATCATTGTCACCGGCGGCAAGGGGGACGACGAGCACGTCTCCGAGGCCCAGGGGATGTACGATTACCTCACCGCTCACGGGGTAGATGGTGAGAATATCTACATGGAGGACCAGTCCCGGAACACCTGGCAGAACATTGTCTATACCAGGAACTGGTCGGAGCGCTGGGGGCTGGACGGCCAGTCCTGCCGCCCCCTGCTGGTATCCAGCGACTTCCATCTGGCCCGTATCCTGATGCTGTGGGAGCGGGAAAATCCGGAGGGCTGGCCTCCCGCCACTCTGGCCGCGCCGGTGAGCCATTTCCCCTCACGGGTGCAGATGTTCTTCCGGGAGCCGCTGGCCCTGGTGAAGTCGTTCCTGTTCGACCGGTGATCATCCCGCTCAATTGCGGGGCATATCCGCGGGCGCATGATATGCGTCCCTACATTGAAATACAAGACAGGTGATGCACCATAGACGCGCAGTTAAAAGCCATTGAATTGCGATATCAGGAGCTGGAGGCCCGCCTCGCCGCCAACGAGACGTACAGCGACCCGGAGCTGGTGTCCAGGCTGAACCGGGAGCAGAAGGAGCTGGAGCCGCTGGTGTCCGCTTACCGGGCGCTGCTGAAGGCCCAAAGCGACCTGGCGGGGGCGGAGGAGCTGCTCAGCGACCCGGAGATGCGGGAGCTGGCCCAGCAGGAGCTCAGTCAGGCAAAAGAGAAGATCGGGCGTCTGGAGCATGAAATAAAGGTTTTACTCCTCCCTAAGGACCCCAACGACGGCAAAAACGTCATTATGGAAATCCGCGCCGGGGTGGGGGGCGAGGAGTCCGCCCTGTTCGCCCACTCCCTCACCCGGATGTACACCATGTACGCCGAGCGCCGGGGCGGGCGGGTGGAGGTGAACGCCGCCAGCGAAACCGAGCTGGGCGGCGTAAAAGAGATCTCCTTCACCATCGAGGGGGACGGGGCCTGGTCACGTCTCAAGTTTGAAAGCGGCGTCCACCGGGTGCAGCGGGTGCCGGAGACCGAGTCCGGCGGCCGGGTGCACACCTCCACCGCCACCGTGGCGGTGCTCCCCGAGATGGAGACGGTGGACGTGGAGCTCAACCCCTCCGACGTGGAGATGCAGGTGTTTCGCTCCTCCGGAGCGGGGGGACAGCACATCAACAAGACCTCCTCCGCCGTGCGCCTCATCCACCGGCCCACGGGCACGGTGGTGGAGTGCCAGCAGGAGCGAAGCCAGTTCCAGAACCGGGAAAAGGCCATGCGGCTTTTAGCCTCCATCCTCTACGACCGGGAGCAGGAGCGCATCCAGTCCGAATACGGCGAGAACCGCCGCGGCCAGGTGGGGACGGGTATGCGCAACGAGCGCATCCGCACCTACAACTTCCCCCAGGGGCGGCTCACCGACCACCGGGTGGGACTGACCCTGTACAAGCTGGACGCGGTGATGGACGGCGAGCTGGACGAGATCATCGACGCCCTGGCCGCCGCGCGGCAGGCGGAACAATTAGCGGAGAGAAGCTGAGCCATGTATACTCACGTGATTTTCGATCTGGACGGCACCCTGTTGAACACCATCGACGACCTGACGGCTGCGGGCAACCACGTCTGCACCGCCCACGGCTGGCCCACCTACACGCCCGATCAGTTCAAGCGCATGGTGGGCAGCGGCATCCCTACTCTGGTGAGGCGCTTTACCCCTGACGGGCTGGGCGACGGGGAGGTGGCCGGGGCGCTGGCGGAGTTCTCCGCCTATTACAACGACCACAAGGCGGACGAGACCGCCCCCTACCCCGGCATTCCGGAGCTGCTGGCCGCGCTGAAGGGCGCGGGAATCCACATGGCTGTGCTGTCCAACAAGGCCCACGCCTTCGCCGGCCCGGTGGTGGAGGGTTACTTCCCCGGCGTGTTCGAATATGTGCAGGGCGCCCTGCCCGACGCGCCGCTGAAGCCCGACCCCACCCTGCTCCGCGCCCTGATGGGGCAGATCGGGGCTCAGCCCGAAGCCACCCTCTTCGTGGGGGACAGCGACGTGGACGCGCTCACGGGCAAGAACGGCGGCCTGACGGTGTGCGGCGTGCTGTGGGGCTTTCGGGACCGGGACGAGCTGAAGGAGGCCGGGGCGGATTGGATCATCCACAGCCCGGATCAGCTGGCCGCCATCGTCACAGGCACCGCCCTGCTCACGGCGAAACAGGCCACCCTCGCCGCGCACCTGCTCCAGGCTGGCAAATTAGTGGCCCTCCCCACCGAAACGGTGTACGGCCTGGCCGCCGACGCCACCCAGGAAACCGCCGTCCAGGCCGTCTACGACGCTAAGGGCCGTCCGGAGCAGAAGCCGCTGAACGTGCTGGTGGACGGCATGGGCATGGCGGAGGCGGTCTGCCGGGACATCCCGGCGGACGCGTACCGGCTGGCGGAGGCCTTCTGGCCCGGGCCGCTGACCATGATCCTGTGGAGGAATGGGGCCCTGCCCCCCATCGTCCCCGCCGGGGGAGTCACCCAGGGGGTGCGCTGTCCCGACCACCCGGACGCCCTGGCCGTCATCCGCACCCTGGGCCGCCCGCTGGCCTGCCCCTCCGCCAACCTGTCGGGCCGGCCCAGCCCCAAATCCGCCGGGGACGTGCTGGCCCAGCTGGGCGGGCGCATCGACGCGGTGCTGGACGGCGGGCCCTGCTCTGTGGGGGTGGAGTCCACCATTTTGGATTTGACCGCCGCGCCCTACCGCATTCTGCGGCAGGGCGGGTTAAGCCGGGAGAAGCTGGAGGCCCTGCTGGGCCCCGGCAAGCTGGAAAACATCTGAAAGGGGTTTGAATCAAGATATGAACACAGAGGTAAAAAACCAAATCGCTATCCTGCGGGAGCCGGGAGTGCTGATCACCGACGGCCCCTCCGCCGTGGAGCTGCTGGCAACGGTGCGGTATGAGACGGGCTGCTCCGCCCTGGTGCTGCGGAAGGAGCAGCTGGCCGAGTCCTTTTTCCGTCTGTCCACCGGGCTGGCGGGGGAGGTGCTGCAAAAATTCGTCAACTATCAGATGCGGCTGGGCATCGTGGGGGACTTCTCGAGCTATACCAGCAAGCCCCTCCGGGACTTCATCCGGGAGAGCAACGAGGGCCGCCACGTCTGCTTCCAGCCAGACGAGGAGGCGGCCCTGGCTTGGCTGGAGCGGGCGGGAGTATGACCGTCATCGGCATCACCGGTCCCACCGGGGCGGGTAAGACCACCGTGCTCAGCGTCCTCCGGGACATGGGCGGGGCGGTGGCGGACTGCGACGCGGTGTATCACGAGCTGCTTCTCACCAACGCCCCCATGCGAAATGAGCTGAGAGATCGCTTTGGCGGGTCGATTTTTGATGAAAATGGGGGCTTGCGCCGGAGGGAACTTGGTGCTATTGTATTTGGGGATGCCCAGGCCCTGGCCGACCTGAACGCTATCACCCACCGGCACATCGTGGCCGAGCTCCGGCGACTCATTGACCGGGCGCGGGCGGAGGGCCGCCCCGCCATCGCCCTGGACGCCGTCGCCCTCCTCGAGAGCGGGGCCGGGGCGCTGTGCCAGGTCACGGTGGCGGTCACCGCCCCGCGAGAGGCGCGGGTGCGCCGGATCATGGCCCGGGAGGGCATATCCGAGGAGTATGCCCGGGCCCGGGTGAGGGCCCAGAAGCCGGATTCCTGGTTTGAGGAGCGGTGTACCTATACCC
>X363_Desmarests_Spiny_Pocket_Mouse__coassemble_1092_pt1 | contig 11415 bp, 10 predicted proteins | sample X363_Desmarests_Spiny_Pocket_Mouse__metabat2_low_PE_031 | metagenome-assembled genome bin X363_Desmarests_Spiny_Pocket_Mouse | reverse complement strand
ACGGTGGTGGAGCTGTACTGCGGCATCGGCGCCATCAGCCTGACCCTGGCGGAGCGGGCGGCGCTGGTGATCGGGGTGGAGGTGGTGCCCCAGGCGGTGGCGGACGCCAGGGAGAACGCCCGCCGGAACGGTCTGGCGGACAGGACCCGCTTTCAGTGCGGCGACGCCGCCGATTTGGCGGCGCGGCTGGAGGAAGAGGGCGTCCGCCCCGACGTGGTGGTGGTGGACCCGCCCCGGAAGGGCCTGGCCCCTGGGGTGGCGGACACCATTGCCCAAATGGCCCCGAACCGGGTGGTGTATGTCTCCTGCGACCCGGCCACCCTGGCCCGGGACGTGAAGCGCTTCGGAGAGCTGGGCTACGAACCGGCCAGGGCGGAGACGGTGGATCTGTTCCCGCGCACCGCCCATGTGGAGACGGTGTGCCTTCTAACCCGCGGCTGAGGACAACAAAGCGCCCCCGGCGTCAGCTGACGCCGGGGGCTTTGCCTATGTATCGTTGGAATCCTGGCCGGCGGCGTCACCGGCACTGTCGCTGCCGCCGGCGAGCACGTGCAGCTTCCCCCGGGCCTTCAGCCGCGCCACCAGATGCCGCCGCGCCAGGTCATAGATGACAGCGAACACCGGCACTCCCACCAGAATGCCCACAAAGCCGAACAATCCCTGGAACAGGGTGATGGCGAACAGCACCCAGAACCCGGAGAGTCCCACGCTCCCCGCCAGCAGCTTGGGCCCCAGGATATTGCCGTCAAACTGCTGGAGGATCACAATGAAAATGAGGAAGATGACGCAGTTCCGGGGGCTGGAGATCAGGATCAGAAAGGCTGTGGGCACCGCCCCGATGAAGGGGCCGAAATAGGGGATCACGTTGGTCACGCCGATGATCACGCTGATGAGCACCGCGTTCTGGAACCCGGCGGTCACGCTCATGATCGCACAGAACACATAGCAGATCAGCCCGACAATGGCGCTGTCCAGAATTTTCCCGCCGAAAAAGCCCACGAAGGTGTCGTCGATGAAGGAGAACTCCCTGAGCACCGCCTCCGCCCGCTCCGGCTTGAACAGGGCGTAGACCAGCGCCCTGCCCTGGCGGGCGAAGGTGTTGCGGCCCAGCAGCAGATAGATGCAGATGATGGCGCCCAGCACGATGTTTTTCATCACCGTGAACACCGAGCTCACCGTGGTCACCACGCCGCCCATCATCCCCTGCATGGTGGGCAGCAGCTCCGTGGTGGCCCAGTTGATCAGCCAGCTCTCCATGCTGGTGAAGGCGTTGTTCACGTAGTTTTGAAGGGCCTCGTTGCCCTCCAGGTGCTTGAGGACCCACTGGGTGAACTCGTCGATTTTCGGCGGGACCACCTCCACCAGGACGAAGACGCTCTCGGCGATTTCGGGCAGCACCATGCTCAGCAGGAGATAAATGACCAGCACGCCGATGGCCAGCACGGCCAGCACGGCCAGGGCGTTGGCCCTCTTTTTGTGCTTTTCCGGCAGGAGCGCGGTAAACTCCCGCTCCAGGAAGCCGCAGGGGGTTTTCAGCAGATAGGCCATGGCGCCGCCATAAATGAAGGGTTTGAGCACCCCGATCAGCCACCCGAGGGTCTGGCGCAGCTGGTCCATCCGCTGGATGGAGAAAAACAGCAGGATGGCCAGCGCCAGAGAGAGGAAGCCGCTCAGTGACTGGATAAAAATTTTTTTTAGAAATTCCTTGTTCATAGCCGTTATCCCTCCGTATCGGAACCTGCCCCTATTTTACAACAGCAGGCGGCCCCTTGGCAAGACGTATCCCCCGCGCCTGCATATTAAATTTTCCTTTAGAAGGCCGCGGGAAACGGCCCCCGGCTGTCCGCCGGGGGCCGTGACGCGTCTATTCCTCTTCCGGCTCCGGGCCGGGCAGGACCACAACCCTGATTTCCAGCACCCGGTGGTGCTCCGCCCGGGTGACGGTGACGTCCAGGTTCTCCCAGATAAAGCGGTCCCCCACCTCGGGAACCCGGCCCAGCTGCTCCAGCACCCAGCCGGACACGGTGGCCGCGTCGCACTCGCCGGTGAGCGCAAACAGGTCGTACAGGTCGTCCAGGTCGGCGGAGCAGGCGATGAGGTAGCTGCCGTCGGGCTGCTTGCGGAACTGCTCCACCACCTCGTCGTGCTCGTCCCAGATCTCGCCCACCAGCTCCTCCACAATATCCTCCATGGTGAGGATGCCCTCGGTGCCGCCGTACTCGTCCACCACCACCGCCATCTGGGTCTTGGTGCGCTGGAACTGGCGCATCAGGTCGTCGATCTTGGTGCCGGAGGTGATGTGCAGCACCGGCCGCACCAGGGGGGAGAGCTGATCCCGGCCGTGATACCGGGCGGAAAACAGATCCTTCTGGTGGATCACGCCCACGATGTCGTCGATGCTCTCGTGGTACACCGGCAGGCGGGAGTAGCCCTCGGCGGCGAACACCGCCGCCACCTCGTCCAGGGTGGAGGTATCCTCCACCGCCACCACGTCCACCCGGGGGGTGAGGATATCCCCGGCCTCCAGGTCGTCAAAGCGGATGGCGGAGCGAATGAGCTGGCTCTCCTCCCGATCCAGGCCGCCCTGGTCCTCCGCCTCCTCCACCATGGTGACCAGCTCCTCGTCGGTGATGCCCTCGTCCGCCTCCTTGTGAAACAGGAGGGTAAGTAGCTTTTTCCACAGGCCGAACAGGAAATTCAGCGGGGTGAGCACCCACATCAGAATCCGGAGCAGTGGGGCGGAGAATATGGCGAAGGTCTCCGGGGACTCCTTGGCCAGACTCTTCGGGGAGATCTCGCCGAAGATGAGCACCACCACGGTGAGCACGACGGTGGACACCGCCGGGCCGCTCTCCTCGTTGATGAGCTTGATGAACAGCAGGGTGGACAGGGTGGCGGCCACGTTGTTGACGATGTTGTTGCCGATGAGGATGGTGGACAGCAGCTTGTCGTAGTCCTCCGCCAGGGCCAGGGTCTTTTCCGCTTTTTTGTCGCCGTTTTCCGCGCGGCTCTTCATGCGGATGCGGTTGAGGGAGGTGAAGGCCGTCTCCGTGGCGGAGAAGTAGCCGGACATCACCACCATCAGCACCAGTACGGCCAGCAGTATCATACTGTCAGGGTCCATGGGGACAAATCAACTCCTATAAGTAAGTGAAGATTTACCTCGCGATAGAGGTATTGCAATCATATATATCATAGGTTGACGAAAAAAGCAAGGGGGCAAATGCTCCCTTGCCTTTCATATGCCTATTCGTCCCCTTCGATGTACAGCTCCTCTGTGGCCTGCTGGGCCTCCACCAGGATAGACCGGGCCAGCAGGAACTCCTTTTGCTCCATCATGCGCAGCGCCGCCGTCACCGCCTTGAACAGGGTCGCGTACATTTTTTGGTAGGGGGTGTGGGGGTCGGGCGGGAGTTTTTGAAATTCCATTGTCATGTCTCCTTACTGATCACATAAAGTTTCCTTATTGCGAAACATTATATCATACAGATCCGCTAAAATCAAATGGTAAATTCTTTATTGCGAATCTTGTGGTGATAGGTATGCAAAAGATCAGGCCAGACCTTGACATTGGTCATAATATCGGCACCTTGCGCAAGGTGGCCAAGCTGACGCAGGACCAGACGCTGGCAAAGCTGCAAGTGATGGGCATCGAGATATCGAAAAGCACCTATGCAAAGATCGAGACGAACCGCATGAACATCAAAGTGAGCGAATTGGTCGCGTTGAAGCACATCTTTGGCGTAGGCTTCGATGCTTTCTTTGAAGGACTGGACGAATAAAGAGCCGCCGGGGATCTCCCGGCGGCTCTTCCGTGTCTTCACTTGATTGCCTTGCTCCTGACCTCGTCCCCCAGCAGGGCGGCGAATTCGTCCAGCCCCATGGCCCCCAGATCCTCGCCGGAGCGGCGGCGGGGGGAGACGGTGCCGTTTTCCATGTCCCGGTCGCCCACCACCAGCATGAAGGGCACCTTCTCCAGGGTGGCCTCCCGGATCTTCTTGCCGATCTTCTCGTTGCGGCCGTCCACCTCACAGCGGAAGCCCAGCTCATCCAGCTTGGCGGACACCTGGCGGGCGTACTCCTCCGCCCGGTCGGTGACAGGCAGCACCTTCACCTGCACCGGGGCCAGCCACGCCGGGAACGCCCCGGCAAAGTGCTCGGTGATCACGCCGATGAACCGCTCGATGCTCCCCAGCACCACCCGGTGGATCATCACGGGGCGGTGCTTCTGGCCGTCCTCACCGGTGTACTCCAGCTCGAACCGCTCGGGGAGCTGGGAATCCAGCTGGATGGTGCCGCACTGCCAGGTGCGGCCCAGGGAGTCGGCCAGGTGGAAGTCCAGCTTGGGGCCGTAGAACGCCCCGTCCCCCTCGTTGACCACGAACTCCTTGCCCATGCCGGTGATGGCCTCTTTCAAAATGTCCTGGTTGCGCTCCCACTCCTCCACGGTGCCGATATGGTCCTCCGGCATGGTGGACAGCTCAATGGTGTAGGACAGGTTGAACACGGAGTAGACCTCGTCAAACAGCCGCACCGTCTCCTGGATCACGTCCTTCATCTGCTCCCGGGTCATAAACACGTGGGCGTCGTCCTGGGTGAAGCAGCGCACCCGGAACAGGCCGTGGAGGGCGCCGGACAGCTCGTGGCGGTGGACCAGGCCCAGCTCCCCCACCCGCAGGGGCAGCTCTTTGTAGGAGTGGGGCTCGCTGGCGTAGACCAGCATCCCGCCGGGGCAGTTCATGGGCTTGACGGCAAAGTCCACCTCGTCGATGACGGTGGTGTACATATTGTTCTTGTAGTGGTCCCAGTGGCCGGAGCGCTCCCACAGCTGCCGATTGAGCATGATGGGGGTGCTGATCTCCACATAGCCGTATTTCTTGTGCACCTGCCGCCAGTAGTCGATGAGGGTGTTTTTCAGGGTCATCCCGCGGGGCAAAAAGAAGGGGAAGCCGGGGCCCTCGTCCCGGAGCATGAACAGGCCCAGCTCGCGGCCCAGCCTGCGGTGGTCCCGCTTCTTGGCCTCCTCAATTTTCGCCAGGTACTCCTCCAGCTCGTCCTTCTTGGGGAAGGCGATGCCGTAGATGCGCTGGAGGGTCTCCCGATTGGAGTCCCCCCGCCAGTAGGCGGCGTTGCAGGCGGTGAGCTTCAGGGCGTTGCCCTTGATCCGCCCGGTGGAGTCCAGGTGGGGGCCGGCGCACAGGTCGGTGAACTCGCCCTGCTTGTAGAAGGAGATGGCGGCGTCCTCGGGGAGGTCGTTGATGAGCTCCACCTTGAAGGGCTCGCCCTTCTCCTCCATGAACTTGAGGGCCTCCTCCCGGGGCAGCTCAAACCGCTCCAGCTTCAGCTTCTCCTTGCAGATCTTGCGCATTTCCCCCTCGATCTGTTCCAGGTGCTCGGGGGTGAAGGCGAAGGGCGCGTCCATGTCGTAGTACCAGCCCTCGTCGATGGAGGGGCCGATGGCCAGCTTCACCTCCGGCCACAGGCGCTTGACGGCCTGGGCCATCACGTGGGAGCAGGTGTGCCAGTAGGTTTTGCGGTACTGCTCGTTTTCAAAGGTGTACTGATTGTTTTCTTCGGACATTTTGGCATTTCCTCCTTTTCATAAAGGCCCCTTTGGCAAAGGGGCTCCCGGCGAAGCCGGGTGGGGATTGTATTTTGACAAAGCCAAAATGTACAAAGTAAATAAGGCTTCCGAAAGCTTGCCCGCTTCGCACATTTCGCCTGCGGCGCAATACAATCCTGCGTCACCGCCTCCGGCGGCGCCACCTCCTTTGCCAAAGGAGGCGTTTCGGGGCAAAACAAAAACGCTTCACCCCTGAGATTCAGGGGTGAAGCATATCACATACTCCACGGTTCCACCCTGCTTGCAAGAAGCCCGCGTGACCTCTTGCCGCTTGTGGCCGCTGTAACGTGCGGCAGACGTCCCATTCCTCATGGGCGGCTCAGGAGCGGTACCGGCCGCCGCTGCCGCGCGGGGCGCTTCCACCAAACGCGTCCCTCTCTGTGCGCCGCTGAACGGCCTCTTCTCCGTCGTTGCCATTCTGACAGAAGACAGTTTATCACCGGGAAGGGAAATTGTCAAGAGTGCGGCGGTGGGAAAACTTGACGGAATCGCGAAGTCATAGTAAAATAGCTGGGTTAAAAGGGAACTACAAAAGAAAGGCAGGAATCAACTATGAGCGTTCGACTTGACCCGGCCATCGTGCCGGTGGGCTGCTTTGACGGCGACATCGACCTGTTCGAGAGCCAGTACGCCGTCCCCCATGGCGTAAGCTATAACTCCTATGTGATTTTGGATGAAAAGGTGGCCGTGCTGGACACGGTGGACCCCCGCCGGACAGGGGAGTGGCTGGACAACCTGGACCGTGCCCTGGCGGGCCGCGCGCCGGACTATCTGGTGATCCACCACATGGAGCCCGACCACGCCGGCAGCATCTCTACCCTGGCGGCCAGATATCCCGGCATGACCCTGGTGGGCAACGCCAAGACCTTCCCCATGCTGACCGCTTTCACCGGGGAGAGCTATGAGGGCCGCACCCTCACCGTGAAGGAGGGGGATACCCTGGAGCTGGGCGGACATACCCTCACCTTTGTCATGGCCCCCATGGTCCACTGGCCGGAGGTGATGGTGAGTTATGAGAGCGCCTCCAAGACCCTGTTCTCCGCCGACGGGTTTGGGCGGTTCGGCCCCGCCGATCCCGGCGAGCCCTGGACGGACGAGGCGAGGCGGTACTATATCAACATCGTGGGCAAGTATGGCGCGCAGGTTCAGGCCCTGCTGAAAAAGGCGGCGGCGCTGGACATCCAAACCGTCTGTCCCCTCCATGGCCCCGTCCTGTCCGGGGAGGCGCTGGCCCTGGCCCTGGAGAAATACGGCGTGTGGAGCAGCTATCAGCCCGAGGAGAAGGGCGTGCTGGTGGCCTACGCCTCCATCCACGGTCACACCGCCGCGGCGGCCCTGGAGCTGGCGGAAATGCTGCGGGCGGAGGGCCTGGCGGCGGAGGCCATGGACCTGACCCGCCGGGACTGGGCGGAAGCGGTGGCCGGGGCCTTCCGGTACAGCGGCCTGGTGCTGGCGGCGGCCAGCTACGACGCCGGGATGTTTCCGCCTATGGCCCAGCTGCTGGCCCGGCTGAAGTCCAAGAACTTCCAGAACCGCACCGTGGGGCTGATGGAAAACGGCTCCTGGGGCCCCACCGCCCTGCGCGCCATGCTGGCGGAGCTGGAGGGGATGAAGGGCCTGACCATCCTGGAGCCCAGGATCACTATCCGCTCCGCCGCCAACGACGCCAACCGGGCCCAGATGCGGGAGCTGGCCAGGGCGATGGCGGCCGCCCTCTAAAAGCTACAAACAAATGTTTCACGTGAAACACCCTCCGCTTTCCGAAAAAGCGGAGGGTGTTTTTACTGGAACAGCGCCGCCAGCGACTGGGTATAGGGCGGGCGGCAGATGCCCTTCTCCGTGACAATGCCGGCGATCAGGGTGTGGTCGGTGACGTCGAAGGCGGGGTTGTAGCACTTCACCCCCGCCGGGGCCATGGGTTTGGCGTAAAACTTGGAGCGAATCTCCTCCGGATCCCGCAGCTCAATCTGGATGCCGTCCCCCGTAGGACAGCTCAGGTCGATGGTGGAGCTGGGGCCCAGCACGTAGAAGGGGACGCCGTAGTGCTTGGCCAGGATGGCCACGCCGCTGGTGCCGATCTTGTTGGCGGCGTCGCCGTTGGCGGCCACCCGGTCGCAGCCCACAAAGCAGGCGCTGACCCAGCCGTTTTTCATCACCATGGAGGCCATATTGTCGCAGATCAGGGTGACATCAATTCCGGCCTTATGCAGCTCGTAGGCGGTGAGCCGCGCGCCTTGGAGCAGGGGGCGGGTCTCGTCGGCGAACACCCGGAGGTTTATTCCCCGCTCCCGGCCCAGCAGCAGGGGGCCCAGGGCGGTGCCGTACCGGGAGGTGGCCAGGGGCCCCGCGTTGCAGTGGGTGAGCACGCCGTCCCCGTCCCGAAGGAGGGTGAGGCCGTGCTCCGAGATGGCGCGGCACATGGCGACGTCCTCCCTGTGGATGGCGACGGCCTCCTGCTCCAGGGCGTCGGCGATGGCGGGGGAATCCGCCTCCGGGATGGCTTTGAGCCGGCGGGCAAGCCGCTCCAGGGCCCAGCTCAGGTTCACCGCCGTGGGCCGGGAGGAGTTAAGATAGGCGGCCAGACAGGCCAGCTCCGCCCGCAGGTCGCTGGGGGCGCGGCCCGCCCCCGCCCATTGCCGCGCGACGGCCGCCAGACAGTACCCGGCGCAGATGCCGATGGCGGGGGCCCCCCGCACCCGCAGGGAGCGGATGGCCTCGTACATCTCCTCCTGGGTGCGCAGGGTGAGGTATTTGACCTCGCCGGGCAGGAGGGTTTGGTCCAGGATGACCACGCTGGCGCGGTCGTCCCCCAGGCGGACGTGGTCGCTGAGATAGTCTGACATGGCGCGGGCTCCTTTCTCAAAGTTGGGCGGATACGGGCCAGGCTTCCGGGTCGGACAGCGCCCAGATCAGCTGGGCCAGATTGTCCTCGTCGTGCTCAATTTCCCGGCTGAACCGGGTCCAGAGCGCAATCTCCTCTCCCGGCTGGAACAGGGACAGGTGGTATAGGGCGGAACAGGCGGCGCACACAAAGGCGGCGCGGCCATAGAGCAGATCGTCGTTCACCGCCTTGTGCCAGTGGCGGAACACAAAGTAGCAGGCTAAGTTGGTAAGCTGCCGCTCCCAGCGGGGGTTCTTTTCCTCGTATTTCGAGCGCAGGGCGGCGTATTCCCCTTCCGCCAGGGCGGCGAGCTGGGCGGAACACGCCTTTAGCAGCCGGGGCCAGTCGGGGTGCAGGGGCTCCAGAGAGGCAATCAGACCCAGCAGGCGCAGGATGTATGCCCTGCGGTTATAGTGAACTGCCTGGAACGGGGAGGGGGGCTCCGCCCCGCTCATTTTGCCGTATTCCCCTGCGTCAATGCGGTCCTGCGCTTCCAGGGCGTAGGCGGCCATGGCCCGCAGCCGTTCCCAAATGGGGGTGCAGTCCCCGCCCAGCAGGGCCAGGACTTTGGCGCGGCTGTGCTCCAGCCCTGCCAGCAGGGACCGGTCTATGCCGTCAAAGGGCGGATCGTCGCTGTCGTCGCGGGTTTCGATGAGGGTAAAGCGGGGGGCCGACCGAAGCAGCCGCGCCGCCTCGGGGCAGGATATCGCCAGGGAAGATTCCGTCAGGCAGCCGTACTCCTCGATGAACCGGGGGTAGGCGGCGCAGTGGGCGCACAGGTGCTCCTCCCCCCAGTCCTTCTGGATGGCGCACAGGCCCTCCGGAGTGAGCAGGGCGCACATACCCTGCTCATCCAAGCGGAAACACACGTCCCCGTCCTCATCGGTGACCAGGCTTTGGACGATGCGCTCCCCCAGGGGGCAGGGGGCGGCGGCATAGTCCGCCAGGGCCGCCCCGTCGGGCACCACAGACCAGTCCCGGCAGCAGGTGTCCGGGCAGGCAACCCCCAGGCAGCGGAATTGTGTGTAGTAGTCCGGGCGGCGCTGAATCATGGGAAACGCTCCTTTATCGCTTAGGATTCGCCGTCCTTTTTCACCAGGATGGTGGCGATGACGCACAGCAGGGCGGCTACGGTGTAGACGATGGGGGCGGCCTGCTCCCACAGGCCCAGCCCGAAACCCAGGCCCACATACAGCGCCGTGGCGGCGATCATGCCCACAGCCCAGATCTTGCCCACCCGGCGCTGGGCGGGGGTCATCTTTTCCTCAGGAAAGCCGTACTTGGAGCGCTGGATGCCCGCCCAGACCAAAACGGCGGCGGCGATGGTGACGCACAGCAGAAACAGGCATCCGCACAGCGCGTCCCGCTGATCCTGGGTAAAGCGTGCGGGTATGCTCATCATATCCATGGGGATGATGGCGGTGAGGCCCAGCAGGACGAGGGCAACAGGGACGGCGATAAAAGCGGGGAAGCGGCGCTCGAAGCGGTTCATTTCCTCAACGGTGTAGCAGGGGCCGATGCCGGGGTGCTGGCGGAGGAAGGCGTCGTGGCCCATGCCGGAGACGATGAAGATGGTAACGGCGGCGATGAGGAACAGGAAAAAGACCACGCCGCCCGCCATCTCCCGGCCAAAGAACTCGCCGATGAGCAGCACGAGGGTGACGCCCAGCAGCACCAAGGCCACCCCCGCCGCGATGGCGGCGGCGAAGCGGTTCATGTGTTTGTCATAGGCGGCGGCGTCCTCGCCGAAGCGGCGGGACACGTCACCCCGCAGCAGGGTGTCCATATCGCAGCGGAACAGGTCGCACAGGCGCAGGATGGCGTCCATCTCCGGGTAGGCGGCGTTGGACTCCCACTTGCTTACCGACTGGCGGGAAACCTCCATTTTTTCCGCCAAGTCCTCTTGGGTCATGTTGGCGCGTTTGCGCAGAAACTGTAGATTTTCACCAAATGTCATGGGTAATGACCTCCTTTCAAGGTGCCCCCATTTTAGAGGGGCCACCCCGTTTAGGCCACCAATTTGCTGTTGCGTTTGGGTTGCGGGGCGTAAATTTGAGGTTGCGGAGGCCTTTTTACACCGTCAGCTCAATCTGGTTGCCCTCGACGGCCACCACGCAGCTCTCATAATAACCGTCGCCGGTGGTGCGGGGGCCGCTGACTACCTCATAGCCGTCGGCCCGCAGGCGGGCGGTCAGCTCGTCTACCTTTTCCCGGCTGCCGAGACTGAAGGCGATGTGGATATAGCCGGTGCGGGCCGGGGGCTTCTCCGGATCGGCCACGCCGGGTTTGTTCATCAGCTCCAGCCGCGCCCCGCCGTCAAAGGACAGGAAATAGGAGCGGAAGCCGGTGCGGGGATTGTGGTAGAGGCTGCCGGAGACGGCCCTTAGGTAGTTGGTGAAAAAATCCCGGGCGGCTTCCAGGTTGTTGACATACATAGCGATGTGTTCAATTTGCATAAACTCTGCCTCCTGTTCGATTTCAGCCTTGGATGACGGCCTCCGCCGCCTTGATGCCGTCTACGGCGGCGGAGGTGATGCCCCCGGCGTAGCCCGCCCCCTCCCCGCAGGGATAGAGACCGGGCAAGGCGGGGGACTGGAACGTCCCGTCCCGCAGAATCCGCACCGGGGAGGACGAGCGGGTTTCCACCCCGGTGAGTACCGCGTCCGGGTGGGCAAAGCCATGAAGCTTGCGGTGGAAGATGGGGAGGGTCTGCTTTAAGGTGGACAGCACATAATCCGGGAGTACGCCGTCCAGCGTCCCCCAGGTGACGCCGGGGCGGTAGGTGGGCGCCACCGAGCGGGGGCCGTCAGAGGAGCGGCCCGCCAAAAAGTCGCCAACCAGTTGCGCGGGGGCGCAAAAGTTGGGGCGGCCGGGGTTCCAGAGGGGCGGAGCGTTTCCCGTGCCCCGGTCC
>X363_Desmarests_Spiny_Pocket_Mouse__coassemble_1083_pt1 | contig 11490 bp, 5 predicted proteins | sample X363_Desmarests_Spiny_Pocket_Mouse__metabat2_low_PE_031 | metagenome-assembled genome bin X363_Desmarests_Spiny_Pocket_Mouse | reverse complement strand
CTTCCGGGGGGACATGACGATCAGCGACCAGGCTCCCCGAAGCCCGGACAGCGCCTGGCACACCGCCTCCTCCACCGAAGGACACCGCAGCCGGGCCTGGGCGATGGCGTAGGCAATCAGCTCGGAATCGCTGGTGGTCTGGAAAATGGCCCCCTGGTACTCGAATTGGGTGCGCAGTTCGTCCGCGTGGGGCAGGTTGCCGTTGTGGGCCAGAGCCAGGGTGCCCTTCACGTATTTCAGCGTCAGGGGCTGGGCGTTTTCCCGGCGGGTGCCCCCGGTGGTGGAGTAGCGCACATGGCCCACCGCCATGGTGCCGTTCAGCTTATCCAGGGTCTGCTGGTCAAACACTTCTCCCGCCAGGCCCACGTCCTTGTGGAAGGACAGCTCTCGGTCATTGATGGCCGCAATGCCGCAAGCCTCCTGCCCCCGGTGTTGGAGGGCGTACAGTCCATAATAGGCGGTGCAGGCACAGTCCCCGGTGGGGTCATAAATCCCGAATACGCCGCATTCCTCATGAATTGCCATGTTGATTTCCCCCTATTAAACAACGGTTTGCAGCACCCCGCCGCGCTGGCGGGGTGCTGCATGGTGTTTATTCACTTATTCCTCACCCTGGAGCGCATCGTAGCCGCTCTCGCCGGTGCGAACCTTGACCGCATTCTCCACACCGTAGACGAAGATTTTGCCGTCGCCGATGTGGCCGGTATACAGCGCCTTGCGGGCGGCGTCCACCACCTGGGCCACAGGCACCTTGGATACCACCATGTCCACCTGGAGCTTGGGCAGCAGGTTCATGGACAGGGGTACGCCGCGGTAGTACTCGGTGCGGCCCTTCTGTACGCCGCAGCCCAGCACCTGGGTGACGGTCATGCCGGTGACGCCGATGTCGTTCATGGCGGACTTGAGCTGCTCGAACTTGGCCTGATTGCAGACGATGGTCACCTTGGACAGCTTCACGTCGGACGCGGGCATGGCGCCGGACACCACCTGGATGGGCACCGCGTCGTCCACGCTCTTGCCGGCCTTGGCTGCAACGGGCTCTGGGAAAGCGTTGGCCCCGGGCATGGCGGTGAGGGTGGTGGAGGGCATGAAGTCGGCGTAGGCGGAGGGCAGGCCGTGCTCAGTGGAATCCAGGCCGGCAATCTCCTCCTCAGCGGACACCCGCAGGCCGTGGACAGCCTTGATGATGTTGAACACGATGGTCATGGTCACCACAGTGTAAGCTGCGATGGCCAGTACGCCCAGGCACTGCACCCCCAGCTGGTGGAAGCCGCCGCCGTAGAATAGTCCGCCATCGGTGGCCAGCAGGCCGGTGAGGATGGTACCCGTCAGGCCGCAGCTGCCGTGGACGGCCACCGCCCCCACTGGGTCGTCGATGTGGAGCTTGGTGTCAACGACTTCCACCACCACGACCACCAAGATGCCGGTCACCACGCCAACCACGGCAGAGCCCAGGGCGTCCAGGTTGGCGCACCCGGCGGTAATGCCCACCAGACCCGCCAGCGGGGCGTTCAGGCACATACCCACGTCCGGCTTGCCGTTCTTGATCCAGGTGAACAGCATACAGGCCACCGTAGCTACGGCGGGGGCGATGGTGGTGTTGCCCAGGATTTGAGCAAGCTGGGCGGTATCGGAGGCCGCCGCGCCGTTGAAGCCGTACCAGCAGAACCACAGGATGAAGGTGCCCATGGCTGCCAAAGGGATGTTATGGCCCAGGATGGCCCGGGAGTTGCCCTTTTCGTCATACTTGCCGATGCGGGCCCCCAGCATAATCGCGCCAATCAGGCCCGAGATACCGCCTACCATGTGGATGACAGCGGAACCGGCAAAGTCGATGAACCCGAGCTTGGCCAGCCAGCCCTGAGTGTTCCACACCCAGCCCGCCTCAATGGGGTACACTACAGCGGAGATGACGGCGGAGTAAATGCAGTAGCTGGAAAACTTGGTGCGCTCGGCCATGGCCCCGGACACGATGGTGGCGGCGGTGGCGCAGAACACCAGCTGGAAGAAGAAGTTCGACCAGTCGAAGGCATAGAAATCGGTGAATATCTGGTACTCCGGCATACCAATCAGGCCGAAGAAGTAGTTCTCGCTGTTCATGATGCCGTAGCCCAGGGCCACAAACACCACCGTGCCGATACAGAAGTCCATCAGGTTCTTCATGATGATGTTGCCCGCGTTCTTGGAGCGGGTGAAGCCCGCCTCCACGGCGGCGAAGCCGCACTGCATGAAGAACACCAGGATCGCTCCTACCAGATACCATACTGACATATCCATATTGTTTTCCTCCCTCAAAAAACAGTTGGGGCGCGCCCGCTTTTCTGCGGACACGCCCCATTGCGTGAAACAGAAAAAGCGCCGGGAGCGGTGAAGCTCTCCGGCACCTTTGCCTGATGGGGGCAGTATAGACCCGATTTTGCAGGATGTCAAGCCGTAAAATTCGTTTTTGGCGGGTATAACAAATTATTTCCTGTGATGCAACCACTTTTCTGCAATTCTTGATGCAGAAAGTCTGTTCCCAATGAGTTTCATTCCACTGTGACGCTCTTTGCCAGATTTCTCGGCTTATCCACGTCAAGCCCACGGGCTACGCTCAGATAGTACCCCAGCAGCTGCAATGGGATCACCTCCAGGGACGCGGCAAAATGCTCATCCGTTTTGGGAATGTAGGTTGTAAAATTCGCATTGTCTTCCAGGGAATAGTTGCCGTAGGTGGTGATCCCCATGAGGTACGCGCCCCGCGCCTTGCACTCTACCATGTTGGAAACGGTCTTTTCAAACAGCTCGCTCTGGGTCAGCAGACCGATGACAAGGGTGCCATCCTCCAGCAGGCTGATTGTCCCGTGCTTCAGTTCCCCCGCCGCGTAGGCCTCCGAATGGATGTAGGAGACCTCCTTCATCTTCAGGCTGCCCTCCAGGCTCACGGCGTAGTCGATCCCCCGCCCGAGGAGGAACACATCATGGGCATTGGAGAATTTCGCGGCAAACCACTGGATGCGCTCCTTGTCCTCCAGAATTCGCTCCGCCTTATCCGGAAGCCGCTCCAGTTCCGAAAGCAGCTCTCGGTAGGGCTGATCTCCCATCTCTACTTTAACCCTTGCAAACTGGATTGCCAACGCATAGCAGGCAATCAACTGCGCTGAATATGCTTTGGTGGTAGCCACAGCGATCTCCGGGCCAGCCATCGTATAAAACACATGGTCGGCCTCCCGGGCGATGCTGCTGCCCACCACGTTGACGATGCCCAGCGTCCGTATCCCCCTGCTCTTGGCCTCCCGCAGGGCGGCGAGGCTGTCCGCCGTCTCCCCGCTCTGGCTGATAACGATGACAAGGCCGTTGGGATCCAGCAGCGGCTTGCGGTAGCGGAACTCGGAGGCCAGCTCCACCCGGACGGGGATCTTGGCCAGATCCTCAAATACATACTGAGCCACCATGCCCACGTGCCACGCGGAGCCGCAGGCCGCGATATAGATTTGGGAAACGGATTTTATCATGTCCCCGTCCAGCCCAACCGCCGACAGATCGATCTGCCCGTCTTTCACGACGGAATTGATTGTATCCCGAATGGCCCTGGGCTGTTCGTGGATTTCCTTCATCATGAAATGCTCATAGCCGCCCTTTTCGGCGGCCTCGGCGGAAAAGGTGATCTCGGACGGCTCCTTTTCGATCTCATCCCCGTTCAGGTTGTAGAATACGGCCTTGCCGGGGGACAAACGGGCCAATTCCAGGTTCCCGATATAGTACACCGTCCGGGTATGGCTCAAAATCGCCGGGACGTCCGACGCCACGTAGGTTTCGCCGTCCGCAATCCCGATGATCATGGGAGAATCCTTGCGGGCCGCGAAAATCTCCCCTGGGCAGTCCTTGAACATGACCTCCATGGCGTAGCTGCCCCGGACACGGATCATGGCCTTCGTGATGGCGTCCACCGGCCCCATGTGGTACTTCTGGTAGTAGTAGTCAACCAGCTTAATCAAAACCTCCGTATCTGTCTGGCTGTAAAAGGAGTACCCGCTTTTCAGCAGTTTCTCCTTCAGCTCCTGGAAGTTTTCGATGATGCCGTTATGTACCCCCACCACTTCGGCCTCCACCGTGCCAGAACCTGTGCAACTCCCGCTCACATGGGGATGGGCGTTGGTCTGGCTGGGCGCGCCGTGGGTGGCCCAGCGTGTGTGCCCGATGCCGCAGGTTCCAGCCAACGCCTGACCGTCATTCGTCTTTTCCGCTAAATTGCGCAGTTTGCCCGTGGCCTTTACGATCTCTACCGGTTCTGTGCCGTTTCGGACTGCCAGCCCCGCCGAGTCATAGCCCCGGTACTCCAATTTTGACAAGCCCTCCAACAGAATGGGCGCGGCCTGCTTCTGTCCTGTAAATCCTACGATGCCACACATCTCTGAAAACCTCCCTGCTCCATGAATCAGCCACTGCGCGGCAGCTGATGCCGGTTAGCTGTTGCCGCATTTGTCTGCCATTTTACTCCATCCGCATTGAAATGGCAACCGGAAAAGCGCCGCCAATTTGCACAAACCGTTGATGCGCGGAAATCCGGCTCGAATGAGTGCCGCAGACGGCAGCTGCGCGGGAAAAACGGCCCTGGTGCCCAGAATTTTAGGCAAAACGGCACTTGACAGGACAGCCCCGTTGGCTTTATAATGCGTCACATCAAGGCGAAGGCGTCTTTGGGTTATCCCATGGACGCTTTCGCCTTTTTCTTTGGGAATGGAGGAGATGGATATGTGCTCAATCATCGGATACTGCGGTCCCGTGGCCGACTGGGGCGCGTTTGAGGCGGGTTTTGCCCGCACACAAAGCCGGGGACCGGACGACTGCCGGGTGGTGAATGTCGGCCGCGGCCTGCTGGGCTTCCGGCGGCTGGCCATCATGGGCCTGACCCCGGAGGGGATGCAGCCCTTTGGGCTGGATGGGAGCTGGTGCGTCTGCAACGGCGAGCTGTACGGCTTTCAGGCGCAGCGAGCGGAGTTGGAGAAAAAAGGATATGCGTTTGCCAGCGATTCGGACTGTGAGATCCTGCTCCCCTTGTACCGGGAGTACGGCGTGGAGATGTTCCGCCTGCTGGACGCGGAATTCGCCTGCGTCATCTACGACGGCGGGACGGGGCAGTTCATTGCTGCCCGGGACCCCATTGGCATCCGCCCGCTGTACTACGGCTATGACGATGCCGGAACTATCGTGTTCGCCAGCGAGCCGAAAAACCTGGTGGGGCTGGTGGGGAACATCTCTCCCTTCCCGCCGGGGCACTACTACAAGGAAGGTCAATTCGTCTGCTACCGGGACATGGCCCAGGTGGACGCGGTGTGCCGCGATGACCTGGACGCGGTGTGCACCAACATCCGGGACAAGCTGGTGGCCGGGGTGGAAAAGCGGCTGGTGGCGGACGCCAAGGTGGGCTTCCTGTTGTCCGGCGGACTGGATTCCTCCCTGGTGTGCGCTATTGCCGCCAAGAAGAGCACGGCCCCCATCCGCACCTTCGCCATTGGTATGCGCGAGGATGCCATCGACCTGAAATATGCCAAGCAGGCGGCGGACTATCTCGGCAGCGACCACACTGAGGTCATCATCACCAAAGAGGATGTGTTGTCCGCACTGGACACGGTGGTGGAGCTGCTGGGCACCTTTGACATCACCACCATCCGGGCCAGCATGGGGATGTACCTGCTGTGCAAGGCCATTCATGAGCGGACGGACATCCGGGTGCTGCTCACTGGAGAAATCTCCGACGAGCTGTTCGGCTATAAATACACCGACTATGCCCCCGATGCTCAGGCGTTCCAGACGGAGGCGGAAAAGCGCATCCGGGAGCTGCATATGTATGATGTTCTCCGGGCAGACCGGTGCATCTCGGTGAACTCCCTGGAGGCCCGGGTACCCTTCGGTGACCTGGACTTCGTGGAGTACGTCATGTCCATCAATCCGGAGCGGAAGCTGAACCGCTATGGCAAGGGCAAGTACCTCTTGCGGAAAGCATTTGAGGGGGACTGGCTCCCCGATGAGATCCTGTGGCGGGAAAAGGCCGCCTTTTCCGACGCGGTGGGCCACTCCATGGTGGACTACCTCAAGGAATACGCGGAAGCATATTACACCGACGAGGCGTTTGAGCGGCTGCGGGGAAATTACAGCCACGCCCAGCCCTTTACCAAGGAATCCCTGCTCTACCGGGAGCTGTTTGAAAAGCACTACCCCGGGCAGGGGGAGATGATCGTGGATTTCTGGATGCCCAACAGATCCTGGGAGGGCTGCGACGTGGACGACCCCTCCGCCCGGGTGCTTGCCAACTACGGGGAGAGCGGGGTGTAATGCGCTCATTTATGCAAGAGAAATAATATAAAATTGCATAAAATACGAATTGTACCGCGAATTCACTTTGTAAATTGCAACAAAACGAATTTTATGATGCAAAACGGCCTTGACAGGCTGGGCAAACGGCGGTATACTCAATCCATCGGTCGAGAACAAAGGCGTTCCGCTCCGGGTGTATAAGAGCACCTACGGAGCCGGGACGCCTTTACCGTTTTATTTGAGAAAGGGGTACTTTTTATGTCGTACACCAAGGAAGAAATTCTCCGGCGCGTCCAGGATGAGGACATCAAATTCATCCGGATGCAGTTCACCGACATTTTCGGCCAGCTGAAAAACGTGGCCATCACCGCCTCCCAGGTGGAGAAGGCACTGGACAACCAGATCATGATCGACGGCTCCTCCATCGAGGGCTTTGTCCGCATCAACGAGTCCGACCAGTACCTCTATCCCGACCTGGACAGCTTCGTGGTGTTCCCCTGGCGGCCCCAGCAGGGCAAGGTGGCCCGGTTCATCTGCGACGTCCACAACCCGGACGGCTCCCCCTTTGTAGGCGACCCACGGGGCGTGCTGAAGCGGGCGCTGCAAAAGGCGGCGGATATGGGCTACGACACCTTCAACGTGGGCCCCGAGGCGGAGTTCTTCCTGTTCCAGACGGACGAGGAGGGCAAGCCCACCACCAAGACCAACGATGAGGCGGGCTACTTCGACCTGGGTCCCCTGGATCACGGCGAGTCCACCCGGCGGGAGATCTGCCTGGCCCTGGAGAATATGGGCTTTGAGATCGAGGCGTCCCACCACGAGGTGGCCCAGGGCCAGCACGAGATTGACTTCAAGTACCAGGACGCCCTGCACTGCGCCGACTCCATCATGACCTTCAAGCTGGCCGTCAAGACCCTGGCCCAGAAGAACGGCCTCCACGCCACCTTCATGCCCAAGCCCATTTTCGGTATCAACGGCTCGGGGATGCACACCAATATGTCCCTGTTCCGGGAGGGCAAAAACGTGTTTTACGACGAGAACGGCACCAAGGGCCTGTCCAAGGAAGCGTACAGCTTCATCGCCGGCATCCTGCACCACATGAAGGGCATGGCCGCCGTCACCAACCCCCTGGTCAACTCCTATAAGCGGCTGGTGCCCGGTTACGAGGCCCCCTGCTACATGGCCTGGTCTGCCTCCAACCGCTCCGCCCTGATCCGCATCCCCGCCGCCCGGGGTCAGGCCACCCGTGTGGAGCTGCGCTGCCCCGATCCGGCCTGCAACCCCTACCTGTCCTTCGCCGTGTGCCTGATGGCCGGCCTGGACGGTATTGAGAAGGGCATGACCCCGCCCGCCGAGATCACGGAAAACATCTTTGCCATGACCCCCGCTGTCCGCCGCCGCCGGGGGATCGAGGCCCTGCCCGGCTCCCTGGAGGAGGCCCTCACCGCCCTGAAAAAGGACAAGCTGGTAATGGACACCCTGGGCCAGCACGTCTCCAGCCAGTACATTGCCGGTAAAGAGGCGGAGTGGGATGAATACCGCACCCGCGTGTCCTCCTGGGAGCGCGACAAGTATATTATCAACTACTAAAAGCAAAACCAACGCATCAAAGGGGGTGAGCGGCCATGCGCCAAGTGATCGTGGCCTTTGAGCGGCAGTCCAACTGCGAAAAACTCCGGGAACTGCTGGAGGGTAGCGGTGAATTCTCCTGCCTGTTGTGTCACAGTGGGGCCCAGGTCAGACGGGCGGCGGGCAAACTGGGGGCGAGCGTCATCGTGTGCGGTTTCAAGTTGGCCGACGAGGGTTGTGAGGCCCTGTTCGGCGATCTGCCCCGGCAGTGCGCCATGCTGATGGTTGCCCCACAAGCCCAGCTGGAGCTGTGTGAGACGGAGGGTATTTTCAAGCTGCCCGCCCCCATCCGGCGCTCCGAGCTGCTGGCCTCCCTGCGGATGCTGGCTCAGCTCACCCAAGGGCCGGATCGTCCGCCAGCCCAGCGCACGGTGGAGGAACGTGCCCTGGTGGAGCAGGCCAAATCGGTCCTGATGGAGCGCCACGGCATGACGGAGGAACAGGCCCACCGTTTTCTCCAGAAAACCAGCATGGATCACGGTGCACGCTTGACGGACACCGCCCGATGGGTGCTGGAAGATACATGACCGGGCAAAGACGCCTGACACAATGGACGGCGGCATATCAATAGCCGCCGTCCATTCTTCGATTTGACTCCGAAAAGAGGTTTTGTCCATGAATCGACAGGAACAGCGGCAGACCGCCCCCTTGTACGACCCCCGGTTTGAGCACGACGCCTGTGGCATTGGGGCCGTGGTGGACATCAAGGGCCGCAAGACACATCAGACGGTGGACGACGCGCTGAAAATCGTGGAGAAGCTGGAGCACCGGGCGGGCAAAGACGCTGCAGGGGAGACCGGCGACGGCGTGGGTATCCTGCTGCAAATCTCCCACAATTTCTTTGTGAAAGCGGCGGGAGAGTGCGGCCTGGCCCTGGGCGGCGAGCGGGATTACGGTATCGGGATGTTTTTCTTCCCCCAGGAGGCCCTGCGCCGGAACCAGGCCATGAAGATGTTCGAGCTCATCGTGGCCCGGGAGGGCATGGAGTTCATTGGCTGGCGTGAGGTGCCGGTATGCCCCGAAGTATTGGGACACAAGGCGTTGGCCAAAATGCCCCGGATCATGCAGGGCTTTGTCCGCCGCCCGGATTGTCTGGCCCAGGGGCTGGAGTTCGACAGGCGGCTGTACATCGCCCGCCGGGAGTTCGAACAGTCCAATGACAACACCTACGTGGTGTCCCTGTCCAGCCGCACCATCGTCTACAAGGGGATGTTCCTGGTGGGCCAGCTGCGGCAGTTTTACCCCGACCTGCAAAGCGAGGAATACACCTCCGCCATCGCCCTGGTGCACTCCCGGTTCTCCACTAACACCAACCCCTCCTGGGAACGGGCCCACCCCAACCGCTTCATCCTCCACAACGGGGAGATCAACACCATCCGGGGCAACGCCGACCGGATGCTGGCCCGGGAGGAAACCATGCGTTCCTCGGTGTGGGAGGGGGACATGGACAAGGTGTTCCCGGTGGTGGACACAAACGGCTCGGACTCCGCTATGCTGGACAACACTCTGGAGTTTTTGGTGATGAGCGGCATGGAACTGCCCCTGGCAGTGATGGTGTGTATCCCGGAACCGTGGATGAACGACGCCAATCTGTCCCGCACCCGGCGGGATTTGTACCAATATTACGCCGTGATGATGGAACCCTGGGACGGCCCCGCCGCCATTTTATTCTCCGACGGCGATCAGGTGGGGGCGGTGCTGGACCGCAACGGCCTGCGGCCCTCCCGGTACTATGTCACTGACGATGACCGGTTGATTTTGTCCTCCGAGGTGGGGGTGCTGGACATCGATCCCGCCCATATCGTGAAAAAATCCCGGTTGGAGCCGGGGAAAATGCTGCTGGTGGACACCGTTCAGGGCCGGGTCATCGGCGATAGGGAAATCAAGGAGAGCTACGCCGCCCGCCACCCCTACGGCGAGTGGCTGGACCGAAATCTGGTGCGCCTGCGCGACCTGCCTATCCCCAACCGACGGGTGGAGACCTATTCCCCGGAGCGCCGCGCCCAGGTGCAGAAAGCTTTTGGCTACACCTGGGAGGACGTGAGGGATGCCATCCTGCCCATGGCCCGCACCGGAGCGGAGCCCACCGCCGCCATGGGGGCAGACATCCCCCTGGCGGTGCTGTCCGGCCATGACCAGCCCCTGTTCAGCTACTTCCGCCAGCTGTTCGCCCAGGTAACAAACCCGCCCATTGATGCCATCCGGGAGGAAATCGTCACTGACACCACTGTCTACGTGGGGGACGATGGCAACCTGTTGGAGGAGGACGCGGACAACTGCCGGGTGCTGCAAATCCATAACCCCATTCTCACCTCCGTAGACTTAATGAAAATCAAGGCCATGGACAGGCCGGGGTTCCATGTGGAGACGGTATCCCTGCTTTACTTCAAGAATATGCCCCTGAAGCGGGCGCTGGATCAGCTGAAAATTGCCGCCGATAGGGCCTATCGCGGCGGTGCCAACATCATCATCATGTCCGATAGGGGGGTGGACGAAAACCACGTGGCAATTCCGTCCCTGCTGGCGGTGTCCTGCCTGGAACAGCATCTGGTGCGCACCCGCAAGCGCACGGCGGTGTCCGTCATCCTGGAGTCCGCCGAGCCCCGGGACGTTCACCACTTCGCCGCCCTGCTGGGCTACGGCGCCCGGGCCATCAACCCCTACCTGGCCCAGGAGACCATCGGCCAGCTCATCGACGAGGGACTGCTGGACAAGGACTTTGGCGCGGCGGTGGACGACTACGACAAGGCCATTTTGAAGGGCATCGTGAAGATTGCCTCCAAAATGGGTATCTCCACCATCCAGTCCTACCAGTCCGCCCAGATCTTCGAGGCCGTGGGTATTTCCAAGGAAGTCGTCGACGAGTACTTCACCAACACCGTCTCCCGTGTGGGCGGCATCGGGCTCAAGGAGATCGGGCAGCTGGTGGACAAAAACCACTCCCGTGCCTTCGACCCCCTGGGGCTGGGGGTGGACTTCACGCTGGATTCCTCCGGCGCCCACAAGGCCCGCGCGGGGCAGGAGGACCATATGTATAACCCCAAAACCATCCATCTGCTCCAGCAGTCCACCCGCACCGGGGATTACGGCCTGTTCAAGCAGTACAGCGCCTTGGTGGACGATGAGACCTGCCCCCACACCCTTCGGGGGCTGATGGAGATGAAGTACGTTGACCAGCCCATCCCTATCGACCAGGTGGAGAGCGTGGACTCCATCGTCAAGCGCTTCAAGACCGGGGCCATGAGCTACGGCTCCATCTCCCAGGAGGCCCATGAGTGCATGGCCCAGGCCATGAACCTGCTGGGGGGCAAGTCCAACTCCGGCGAGGGGGGCGAGTGGCCCGAGCGGCTGCACGACCACCGCTGCTCTGCCATCAAGCAGGTGGCCTCCGGGCGGTTCGGCGTCACCAGCGAGTACCTGGTGAGTGCCAAGGAGATCCAGATCAAAATGGCCCAGGGGGCCAAGCCCGGCGAGGGCGGACATCTGCCGGGAAAGAAGGTCTACCCATGGATTGCTAAAACCCGGTACTCCACCCCCGGCGTGTCCCTGATCTCCCCGCCGCCC
>X363_Desmarests_Spiny_Pocket_Mouse__coassemble_1048_pt1 | contig 11834 bp, 7 predicted proteins | sample X363_Desmarests_Spiny_Pocket_Mouse__metabat2_low_PE_031 | metagenome-assembled genome bin X363_Desmarests_Spiny_Pocket_Mouse | reverse complement strand
CCGTATAGGGCGCCGGACCGGGCCTACCCTCCCCCGGGGTGAGGGTGACGCCGGTCTGCCGGTCCCAGTCCACTTCCGCCCCCAGGGCCGCCGCCAGCGCCCGGACGGGGACGGCGGTGACGCCCTCCTCCAGCAGCACCCCATCCGGGACATACAGCGCCCGGCCGTTCACCATCAGCCACTGCTCGCCGGGCCGGGCGGCGAGCTCCAGCCCCGCGCCCCGCACCCGAGCCGTGCCGTCCTCCCAGGACACCTGAGCCCCGGGCGCCAGCACCTGGGCTGCCGCCCGCAGGGATACATAGGTGGTATCCCCCACCATACGGGCCTGGGTCTGGGCCCACAGGTTTTCGCCGTTGACGGTCAGCGCGTCCGCCCCGTGGGCGGGCAGGACCAGCGCCGCCGTCAGCGCCAGCCCCAAAAGGGTATGCTTGATTTTCATATTATGTCACTCCTTGGGGTTGGGATAGCCTGATTGTAACCATTTTGTAACCGTTTGGCAAGGTAAAATAGCTGGCAGAACAGGGAGGATCTTCCAGCAGCGCAAAATCAATGGGGCATTCCCCCATCAAATCCGGCCATTTCCAGGGCGGGGCCTTCCGCACAGATGGAGGGGATCGGCATGGCACAAATATCGGCGGTTGTCATGGCATCATACTCCTATTTTACGCCATATGACAACATCATGCAAGCTGGCTTCGGGCGTCTTGGGAAGGGGCGGCTCCGCGGAGGGCATGAAAAGACAGGGGGCCGCAGTTCCGGCCCCCTGTCTTTTCAGTTTTAGGGTTTGTCTGCGGGTCGGGCCGGATTTAATCAGCGCTTCCCTTCTTCCGCTTACTGCTCCACACGGCAAACGAGCCGCCGCAGGCGAGAACCGCCACCGCGGCGATACCCGCGGCCACACCCGTGCCGCCGCCGCTGTCTTCCGCTGTGTCTGCGCCGGCGGAGCCCCGGCTGGAAACCGGGGCGTCCTCCTTCACCAGCACCATGGCGGAGACGGGCTCCACCACCGCGCTGCCGTCGGAAATGGTGGCCAGGGCCTGGGTCCCGGCCTGTTCCCCGTTGACGTAGACGTTCCACTTCCCCTCCGGAAGGGCCACGGTGGTACTGGCCTCGTTGGCATTGAAGATGATGAACAGCTCCTCGGCGGTCTCCCCGTTCACGCCGCCCCGGATATCAAAGGCCATCACGTTGGCATCCAGTCCGCTCATCACAGAGACGGCGGAGGCCACGTCCTGGGCAGTGGTCAGGCGGAGCGCGCCGTGGGCGCGGCGGAACGCGATCAGCCCCTTGTAGTATTCAAACACCTGGGCATAAGCCTCGTCCTCCAGGTCGCTCCACTTCAGGCAGTTGACCTGGTCGTCGGCGTTGTAGCTGTTGGAGTTGAAGCTCCCATCCCGGTTCACCTTGGTGCGCAGCATCTCCTCCCCCGCCTGGAGGAAGGGCACGCCTTGGGCGGTCATGTAGAAGGCGGCAGCCAGGTTGTTCATGCGGACCAGCTCCTCCTTGGACGCCTCCGGCCGGGCAGTCTGGAGGTGGTCGAACAGGGTCAGGTTGTCATGACAGGAGGCGTAGTTCACCGTCTGGGCCGGGCTGGAGCACCAGGAATCCGCGCCCAGGAAGCAGTTGGACAGCGTCTCCTCCATGCCGGTTTTTCCGGAAGCGTAGCCCTTGTCCAGGTCGTCAAACACGCTGCCCTTCAGCCCGTCCCGAATGGTGTCATTGAAGTAGGCAAAATCGGGCGTTTCCTTGGAATTGATCTGGGTGGCCATGGTGATGCCATCCTTGGTCGCGTTGGTGGACATCGTCCAGCCCTCGCCGTAGAAGATCACGTCCGGGTGGTCCTTGTGGACCTCCGTCACAATCTGGTTGATGGTTTCGGTGTCCAGCAGGCCCACCAGGTCGAAGCGGAAGCCGTCGATATGGTACTCGTCCGCCCAGTAGCAGACGGAATCTACGATGAACTTTCTGACCATGGAGCGCTCGGAGGCGGTGTCGTTCCCGCAGCCGGAGCCGTTGGAATAGGAGCCGTCGTCATTGACCCGGGAGAAATATCCCGGCACCAGCTTGTTGAAGCAGAACTTTCCCGCGTCCTGCACATGGTTGTACACCACGTCCATGACCACGCCGATCTCATTCTCATGCAGAGCTTTGACGGTCTGCTTCAGCTCCTTCACACGAACCTCCCCGTTATAGGGATCGGTGGAATAGGAGCCCTCTGGCACGTTGTAGTTGACGGGATCATAGCCCCAGTTAAAGCTGGCGGTGGTGTGGGTCTCGTCCACAGAGCCGAAATCGTAAATGGGCAGCAGGTGCACGTGGGTCGCGCCCAGCTCCTTGATGTGATCCAGACCGGTGGACACGCCGCCGGGGGTCTTGGTGCCGGTCTCGGTGAGGCCCAGGAACTTGCCCGTATGCTCAATGCCGGAGCTCTCGTCCACAGACAGATCCCGGACGTGCAGCTCATAAATGACGGCGTCGTTGATGGTTTTGCCCGCATGGGGATTGGCGTCGCTGTCCCAGCCCTCCGGATCGGTGCTGTCCAGGTCGATGACCATGGCCCGGACGCCGTTGACGCCGGTGGTCCGGGCATAGGGGTCGCAGGCTTCCTGCTTCACGCCGTCGACCACCACGGTATAGGTGTAATACACCCCGTTCAGGTCGCCGCTCTTGGCGGCCACCCAGGTTCCGTTCACATCGGGGGTCATCTCGATCTCTTCCGTCAGGTCGTCCACGTAGCTCTTGCCGGAGGCGAACAGCTTCAGGGTGACGGACTGGGCGGTGGGCGCCCACACCCGGAAGGTAGTGGAATCCTTGGTCCAGACGGCGCCCAGGTCGTCCCCGGCGTAGGTATACTCCTTTTCAAACTCCTCGGTGGAATAGACGCTGGGGATGCTGACCTTATACTCCGAGCCGTCGTGGGTGAGGGTATAGCTCTTAAAGGGGTCCAGCTCCTGGGCCAGGGTGACGAGGTAAGTAAACTCCTCCTTGGCGCTTCCCACGCCCACGATGGCCGTCTCGCCTTCCTTGCCGGACACTGAGAACAGGCTGTTCCACTCCTCGCCCGCCAGCTCGCCGGTCATGGTGACAGTGATCGTGCCGTCATGGTTGTAGACCGCGGAGCGCACTTTGGTGCCCAGCACCACGTCGGCGCCGTACTCCTTGGTGCAGCCCTCCACACCGGATTCAATGTAAACGTGCACTGTGCCGGACATCACCTCAGAGATGTCGATAAACTGGTCCTCGTTGATATCCTTGGTCCAGTCCGGCTGGCGGACGATATAGCCGATGTTGGTGATGCCCGGTGTGACCGTCATAGTGGCGGTCATCAGGCCGTCCTCGTCCACAAGGGGGGCATCGATGGCGTCGCCGCCCCCCAGCTCCCACAACCACACGGTCCAATCGGTGTAGTTGCCGTCCGGGCGGTTGTAGTGCACCTTCAGTATCAGCTCTCCGCCCTCCGATGCCGCCATCGCGCCGGGGATCATGGTCAAAATCGGAGTGACCAGCAAAACCATTGCGATGAGGAACGCGCTTACTCTTTTCTTCATTTCATGCTCTTCCTTTCTGCTCCGAATTAATTGCAAAGCCTGCTTGCTTCGCCCGCCGGCCTGTCTCTGGCGCGGCCTCGCTTACCGCAGGACCGCCACGCTGTAGGAGGGCAGGGCGGCCACGCCGTCCGTTACCGTCACCTCGCCCCCATCCACCGAGAGATATCCCGCCAGCTCCAGCTCCCCGTATCCGCCCATTTCCACCTGCTTTTCGTCGGTCTCCGAGATGTTGTAGAGCAGGTAGATGGTCTCCCCCTCATAGGTCTTGGAGATGGCGGCGATGTCCGGATCCTCAATCTCCTCCAGACGGGCGACCGTCCCCCGGGCGATCTCCGGGTTCTGATTGCGCAGCAGGATGGTATCCTTGTAGAAGCTGTAGATGGAATCCTTTGCCTTCATCTGATCTTCGGCACTGGGGAAGCGGTTCTCCTGCGGCTCCATGTCCAGAGGTCCCTCCGTCATGCCCTTGGCGCCGGGGTCGGAGGACCAGTACATGGGCGCGCGCTTATTCTCGTCCTTTCCGCTGCCGGTCATACCGATCTCTTCCCCGTAGTACACAAAGGCGCTGCCGCTCATCAGGATGTTCAAGGCCGCCGCCATTTTGACCTTCCGCGCGTCATAGGACATATATCCGGCCGCCCTTGCCATGTCATGGTTGACAAAGAACGGGGCGTCGATGGCATCCGCGCGGTACTCCCGGATGGCATTCTGCACCCTGCACAGCGCCTTGGCATAGGCCTGGGCGCTGTTGCTCTCTCCGCTGTAGGTCAGCGTCTTGGTAACGATTCCTGTGGGGCCGGCGAACTCGAAATCGAAAAAGCTGTCAATGCCGCTGGCGTAGTACTGCGCGTAGGTGAGCAGCCCTTCCCATGCCTCGCCCACCAGGTAGGCATCGGGCCTTGCGGCCTTCACATAGTCGTTGACCCAGGAAAGCACTTCCACGTTTTTGCCGGTGGCGCCGCTGTAAAATTCCTTCACCGCGTCCAGGCGGAAACCGCCCACACCCTTTTCCAGCCAGAAATCCATGACCGCCTCAAATTCTTTTCGAAGGGTCTGGCTCTCAAAATTCACATCGGGCATCCCGCTCCAGAAAACGCCCTCGTAATAGTAATCGCTGGAACCCACCTGATACCAGGTGCTGGACTTGGGATCACCCTTTACAAAATGATAGTATTCATAGTATGGGCATTCCGCGGCGGACGGCTCTTCCTGGTCGCCCAGCGACTCCAGATAGTCACAGGCGGCCGTAAACCACGGGTGCTCCGAGGAGGTGTGATTGAGCACCAGGTCGATGATCAGCTTGATCCCCCGTTTCTCGCACTCCGCCGACAACTGCTCAAAGTCAGCCATGGAGCCGTATTCCGGGTCAATCTCCATGTAATCCTTCACGTCGTATTTATGATAGGAGGCAGACGGCATGACCGGCATCAGCCAGATCCCATTGAAGCCCAAGTCCTGGATATAATCCAGCTTCGAGATCACGCCCTGGAGGTCGCCCACCTGGTCGCCGTCGCTGTCGCAGAAGGAGTACACGAAGATCTCATACCATGTGCGGTAATTGTCGTCGACCATCGTCACTTCCCTGGCGCGCCAGCCCTTTTCTGCGCCGCAGGCGCTCAGGCAGCCCAGCAGAACCGCAAGGGCCAGTATCAGCGCCAAGCTTCTGCAAAGCTTATTATGTATTTGCTTCATTTTCTGTAATTGTCCCATCATTTTGATCAGTCCTTTCCGCCGCAGGGCCCGCAGGCCCATGCGTCTGCCCTTCCCCATCCGCGCTGGCTGATGCAGCTTTCCCCTGGTGGCGCTCCGCGCGTCCGTAAAGAACCGCGGCCCGCAGGATCTGCCGCTGGAGCTCCGGGGTGAGATCGGTTTTCCGAAGCCGCCACAGCCAGTTTGTGCCCACGGTGGAGGGCTTATTCGTCCGGCTTCGGTTGTTCAGGCCCATATAGTCCTGCATGGGGATCACGCACAGTCTGGCCGCGCTGCGCAGCACCAGAGCGATCAGGGCGCGGTGCAGCTCCTTCTGCGGAGTTTTCTGGTCGCAGAGATACTCCCGCACCAGCGCCCTGTCCTCCGCTGTGATGCTGTTGAGCCAGCCAACCAGCGTCTCATTGTCGTGGGTGCCCGTGTAGGCCACGCAGTTCTCCGAATAGTTGTGGGGCAGGTAGTCGCTGGTCTCGTCGGAGCCGCGGCTGTCAAAGGCGAACTCCAGCACCTTCATGCCGGGGAAGCCGCTCTCCCGTACCAGCTGACGCACGGTGTCGGTGACATAGCCCAGGTCCTCCGCGATGACATCGTGACGGCCCAGGGCCCGCTCCACATGGTAGAACAGATCCATCCCGGGGCCTTTTTCCCAGCGGCCGTTTATCGCGGTCTCCTCTCCGTAGGGGATGACATAGTATTCGTCAAACCCACGGAAGTGGTCGATCCGGGTGACGTCATAGAGCTTGAAGCAGTGGCGCAGACGGGAGATCCACCAGTCGTACCCGGTGTCCCGGTGGTAGTCCCAGCGGTACAGCGGATTGCCCCAGAGCTGGCCGTCGGCCGTGAAGCCGTCCGGCGGACAACCCGCCACAGCCGTCGGGACATTCGTCTCATCCAGCTGGAACAGCTCCGGGTGGGCCCAGGCGTCGGCGCTGTCCATGGCCACATAGATGGGTATATCGCCGATAATTCGAATTCCCCTGGCATTGCTATAATCCTTCAGCTTTTGCCACTGCTGGAAAAATTTAAATTGCAGATACTGGTGAAATTCAATGTCGAAGTACAGCTCCCGGCGGTAATAGTCCAACGCAAAGCCCCAGCGCAGGCGGATATCCTCCGCCCACTGGGTCCAGGGCGCGCCGCCAAAGCGCTCCTTCACCGCCATGAACAGGGCATAGTCAGACAGCCACCAGCCGTTTGCCGCCAGGAAACGCTGATAATCCGAATTCTTGGAGATGTCGCTGCGCTGGTAGGCCAGACGCAGAAGGGGATAACGGGCGTTGTATAGTTTTTCATAGTCCACCCGCCCGGCTTCCACGCCGAAGTCGGCGCCGTCGCACTCCTCTTTGGTGAGGACGCCCTCGTCAATCAGCGCCTCCAGGCTGATGAAATAGGGATTGCCCGCAAAGGTAGAAAAGGACTGATAGGGGGAGTCGCCAAAGCTGGTGGGAAACAGGGGCAGGATCTGCCAATAGGACTGCCCCGCCGCCTGGAGCCAGTCCACAAAATCAAACGCCTCCTGTGAAAAGCAGCCGATCCCGTATTGGGAGGGCAGGCTGAAAATGGGCAGCAATATGCCCGCGCTTCTTTTCATGATCGTTCCTCCTCGCGTTTCCCCGGATGTTCCGTAATGCCTTCGCCGCCTCCGGTCAGAATGGTCAATACCCGTTTTAAATCCATCTTTTCCAGTACATAGTCCGCGTCGGGCAGCGGTTCGGCGGGGGAGAGACTGGAGCGGATATAGACGGTGGACAGGCCTGCGGACCTGGCCCCTTCTATGTCGCATATCCCGTCGTTGCCGATCATAACCGCCTGCCCCGGGTCTATGCCACGCTCTTGCAGCAGCACTTTGAAAAACCGGGGATCGGGTTTTTTGCAGCCGTAGTCGGAGGAGAGGTACACACCGTCGAACAGCCCGTCCAGCCCCAGCCGCTCCAGCTCCCACCGGGTGAACATGGCCTGCGCGTTGGACAGCAGCCAGACCCCGCAGCCACGGGCGCGCAGCGTGCGCAGCAGCTCCGCCGCCCCGTCGTACAGGCGCAGATACTCTGTGGAATGCCTGCGGAAAGCCAGCCCGGTGCGCCGGATGAGTTCGCCGCCGGCCTCCACGCCCTTTTCCGCGTAGAGCCGCCGGAAAACCTGTTCGATTTGAATCTCCGGGTGGGCCTCATGGGCGTCCTGCCGCAGCGGGTCCGCCCCCTCCAGCTCCTTTACCAGCCGGAAGTAGCTGTCCCGCAGCTCCCCCGGCTGGCAGAACGCCCCATTGCGGCGGTAAAGCTCCGCCATACGCGCCCACAGCCGGGGAGAGCGTTCCTCCGTGTGGATGTCCACCAGGGTGCCGTACAGGTCGAAAATGCAGTGGCGGTATCTCATGCTTTTACGCCTTCACATACAGAATCCGGGTCTCATAGGCGCGCAGCGGCCCTGTGGGGCTGGGATAGTTCGCCGCCAGCACCTCCGCTCCCCGGAACTCCCCCTCCGGGCACACCTCGGGCTGCTCCCGCGCGGTGAAATTGCACACCACCAGCAGGTGTTCCTCCTGCGTATCGCGGGTGTAGGCAAATACCCCCTCGTCCTCGGGATCCAGGAGCGTGAAGCCGCCCTCCCGGAAAACCGGGTACCGCTTGCGCAGGGCAATGAGCCTTTGATAGAAATAGAACACGGAATCCGGGTCCGCCAGGGCGGCCTGGGCGTTAATTTGGTCGTGGTTTGGATTCACCGGAAGCCAGGGCCTGACCTCGGAGAATCCGGCGTTTTCCCCATCGGTCCACTGCATGGGGGTCCGGGCGTTATCCCGGCCGTGGGCATAGATGCCCGCCATGATATCCTCCACCCTGTCCCCCCGGGCCAGCCGCTCCCTGTAGGCGTTGAGGATTTCCAGGTCGTCATATTTCTCGATGGGCAGGCGGATGTTGGTCATGCCCAGCTCCTCCCCCTGGTAGACGTAGGGGGTGCCCTGCATCCCGTGGATCATGGCCGCCAGCATTTTGGCGGATTCCACCCGGTATTTCCCGTCGTCCCCCCAGGCGGAGACAATGCGGGGCAGGTCGTGGTTTTCCAGAAACAGGCTGTTCCAGCCCTGGCCCGCCAGCCCCTTCTGCCAGCGTTCAAAGCACTTTTTCAGCTTCACCAGGGGCAGGGGCCTCACCTCCCACTTGTCCCTGCCGTAGTCCAGGCAGATATGCTCGAACTGAAACACCATGCTCAGCTCGCTGCCGTCCGGGGCGGCATAGCGCATGGCCTCTTTAACGCCTGCGCTCCACGCCTCGCCCACGGTGACCAGAGTGTCCTCCCGGAAGGCCTCCCGGCGCAGCTCCTGGATATATTCATGGAGGCGGGGGCCGTTGCAGGTGATTTTCCGGTCCGGCTCCTTTCCAATGTTGTCGATGACATCCAGCCGGAAGCCGCCCACCCCCTTGTCCACCCAGAAGCGGATCATGCCATACAGCTCCCGGCGCATGGCCGGGTTCTCCCAGTTCAGGTCGGGCTGCCAGGGGGAAAACTGGTGGAAATACCACTGGCCAATCTCCGGCACATAGGTCCAGGCGGGGCCGCCAAAGGTGGCCTTCATGTCGTTGGGCGGGCAGTCCGACGAGCCGTCCCGCCAGATGTAAAAGTCATGCCAGGGGCTGTTCTTATCCGCCCTGGCGGACCGGAACCACTGGTGCTGGTCGGAGGAGTGGTTGAGCACCAGGTCCATGATGATGGTGATTCCCCGCTTTGCCGCCTCAGCAATCAGCGCTTCCATGTCCTCCATGGTTCCAAACCGGGGATCAATGGCCCGATAATCGGCGACGTCATAGCCGTTGTCCCTCTGGGGGGAGGCGCACACCGGGGACAGCCAGATGCCGTCGATGCCCAGCTTTTCCAGGTAGTCCAGGCGCCGGATGATACCGGGGATATCCCCGACGCCGTCGCCGTTGGTGTCCTGGAAGCTCTTGGGGTAGACCTGATAGAAAACAGCGGATTTCCACCAGTCCTTTTTTGTCTTATCCAGCATGATGCTTTGCCTCGCTTTCCATTTTTTCCAGGGCCTCGTAAACCCGCAGCAGCTCCCCCACGCTCCACGCCTGGGCAAAGCAGCCCTTGGAGGTTACCGGGTCGCGGCCATCGTAAATCTCGGGCAGCTGTCCGGCGCAGCCCTCCCGCAGGGCGCTGGAAACGGCCTCGAGCTGCCGCCGGACGGTGTCCCGGGACTGCCTGGAATAGCCGTTCACCTTTAAGTACGCCAGATAATAGCCGCCCAGCGGGAACGCCCACACGGTCCCCTGGTGATAGGCCAGGTCCCGCTCCAGCCGGTCCCCGCCGTAGAAGGGCCGGAACTCCGGATCCTCAGGGGCCAGGGTGCGCAGGCCGTAAGGGGTATACAGCTTCTCAAACACGGTTTCCACCACCTGCCGCTCCCGCTCCGGCGGGAGGATGGAAAACGGCATGGACGCCGCCCAGATCTGGTTGCAGCGCAGCTGCTCGTCCGCGTCCGTGCCGGAGATAACGTCCCGCAGATACCCCTTGTCCTCCATCCAGAATTCGCGGCCAAAGCTCTCTTTGACCCGCTCGGACAGGGCGGCGTATTCCGCCCCGTCCGCCCCGGCCAGGGGGGCCAGCTCCCGGAGGACGCACAGGGCGTTATACCAGTAGGCGTTGACCTCCACCGGCTTGCCATGGCGCGGGGTGGGGAGGATACCGTCCACACACACGTCCATCCATGTCACCTGATCCAGCCCCTCCCCGGCGGAGATGAGGCCGTCGCCGTCCATGCGGATGGCGTGGCGGGTGCCCCTCTGGTAAGCGGCGGCGATGCGTTCCAGCACCGGGAAGGCTTTTTTCACAAAAGCGGCATCCCCGGTCTTTTGCCAGTACAGCCAGACGCAGTTGACCAGCAGCAGGGCCGCGTCCGCCGTGTTGTAGCGGGGCGCCGCGCCCCCCTCGGGGAACAGGTTGGGCACCAGGCCGTCCCGCTCGTAGGCGAGGAAGGTCTCCAGCACGCTTCTCGCCTCTTCCCAGCGCCCGGTGGACAGCAAACACCCGGGCAGGGCGATCATGGTGTCCCGGCCCCAGTCCTCGAAGAAGGGAAAGCCCGCCAGGATGGTCTGTCCCCCGGTGGACTCCCGGCGGGAGAGAAACTGCCCCGCCGCCCGGACCAGCGTCCGCGCCGCCTGATCCTCAAGCCCCGCCTGCCCCTCCAGCGCCCGGTTTTGGGCCTCCAGGCAGGCAAACGCCTCCGCCGCCGCGGGCAGGGGCAGGGCCGTGCCGTACACAGCCTCCAGCACCCGGCCCTCCCCCGGGGGGACGGACAGCTCAATACAGTGGTTCACGGCGGCCCACCCGGCGGCGGGCTTGCCGTCCATGGCGTCCTGGGCGAAGTAGAAGGGGCCGCGCAGGGTCTGCGGCAGGGAGACCGTCTTACCGTTGGTTCGGAAATACAACCTCCGCCCGTTGGAAATCACGCTGTCCTGCTCCAACGCGAAGCGCTGGCCAGGGATCAGCTCCTCCCCCTTGGGGACGAAGCGCAGGTGGGGCGTCACCCGGAGGACGGCCTCCTTCCGGCTTCGGTTGTTGACCTCGTAGATCAGCGCGACGGTATTTTCCCCCGGCATGAGGGCGGCGCGCTTGACCACCTCCGCCCCTTCCACCTGATAGGTCCACTGAGGGTAGTCCCGGAACGTGAAGCCCGCCTGATACGCCCGCCCGTCCTCCCGGAGGGCGCGATCCCCAAAGTCCTGGCTGGACAAGGGGACCGTCCGCCCGCCCAGCGTCAGCGTGTCCTCCAGGCGCTGGATCATCTGTACCCGGCGGTTGGGCGCGTGCTCGCAGGCCATCAGCAGCCCGTGCTCGTTCCGGGCGCAGGAGCCGGTGGCGGTGAGGGAGCAGAAGCCCCCCAGTCCGTTGGTCATGAGAAAGCAGGTCTCCTCCCCCCGCTGGAAGGTCAGCCAGTCCTGTTTCCCGTAGATAAATTTCATAAAAAGCACCCTTTGCCTTTGCTTAATCCTCCTCCCGCAGGAGCAGCGCGCCGCTGCACGCAGGAATGGCGATGTCCCTCCGGCGGGCGGGGCGGCGCTGATCTGCGCTCTGCCCGTCCGCCCGGATCATCCACTGTCCATCGGGCAGGGAGAGGGAAAATGGCCGATCCGAGGCGTTGTACACGATGAGCAGCCGTTCCCCCGAAGGGCCGCCCCCCTCCACCTGGAACGATACCACTTGGGGGCGGTGGATCGTCCGGTCCCTAATCCGGTCCGCCGCGGCGGGGGATTTGTCCTGCAGCCCGGGCAGGGACTTGCGCAGCCGGATCAGCTCCCGGTAGTAGTCCGTCAGCCCCTCAAACCGGCGGGCCCGCTCCCAGCGCAGCATATTAAGCTCCGGCGGAGAGCGGAAGCTGTTGCCCTCCCCCAGCTTGGTGCGGCCAAACTCCTCCCCAGCCTGGAGAAACAAACGCCCCTGGCAGGTAAAGCAGATGAACGCGGCCAGCTTGTTCTGGGCAAGCGCATCCTCCCGGAGCCCGTCCATATCTGCCGGACTGGCCCCGTCCCCGTTTCCGTCCAGGCACATCACCAGCTTATCCCACAGGGTGAAATTGTCGTGGGC
>X363_Desmarests_Spiny_Pocket_Mouse__coassemble_1045_pt1 | contig 11849 bp, 9 predicted proteins | sample X363_Desmarests_Spiny_Pocket_Mouse__metabat2_low_PE_031 | metagenome-assembled genome bin X363_Desmarests_Spiny_Pocket_Mouse | reverse complement strand
GACCCGGAGGACGAGTACGCGCCCCTGGTGCGGCGGCTGGGCGGTCAGGTGATCGACATTTCCCCCACCTCCGCCCAATTCCTCAATCCCATGGACCTGACCCTCAACTACTCCGAGGACGACAACCCCCTGACACTGAAAAGCGACTTTATCCTCTCCCTCATGGAGCTGATCGTGGGCGGCAAAGCCGGGCTGGAGCCGGTGGAGAAAACCATTGTAGACCGCTGTGTTCACATGGTCTACCGGGAGTATCTGCAAGACCCCCGGCCTGAGAAAATGCCCGTGCTGGGCGACCTCTACAATCTCCTGCGGGAGCAGACGGAGCCGGAGGCCCAGCGGCTTGCTACGGCGTTGGAGATCTACGTCAGCGGTTCCCTCAATGTGTTTAACCACCGCACCAACGTGGAGATCAAGAGCCGGATCGTCTGCTATACCATCAAGAAGCTGGGCAAGCAGCTTAAAAAGTTCGGGATGCAGGTGGTCCAGGACCAGGTGTGGGGGCGGGTCAGTGAGAACCGGGAGGCCCGGAAGTCCACCCGCCTCTACATTGATGAAATGCACCTGCTTCTCCGGGAGGAGCAGACCGCCGCTTACACGGTGGAGATTTGGAAGCGGTTCAGAAAATGGGGCGGCATCCCCACCGGCATCACGCAGAATGTGAAGGACCTGCTGGCCAGCCGGGAGATTGAAAATATCTTTGAGAACAGCGATTTTCTCTATCTTCTCAATCAGGCGGGCGGGGACCGGCAGATTCTCGCCAAACAGCTCAATATTTCCCCTCACCAGCTTTCGTATGTGACGAACAGCAATGCCGGTGAGGGGCTTTTGTTTTACGGGAATGTGATCATCCCCTTTGTGGACCACTTCCCCAAGGACACGGAACTCTACCGCATTATGACCACCCGCTTGGAAGATTTGGCCGAACAGGGCTGACAGGAGGTGAACGGCAGATATGGATATGGAAAAATCCCTTACATTCCAGGACTTTTTGAAGCTGCTGAATGAGAACGGCAGAACCGTCCAGGGACAGGATTTGTCCCTCATGGCCTGGTATCTGGACGGCATGGAGCGCCAGTTTGACGCTGTTCTGCGGGAATTGCAGGAGGTCAAAACCCAGCTTGCCCAGGAGAAGCGGCCCACCATCAGGGACGCCATGGAGGGCGCTGTGGCTAACCTGGAAAACAAGGTTCAGTGGGCACGGGATTCGCTGTCCGCCCTGCGGGAGCGGATTATGGACAACGCCAGGACCGCCTTGAAGAATTTCAAGGACGCGGGCGTGTCTGTGCTGGACAGCGCGGTTGCCGCCATGGGCGTGAAGAAGGGGCTGGAGCATCTGCAAGAGGGCTTGCAAAACGCCCTCTCCAGTATGCGGGAAACCCTGGGCAAAGCGGAGGAAATGGGTATGCAGTTACGCATGGGCTTCCGGGATATTGCCAACGCTGGCCGGGTTGCCGCAGGTAAGGAACTGGACCTTGACCCCAAAATGGAGGAAGGGCGGTTCCAGTCGGTCATTCTGGCCCCCATGCGGGGCGTTCAAAAGCTGCTGTCCAACATCAACAACAACACCCTCGCCGCCATCGGCGTGGTGGAGGATTTGGAGCAGACGGCGGACGCGGCAAGGGACCGTCAGGCGGAACGGGCGGCGGCGAGGCCGGGAAAGCGGTTGGAAAAGAAGCCCTCTATACGGCAGGCGCTCAAGAAAAACCAGGCTGAAATCGCCGCCAAGTCCGCTCCCGCCCCGGATAAGGAGAAACAGCAGGAGGCCGCCCTGTGAGGGGCGAGGAGTTTCGGGCACGGGATAAGAAGGTGCAGAAGCTGGGCCGGGACGGTCTGGTGGAGCAGAACAAGGCCACCGGCGAGGAGCGCCGGGTCAGCCAGCGGACGGCGGATATATCCTTTGCCCCGGAGCGCAAACCGGATCAGCGGTTGGGGCGGCAGAAGCAGAGAAAATCCAAAAACCGCTCCCTTCGCTCTGAATTGCAGTCGTTGAGGCCGGATGCGGAGCAACCTTCGCCCCATGCGGAGGGGCTGGAGGAGCCTCTGAACGCCCCTGCGGAAACGGAGCCAGCAGAATCAGGCGACACGCCTGTTATCCGGGACACGCGGGATGTTCCCGTACCCTCCCCCGACAGGACGGCGAGGCGGCGGGACCGCCGTGCCAGGGACAGCCCCGATTTGGGGCCGCGTCCCCCCGCTGACCATCCAACGCCCAAGCGGTGGCAGGAGGAGCAGCGGCACAGCGGTACTTCTACGCCAGAGGCCAGCGGCAGCCGGGAGCCGCCCCAGCAGGAGCGGTTGCGCTTTGAGGACGGAACCATGCCGCCCCCTGACGCCAGCGGCGGGACCGAACAGATTAGGCCCCCGGACACCGGGCGGGAGCCACCCTCGCAGGGGCGGCTTCGGTTCGAGGACGCCTCTGCCCCGGTGGAAGATGGCAAACCGTCCCGCCGTCAGTATAAACAGTATGAGAAAGCGGAGCGGCGTGTGGAGTGGGCCAGCCGGAAACTGGAAAAGGCCCAGGAAAAGATACCCGTCAAGCGCCGCGCCCGTCTGGAGCAGCAATATGACAGCGAAAGCGGCAAAATGCGCCGCCGTCTGCGGTTTGAGAAAGAGCCTGTCCCGGAGAACACGCCGCCCTCCCTTCCCAAACGGGCGGGCGGCGCTGTGGTTCGGACGGCCCGGACAACGGCGGCGCTGAAAGTCCACCAGAAGCTGCGGGAAGCGGAGCATGACAACACCGGCGTGGAGGCGGCGCACAAGGTTGAGTTTGTGGCGGAACGGGGCGCGGGCCGCTTTCTCCGCTGGAATAAGAACCGTCTGCGCTCCAAGCCGTATCGGGCTTTGCGTCAGGCCCAGGGCCGCTTGCAGACCGAACAGACCCGCCTCGCGTGGCAGACCGCCCTCCGGGATCACCCCGAACTGAAAAACAGGAATCTGATTTCAAAATGGTATCAGAAGCGGAAAATCAAACGGAAGTACGCACAGGCGGCGCGGGAGGCTCAAAAGACCGCCCAGCATACGCAAAACGTCCTGACCACCAGCGGCAAGATCGTCCGGGCGGTGGCGCAGACGGCAGCGGCCCACAAGACAATGCTGGCCTTTGTCGCTCTGCTGGCGCTGGTCATTATGCTGTTCTCCACGGGCCTCTCCGCTTGTACGGCCATGCTCTCCGGCTTTCAGTCCACCTACCTCTCGGCCACCTATCTGGCCAACGAGCAGGACATTTGCAATTCCGACCTCTATTACACCGAACTGGAAACGGATTTGCAGATGGATATTGACGCCACGGAAGCCAACCATCCCGGCTATGACGAATACCGCTACAACATCGGGGAGATCAGCCATGACCCCTATGTGCTGATGGGCTACCTCTCCGCCGCTTACGACATTTTTACCTTTGAGCAGGTGAAGCCGGAGCTTGAGCGGCTATTCGGGCAGCAGTACACCCTTACCAGAACGCCGATCACCGAAACCAGATACGACAGCGACAATGAACCTTATGAATGGAAGGTTCTGCAAACGACCCTGACGGCACGGCCTCTCTCAGCGGTGATTGCCGGAAGCCTGACCCCCGGCGACCAGACGGACCGCTACGGCGTGTATTTGCAGACCCGCGGCAACCGTCAGGCATACGGGACCCCCTTTGATTTCCCCTGGCTTTCGCTTGTGTCCAGCGGTTACGGCTACCGGGTGCATCCCATTGACGGCGGGAAAAACCTGCACCGGGGCGTGGATATTGCCGCAGCCCAGGGAACGCCCATCAAGGCGGTACAGGACGGGCGGGTGGTATCTGCCGGGGATGCCGGAAGCTACGGCCTTTGCGTTGTGATCGAGGACGATAAGGGGTATCAGTCCCGGTACGCCCACTGTTCCAGTCTCTCCGTCAGCGCGGGCCAGGAGGTCAGGCGCGGGGATGTGATCGGCGCGGTGGGCAGCACGGGCAACAGCACAGGGCCGCACCTCCATTTGGAGGTCATGCTGAACGGGGAGTATCTGAACCCGGCCTACTTTGTGGACACGGGGGATGATGGCGCAAGCGCCGTCATTCCCGGAGCACCGGGCGGCGTGGAGATACCCGCCTATCCTGGGGAACCGGTGACGGACGAAACCTACGCCGCCATGCTGACGGAGGCGCAGAAGTACCTCGGTTATCCCTACGTTTGGGGCGGCGCCAGTCCTTCCACGTCCTTCGACTGCTCCGGTTATGTTTCCTGGGTTATCAATCACAGCGGTTGGAATTATGGGCGGCTGGGGGCGCAGGGGCTTTTCAACATCTGTACGCCCGTGTCCGCCGCCAATGTCCGGCCCGGTGATCTGGTGTTCTTCTGGCACACCTACGACGCCCCGAACCCCAACGGCGTGACCCATGTGGGCATCTATGTGGGCAACGGGCAAATGATCCACTGCGGCGACCCCATCAGCTACGCGAATATCAACACGAACTACTGGAAACAGCACTTTTATTCCTTCGCACGTTTACCCGCGCAATAAAAAGATGATTAGGAGGCGATAACAGCATTGCAGCTTACATTAGGTTCTTTATTTGACGGCATAGGGGGCTTCCCCTATGCCGCCTCTTTTTATGGCATCCGCCCCCTTTGGGCCAGCGAGATCGTCCCGGAGTGCGTGGCCGTCACCAAGCGGCACTTCCCGGACATGGCCCACCTGGGGGACATTACCAAGCTCCACGGCGGCATGATCCCGCCTGTGGACATTCTCACATTTGGAAGTCCTTGCCAGGGATTAAGTCTGGCTGGCCGCCGTTTGGGGCTGGCCGATGAACGCAGCGGCCTTTTTATGGAGGCCATCAGAATCATTCGTGAAATGCAGGAGGCGACACATGGAAAATACCCGCAATTTGCCGTTTTCGAGAACGTCCCCGGCGCTCTGTCATCCAATGGACGGCGTGACTATCAAGCCGTGCTTGCGGCGTTCACAGACGCCGAAGTTCCAATGCCTCGATCTGGACGATGGGCCAACGCCGGAATGGCGCGAGGGCGAGGCGTTGATCTCGCTTGGTGCGTCTACGATGCCCAGCACTTTGGGACTGCCCAGCGGCGGAGGCGCCTGTTTCTTGTCGCAGATTTTAGAGACAGACGCGCCGGAGAAATACTCTTTATCCCCAAAAGCCTGCGCCGGTATTTTGAGGCGGGCGGAACGCCGCGGCAAGGAGCTGCCGCCTTTGCTGAAGGCGGCGCTGGAACAGCAGGCGCGGCCATCGAAATTCTGAACGACCAGGGCGGCGATTCTATGACGGCGGAGCGCGGGGGGCTTTCCCCCACCCTCCGCAGCCAGACCCACGGCAATCTGCCCATTGTGGCGGCGGGCTTTGATTTGCAGCAGATTACCAGCAAAACCAACCGCTCCACGCTGAAATCCGTTCAGCCCACCCTCTGCGGGACAGGCAGCCCCCATGTCATGTGCATGGGCACCGGGCAGAGCAACGCCGGGATTCTGGAGGATCAGTCGCCCACGCTGACCGCCGCCCATGAACAGCCGCTTTTGATCCACCCCCGGCTTGCGGGGACGCTGTGCGCATCCGGCGCGGGGCTTTCCCGGCCTGCCGGTATGGGGAGCGAGCTGGATTTCTGCGTGGTCAGCGCGGGCTTTAAGAACAAGGCAGGAGCCGCGTCCGGGAGCGTTGGCTATCAGGAGGAGCTTGCGCCAACCCTGCTTGCCAGCCAGGAGAGCAGCGTGATGAAAGCCTATGTGATCGGCGCGTACTACTCCGGCGGCATGATGTCGGATAACCCCCGCAGCGGCATCTACGAGGCGGAAACCTCCCGGACCCTGGACTTGAACGGGGGCAATCCCTGCTGCCAGCAGGGCGGGACGGTCATTGTGGAGGCCCCCGCCGCCGTTGACTGCCGCAACTATCGGGAAGTGCCGGAGGCCAGCGGCACTTTGCAGGCCAAAACCAAATCCGGGGGCTACTCGCTAAACTACCAGAACCCCGTCCGCATCGGCTGCCATATTCGCCGCCTCACCCCCACTGAGGCCGAGAGGCTGATGGGGTTCCCGGACTTTTGGACGGCATACGGCTGTGACGGAAAGGAAATCAGCGACAGCAAGCGGTATTCCATGCTGGGCAACAGTATTGCCGTCCCGTGCGTGGCTTACATCATGCAGGGCATCACCGATGTGGTGCGTTGACGAAAGGAGACGATCACCGTGACCAAAATCGAAAAGCTGAAAGAGGAACTGACCCAGGCCAGGGAAAAGGCCAACCGGTGGCAGGCCAGAGCGCGGGACATTGAAAAGCAGATCACCGAATGTGAGAACATGGAGATTTTGCAGACCGTCCGCGGCATCGCCACATCCCCGGAGGAGCTGCGGGGGCTTCTGGATATGCTGCGGGCAATGCGGGAACCGCCCCAGGCTGGCCCCGCCGACAACAAAAAACTGATAGGAGGTATTGAACAATATGAAAGCTAAAGCACCGAAATGGCCGATTTTTCCGTTTCTGATGTGCATCGCCCTGTGCGTGGGGCTGTCCCTGCTGCTGTCCAACAGGGCCTTTGCCGCCGACTGCGCCGATGTGGTTCCCCCCTCCGGCGTTACTGTGGAGATCGCCCCACCCACCGGCTATGCCTCCAAAAGTGCGGAGGTGGCCTTTACCATCACGGACACCGCCGGGAGCGGTTTCGCTTCCGCAAAGGTGAAGCTGGGGCTGGACGGTGAGTGGCGGGACGTGACGGACGCTCTGGAACAGAGGGAAAGCCGCTATACCGGGCGGGTCACGATCACCGACAACTGCGCCGTCGCCGTCCGAGTGACCGGGCACGATGGGAAAGTCTATGAAAAGATGTGCTGGATCGACTGCTTTGAGCATGGGACGCAGTTGTTTCTTCCCAGCGGGACACAGGACGGTTCCGGCTCTGAGCAGATGCCGCCCGCTGACGCTGTCTCCAATGGCGGCGGCGCTCCCGCTGTTACGCAAAACCCGTCCGCTTCCGCGTCCAATGACCCGGACAGCCAGCCGGACACCGCGCCCCGCAACCCCACGGCCCTGACCCCGGATGGGCAGGGCACGGTCATGGATGATGTGACAGACGGGGACGGCAAGGAGTTCTTCACCATCACCACCCCCAGCGAAAATATTTTCTATCTCATTATCGACAAGCAGCGGGACAGCGAGAACGTCTATTTTCTCAACTCCGTCACAGAGAAAGACCTGATGGCCCTGGCGGAGAAGGGGGATTCCAGCACATCGGCGGTCCCGGACCCCGCCCCGGTCTGCGTCTGTAAGGATAAATGCGAGGTCGGGGCCGTCAACACCGCCTGCCCGGTCTGCGTCCTCTCCATGGCGGACTGCACGGGCACAGTCCCCGTCCCCAGCGAACCCGCAGAGCATCCGAAGGAGGACGGCGGCAGCGGGAGCATGGTGATCGTCCTGCTGGCGGTTCTGGCCGTGGGCGGCGCGGGTTGGTACTTCAAAATCTACAAGCCGAAGCACGACATGGCCGACGCCGAGGATTTTGATGAGCTGACGGGCGGCGGTGAGGAAAAGATGGTCAATGAGGACGACGAGCCGGAGGCGCAGGCCCGTCAGGAACCGGAAGCGCGGACGCCGCAGGAGCCGGAGGAACCCGATTATTCCGGCTACTACGGGGATGAGCCGGACTACCCGGACGGCTACGGGGATGAGCCGTGATGCGCTTTACCGACAGCCCCTATGAACGCATGATGACGCAGAAGCCCACAACGGGGCGGGAGGCGCGGGAGCCTCCCGCCCTTCCCGCTGACCATCCATGCCACGGCTGTGCCTATGGCCGGGATGCGCCCTGTTTGGGCGTCTGCTATAAAAAATTGTTGGAAAGGAAGGGATATACACGCAGTTAGTAATTGCTGAAAAGCCCTCAGTCGCTATGAGCATCGCCAAGGTGCTGGGGGCCGTGAAACGGAAGGGCGGCTATGTGGAGGGTAACGGCTGGCTGGTGAGCTGGTGTGTCGGCCATCTGGTGGAGCTGGCCCCCGCTGACGCCTACGACCCCCGCTATTCCAAGTGGAGCTATGACGATCTGCCCATTCTGCCCGACCCGTGGCAGTTCCAAGTGTTGCCGGACACCAAAAAGCAGTTTAATATCCTGCGCCAGCTTATGGGCCGGGACGATGTGGATGCCGTGGTCTGCGCCACCGACGCCGGACGGGAGGGCGAACTGATTTTCCGGCTAACCTACAACCTCTGCGGATGTACCAAGCCTGTCAAGCGGCTTTGGATTTCTTCCATGGAGGAGTCTGCGATCCGCAAAGGCTTTGATGATCTGGCGGACGGCGCAAAGTACGATAACCTCTACGCCGCCGCCCTCTGCCGCGCCAAGGCCGACTGGCTCATTGGCATCAACGGGACCCGGCTGTTTACCACATTATATAAAGGTAAGACGCTGAACGTGGGCCGGGTGCTGACCCCTACCCTTGCGCTGCTGGCCGAACGGGAGGCGGCGATTGGAAACTTCAAAAAAGAGAAGTTCTACACGGTGGAGTTGGATTTGCATACCTTCCGGGCGTCCAGCGGCAAATTCAATTCCAAGACGGATGCGGAGAAGCTGCGGACCGCCTGCCTGGGCAGAACCGCCGTGGTGAAATCCGTCACCCGGAAAGACAAGACCGAGCGGCCCCCGAAGCTCTACGACCTGACCACCCTCCAGCGGGAGGCCAACCGTCTCTTTGACTACACCGCCCAGCAGACCCTTGATTATTTGCAGAGCCTCTACGAAAAGCGGCTGGCGACCTATCCCCGGACGGACAGCCGCTTTCTGACGGAGGATATGGCAGAGGGCCTGCCTACGTTATGCCAAACTGTGGCGGGTACGCTGCCCTTCCTGGCGGGCCAGCCCCTCCCCGTGAGTGCCGCCCAAGTGATGGACAGCGGAAAAGTGACCGACCACCACGCCGTCATTCCCACGGCTGAGGTTGCCAAGGCTGACCTCGCCGCCCTGCCCGCCGGGGAGCGGAACATCCTGCATCTGATCGCCATCCGCCTGCTGTGCGCCGTGGGCGAACCTCATGCCTACGCGGAAACCGCTGTTACAGTGGAGTGCGGCGGCGCGGCGTTCATTGCCAAAGGCCGGACGGTAACGGCGGCGGGCTGGAAGGGGACGGAAAAGGCGTTCTTTTCCACGCTGAAGCAGAAAACCGAGGAACCGGCCCCCGTTCTCTCTGCGCTGACCGAGGGCCAGCGGTTGGAGGACGCGGACGCGATTTTGAAACAGGGAACCACATCGCCCCCGCTCCGTTTTACGGAGGACACTTTACTCTCCGCCATGGAACACGCCAGCGCAAAGGACTTTGCCGCCCTGGAATCCGTGGAGCGGGCAGGGCTGGGAACACCCGCCACCCGCGCCGCAACTATTGAAAAGCTGGTACGCTCCGGCTTTGTGGAGCGGAAGAAAAAGCAGCTTGTCCCCACGGAGAAGGGGCTGGCCCTGTCCTGGGCCATGCCCGACCAACTCAAATCCGCCAAACTGACCGCCGAATGGGAAGAATTGCTGGGGATGGTGGAGCGCGGCGAATTGGCCCCGGACAATTTCATGGCCGGGATCGTGGACATGGTGCGTGGGCTGGTCAAGTCTTATCAGAACGTGACCACAGCCCCCTCCACCCTCTCGCAGACCGGGCGGACAGTCATCGGCAAATGTCCCCGATGCGGCAAAAACGTGGTGGAGGGCAAAAAGAGCTTTTTCTGCGAGGGCTACCACGATACGCCGCCATGCGGCTTTGCCCTGTGGAAAAATGACCGCTTCTTTACAAGTAAGCGTAAGGAACTGACCAAAAGTATCGCCGCTTCTCTCTTGAAAAACGGGCGCGTGGCTGTGAAGGGCCTGTTTTCGGAGAAGAAGGGCGTTGCCTATGACGCCACCGTTATCCTGGACGATACCGGCGGAAAATTTGTTCGCTATAAGCTGGAATTTGACAACAACACGAAGAAAGGAAGTTGAAAATGGATCAGAATACGAATATCTTTGCCCGCCGCTTGAAGGGGCTGCTGTCCATCAGCGGCGTGGAGCGCGGGGAGCTGGCCTGTCGCCTGGGCGTGTCCGTCCCCACCATGAACCGCTGGCTCAACGGCATCAGCGCCCCCAACGTCTATCAGTTCCGGGAGATCGCCCGGTACTTTGGCCTACCCTACGACTGGTTCCTGGACCCTGACGGCGGCGCGCCCGATGCGGACGATCTGGCGGTGAAGCTGGGGCTGTCCCCGGAAACGGTGGAGGCCCTGTTGGATATGGTGTCCGAGGGCGGCAATGAGGCAACGCTGAAGGCCGTGGACAATACCCTGTGCGCGACGCTGGCTGTTATTGACGGCGTGTTTGAAGATTTAGACCGTTACGCCGACAAGGTGATGGCCGGGGTGAAGGGAGGCGGAAAATGAAGCGGGAAGAATTTGCGCTGGCATTAAACGCCCTCCTTCCCGGCTGCGACCCGGAGGCAGCGGACAAGTGGGCGGAATTTGCCGCCGAGTGTGTGGACCAGGGGCAATTCGCACATTTCATTCCTATGGAGCATGACGCCGCTAGTGAGAAATGGCTGGATACCACGTTTGCGGGCCTGTGTGCGGTGAACCGGGAATACGGAGCGGAAATCGCCGCAAGCGTGGCCGACCTCGCCTGCCAGCGGTGCGCCCTCTATCCCGGTGAAATGTCGGTGGCGGCTATGGTCTTGGAGGGCGGCGGCGACGCGGAACGGATCGTGTCCATGCTGGCCCAGGGTGATCTTGAGACGGAGCCGGACGCCCCGTTCTTCCTTGATTTGCCGGATGGCGCGGCCTTGACCCGGCAGGGGCCGGAGATCAGCATTGCACAGTCCGGCGTTCTCTGCAGCCTGATGGAGAAGCGGACGGAACCGGGCTTTCTGCTGGCGGACGGGACCGCCCTTCTGGAAAGTGAGCGGGACGCTTTTGGCCGCTACCGGGGTGGCGCCGGGATGGACGGGATGTACCTCCAGACCGGGCGGCTCTATGCCCCCGTGCGCGGGGCGGACGGCCAGATCAACGCTTTCCAGGAGGTAAAGCCCGTAACCGGGCAGGAGCGGGAAATAAATAAGCGGATACCCAATGTGGAACAGGTCATCGCTGGGATGCGGGATGAAACCATCCGGGAAATCGGTAAAGATACCATCAGCGCGGCGGCGCAGGTGGCGTGGTATTGGACTTACATCGGCGCTTTGGACATGGCCCAGCAGTTGGGCTTGATTGACGATACGCGCCGTCAGGCGCTTTATCGTGAGGCTGAGAAGTTCAAGCCGGTCTGCGAAATCAAGGCCGTTCAGCCGGGAGGTCACATTGCCGCCGCTGAAATGGGCGTGGAGCAGAACGCCAATCAGATTGACGGCATCATCAACAACGAAGCCCCCAAGCCCTCCCTGCGGGACGCCCTGCGGCAGTATCAGTCGGAGGTCAAAGGACAGGACGCACAGCCCCCCGGCAAGCGCCCGGAACAGGAGCGGTGACGGTATGAAGCTGTCCGGCATGGAACGGGAAACCGTTATCAATTTCAACGAGGCGGAGCGCACGGGCAGTATCTACACCCACAACGAGGCTTTGAAGCGCCAGCTTTTGGAGCTGTGCCGCGCTTACCCGGAGCAGGTGCGGCAGACCGCCGCCAACGGCTGGGGCGGGCTGACCTTTGAGCTGCCCAAGAAGTGGCTGAAGGTGTCGCCGCCCCGCGTCCTCTCCCCGGCGCAGAGGGCGGTGCTGGATCGGATGAACCAGCGGAAACGGGACAATCGCTGATTGCCTTTGCCTGTCCGCCATGCTATAATCAAAGCATAATCTTTTGGAAAGTGGGATCATCAGCTGTTTTCGCTAAAATAGAACCCGAGCAAAAGGGCTCGAAAAGTTGAGCAGCAAA
>X363_Desmarests_Spiny_Pocket_Mouse__coassemble_1042_pt1 | contig 11866 bp, 12 predicted proteins | sample X363_Desmarests_Spiny_Pocket_Mouse__metabat2_low_PE_031 | metagenome-assembled genome bin X363_Desmarests_Spiny_Pocket_Mouse | reverse complement strand
CCCTGGCCTCGTGGATGCGCTCGCCCAGGGTTTCCTTCACGCAGTCCAGCACCCGCTTGGCGTCCTCCGCCTGCTTCTCCTGCTCTGCCTTTTCCTCGTCGGTCTCGGCCAGAGCGTCGGGGTCGGAGACGGATTTCAGCTTCTTGCCCGATACCTCGCCCAGGGCCTGCATGACAAACTCGTCCACCTCTTCGGTGAGGTAGAGGATCTCCCAGCCCCTGTCGGCGATGCGCTCCACCTGGGGCAGGCGGGCGGCCTGCTGGTTGGTGTCGGCGCAGACATAATAGATAAACTCCTGGCCTTCGGCCATGCGCTCCACATACTCGGACAGGCTGGACAGCTTGTCCTGTTTGGAGGTGGTGAACAGCAGCAGGTCCTGCAGCAGATCCTTCTTCGCGCCGTAGCCGTCCGCCACGCTGTATTTCAGCTGACGGCCAAAGGCGGCCCAGAACTTCTCATACTTCTCCCGGTCGTCCTTCATGAGCTTGGCCAGTTCGTTCTTGATCTTCTTCTCCAGGGCGGCGGCGATGATCTTCAGCTGGCGGTCATGCTGGAGCGTCTCCCGGGAGATGTTCAGCGAGAAGTCGGGAGAGTCCACCACGCCCTTGACAAAGCGGAAGCAGTCGGGCAGCAGGTCGGCGCACTTGTCCATGATCAGCACCCCGGAGGAGTAGAGCTGGAGCCCCTTCTCGTACTCCCGGGTGTAGAAATCGTAGGGGGTATTGGATGGGACGAACAGCAGGGCCTTGAAGGTCACCGTGCCCTCGGAGGAGGTGGTTACCGTGGCAAGGGGGGGCTGCCAGTCGCCGAACTTCTCCCGGTAGAAGCTGTCATACTCCTCCTGCTTCACCTTGGAGCGGGGCCGCTGCCACAGGGGGACCATGGAGTTGATGGTCTTTTCCTCCACCACCGTCTCCCACTCGGGCTTGTAGTCGTCCCCCGCGTCCTCCGGCTTGTCCTTCTGGCGGTAGTCCTCCACCTCCATGCGGATGGGGTGGCGGATATAGTCGGAGTATTTTTTGATGAGGGACTGGAGGCGGCTGGTCTCCAAGTACTCGCTGTAGTTCTCGTCCTCGGCGTCGGGCTTGAGGTGCATGATGACGTCGGTGCCGGGCTCGGCCTTTTCGCACTGGGTGACGGTGTAGCCGTCCGCGCCGGAGGATTTCCAGCAGTGGGCGGCGTCCTCGCCGTGGCGGCGGGTGATCACCGTCACCTCGTCGGCCACCATGAAGGCGGAGTAGAAGCCCACGCCGAACTGGCCGATGATGTCCGCAGCGTTGTCCTTCTCCATGTCGGCCTTGAATTGCAGGGAGCCGCTGCGGGCGATGGTGCCCAGGTTCTTCTCCAGCTCCTCCGCCGTCATGCCCACGCCGTTGTCCGACACCGTCAGGGTGCGGGCTGCCTTGTCCGGGGTGACGGTGATGCGCAGGTCAGAGCGCTTCACCTTCACCGTGTCGTCCGTCAGCGACAGGTAGGCCAGCTTGTCGATGGCGTCGCTGGCGTTGGAGATGATCTCCCGCAGGAAAATCTCCTTGTGGGTGTAGATGGAGTTGATCATCAGGTCCATGAGCCGCTTGGATTCCGCCTTAAACTGTTTTTTTGCCATGATTTTGTGCACCTCGTTATGTTAAAAATTTTCAGAAGCGTATTTTTAGCACTCCGACAACATGAGTGCTAACGATATGATAATACAGCCGTTTGGATTTTGCAAGGGGAATCGCAGAAAATTCACAAATTTCCCGGAATATAAGGGTGCGGCCAGGGCAAAATATGGTGGGTTGGGAGAAAAGCCGGAGGCGGGCGGGAAAGATGAAAGTTTTGGTTGCCTTTACTTATCCAGGGTGTTATAATGGATCGGTGGGAGTTTGGCCCCCGGTATCTGCCCGGGCGGGCCCCCCGTTTGGATGCGCTGCTTCGGAGGGGTTTCCCTCCTTATACAATTAAACCGGTACTGCCGGGAGTCTGAGGTGCTGAGTTGAAAAAATATGTGATTCACGGCGGGCGTCCGCTGTATGGAAAAATAGAGATCAGCGGGGCCAAGAACGCCGCGGTCGGGATTATCCCCGCGGCCCTGCTGGTGGAGGGACCCTGCCGCATTGAAAATATTCCCGCCATCAGCGATGTGGATATGCTTTTGAATATTCTGCGGGATCTGGGCGCCAGCGTGCGGATGATCAATCGGACCACCGTGGAGGTGGACTGCGCCGGGGCCCGGTGCCAGACCGTGCCCTATGGCGCGGGGCGGAAGCTCCGGGCCAGCTATTACCTGCTGGGGGCCATGCTGGGCCGGTTCGGCTGGGCGGAGGTGCCCCTGCCCGGCGGGTGCGACTTCGGCAGCCGGCCCATTGACCAGCACCTCAAGGGGCTGGCGGCCCTGGGGGCCGAGGTCAGGGTGGAGAAGGGCTATATGTGCGCCACCGCCCAGGGCGGGCGCATGAAGGGCAGCCAGATCTACCTGGACGTGGCCAGCGTGGGCGCCACCATGAACCTGATGCTGGCTGCTGTGCTGGCGGAGGGTACTACCATCATTGAAAATACGGCGAAGGAGCCCCATATTGTCGATCTGGCCAACTTTCTTAACTCCATGGGCGCCGAGATCACCGGCGCAGGCACCGACGTCATCAAAATCCGGGGCGTGGACAAGCTGAGAGGGGGAGAGTATTCCATCATCCCCGACCAGATCGAGGCGGGCACCTATATGGCCGCGGTGGCCGCCACCGGGGGCGAGGTGCGCATTTGCAATATTATTCCCAAGCATCTGGAGTGTATTACCGCCAAGCTGGTGGAGATGGGCGCAGAGGTGGAGGAGCAGGGGGACAGCCTGGTTGTCCGGCGCAACAGGCCCCTCCAGCGCACCAATGTCAAGACCATGTTTTATCCGGGCTTCCCCACCGATATGCACCCCCAGATCGCGGCGGTGCTGTGTCTGGCCCGGGGGACCAGCGTGATCACCGAGGGCGTGTGGGACAACCGTTACCGCTACACGGAGGAGTTCCGCCGGCTGGGGGCGAAAATCCAGGTGGACGGCAAAATTGCCATTATCGAGGGCGTGGACCATCTCAGCGGCGCGCCCATGGAGGCCTGCGACCTGCGGGCCGGAGCGGCGATGATCATCGCGGGGCTGGCCGCCCAGGGGACCAGCGAGATCTCCAACGTGAAGCACATCGAACGGGGCTATGAGGACATCATCGGCAAGCTGTCCGGCGTGGGCGCGGATATCCGGGCGGTGGAGGTCCCAGACCCGGAACAGAAGAAGGTGCCCGCCGTAGGGTGATATGCGGCGGGGACGGCGTGTGATTTTTCGCCGGAAAGGGCGCAGCCCTTTCCGGCTTGTTTCATGGACAGAGCACATTTTGGAGGTTGGGCTGTATGCTGAAGGTGGCGACGCTGGCCAGCGGTTCCTCGGGGAACTGCGCGGTGGTCAGCGACGGACGGATACATATTCTCATCGATGCGGGTATCTCCACCCGGCGCATCGCCCGGGGGCTGAAGGGGCTGGGGCTGGAGCTGCGGCATATCGCCGGCGTGCTCATCACCCACGAGCACATTGACCATGTGGCCGCCCTGCCTGTGCTGTGCAAGCAGACCGACGCGCCGCTGTTTACCGCCGAAGGAACCGCCTTTGAATTGTGCCGGAAGTGGGGCGGGCTGGAGGAGCGGTTCCGGGTGTTTGAGCCGGGGCAGAGATTTGCTTTGCAGGGATTGGAGATCGGCACGTTTGCCACCAGCCACGACTGCGCCTGCCCCTGCGGGTTTACCATCACGGATGGGGAGCGGAAGCTGGCGCTGTGCACCGACACCGGCGTGATCCCTCCCGGGGCCCGGGAGGGAGTACGGGGGGCCCACACCCTCATCGGGGAATTCAATTACGATCCGGATATGCTGCGCGCGGGGCCCTATCCCATCCCCCTGCAAAACCGCATCCGGGGGGAGCGGGGGCATCTGTCCAATGAGATGGGTGGGGAGCTGGCCGCCTGGGCGGGGTCCCAGGGGGCGCGGCGGGTGGTGCTGGCCCACCTGTCCCAGGAGAACAATCTGCCGAGGCTGGCACTGGCGGCGGCGGAAACGGCGCTGGGGGCGCTGGGACTGCGGACCGGACGGGATGTAGAACTGATCGCGGCGCCGAGAGGCGAGGCCACGGACTGGCTCGAGGTGTGAGGAGGGGCTGCGGCGGCGTGGATGAAAGGGTGGGGATTGACAATGGTTGACGTTACGGTCATTTGCGTGGGAAAGCTGAAGGAGAAGTTCTATGCGGAGGCCGCAGCAGAGTATGCCAAGCGGCTGAAGGGCTACTGCAAGCTGAATATCGTGGAGCTGGCGGAGCAGAAGCTGCCCAAAAACCCGTCCCTGGGGGAAATTCTGACGGCGATGGAAAAAGAGGGGGACGCCATCCGCGCCAAAATCCCGCCCAACTCCAGCGTCATCGCCCTGGCCATCGAGGGGAAGCTGCGCTCCAGCGAGGAGCTGGCCCAGATGATCTCCACCTGGAGCCACAACGCCTCCAAGCATTTGGTGTTTGTCATCGGCGGTTCCTATGGGCTGCACCCCTCCATCAAGGCGGGGGCGTGGGCCACCCTGTCCATGTCGCCCATGACCTTCCCCCACCACCTGGCCCGGGTGATGCTGCTGGAGCAGATCTACCGGGCGTTCAAGATCCAGGAGGGGGCGGATTATCATAAATAGGAAGCGCGGAGCCGTCGTGAGCAGCGCGGATGGACCGGAGCGAGGGCGAGCGAAGGGGCCGCAGGCCCCGGAGACCAGCCCGAGACGGAGGGAAGCCGCGCGTGGCGAACAGGCGCAGCGTGACAACTGAGAAGCGCGGAGCCGTCGTGAGCAGATAAAGAATTGCGGAGCAAAGTTTTGCTCCGCAATTTTTTTTACCTTGCACCGGGACAGGCAACAAAAGCGGCCTTTGGAAGGCGGTCCGCGAGGAGGTTTGAAATGGGCACACAGGAAAAATCGGAGGAGCAGAGGATCAGGCGGGAGCTGGTGGCTTATCTGCGGAAGCTGATCAGGTGGAAGAACAACGACGTGGTGAAGCTGGCTTTTCTGGAGGGGGCGGACGAGACGCGGGTGGACGGGCTGGATCTCACCGGGGTGGCGGAGCTGAAGCGAAACGCCAACGGCACCTTCGAGGCCAAGTTTGTGGACAAGGTGCGGGCGCTGGCTATGCTGCGGGAGCTGATGGAGGAGCGCCGGGACGGGGCGCTGGAGAATTTTCTGGACGGACTGTCCAAGCCGGAGGACGGCGATGAGAGGTGAAAAAGCTTCGATTTTCCCCAAAGCAGAAACAGGTGCTGGAGTGGTGGCGGGACGAGGCGTTTGACGCCGTGATCTGCGACGGTGCGGTGCGGTCGGGCAAGACCTTCGCCCTGAGCGTGTCCTTCTTCTTATGGGCTATGGCTTGTTTCCGGGGGCAGAGGTTCGGGGTGTGCGCCGTCTCCATCAACGGAGCGCGGCGGAACCTGCTGGGGCAGGCCCAACCGGTGCTGGAGCGGCTTGGGTTTCGGTGGGAGGAAAGGGCCAGCCGGAACGAGGTGGCGGTCCGGGGCGGGGGCCGGGAGAATACATTCTACCTCTACGGGGGCCGCGATGAGCGGAGCCGGGCCCTCATCCAGGGGGCGACGCTGGCGGGGGTGCTTCTGGACGAGGCGGCGCTCATGCCGCAATCCTTTGTGGAACAGGCCTGCGCACGGTGCTCGGTGAAGGGCGGGAGGCTGTGGTTCTCCTGCAACCCGGACGGGCCGGGGCACTGGTTCTATCAAGAGTGGATCTGCCGGGCGCGGGAGAAAAACGCGCTGTATCTCCGCTTCACGATGGAGGATAACCCGGCCCTGGACCGGTCGGCCCGGGAGCGGTATGAGCGGATGTTTCAGGGAACCTTCTACCGGCGGTTCGTGCTGGGAGAGTGGGTGGCGGCGGAGGGGCTGGTGTACGACTTCTTCGACGCGGACGCCATGCCGGAAGCACCGGAGGGGCCCTTTTCCAGGTGGCGCATCTCCTGCGACTATGGGACGCGCAACCCCGCCTCCTTCGGGCTCTGGGGGGAAAAGAACGGCGTCTGGCACCGGGTGCGGGAGTATTACTATGACGCCCGGGCGGAGGGACAGCAGAAAACCGACGGCGAGTATGTACGGGAGCTGGCCGCACTGGCGGGAGGGCGGGAGATAGAGACGGTCGTTGTCGACCCGTCGGCGGCCAGCTTCATGGAGGCGCTGAGGCGGGAGGGCTGGAGGGTGCAGGCCGCGGACAACCGGGTGCTGGAGGGCATACGGCGGACGGCGGAGGCGCTGCGATCCGGGAGAATCGTCATCTGCAGGGGGTGCGAGGCGGCGGCCCGGGAATTTGCCATGTACCGCTGGGAGGATGACGGGGCCAGAGATCGGGTGAAAAAGGAGCACGACCACGCCATGGACGACATTCGCTACTTTGTGATGGGTTTGGAGAGCGGCGGCGGGAGCGCCGCCCGGTTTGTGGAGCGGAGGGCGTTTTAAGGGCGCGGCCCGCCCCGGGCGCGGACGGCGCACCATGGGAGGCGCGGGGCGGCGGGCCGCAGGCGGGACCGATGACGGCGCGCAAGCGGCAACACCAATGGGGTGGCCTGTGTCGAAAGCACCACGCGCCGGAAAGTATGCGCCTATGTCACGTATAGGGCGTCCCCCGTAAAAAGGGTTTCTTAAGGGGGAAAATTCCTGCGAGCGAGGGAGCGCCCTTTGCTCCCGAAGTCGAGCCGGATTTTCCCCCTTAAGTGTGTCTTTGCCTACTTTCTGCACAGGCAGAAAGTAGGTCCCCGAAGGGAAATACCCCATTATGGGGATTTCTATATACCACATGAATGAGAGGAGAATGGACATGGATATCTGTTTTGAAGGAGTGGGCCAGGCGGTCGCCACCTTCCGGGCGGAGGGCGAGGTGCTGCCCGGCATGGCGGTGACCCTTACCGGCAGCGGCGCGGCGAAGGTGAGTTATACCGGCACGGCCCCCAAGGCGGGCTGGCAGGGGCTAGCCTGCGACGGCAAGGGCGGCGTCAAGGCCGTGACTACGGGCGGGGTGAACTGCCTGGTGCTGGTGGTGGACGAGGTCGAAAAGACTGCCGTCATTAAGCTGTAAACGGACAGAAGGAGGAAGGAAAATATGGCGCAGAGATTTGACAGCGTGAAGCTGGAAAAGGGAATGTATCACGAGGCGGGCAGATCCTTTACCCAGGTGCTGGAAAAGCTGGACCCCAGCGAGCAGTACCGGGGCACCGCCCTGGAGGGGCTGGATGCCTATCAGCGGCAGCTCAAGCGGTTCGACATCCGGGTGAAGGGCGCGGGCTCTGACCTGGTGGACAAGTTTTTCTCCACCAGCCAGTCGGCGGTGCTGTTCCCCGAGTACATCGCCCGGGCGGTGAAGGTGGGCATGGAGGAGGCCAACATCCTCCCCGACATCACCGCCACCGAGACCCTCATCGAGGGGATGGATTACCGCTCTATCACCTCCGTTCCCGAGGACGAGAGGCAGCTTAAGCAGGTGGCCGAGGGCGCGGCCATCCCCCAGACCACCGTGCGCACCAGGGACAGCCTGGTGAAGCTCCACAAGCGGGGCAGGATGTTGGTGGCCTCCTACGAGGCAATCCGGTTCCAGAAGCTGGACCTGTTCTCCGTCACCCTGCGGCAGATCGGCGCGCAGATCGGCCGGATGCACCTGGAGGATGCCGTCAACGTCATCCTGAACGGGGACGGCAACGACAATGCCGCCCAGGAGAGCGGCGTGGCCCAAAAGGGCAAGCTGACCTATGAGGATCTGCTGGCCTTCTGGAACGGGTTCGAGCCTTACCAGCTCAACACCCTGCTGGTGGGCGCGGATACGATGCCCAAGCTGCTGGGCTTGAGCCAGATGCAGGACGCCGCCGCCGGTTTGGATTTCCACGGCACCGGCAGGCTCATCACCCCCATGGGGGCCCGTGTGCTGCGCACCTCCGCCGTGCCCGCGGGGAAAATCATCGGCCTGGACAAAAACTACGCCCTGGAGATGGTAAAGGCCGGGGACGTGATGGTGGAGTACGACAAAATCATCGACCGCCAGCTGGAGCGGGCCGCCATCACCACCATCTCCGGCTACGCCAAGATCTTTGAGGACGCCAGCCAGGTGCTCACCGTCTGATGGGCGGAAAGAAGCGGAACCAGGGACCCGGAGCGGCGGCCGCCCAGCTCCGGGACACCGGGCGGCATCCCTTTACCATGATGGACGGCTATGTGCCGCTGCACCACGGGGAAATCGCGCTGTACCGGAGCATCCGGGAGGCGGTGCCCGTGGTGGACGCCGCTATCGGCAAGCTGGTGCGGCTGTGCGGCGGGGTGTCCGTGGCCTGCCGGGACCGGCGGGCCCAGGAGGAGCTGAACCGATTTTTGCGCACGGTGCGCGTGGGCCGGGGGCAGCGGGGCATCCAGGCCTTTCTGGACCAGTATCTGGATTCCATGCTGGTGTGCGGCCGGGCGGTGGGCGAGATCGTCCCCAGCCGGGACGGGCGGGGCATTGAGGCGGTGCTTTGCGCCGATGTGGGCCGGGTGGAGATTCGCGAGGGGGACAGCCCGCTGGACTTCACCCTGTGTGCCCGGGACGGCGGCGGGACGGTGCGGGAGCTGCCCCGGCAGGAGCTGCTGCTGTTCACCCCCTTCCAGCCGGAGACGGGGGCTCCCTACGGGGTGTCCATGCTGCGGTCCATGCCCTTTTTGGCGGGGGTGCTGACCCAGATATTTGAGTCCATCGGCAAGAACTGGGAGCGGATGGGCAATGTGCGCTTCGCCGTGGTGTGCAGGGGGGAGAGCGGCGGCCTGGCCCAGGAGCGGTGCGCCCAGGTGGCCCGGGAGTGGGGCGCGGCCATGCAGGCGGGCCGGGACGGGGCCGTGCGGGACTTCGTGTGCGCCGGCGACGTGGACATCCGGGTGATCGGGGCGGACAACCAGGTGCTGGACAGCGAGGTGCCCGTGCGGCAGATCCTGGAGCAGCTGGTGGCCAAAACGGGCATCCCCCCCTTCCTGCTGGGGCTGAGCTGGTCGTCCACCGAGCGGATGAGCGCCCAGCAGGCCGACATCATGACCAGCGAGATCGCCGCCATCCGGCGGGGGCTGGAGCCGGTGGTGGAGCGGATCTGCGAGCTCTGGCTGCGGCTGGGGGGCTATGACGACCGGGTGAGCGTGGAGTGGGCGGATGTGAACCTCCAGGACGAGGAGTCGGAGGCCAGAGCGGCGCTGTACCGGGCCCAGGCAAGGACCATGGAGGAGGAGAATGGAAATGCAGATCAGTAAGGACGCGCGGGTCAAGGCCATCGGCACCCCGGAGGCGGAGGAGCTGGCCCTCATCAACCGCCTGACCCGGCGGGAGCTGGGGGCGGACGAGGTGTACACCTTTGCCCTGCGCCTGTGCGACAACGACATCGACCGGGACTTCGAGCGGTTTGACGACGGCACCCTGGAGGAGCTGGCCCCCATGTTCGTGGGGGTGTCCGGGGTGTTCGACCACCAGTGGAGCGCCAAGGGGCAGACCGCCCGCATTTACCGGGCCGAGGTGGTAGACGAGGAGGGCGCGCTCACCGCCGACGGGCGGCCCTGCCGCTATCTCAAGGGGTGGGCCTATCTGATGCGCACCCAGGAGAACGCCCCCCTCATCGCCGAGATCGACGGCGGCATCAAGCGGGAGGTCAGCGTGGGCTGCGCGGTGGAGAAGGTGGTGTGCTCCATCTGCGGCCAGGAGCTGGACCAGTGTCCTCATGAGAAGGGAGAGGAGTACGGTGGGCAGCTCTGCCACGGCGTGCTCACCGGTGCCACGGAGGCCTATGAGTGGTCCTTCGTGGCGGTGCCCGCCCAGCGGAAGTCCGGGGTCGTCAAAAGCGCCGGCAGGCGCCTGGAGGACGAGGCCCGGCTGGGCCGGAAGTACCTCAAGGGCCTGCGGCGGGAGCTGGTGCGGCTGGCGGGCGTTGCCGAGCCGGAGCTGGAGCACGTCCTGCTGGAGAAGGTGGCCGGCAAGCTGGACGAGGAGGAGCTGCTGGGGCTCATCAAGCTGTACCGGAGAAGGGCGGACCGCCTGCTGACGCACGGGACGCAGCTGAGCTATGGCGAGCAGGATACCCCGCCCGAGGCGGCGGACGGCGCATTCCTCATTTAGGGGGACAGAGAGATGACGGAGCAGGTGATGGAGCTGGTGCGGGCGCTGGGGGGCGCGGGGCAGGACGAGAACGTGCTGCGCACGCTGTGCCAGGGCGCCTGCAAGGTGCTGGACGGACGGCTGAAGGACGGTTTGACCGCGGAGGACTGCGGAGGGGCCTATCCCCTGGCGGCGGCATGGATCGCCATGGACTGGCTGCGGGGAAGCCAGGAGATGGACGGCATCACCGCCCTGTCCGCCGGGGATATCTCCATCCGCCGGGAGAGGAGCGAGGACAGCGGGAAGCTGTCCCGGCGGGCCATGGAAATTATGGAGCCCTATCTTGGGAGCGCTGGGTTCGTATTTCGGGGGGTGGACGGATGATTGAGGCGTTTGAGTGGGTCATCAAGACCTGCGGGCAGGAGATGGTGTGCTGGAAAGAGGACGGCAGCCAGACGGGCCGGGGCATGGCCATCGTCCAGCCCATGACCAAGGCGGATTGGCAGTACACAGGCGGGGCGCTGGGCAGTTTCTCCCAGGACCGGTTCCTGGGGCTGGCGGAGCCGGGGCTGCCCCTGGACAAAATCGGACCGGGGGGCTGGCTGGAATGGGGCGGCGCCCGGTATGAGGTGATGACCGTGCGGCCTATTTGGGTGGGCGGCCAGGTCACCCACCTGTGGCTGGCCCTGCGGCCCTGCCCGGAGAACGCGCCGTGAGCGGGGCACTGGACGCCCTGCGTCAGGCGGTGGCCGGACAGCTGCGCCAGGCGGGGGTCAACGCGGTGGCCGGCATGGAGAGCGCCAGGGCCAGCCGCTGGAGGGAGGCGGTGGCGGCCGTCTCCCTCAGCGGGGCGGTGTGCGCCCCAGGCGGGTTTCAGGACTACTTGGGGGTGCGCCGGGACCCGGACACCGGGAAGGAGAGGGAGCTCTACGGACGGCAGGCGGAGCTGACCCTGGCCATCGACGTGTTCGCCCCCAGGGACGGGGGGGAGAGCGCCTGCCAGCGGTGTGCGCAGGCCGTCGTCGAGAGCCTGCTGTGCCAGGGGGCGGCGGGATTGCCCGCCCTGGAGATCCAGGCGGGCCGGGTGGAATTTCTGGAGGGGGAGGGGCTGTACCGCCAGACGCTCAGCTGCCGGTGCGGGGCATGGCTGACGGCGGAGCGGGGCGGAGACGGCGAGCCCTTTGCCGACTTTGAAGTGAGAGGAAGGATGAGATGAACGCGGTGACCAAGCATGAGAAACCGGGGGTGTATTCCTCCTATGAGGCGTCCAGCCTCACCGCCGCCGCCAGGGGCGGCGGCAATGTGGCGGTGGTGGCCGCCTGTGAGGGCGAAAACGCCGGGACAAGCTACCAGTGGACCAGCTACAGCAGGGCGGCGGCGGACGTGGGCGACTGCACCCTGAGCCGGATGGCCCAGCTGGCCATCCGCAACGGCGCGGGGGCGGTGTATGGCGTGCCCGCCGGGGAGGACTACGCCCAGGCCTTTGCCGCGGTGGCGGCGATGGAGGATGTGAGCGTCGTGGTGTGCGACAGCGTCGATCCGGCGGTGCAGCAGGCGCTGAAAACCATGGTCAGCGAGTGCTCCGCCGCCCGGCGGGAGCGCATCGCCGTGGTGGGCGGCGGGGCCGGGGAGAGCGTGGAGCAGCTCACCCGGCGCGCGGCCCAGCGTAACGTCGCCCAGATGGACATGGTGGCCCCCGGGGCCGGGGAGGAGGACCGCGGGGCCCTGTGCGCCGCCGCCG
>X363_Desmarests_Spiny_Pocket_Mouse__coassemble_1041_pt1 | contig 11867 bp, 11 predicted proteins | sample X363_Desmarests_Spiny_Pocket_Mouse__metabat2_low_PE_031 | metagenome-assembled genome bin X363_Desmarests_Spiny_Pocket_Mouse | reverse complement strand
GATCGGATAGGCCCACCCCAAAACCTGGCTTTTCGCAAGATCGAACCAGGTTCCATCACCTGCCTGATGGGAATAGGCACCATTTTCATAAGCAAAAAAATCAAAGGCCACTTCATCCATCACAGGGTCATAAAATTTGAGTAAGACATAACGGCCATCCTGCGGCGGCGTGTCGGGTGAATGCCAGGGTATGATGGTGACTTCATCCATGCTCTCGATCCCCAAAATGTCCATCAGCTCCCCTTCCCGGCTCACGTCGTATAAAAGCTGTTCCGTGCCGTTCCAAATCCGCATATAGCCCCACCTCATATGGCATCTAGTCTTTACGTTCAGTATAACACAAAAAACATAAAATGTCTACGATAATAGACTTATTTTCTTTTCTTCTCCCATAAACTAAAAGTAACATGGGAGAGGTGATAATGTGCAGTTTGACCATACAGCCGTTGGACGGGCAATCCGCAGGTTAAGAAATGGAAAAGGACTGTCTCAGGATGTTTTGAGCGGCCTGGCCGGAATTGCGCGTACGCACCTGACAATGATTGAGAACGGGAGCAAACAGGCAAATTTTGAAACGCTGTGGCGGATTGCCCAGGCTCTTGATATGCGCCCCAGTGAATTGGTCAGAGAAATTGAACGGGAAATTGAAGGAAAATGATATGCTTTAAAAAGCAGGAGGCCCTGTCCGAATGGACAGGGCCATTTAAAGTTTCTTTTTTCGCTTCCTTTTTTCTTTTCAAAGAAAAAAGGAAGGACCTTTACACCTCTCACTGGTCGTTCAGCCGCGCCTCCAGCTTGGAGTAGACGATGTTCTGGCTGGAGTACAGGGAGTAGCGCCCGCTGACCAGGAAGCTGAGGGCACAGGCCAGGGCGAAGAAGGGCAGCCCCTCACCGGAAAACAGCTCGATGGCCAGAAAAATGGAGGCCAGGGGGCAGTTCACCACCCCGCAGAACAGGGCGATCATGGAGATGGCCGCCCCGAAGGCGGGCTCCAGCCCCAGCAGAGGCCCCACGGCGCAGCCGAAGGTGGAGCCGATGAACAGGGTGGGCACGATCTCCCCGCCCCGGAAGCCCGCCCCCAGGGTCAGGGCGGTGAACAGCATTTTCAGCGCGAAGGCCCAGGGGACGCGCACCTCCCCCTCCACCGCCAGCTCGATGATGTGCCCCCCCGCGCCGTTGTAGTCGCCGCTGCCCTCAAGCAGCGTGAGGGCGATGACCAGCGCCGCCCCCGCCAGTGAGCGCAGGTACTGGTTGGGGAGGTACTTTTTGTACAGCCGCCCGCCCTCGTGCATGAGCACGCAGAAGGCGATGGACACCAGCGCCGCCAGCACGGCCAGGGCGCCGCACCTGACCAGGGCCAGGGGGCCCGCCTCCGGCGCGCCCAGGAGGCGATAAGCCTCCGAGGGCAGGCCCAGCCGGCGGGGGATGCCGTTGGCGATCAGGGCGGAGAGCAGGCAGGGGAACAGGGCGGCGTACCGCAGCTGGCCTACGTTGACCACCTCCAGGGCGAACACGGCGGCGGTGATGGGGGTGCCGAACAGGGCGGAGAACAGCCCCGCCATGCCGCACTGGATGATGGTGTTGAGGTTGTGCTCCTTCAGACGCAGCAGCCGCCCGACGCCGGCGGAAATGCTGCCGCCGATCTGCAGCGCGGCCCCCTCCCGTCCGGCGCTGCCGCCGGTGAGGTGGGTGAGCACCGAGCCCAGGAAGATCAGCGGGGCCAGGCGCACTGGGGGACGCTCCCTCCCCCGGACGCTGGCAATGATCTGGTTGGTGCCGCTGTCGTTCTCCATACCTGCGGCCCGGTAGCTGAACACGATGGCCAGCCCCGCCAGGGGCATCAAAAGCAGCAGCCAGGGGTGCGCCCCCCGCAGGGCGGTAACCCCTGCCACGCACCAGGTGAAGGCCGCCCCGGCGAAGCCGCAGGCAAGGCCCGTCAGCCCGGACAGCACCAGCCACCCCCCCAGGGCCCGGGCGGTGGGCAGGACGGCCAGCAGGCGGTTTCTGATTTTCTCCCCCATAGGGTCCCCTCCCTTTCCGTTACGGTTCATTATACCACTGGTGTCAAGGAGGGGAATATTTCCGGTTTATGGGAGAAAAAGGGGCGCACCCCGGCCAAGCTGCCCACTCTGACGAAATCATTCAAAAAAAGTTTGAAAAAATTTTCACAATACCCCTTCCCTTTGGCGCGCTGTTAGAGTATAATAATACCGCGCAATCCCATTATTACCATTATTTTTAAGGAGTGATACCAATGAGCATCAAAGTAGGTATTAACGGTTTTGGCCGCATCGGCCGTCTGGTCTTCCGGGCCGGCATCGTCCGTGACGACATCGAGTTCGTCGGCATCAACGACCCCTTCATGAGCCCCGACTATATGGCCTATATGCTGAAGTACGACACCGTCCACGGCCAGTTCCAGGGCGAGATCAGCTATGACGACCACTCCATCACCGTCAACGGCAAGAAGGTGGAGTTCTTCGCCGAGATGGAGCCCAAGAACATCCCCTGGGGCAAGATCGGCGCGGAGTACGTGGTGGAGGCCACCGGCATCTTCCTGACCAAGGAGAAGGCCCAGGCCCACATCGACGGCGGCGCCAAGAAGGTGGTCATGACCGGTCCCTCCAAGGACGACACCCCCATGTTTGTGTGCGGCGTCAACCTAGACAAGTACACCCCCGACATGACCTTCGTGTCCAACGCCTCCTGCACCACCAACTGCCTGGCCCCCATCGCCAAGGTGCTCAACGACAAGTGGGGCATCAAGGACGGCCTGATGACCACCGTGCACTCCACCACCGCCACCCAGAAGACCGTTGACGGCCCCTCCAAGAAGGACTGGCGCGGCGGCCGCGCCGCGGCCGGCAACATCATCCCCTCCTCCACCGGCGCCGCCAAGGCCGTGGGCAAGGTCATCCCTGAGCTGAACGGCAAGCTGACCGGTATGTCCATGCGCGTGCCCACCCTGGACGTGTCCGTGGTTGACCTGACCGTCAACCTGGCCAAGCCCGCCAAGTACGACGAGATCTGCGCCGCCATGAAGGCCGCCTCCGAGGGCGAGCTGAAGGGCATCCTGGGCTACACCGAGGACGCGGTGGTCTCCTCCGACTTCCTGGGCGACGCCCGCACCTCCATCTTCGACGCCAAGGCCGGCATCGCCCTCACCGACACCTTCGTGAAGGTCGTGTCCTGGTACGACAACGAGATGGGCTACTCCAACAAGGTGCTGGACCTCATCCGCCACATGAACAGCGTGGACCACAAGTAATCTGCGGTCAAAACCGTTAAAGCGGGCCCTCTGCAAAGGCAGGGGGCCCGTTTTTTCCTCCGGCAGGGACGTAAAAAGCCCCCGGAGGGTTCTTCCGGGGGCTGGGGTGCGTCATTGTATCTCGTAATCCTTGCCGAACTGCAAATCGGTGTACCGACGGGTGGCGTCCGGGTCCAGCTCGAAATCGTCCTGGCCGGGGGCGTCCCCCTCCGGCTGGCCGGGGAAAACCATGCCATCGGGCAGCGGGGGGATGTCGTCGTCCGGCCCCACCGCGACGACGCGGGGCGCGGGGGCGGCGGGCTCCGACTCCTCCAGGCGGATCTGGGCGTCCAGGGCGGCCTTGATCTCCTCGGAGGGGTCGCTCTTCCTGGGCTGGGCCAGCTCGGGAGGGACCAGCTCGCCCAGGCCGGACAGGAAGTCCATCTCCAGGTCGTGGAATTCCGCCAACTTGCGCACATAGGCGGCGGTGGACTCCTGGGCCCGCTTCAGCCGGTACTCCTCGGCGGCAACGGCTTTTTTCAGCTCGTCGATGCGGGCCTGGGCGTCGTGCTCCGCCGCGCCCATGAGCTGCTCCTGCTTTTTCTTGGCGTCGTCCACCATGGCGTCCGCCATCTGCTGGGCGGCCAGCAGCGTTTTGCGCATGGTGGCCTCGGTGGCCCGGTACTCCTCGATGGTCTCGCTGAGCACCTTCAGCTTGTTTTTCAGAATGGCGTTCTCGTTGTACAGGGTGGTGAAATCCTCGGTGAGGGCGTCCAGAAACTCGTCCACCTGGGCCAGGTTGTAGCCGCCCAGGGTGGCCTTGGAGAAGGAGTGGCTGGCCACTTCCTGCGGTGTCATCATTGTCTAAGTCCCCCTATGTCCATATCAGAAGTACAGGCCGTTGTTTTCCAGCTCGTCGATGAGATCCCCCAGGATCTCCACATTGTAGGGGGTGATGATGTAGGTGGACAGGGCCACCTTCTTGATGGTGCCCTCGTTGGCGTAGGCCACGCCGGAGAGAAAGTCGATGAGCCGCCGGGCGATGTTCTTGTCCGTCTGCTCCAGGTTGAGTACCACGGTGCGCTTGTCACGGAGGTGGTCGGCGATCTCGCTGGCGTTCTCGAACCGGGTGGGGCTGACCAGCACCACCTGGAGCTGGGTGGTGGTGTGGATGTTCACCACCTTGTTGCTGCGGCGGTCGGCGTCCCGGTCGCGGTCGCGCTCCCGGGGGGCGTCCTTCGTGGCGGCCACGGGGGTGAAATCCTCCTCGTACTCGTCCTCCTCCTCGTCCTCATAGGGGCGGGCCAGACGCTTGAGTTCATCGAATAAGCTCATATCGACAATCTCCCTTCCATTTAAATAAAGAAGAGACCAAACGGGTCAGTCCTTCCGGGCGGGCACAGGCGGGCGGGGTCCGAACAGGGCCGAGCCCACCCGGACACAGGTGGAGCCCGCGGCGACGGCATCCCTGTAGTCGCCGCTCATGCCCATGGACAGCACGTCCATATCTTCATTATTATGGACCATTTCCCGTCTTATGTCAACAGCCAACTGACGTAATTTTTCAAAATAAGGGAGATTTTCCCCTGGGCGGGCGGCGGCGGGGGGGATGCACATCAGCCCCCGGAGCCGGACGCCCCCCGCCCGGGCGCACAGGGCGGCGGCGGGCAGGGCCTCCGCTGGGGTGAAGCCGGATTTGGAGGTCTCCCCCGCCAGGTTGATCTCCAGCAGGATGTCCTGGACAAGCCCCAGCTTGTCCGCCTGGGCGGCGATGGCGGCCAGCAGCTTTTCCGAGGACACGGAGTGGATCAGCGCCACCCTGCCCACGATGTATTTCACCTTGTTGGTCTGGAGGTGGCCGATGAAGTGGAGGGCGGCGCCCTCATAGGCGTGATCCGCCAGGTGTGCGGTGAGCTCCTGCACCCGGTTTTCCCCGCACACGGTGATCCCGGCGGCAACGGCGGCCCGGATGGTGTCCGAGCTCTGGGTTTTGGTGGCGGCCAGCAGGGTGACGGACGCCGGGTCCCGACCCGCGGCCAGGGCGGCGGCGTCGATGTCCGCCCGGATTTTTTGAATGTTTTCCCGCAAGTTCATATTACCTGACCACCTTCCCGTCAAAAATACCCGAGGAGTTCAGGATGACCTCGTCCCCCGCCCGAAGGCGGTTGGCCGCCGCCTGATCCACCGGCCGGACCAGATAGTAATTGGGATCGGTGTACAGCACCTCCACCTCCTGGCCCCAGGCCTGGGAGCGGATGACGGTGTATACCTTGTAGTGGTTCACCTCCCGGACGGTCCCGTCCTCATCGGCGACCGTCTCCGTCTCCACCCGCAGGGCCTTCCGGGGGACGCGGATGCCCTCCAGCCGCCGGGTGATCACGTCCACGGTCTGGACGCGGAGCATGGCGGTGTCCGCCAGGTGGGAGCGGCAGGAGAAGACGGCCAGCGTCCGGCCCCCGTCCAGCGCCACCCGCTCCAGGGTCATCTCCACCTGGCCGTAATAGTCCCCGGAGAAATTCACGGTGTATCGCCTGCCGGACTGCAGGCCGGTGTCGGTGTCCTTGAGCAGGGCGGCAAAGTACCAGGTGGAGCCGGTGACCAGCTTGCCCACCGCGTTGAGGTCGGGGCTGTGCTGCTGGCGGAGCAGGGCGTCCAGGCCGTCTGCGGTGAGGCCGTCCAGCACGGCGGGGACGGCCACCCCCTCCCAGCCATCCGCCCCGGCGGAGTACACCCCGGAGACGGGGGCGTACACCGTGGTGGACACCTGGTTCAGCGAGTGGTTCAGCTCGGCCAGCTGGGACCGCTTGTCCGCGATGAGCTGGGCCAGCTGGCCGGCGGCGTTGGCGTCCCCAAAGGCGTAGTCCCGCTTGAACACCATGGAGCGCAGATTCAGGGCGGAGTCCTCCAGGGCGGTCAGGTCCCCCCGGGCGGCCAGGGAGCGCAGGGACACGATGGAGCTGATGACCTGGGCGTCCAGCCGGGCGGCGTCGGGGTTCTGGGCGCGGTCGCCCAGGGCGTATTCCAGCTGCTCGATCTCGGCGGACAGGGTGCGGATGGACTGCCGGGTGGTGAGGGCGGAGGGGTCGCTGTACAGCAGGGCCACCGCGTCCCCGGCGCTGGCCTTGGCCCCCTCGGGGAGGATTTGATCCACATAGCCCCCCGGGCCGGACAGGGGGAGCTCCTCCCGGATGAGGATGCCCTCGGCCTCCTGGCCCACGTCCAGGGAGTAGGAATAGGCGTAGGTGGTGACCACGCCCTCCCCCCAGCTCTGGACGAGGTAGATGGCCAGATAGGCGGCCACGCCCAGGCACAGGATGGCGATCATGACGCGGGTGGCGAAGGTGCTTTCTTTCATGGGATCAGTCCTTTTTCTCTGTCTGTGGGGCGCGTGGCTATCCTCGCGCTTCCTCCAGCTCCACGGGATGCTCCGGGGCGATGGTGGAGATGGCGTGCTTGTAAATGACCTGCTGCTTGCCGTCGGACACCACCACCACCACATAGGGGTCGAAGGCGGTGATCACCCCCCGGAGCTGGTAGCCGTTCATGAGGAACACGGTGACCCGGGCGGCGAGACGGCGGGCGGCGGACAAAAAGGCATCCTGGACGTTGGGCTGCTTGGCGACGGATACGGTGGATGTAAGGCTCATAACGATACACTCCTCTATTTTGTAAATTTGAGCGTATTCATTTTAAGCCAGACGCCCTGACAAGTTCTGTCGAAAAATCGAGGGCGGCGGAAAGATTTGGAATTTTTTCCCACTCGAACCAGTGGGCGCTCCTGTTCCGCCGGAACCAGGTGAGCTGCCGCTTGGCGTACTGCCGGGAGCGGAGCTTGATCTCCTCCGCCCCCTCCGGGATGGGGCGGCCCGACCGGATGGCGGCGGCCAGCTCCTTATAGCCGATGGCCTGCATGGCGGTGCAGTCCGGGGGCACGCCCCGGTCCAGCAGGGCCCGCACCTCCCCCTCCAGGCCACGGGCCATCATCTCGTCCACCCGGCGGTCGATGCGCTCCCACAGCCAGGGGCGTTCCCGGAAATTCAGGGCGATGGTCAGGGGGCGGTAGCGGTCGGGCCGCTCCCGGCTCTCCCGGTCGTGCTGGGTGATGGTTTTGCCGGTGGACAGCCAGACCTCCAGCGCCCGCAGGGTGCGCTTTTCGTCGTTGGGGTGGATGCGCGCCGCCGCCTCCGGGTCGGCCCGCTCCAACTCGCGCCGCAGGGCGGGCAGCCCCTCCTCCTCCACCCGTTGCTGGAGCCGCCGGCGCAGGCCGCTGTCCGCCTCGAAGGGGGCAAACCGCCGTCCGGCCACCAGGTGGTCGATATAAAGGCCCGTCCCCCCCGCCACCACGGGGAGCTTTCCCCGGGCCAGGATACCGTCCACAATGGGGACGGCCTCCGACACATACCGGGCCACGGAGTAGTTCTCCTCCGGCTCGGCCACGCCGATCATGTGGTGGGGGACGCCCAGGGTCTCCTGGGGGGTGGGCTTGGCGGTGCCGATGTCCATGTCCCGGTAGACCTGCATGGAGTCGGCGGAGACCACCTCGCCGCCCAGGCGCCGCGCCAGCTCCGCCGCCAGGGCGGTTTTGCCGGAGGCCGTGGGCCCGCAGATAACGAGAATGTCAGATTTCATAAGACCTCCGGGCCCACGGCGGGGCCCCACGAAGTGGGGCGGCGCAAAAGCGCCGTACAAGTGTTTTGCGAAGCAAAACCTTGGCGCAAAGGCGAATTCATTTCGCCTGCGCAAAATCAATAACGGGGCCCCCGCGCCGCGCAGCGGCGTGGGGCGGGCCCGCAGATAGCAAGAATGTCAGGTTTCATAAAACCTCCGGCGGATGCGCTATAATGAGGGGCCTGTGGAGACAGGCTTTTCCCCATTATAGCGCATCCGCCGGAAGATTACAACTGTTTGGGCGGCCCGCCCGCGGGCCTATAGCAATCTGCAAAATTGGCGGCATCCTGTAGGGGCGGATATCATCCGCCCGCACAAGGCCATGTGGTGGGTGTCGGCAGAGCGGGCGGATGATATCCGCCCCTACCGTAAGGCTTGAACAGGCAAATTGGCACCGGGCGCATGGTATACTCATAGGGGTTGCAGCCGAACTCCCTGTAGAACGCCCGCTGAAAGCCGTCCACGCTCTCGAAGCCCGCGTCAAGGGCGGCGTCCACGATTTTGACCCGGCTGTCCCTGAGCGTCAGGGCCGACCGGGACAGCCGCAACCTCCGGATATACGCCGAGGGCGTGACATGGAGGTACTGGACAAACAGCCGGTAAGAATACCAGGGGGAGTACATCGCGGCCCGGGCCAGATCCGCCATGGTAATCGTCCCGTCAAGGTTTTCCCGGATGTAATCCTGCATCCGCTGGACCGCCCCAATATGCCCTTCCAATTGACCCACCGCCTTACGGGACCAGAATACAGCAGCGGACCCTTGAAATGCTCGACTTTATTTGCTGAATTGATATTATACCAGGAAACCCCGCGCCTGCCTATGGGGCGGCTAAATTTCCCAGGGGCGGGGCCGCCATATTCTGCGGGGCCCCGCACCAGGAGACGCTTGACATTTGCGACCGGAAGCGGTTATAATTTACGTCAGAATAGGTGATTGTCCCATGCCGGGGGAAGCGGCGCCTCCGCCCCGGCGAAACAGGAAAGGATGGGAGATACCATGGGCTTTTTTTCCTCTCTCTTCGGGCGTTCCCAGGACGACCTGGAGGAGTTCCCGGCCAGCGAGCCGTCGGGGCCGCTGCCCGAGCTGTATAACGGCATGACCCTGGATCTGGAGACGACGGAGGGCGCCCGCGTCCTCACAGGGCGGCTGACCGGCTATACCGCCGGCGACACCACCCTCACCCTGGAGCGCCTGCCCGGGGCGCTGTCCTTCGAGATCCGGGAGCTGGGCTCCGAGCTGGTGGTCCGGGGCGTGAACGAGACGATGATCCAGTTCTGCCTTAAGGGCACCGTCCAGGAGTCCACCCGGCTGATATGCCGGCTGAAGGACGTGCGGGTGAGGATCGTCAACGAGCAGCGGGCCAACTTCCGGCTGCTGCTGAACATACCCGCCGCCCTGTATAACAGCGCGGACACGGCCCTGAGCAATCCGGAGGCCTGCACGCTGGTGGATGTCGGCACCGGCGGGGCCTGCGTGGAGTCGGAGTACCTCCACGCCGAGGACGAGGTGCTGCGGCTGAAGATCAAGCTGCTGGACTATGCCCCCATGGATTTTCTGGGGGAGATTATCCGGGTGGTGGAGTACGGGCCGGGGAAGTTCCGCTACGGCTTCCTGTTCGCCCAGCTGAAGGAGAGCGAGCTCACCGAGCTGACCCGGACGCTGTACAACCTCCAGGTGGGCAACCGCACCCCGTGGATCCGCAGCCCGGAAGGACATTGGTGAGCCGGCGGGGCCGGCCGGTTAGGAAAAATGCCTGTCCCCCTGTGGGACGGGCATTTTTTGCGGCGGGAATGTGAAGATGAGCCTTGCCCTGGGCGGGGGTTTCTGGTATAATATTACGATTACAGCATCTTCCTGATTTTGGAAGAGAGCGGGCCGCGGAGGATTGAGGGGGCGCCGGAATGGACAACATAATCCTCATCGGAATGCCCGGGTCGGGCAAGAGCACCGTGGGCGTGGTGCTGGCCAAGGCCCTGGGAATGAAGTTCCTGGACGTGGACCTGCTCATCCAGGAGCGGGAGGGGGCCCTGCTCCAGGCGCTCATCGACCAGCGGGGGGTGGAAGCCTTCCTCGACCTGGAGCGGGATGCCATCCTCTCCCTCCGATGCCGGGGGACGGTGGTAGCCCCCGGGGGCAGCTGCGTGTGCCGGGAGGAATCCATCGCCCATATGCGGGGGCTGGGCAGGGTGGTCTACCTCCAGCTGCCGCTGGCGGATGTGGCGGGGCGCATCCGCAATCTGGCGTCAAGGGGCATCGCCCTCTCCCCCGGCCAGACCCTGGCCGACGTGTACCGCTACCGGGCGCCGCTGTACGAGAAATGCGCCCACATCACCGTTCCCATCAGGGGCCAGAGCCTGGCGGAAACGGTGGAATGCGTAAAGAAAGCTCTGGCGGCCCGTGAAGCCGGGTACAAAAACAGAAGGACGAAGTGAATATATGAATTTCCGTGACCTGGGGCTCACCGCCCCCATTCTAAAGGCCCTCACCCAGGAGGGCTACACCGACCCCACCCCCATCCAGCGCAAGGCCATCCCCCCCGCCCTGGCGGGGCGGGACGTGCTGGGCTGCGCCCAGACGGGCACCGGCAAGACCTGCGCCTTCGCCGCCCCCATCCTCCAACGGCTGAGCAAGGCCGCCCCCAAGCCCCGGGTGATCCGGGCGCTGATCCTCACCCCCACCCGGGAGCTGGCCATCCAGATCCAGGACTGCTTTGTCTCCTATGGGCGGAACCTGCCCCTGCGCTCCGCCGTCATTTTCGGCGGGGTGGGCCAGCAGCCCCAGGTGGACGCCATCCGGCGGGGGCTGGACATCCTGGTGGCCACCCCGGGACGGCTGCTGGACCTCCACGGCCAGGGGCTTCTGGACCTGTCCCACATTGAGATCTTTGTGCTGGACGAGGCCGACCGGATGCTGGACATGGGCTTTATCCACGACGTGCGCCGGGTGCTCAAGCTGCTGCCGGACAAAAAACAGACCCTGTTCTTCTCCGCCACCATGCCCCCGGAGGTGATGGGGCTGGTGAACGGCCTGCTCCACGACTACGCCCGCGTGGCCGTCGACCCCGTCTCCTCCCCGGTGGAGGTGATTCGGCAGTCCCTGTACTACGTGGACAAGTCCAACAAAACCAAGCTGCTGGCCCATCTCATGGAGGAGCGGCGCATTCCCTCCGCCCTGGTGTTCGCCCGCACCAAGCACGGGGCCAACCGCATCGCCCAGGATCTGGTGAAGCGGGGCATCTCCGCCGCCGCCATCCACGGCAACAAGAGCCAGACCGCCCGGGTCCAGGCCCTCAGCGACTTCAAGGCGGGGCGGGTGCGGGTGCTGGCGGCCACCGATATCGCCGCCCGGGGCATCGACATCACCGAGCTGCCCTTCGTGTTCAACTACAACCTGCCCGACGTGCCCGAGACCTATGTCCATCGCATCGGGCGCACGGGCCGGGCGGGCCGCGAGGGGGAGGCCATCTCCTTCTGCCAGTTCGACGAGAAGGACGAGCTGCGCGCCATCGAGAAGCTGCTGGGCAGGCCCATCCCGGTGGTGGAAAACCACCCCTTCCCCATGGAAAACTTTGACCCGCCCCAGAGGGACAGGCACGGGCGGCCCGTCAATGCCGAGGACGCGGAGGCCCGTGCTGCGGCCAAGGAGCTGCGCCGCCAGCGCGGCGCCGAGAACAGGGCCAAGGCGGGGGAACGGAAAAAGGAGGATGCCCAGGCCGTTCTGGTCCCCGCTCCCGCCCAGGACGAGGCGGACGCCCCGAAAAAGAAAAAACGCCGCCGCAAAAAGTCCGCCGGGGCCGCCCAGGAAACCCCCGCCCAGGCCCCGGCGGAGGAAACGCCGCCGCTGGTTTTGCGCGACAAGCCCATCGGCCGGGGCGTGCGCCAGGGGCGCATCCACGAGACGCTGCCCCAGGAGCCCTCCGTCCCCGTCACCGACTTCCACAAGCCCAATCC
>X363_Desmarests_Spiny_Pocket_Mouse__coassemble_1036_pt1 | contig 11891 bp, 10 predicted proteins | sample X363_Desmarests_Spiny_Pocket_Mouse__metabat2_low_PE_031 | metagenome-assembled genome bin X363_Desmarests_Spiny_Pocket_Mouse | reverse complement strand
TTGGTACCCTTTCGCTGGCGGTTTTTGGCTTACTTTATCTTACCATTTACACCTGCTTCGCCATGCCCTGCACATATCTGCCTACACAGTGGTGGAGCTTGTGCCCCTCAGTGACGATCTCCTGGGCGGAGCGGGGCGGCATGACAACCAGCCCCTTGGACTTGAACTGGTACTGCCGTTTCAGCTTGTCCCGCTGTGCCTTGATCTCCTGGTCATATTCCTCCACCTTCTTGCATTTGACCCGGTTGTTGGCCTGGTCATGGGCCGCTTTCAAATTTTTAGGAAAGAGCACAAATTCATTGTGCATATCATAGCCAAGCTCCTCACAGAAGCCCAGGTAATCCTTGTAGTCGGACAGGGTGTCGTTGACCCCCAGCGAACCGAGGGGATCGGCCCTGTCGAATTGCCCGCCCAGGTAGCGTGTCAGCTTGTGCGGCGTGGTAAAGGGAAGGGCAAGCCGGAAACAGTCGATCTGCTTAACACGATGGGTGTCCAGCCACGCAAAAAATTCCCCGCTGGGCTTATGGCCCGCTTTCCTCAAGATGCGGAGGAGCAACAAATCCCGGATTCCCGCCCCAGGCCGCTGGAGCCAGCAGAGGTCGCTGGGATCGACCTGGAGGATCTGGCGCAGATTTTTTCCTTCAAGGTTCACAATCTGCTCCCCATCGCTGCGGTTTTCACGGTATACGAGCTGGCTGGCCAGCCAAAACAGCTTCAGCTTGACAAAATACTCGATGGCGGGGATCTCCCGGTAGGCGGTCAGGTATGGGGCCACCTCCATCTGATTCTGTATACCCTGATAGAACGGCCCAAGCTGGCAGTATTGCCAGCTTGTCCCCTTCAGTTCCCGCTCCAGGTTTTCACAGTAGAGATAGCCGCAGGTTTCCGCGTTGAAATTAGGGCAGTATAAATACATCACCGGGGGATAGCCCTTTTTCCAAGGCGTCAGAACAACATCCCAGCGACTATGGTGATAGGGAACAGCGATAAACTTCCCGTTACCGCCTTGACGGACGACCACACGGGTCTCCTCGTAAAACCCCCGCTCAGCGGGTGCGCTCCGGTTTCGCCAGTAGGATGCTTTGAGTATGCGGACAATCAGTTCATCGCTGTGCAGCCGCTGTACCACGGACGCGGTCACCCGGTCCCAGATGCGCCCAAACTTTTTGTTGGACTTCATAGTGAATGTCCGGCCGCAGCTGGGGCACACCCCCTCTGCGTTATGGCGCACCCCCTCCAGTTCTACCGTCTGGCCGCAGGCGCTGCAAACGCCAGGCACCCGCTTGGCGCCCTTTCGGTAGTCGTAGAAAAAATAGGCGGGCAGGATGTTCCGGTGGAGCCAGCCCTCTACGCCTTTGGGGAGGGGGCGCAGGCCGCGGAACTCATCCAGTACCTTTTTCTGGCGACGATAAACCCTTTGCTTGGTTTCCTTGTCCCGAATGTCTTGCTGAAGGTAGCCCAGTGCCAGAATACCACTGTCGGAACGATACCCACAAAAATCCAGCACCCGTCGTTCATCCGGCCGGGAGTAGAAGACACACTGGTTTTGGGCAAAGCGGTACCCATCGCCCAGGTTATTCAGCATCGCCGTCCGCCATGGATCCCTGCGGTCTGGGTCGTGGTCATAGGTAAAAAAGCTGTCTTTGGTCTGGAAGATGGTGAAGGCCAGATTCGGCCTGCCGCCGGGGGCATCGCCCCTGGCGTACAGGCACAGCACCAGCACACGCCTGTGCCCGATGATCCTGACGGCGGTACGGATGATATACTCCAGCTTTTCCACCAGAAACAAGCCGCAGTCGGACTTGGGCGGGGTCAGCGGCTCTAAAAACTGGCGGCAGGCTTTTTTGTCCAGCTTTTTAATCACGCCACCCCCAGCAGGCTCATTTGCCCATCAGCGTTGTCCTGCTTTTTCTGTTCCGCGGGCTTGGCGTCCTTTTGGGCCGCGCCTTTTTCACTGTCCTTTTTGTCGGGCTTCCCTTTGCCCTTCTTTTTCGTGGATGTGGCGGACGTGCCCCGATAGGGTTTGGGGACAAACTTCTCCTCGTCCACATGATCCTCCTTGGCGTCCGGGTCATTGAAATAGTCCTCGGCCCACTGGTAGCACACCCCCGGCGGTATATCGCAGCTATATGCCGGCGTCTCCCTGCCGGGCGTGATGCCCTTGGCTTTCATCTCGTCCTGCACATACTCCCAGGCTTTGCGGTTGATGTACTGGTTGCAGCGGATCATATTCTTGCGGGGCTGCATCACCTTCCGGGCAAAGGCCGGGTCTTCCAGGCATTTGGTCTGGATGTGTTCCATCACGCACTCCATCATCTGGCGGCGGGTCAGCTTCTCGGTGTCGGCACTGACCCGCTGTGTGGAGGCGGCCAGCACCTCATCGTCCGTCATGGCGTCCACCTTGGCGATCTGGAGCAGCTCGTCCGCTTTTTTCTTCTGCTGTTCGGCCTCCCACTGGGCTTTACGCTTCGCCTCGGCCTCCTCATGGGCCTTGCGTTTGGCGTCCTCATCTGCCGCAGGCTTGGGATCGCCCTGGCCGGCGGCCTCGGCATCAGGCTGGGACGGTTCCGCCGCCTGAACAGGTTCGACCGGGGCGGCGTCCGCCTGTTCCACATCATCTGCTGCAACAGGCTCTACCGCCTCACAGCCGTCGCCGTCCTCGAAAAAGGCGTCGTCACCATCCTGTGATCCGCTGCCGTACCTCATTTCCATGTCCAGCTCTGAATAAGCTCCCATTTTACATTTCCTCCTTGTTTTTAATCAAAAAGGGGCGCAGTCCGGCTCAATAGCCGAATCTGCGTCCCTTTTTTGTCTGCTCAAACCTGATAGACCAGTGTGCTGAACGGGTCGAGACACCAGCACACCAGCCCCGGGTATTGGGCTGTCATTCGTTTGATCTCCTGTTGGACGGCCAGGGCGCGGCCCTCATCGTAGGGCCAACCCCAGCCGTCCCACACCATGGCGGTGAAATAGCGGCTCCCGGGGGGACGGCGCACCTCGGCCCCCAGCTTCCGGCAGACCGCGCACATGGCGTCCAGCGGCTGCGCCTGTTCTTCAGGCATCCCCGCTCACATCCCGCATGGACTTAGCCTGGGCGGCGTCGAACTGGACGGGGGCATAACCCACCGTATCGCAGTAGAAAAACGAACGATCATCCCCATCATACAGCTCCACGATATCCGACATGGACAGGCTGTGCCCCCGATAGCCCTCCGGCAGACGGTCATTGCACCGGATGAAAATACGCTCCAGCACAGAGCCGTCCGTCTCTCCCTCCTTGCGGGCCATCGCGCCATTGTAGACCAGCCGGTAGCTGCCCGCCGGGGGCTGCTGATAACCCGCCTTGCGCATGGTTTCCAGGCTGCGAAAGGCAAAGGGGTAGGTCTTAATGCCATCCATGTTCAGCTGATACACCCGATACTGCTGGGTGCGGCCCATTTCGTTCTGTTCCATAGATACTCGCTCCTTATCTTCAATTTTCTTTCGATGGAGCGCCAGCTGCCAGTCATCGATCCCCTTGTAGTTGGGGTTCCACACCAGCCTCCGGCACGCCATGCCGTTCTTCACAGCCAGCCCATGGACTTTGGAAGCTCCACGGCTGACGTGAGGATTGCTGTACTTGTCCATATCCTCCGCCTCAATGACCTCCTGAGTTCCATTGCGGCGCAAAAAGGCGAATAACTCGTCCAGCCCCGTAGTGTTGTTCACGCCTGCCGTCGCCACAAAGGTGCGGCCCGTCAGGGCGTGGGCGATGTCCGCCTTCAGCGCGCCCTCGGTGACATACACCACCCGGGCACAGGGGGCGCCCACAAAGTGGATGGGGCTGCCCGAGGTAACGCCCATAGGCTTCCCCGCAGAGCTGAGGGGCAGGTACTTTGTCCCCTGCTTGTCCGGCGGGGCGTCCTTATCCTTGATGGGGTGATCCAGCCGGGTCTGCAAGCCGTGGAGCAGGCCATCCACCCCCCGGATGGGGATGAGGATGCCCGCCGTCCGGCTGTGGAACTTTACCGTCCACTTACCGCCGCTATCCACATAAAACCCGGGCACGCCCCGAAGCACACAGCCCTGCCCGGCCAGCCGCGTCGCGATGGTGCGGCACAGGTAGGCCGGGGGCGTGCTCTTGAAGCCAAACCCGGCAATTTCCTCGTCCGTCAGCCCCCGCACGGTGCGCAGGTGCTCCCGGTGGGCCGGGGTCAGCGTCAGCAGGGTCAGCAGGGCCGTCAGGGTCTTGTGGCTGTCCTGCTCCGACGCCCGCTGGGACTGGGGAACGTCCGGCGGCGCCTCTGTCTTGCCCTTGGGCGTGTACTCCCGCCCGGCACCGCCGGTGCCCAGCGCCTCGCAGATCTCCCGGTAGGCGTCTGAATTGCCCAGCCCGTGGACTTTCCCGTACAGGGGCAGCATTCCGCCGCACTCGCCGCAGTGGTAGCAGCGCCAGGTGTCGGTCTGCGGGTACAGCCCCAGCCGTCCCCGGCGGTCACCGCAAAGGGGGCAGTCGGCGTAGGCCACCCGGGAGCCCCCTCTCCGCCTGATGTTCAGGCGGAGGAGGGAGGCCACGTCCATGATGCCAAAGGGGAAAACCGTACCGCTGGCCACAGCGGATCAGCTCCTTCCATTGCGGGCCGGACCATCATCCGGCCTGTTTCAGCGTTTCCTTTTGGGTGAGATCGTCCAGCAGCAGCTGGCAGGCGGCCTTGGTGATGTTGTCCGCGTCGGGGCAGATATGGCGGTACCATTTCAGGCTGGCCGGAGCCTCATCCGCCACCTGGCCCAGCGTCCAGCCCTTGCGGATGCCGGACGGGGCCTGGATGGACCGGGCCTGCTCCATGGTCATCAGCGGGCAGATCTGCTCCACCGCCATGTCCGCCGTGAACGAGGCCGGGGGTTCCGCCGCCTGGGCAGCTTCCTGTCCGGCGGGTTCACCCTGGGGCACAGCCTCCGGCTTGGATTCAACCGCAGGGCTGGCCGCTGCGGGCTGGTGGGCGGCGATGTTTACCACAGACGGGGTGGGCCCTTTCTGCGCCGCTGCCGCGTCTGTCGCGATACCGCGGGGCTGGGGGGCCGCCGGGGCGGGCCGTCCGTTTGCCGGAGCCGTCTGGACAGGCGGCACGGTTTGCTTGGGCGTTTCCACAGGCGGGACAGGGGACGTATCATCCGCCCCCGCTGACACGGGGGGCTGGCTGACTGCCTGGGCCGGAGTTTCCTCCTGCTGTGCGGCCTGGGGCGCCGCAGCCAGCTTGGGCGGGGCAGGGGGTTCAGCCCCGTTCATCTTTTCCATCGGGGCGGAATCCGCCTGCTCCTCCGGCGCGCTGCGCGGCCGGGGCAAGCCCTCCGCCAGCGTCAGGCCGCAGAACTCCGGGCCAAATCCGGCGTTGCTCAGCACCTCGTCCAGCGCCTCGTCCTGGGCGGCCCGGATGTACTGACCATCCCCGCCCTTGACGGCGGTACAGGTGGCGGTGAAGCTGGCCATGGGGTTGCGGTCGTCCTTGTCCGCGAACAGCCGCGCCTCGAAAATCGCCATCTGGTCGGTGACCCGCAGGGGGGCCAGCACCAGCCCGCCGTTGGGACAGGCCAGCCGGAACCAGGTCTTTTTGTGCTTCAGCTCCAGCGTCCGAACCGTTTCCCCGGCCCCGTCCACCGTCTCCTTCACCAGCTTGCGCGGGTCGAAGCCCGCCGTCTGCATCTCTTTGTTCATCGTTCAATACTCCCTTCATAAAATAAATAGGAGACAGCCGTGGGTTTTTCTGCACGCTGCCTCAAATTTTTTATCCGGCATTCTTCAATTCCGCCTCGTTGGCCTGTTGGGTCAGCGCCCGATGGTACAGCCCGATGCGCTCCCCCAGCAGGGTATTCCGCCTGATGGCGTCGTTTTTCCCCACGGCCATATACACCGCCTTTTTCATGCCCACCAGCACCACCCGCTTTTTCGCGCGGGTGACGGCGGTATAAAACAGGTTCCGGCTCAGCAGGATCTTGTGGGCCGGCAGCATGGGGATGATCACCACGTCGTACTCGCTGCCCTGGGCCTTGTGGATGGTGCAGGCATAGGCCAGCTCCAGCTCCCCCAGGCTCTCCAGAGGGTACTCCGCGTAGCGCCCGTCGAAATCCACCGTAATGGCATCGGTCTGAATGGCGCACACCGTCCCCACCTCGCCGTTATAGGCCCCCATGGACACCAGCCCGCCGTCCTTGTCGGTGAGCCGCACGTCGTAGTCGTTCTTGAGCTGCATCACCCGGTCACCCAGGCGGAACAGCCGCCCTCCGTACAGGATTTCGGGCCGGTCAGGGGAGGCCGGATGGATCTCGCCCTGGATCGCTTCGTTCAGACTGTTGGTGGAGGCATCCCCCCTGGAGCGGAACGGGGAGAGGATCTGCACCCGCTCCATGCGGATGTATTGCAGGGCCATTTGGTAGTAGTCCCGGATCAGCTGGGCCGCGTGGGCCTGATCCTCCGCCTCGATAAACTGGAAGTCCCGGCCATAGTCCAGGCCGGCGCTGCCCTCCTTGATGGACTTGGCGTTACAGGCGATGCGGCTGCCGCTGGCCTGGCGGAAGATCTGATCCAGCACCGTCACCGGCACCAGCCCGGAGGCAATCAGCTCCCGGAATACGCTGCCCGCGCCCACGCTCTCCAGCTGGTCGGCATCGCCCACCAAAAGCACCTTGGTCTTGGGCTTCAGCCGGGTAAACAGCTGGTGGGCCAGCCACATATCCATCATGGAGCACTCGTCCACAATGAGGAAGTCCGCTTCCAGCTCCGTGGCCTTCTGCCAGCCGCTGTCCTCGTCGTGAAGCATCAGCAGGCTGTGCAGGGTGGCCGCGTCAGCCATCCCGGTGGTCTCCGCCATGCGGCGGCTGGCCTTGCCGGTGGGCGCGCCCAGGGCGATCTTGTCCTCGGGGTAGATGAGCCGGTACGCCTCGATCACCGCCTTCAAAATGGTGCTTTTGCCGGTGCCGGGGCCGCCCGTGATGATGGACAGGTTGTGCCGGAACACCATCTCCACCCCCCGGTACTGCATGGGGGACAGCTCGATGGACAGCTTGCCCTTCACCTGCTCCATCACCGGGGCCAGCATGACGGGCTCCGGCGGTTCCAGCAGCATTTTTGCCACCTGGCAGGCGGTCTCGCTCTCCTGGGCGAACACCCGGGGCAGGTAGATATTGCCCTTGGCCGACACCAGCACGTTGTCTTTCACCGCCACAGCCAGCTCCCCCACCACCTCGGCCCGTTTGAGCCGCAGGTTCATCTGGGGGATCCGCTCGTTCAGCAGGGCCATGGCCCCGGCCACCAGCGCTTCCGCCTCCATGTAGAGGTGGCCGCCCTCGGTGCGGGACTTCTCCAGGGCGTAGAACAGCGCCCCCTGCACCCGCATGGGGTCGTGGAGGTCGCCGCCCGACTTGGCCACGATGTCGTCCACCCGCTTGAACCCGTACCCGGGCATCTGGCACAGCTGGTAGAAGCTCTTGCGCAAAAGCGCCGCGCTGTCCGGGCCAAAAAAGTCATAGATTTTTTCCGCCGTTTTCCGGCTGATCTTGAAGGGGGCCAGCAGGATCATTAGGTCGCGCAGGGCGGTGCTCTCGGCGTAGCCCTGCTTGATCTCCTCCAGCCGCCCCTCGGTGATGCCCCGGATCTCCAACAGCTTTTCGGGTTCATGCTCCAGGATGTTCAGGGACTCTTCCCCAAACCGGGCCACGATGGCGCTGGCCGTCTGGGGCCCGATGGATTTCAGCAGGCCGGAGGACAGGTAGCTCAGGATGCCCTCCCGGGTCTGAGGAACGACCTCCCGCCAGGTTTCCACCTCGTAGCGGCAGCCATATTTGCCCTCCGTCCATTCGCCCTCCAACTCCAGCTTGACGGCGTCCGTCCGGGGCAGGTCATGGCCCACGGCCACGAAGCGGGTGAGATGGTCGCTGTAGCGGAACGTGTCCCGCGCCTTCTCCGGGATCATCGGGTCTGCGGTCTTGAACCGCAGGACGCAGAATTTGCTTTCCGGGCTGTGGAACAGCGTCCGTTCAAACGCCGCGACAATGCCCATATCTCATTCCCCCTATGCCGCTGCTTCGGCGGCGGCAAATTTCACATTGAACCGCCTGCTCTCGGACGTGGTGACGTACTGCTCGTAGATGTCCGGGTGGGCGTCCTTCAGCCGCAGCAGATTGTCCTTCCCGATGCTTTCCCGGTAGCTGGGCTTGAAGGTGACGGTATAGCTGCCGCTCCCATCCCCGCAGAAGGCGGAGCAGCTTTCCCCCATGCTGGCCACGATCAGCGCTTTCAGGCGTTCCATCTGGGCCTCCGCCTTTTTTGCCTCGGCGTTGAAAAACGCCTTTTCGTCCCTGAGTTCGCAGTAGCGGCGCACATTTTCAAGCTGGCTCCCGGTAAGCTCCGCCGGGGCGGCGTCCTGGTAGGACGGGCCAAAGCAACGTCGGATGCTCCGCAGGATCAGCTCGCCGTCGTCCTCGATGTAGGGCGGCGGTGCCTTTGCCTGGACATGGTTCAGCCAGAAATTCTCCTCCAGGGCGATCAGCTCCCCCTCGTAGGCCATGTCCCGGTCGATGCTGCGGATGATGACCTCGTCCTCGTTATTGCCGTAGAGGCAGCAGAAGTACACCTTGTCCAGATCCATGACCGCCATGTAGTGCCGGGCCTGAGCCTCGTAATACTGGGGCACGATGGGCTTGCCGTCGTACTCCCACTTGTCACGGGCGTTGTAGTTGGTGGTCTTGATCTCCAGGATAGCCGTCCTGCCGTCAGGAAGGGTCACCAGCCGGTCCACATTGGCCAGCATCCACGGGTGATCCGGGTGCTGGAACAGGAAGGGCATAGGGCAGACCTTCAGCCCCGTTTTCTTCTCGAAGATGCGGGCCACCAAATCTTCCAACAGATGCCCCATCTCCATGGCCACCCAGTTTTCCTCGCTGTTCTCCACGGGTAGGCCCAGCTTGTCGTAGTAGAGGTCTACCCCCGTCCGAAAGGGCGAGATGCCCAGGACGGATGCCGCGTCGCTGCCACCGATACCCTGGCGGCGAAATTCCAGCCACTCCTCCCGGGACAGCTCCCCGGTGGGCGTCAGCACGTTAGGCGGCCTGCTGGCCACGGCGGTTCACCTCCTTCCCAGGGATAGCGCCCTTGGGCTTGAGTGCCTGGAGCTGCCGCTTCCGCGGCTTCATGGAACCCATGCCGCGCCGGGGGCGGCCTCCGGGCTTCCAGACTGCGTGGTACTTCATTTCCTTGTTCTCCTTTCCTTTTTTGGTTTATCCTCAAAGCCTTTCGGCATTTGGGCAGCAAAAAAGCGGGAATCACTGAACCGGCTGTGCCGACATGGCTTGTCCGCAGACAAGCCTCAGTCATTCCCGCTTTGCGCGATGGGGAAAATCCCCCTATAAAATTAAATTCGCCAGCAGTTGCCGCCGCATATGGGCATGGCACTCCCGCTGACGATGCGTACAAACCCAGGAGCGCCGTACAGCTCCCCCTCCGCCTCTTGGGAAAGGGCCGGACATCTCCCGCAACGTGTGCAATGCGAACCCCTTCGCTCCCCGGCCGGCAGTACCGGCCAGCCCTCCTGATCAGGGAGGAAACGCACATAGGATCAATTACAAATGGATAGTATCACAATATATTGTGTTTGTCAATAAAATTCTCCTATATTTTGCGCTTCAAAATTTTTTTGAAAAAATTTCAAGGAGATGCACAAAAACCGGGGCCCATTTCCTATTTATTAGGTATAGCTCTAAAACCGTACCTTGACAAATGGCGCAAGCCCACAGCCCTGTCCCGGCAGTCATACAGGAGCGGCGGATAGTGTGCATACGCGCGCCCACCGCATAAGCAGCGCACAGCGCGGCCTGGAAATACGCGGTCTAAACGAGAGCGCAGGAAGTGGGCCGGGACAGAATTTACACATTTGTTTCAAAATTTGCCTTGGCAACCGTGAAATGGCGTAGTATAATGTGCCTACCCTGCTAATGGAATAGAAAGGAGGTGCTTACACGCTTGAATAGTTGCCGGGCTGCAAAGGAGTTTTATACAATGAACGATACTTGCAGCACTTCCTGCCAACGAACCTATACCGTTGAGCAGGTGGCGGAAATCCTTGGTGTGAGCCTTCGCAAAGCCTACTATCTTTGCGAGAATACGGATGACTTCAAAGTCATCCGTCTCGGCAAGCGCTGCATCCGCATCCACAAAGAGTCGTTTGACAACTGGCTCGATGGCGGAGGCATCGCCGGCTGACCATCACAACGAAAGGGATGGCCATGATGGCAACTTATAAAATTCGGGGAAGTTCCCACAATGTGATCTACACCTACCGTACCCATGACGGCAAGACCAAGCAGCAATGGGAGTCCTATGACACGGAGCTGGAAGCGATCCAGCGGAAGGCGTACATCGACTTTTTGCAAAAGAATAAGCGGCAGGACGATATCACCCTTGCGGCAGCAACATACCGCGAGACCCGTGCGGTCAAGCAGGTATCCCAGGAAAATACCGCTGACCCCGCCGGTTCCGGCGCTTGCCCTGCTCCATCTGCTGAAAACAACATTCACCGTACCTACAGTGAGTTTATCGACCGCTTTCTGCCCTTCTACGCAAGAAAACGCCGCTTCTCGCCAAACACCTATGACAGCTACGCCGGAACTTTGAACAACCATATCCTGCCCTACTTTGGGGATCGGATCATGAGCCACATCACCTCGGAGGACATTGACGCTTTCCTTGACTATTTGAGCAAAAAACCTTGCCGGGGAAGCAAAAGCTATGGGAAGAAGGCTGTGGAAACGCCCAGGCTTTCCTCTGCCACGATCAAAAAATGCTACAACGTCCTCATGGTCGGCTACCCCACCGCAAAAAAGTGGGGCTATGTGAAAGAAATCCCGGACACGTCCGCTCCCACTGAAAGGACAAAAAAACGCGCGGCCTGGGAGCCGCAGCGGGTCTTTGATTTTCTGGAAAGCACCAAGGACGATCCCATCCTGCACCTTGCTGTGCACATGGCTTTTGTCTGCTCTCTGCGAGCTGGTGAGGTCGCGGGCATCAGCGTGGACACGATTGACTTTCGGGACAGGAGTATGTGGATCACCCAAATCGTCCAGCGCGTATCTGACAAGTCCCTTCAGGAGCTGCCCAAGGAGGAGATCATCAAGGTCTTTCCAAAGAAGCTCGCCACATCGTCCAGCAGCCTGATCTTGAAGGGGCCCAAGACTGAGGGCAGCCACCGCAAGCAATATCTTACCACACCGCTGCTCCAGGAAATCAAACAGCGCATGGACACCATCAGCAGCAACAAAGAGTTCTTCGGCCCGGAGTATCAGGATCACGGTTTGCTGTTCTGCCAGCCGGATGGGACGCCACTCGATCCCAAGTCCCTGGACAAGGCGTTTAAGGAGCGGCAAGCGGCAATGCACATTGAAGACCGAATCGAGTTCCAGGGGTTGCGGAAGTCGGGGCAAATGCACAAGGTGCGGCTGTCCCAGAATAACTACCAGCTTGTTGCGGAGAGCAGCGGCCAGTCTCCCGAAGTCCTGATGAGCAACTACAATGAAGCCCTGGACTCGGAAAAGCGTACTCTGTCCCTCTTGGTGGAAACCAGCTTCTACCCTGGTGCCGCCCCAAGCGAAACGAAAGCTGCTGCGCCGATCCAGGCTAATGAGTTGATGGAACAGCTTCAGCAAAATCCGGAACTCTCGCGTCAGCTTTTGCAAATGCTCTTAGGCGGTGCGCTTAGTGCAAGCTGATGCGCAAGATTTTTGATTAGCAGATTTTTTAGCAAACACGTTTTTACTGAGGGGTTTAGAGCATGAAGAAAACTCCTCAAACCGTTTTGTTACCGTTCACAGGGACACAAGTTGAACCTACCCCTATATTTGGTGAGCGGGCGGCGGAAGCTGCCCGC
>X363_Desmarests_Spiny_Pocket_Mouse__coassemble_1033_pt1 | contig 11946 bp, 10 predicted proteins | sample X363_Desmarests_Spiny_Pocket_Mouse__metabat2_low_PE_031 | metagenome-assembled genome bin X363_Desmarests_Spiny_Pocket_Mouse | reverse complement strand
CAAGGGATTCCATCAGGCCGTCGTCCTCGTTTTTGGGCTGGACCTCTTCCACCGCTTGTTCAGCCACCTGGCCGGTCTCCTCAGCCACCATCTTTTCCAGCATGGCCGCGGGGCTGTTGTCCGCGCCGGGGGCCGTGGCCTCCAGGATGGCGTCCGCTTCTGGGTCGGACACATCGATGGTTTGGACCAGCCCCACCCCTCCGGTGAGCTGCTCCAGCTGCTGCATCTGGGCCTCGTCCAGGTCGGTGACGGGGATGAGCTCCATCTGCGAGCCCTTCCAGGCCCACACGCACTGGTCAGGCTGGTACACCTGGCCGTCCTCCGCCACCACCGCCACGGTGGGCTGGACCACCACGTAGCCCTGCTCGGCCAGCTTCTTCACCCGCTCCAGGGAGTTCTCCTGCTTCTGCACCGGGGCCTTCTCCGGCTTTTTGGCGGGGGTCTCCGGCTTTGTCTGGGGCTTGGCCGGCTCCTCCAGCAGGGGGTCCTTCTCCTGGGCCTTCTCGTCCAGCAGCTTCTGGAAATCGCTGAGCTCGTCGCCGCTGTCCGTCCTGCCGGTCTTGGGGGTGCCCCCGGTCTGGCCTGCCATAGTCTGAAGCATATTCATGGCCAGACTGTTTGTCTGTTCCATTTCTCTTACACCTCCTTATTATATAAAGTATCTATTTCCAAACGGCGCGAGCGCCGGTTTGGACGCCAAATATTTTATGCGCCGATGCTGGCCCTGGCCCGGGCGGAGCTGACAAACTCGTCGATGAGGAGCTCCTCGCCCTTGGCCACTTCCTTGTTATAGAGCTCCAGCTTCTTCTCCTTCAGCTTCTCAATGGAGGAGGTGTCGATCTTGGCGTCCACCACCTCCTGGCGCTTGGCCTCTTCCTGCTTCTTCAGCTCCTCCAGCTTCTCTGTCTCCCGCTGGATGTTCGCCTCCAGCACCCGCAGGCCGTTCTGGTACACCATAGCGTCGGTGATGGTCATGCCCTCGACCTTGCGCCGGCGGTACTCGTCGTCGCAGTCCCGGTACTGCTGCCAGACCCCCTCCAGCACCTCCTCCTGTTCCCGGACCTGGGCCAGGATGACGGCGTGCTCGCCCCGGAGGGACTCCAGCACCTGCTCCTTATAGGACAGCACCGAATTCAGGGAGAATTTGAATTTCTTCATCTATCTTCTCGCTCCTTGGCGGGTCTATTGAAGAATCTTGGCCATTTCCGTCACACACTGGTCATAGGAGAATGCCTCGTTCACATCCTGGGTGAGGAAGTCGTTCACCGCGTCGATCTTGGACATGGCGAAGTCCAGCTTCCGGTTGCTCCCCGGCTTATAGGCGCCGATGGCCACCAGGTCGGCGTTCTTCTCATATACGCTCATGATGTCCCGGATGCGGGAGGCCAGCTGCCGGTGCTCCGGCGGGACGATCTCCACCATCAATCGGGAGATGCTGGCGGACACGTCGATGGCGGGGTAGTGGTTGGAGTTTGCCAGCTGCCGGGACAGGACGATATGCCCGTCCAGGATGCCGCGCACCGTGTCCGCGATGGGCTCGTTGGTGTCGTCGCCCTCCACCAGCACGGTATACACCCCTGTGATGGAGCCCCGGTCAAAGTTCCCGCTTCGCTCCAGCAGCTTGGGCATTTCCGCGTACATGGAGGGGGTGTAGCCCCGGCTCACCGGCGGCTCGCCGATGGCCAGACCGATTTCACGCTGGGCCATGGCGAAGCGGGTGAGGGAGTCCATCATCAGCAGCACGTCGTAGCCCTGGTCCCGGAAATACTCGGCGATGCCGGTGGCCACGCTGGGGCAGCGCATCCGCAGCATGGCGGGCTGGTCGGAGGTGGCCACCACCAGGATGGACCGTTTCATGCCCTCCTCGCCCAAGTCCTTCTCCACGAACTCCAGCACCTCGCGGCCCCGCTCACCCACCAGGGCGATGACGTTGATGTCGGCGGTGACGTTTTTGGCGATCATGCCCATCAACGTGGACTTGCCCACGCCGGAGCCCGCGAAGATGCCGATACGCTGGCCCTTTCCGATGGTAATCATCCCGTCGATGGCCTTGACGCCGAACTGGATGCGCTCTCGGATGGGGGGGCGCTGGAGAGGGTTTATGTAACCGCCGCCCACGCAGTAGGAGGTGCCCCCCTCGAAGGGGCCCTTGCCGTCGATGGGCTGGCCCAAGGCGTTGATAATGCGCCCCCGGAGGAACTCGCCCACCTGGAGGGTGAGCTGCCGCCCGGTGTTGCGCACGAAGTTGCCCGCCGAGATGCCGCTCATATCCGAATAGGGCATGAGCAGGATATGGTCGTTCTTGAAGCCCACCACCTCGGCGGTGACCTGCCCGCCGGACTCGCCGTTGTAGATGCGGCAGATATCGCCCACGGCGGCACGCCCGCCGGAGGCCTCAATGGACATACCCACGATATTCTCGATTTTCCCCGTCAGGCTGTAGGGCTCCGCATTGTAGATCTGGCGGGTCATTTGTTGAAATACGGAAGGCATAGCTCACTCCACCGGCCTGTGCTTCACCGGCCCCGTTCCCGGCCTGGGAGAAATCGGGGCGGCGGAAATTGTCTAGTGAAACAGGTTCATTCCCGACGCGCTGTTGGCAGTGTCCATCAAAATGGTCCGCAGGTTGTTCAGCTGGGTTGCCGCGCTGGCATCCACGATTTCGTCGGGCATTTCAATGATGCAGGTGCCCGACTCGTCGTCGGACATGGGGATGATGCGCACCCGGTCGGACAGGGCGCTGAGCGCCCCGGACAGGGACGCGGGGATCTGGGTGAGCCGCTTGGCGTCGCACTCGGAGATGTAGATGTGGACCCATTCCTTTTTCTTGCGCTTGTCAATGGCGGTCTGGATCATCCGGCTGATCACGTCGGCGCTGCTCTTCAGGCTGACGCACACCACCTTCTCCGCCACCGCCAGGGCCAGGTCCCGCAGGTCGTCCACGCTCTGGTCCATCTGCCGGTCCAGGGCGACGCCCGCCTGCTCCATAAAGCGGTGGACCTCCTCCTCCAGGCGGGCGGCCTGCTCCTCCCGCTGCTGCGCCCCTTCGGCGGACGCCTGGGCCATGCCCTGGGCGTAGCCCTCCTGATAACCCTCCTCCCGGGCCTTGGCGAACACGTTCTCCGCCTCCCGGTCGGCGTCCTCCCGGGCCTGCCTCAAAATTCGCTCCGCGTCCTCCCGGGCCTGCCGCTGGATGCCCTCCGCCTCCCGCCGGGCGTCGGCCAGGATCTCCTCCGCCTGGATCTGGGCAAAGGTGATGGGCCCGCCCTTTGTCTCCGTTTCCTGATCCGCCTCTCCCTCCGCCGGCGGGTCGTCGATGGTCACGTCGAACCCGCCCCCTTCCGGGGCGTCGTCCTCCGTCTCCGCCTCCGGCCCGTCAAATTCGGGAAACAGCGTCTCGCCGCCTCCGGGCTTCTCCCCGGGCTCGGGCTCTACCACCAGCTCCGAAGCGTCGGGAAAGCGGTAGGGCTCCACCTTTGTCTCGGATTCGGACTTATCCTTGGCCTCCCCAAACAGGAACGCTTTGAATATGTTAGGCAATGATATCGTCCTTTCCACCCTTGGCGATCACGATCTCGTTCTTCTCCTCCAGGTCGCGGATAATATCTACGATGCGCTGCTGGGCATCCTCCACGTCCTTCATGCGGACATTGGTGGTAATCTCCAGATCGTCCCGGATGTTCTGGGCCATACGGGTGGACATATTGCTGAGAAGCTTCCTGGAAACCTCCTCGTTGGCCACCTTGAGGGCCAGCACCAGGTCCCTGGGGTCGCAGTCCCGGACAAAGCGCTGTACCGAGCGGTCGTCCATGGTGATAATGTCCTCGAACACGAACATCCGCTTGCGGATCTCCTCAGCCAGCTCCTGGTCGTAGGCGGACAGGCCGTCGAAAATGTTCTTCTCGCTGGTGCGGTCCAGGTTGTTCATCACGTCGGCCACATAGTCGATGCCGCCCACCTTCACGTTGGCGCTGGTGACAATGCTGGAGAATTTCTTGCGCATCTCCGCCTCGATGATCTTGACGGCGGCGGGGGAGACGCTCTCGATCTTGGCCATGCCCTCCACCACCTTGACCTGCCGCCTTTCGTCCAGCCGGGAGATAACCCCCGCGGCCTTGTCCGGCTCCACGTAGGACAGCACCAGGGAGATGGTCTGGGGCCGCTCGTTCTGCAGGGCGGAGAACAGGGAGGTCTCGTCCGCCTTCTCCATGAAGGAAAAGCTCCGGTTCTGGAGGGACTTGGTCACCTTGCCCAGCAGCTCGTCGGCCATCTGGGCGCCGTATGCCTTTTCCAGCACCGCCCTGGCGTATTCCAGGCCGCCCTCGGTGACCGCCCGGTTGGTGCGGCACAGCTGGTAAAACTCATTCAGGATGCTCTCAGTCTGCTCGGAGCCCAGGAAGCCCATCTTGGCCACCTCCAGGCTGAGCTGCTCCACATCCTCGGGCTCCATATGCTTGTACAGCGCGGAGGCCCGCTCCACCCCCAGGGAGATGATAACGGTGGCCGCCCGCTGGGCCCCCGTGAGGGGGATTTCGTTTTTGATGCGCGGTTTTTCCCTGGCGGCGGAGGACGGCTCAGCCGCCTTCTGTTCCGCCACTGCGGCGTCAGCCATTGTCGCCATCCTCCTTCATCCAGCTCTTGATCAGCAGAGCCGCGACCTCCATGTTCTCGTCCACGAAGTCCCGGATGCTCTGGCGCAGCTCCATGCTGCGCTCGGTGTGCAGGTCCATCACGTCGGCCCCGCTCACGGGGTCGCCGTTCTCGTCCAGCTCCACAGGCGGCGCCACAACCTCCCCGTCGGGGCCGATCTCGCCGGCGCCGGGCTGGGCGGTCATGCTGGTCCGGAGCATCTCCTCGATGGCCCTCTGCTCCTCCGCCTGCTTCTTCTTCCTGCCCCGCCGCACCAGCACGATCACCAGGATCAGGATGATGGCGAACAGCACCAGCCCGCCGATGGCGGCGAACACCACCCAGCTGGGAATACCCATAGCGTTCAACGTGTCCAGGAAGCCGGGCTCGGGCTGCGGCTCGGGCGCCACATAGAACGGGGTGACCAGGACGCCCACCTTCTGGCTCAGATACTCCGCCTTCCAGTCCGCGTACTCCTCGGCGGTCATCTCCTCCATGTCGAAGGGGATCTGGATGCCGATGCCGCTGGCGATGAACTCCCGCATACTCTCCACGTTCAGCGGCCCCGTGGCGGTGCTGGAGGTGGCGGAGTCCAGCAGGACGGAGATGCTGATGTCCGTAATGGTTCCGGCGGTGATAACCATCTGGGTCTGGGTCTTGGAATTGTCGTACTCCCGGCTGCCCTCGGCCATCAGGCGGCCCAGCATCCCCTCCACCGTCTCGCCCTCTTCCACATAATTGGGCAGCTCGGAGTTGGATGGAGTGCCCACCAGGCCGCCCACAGTGGTGTCGTCGTCCAGCCGGGCCTGCCAGCTGTAGAACTGGTTGGCCAGGATGCCCGCGCCGCCGGTGGACCCGTCCTTGGCGAAATCGGGCAGGGTCACCTGATAGTCGTTGATGGTCTTATCGCCCAGCTCCACGTTGACGTGGACGGTGACGCCCACGTGCTCCTCGCCGCCGTAGGCCTTGTAGAGCATCCGCTCGATCTGGCTGCGGTAGAAATTGCTCCAGTAGCGCTCCATCTGCATCTTTAGCGCGGAGGTCGCCGCCGGGTCGGAGCTGGCCGTGTCGGGCAGGGCATCGTAGATGTTGCCGTTGGTGTCCTGGATGGACACCTCGTCCACCTCCAGGGAGGCGACGCTGTGGGATATGTAGTTTCGGATGGCGGTTGCCTGCTCATCCGAAAGGTACTTGCCGTTCTCCATGGTGAGCATCACCCCGGCGGAGGCCTTCACCACGTTGTTGGTGTCCAGGATATAGCCGTTGTCCTCGCCGGTATTGATGTTCACGCTCACGCTATGTACGCCGGGGAACTGCCGGATCACCGACTCCATATCCTCCTTCAGGGTGACCAGCCATGCCGCGTCCCGGTCCCGGATCGTGGACAGGGCGCTGACTCGCTCAAAGTACCCCGCCCAGGCGGAGTTGGAGGTGGAGTACTGCTCCTGCAGCAGCTTTGCCTTCAGTGAGACAGCCTGCCCCTCGGGCACCAGGATGGTATCGGAGCCCTCAGTTTTATAGTCCGTGACGCCCTGGCTGTCCAGCCAGCTGATCACGGTGGAGAACTCCTCGCTGGTGGCCCCGGTAATCAGGGTGGCGTAGGGCCTGGTATTCAGGAAGATGACCACGGCAACCACGAGGACCAGCAGCGCCGCCGCGATCGCGATCCAGATTTTTTTGGAAACTTTACCAAGGGCTTCCTTGACCTTTTCCCAGTAGCCCATCAGTTTTTCCTTGTTCAACTGCCCTCGACCCCGCTCTCCGCGTTCTTTCTCCTAATGGCTGCGCTTTTTAGACGCTCATGTTCTTCAGCTCGTTATAGGCGTCCAGCGCCCGGTTGCGCAGCTGAATCAGCAGATCCACCGCCATCTCGGCCTTATACCCCGCGATGCCCAGCTGGGCGGGATTGTCCAGCTGGCCGGTGGCCAGCAGGTACTGGGCCTGGGTAAACTCCGCATCGGTGTCCTTCACGTTCTGGATCAGGCCGGAGAACAGGGAGCCGAAGGAGCTCTCTTTAATCTCGTCCAGAGTAAAAGAGGCCGCCTCCTCCTGGCCCTGTGCGGCCGGAGGAGCGATCTTCTGAATGGTATTGGTGATGCCGGTAATGCCCGCGGTGGCGGGTGTGAGGCCGGTCCCTGTGACAGGAGTGCTCATGGCGGTGTCTCTCCTTTACAATGTAATGGCGGCGGTTACCTGCCGATCTCCAGCCCGCTGGAGATGACGGATTTCAGCGTGTTGAAGGCGGTGACGTTGGAGGCGAAGGCCCGGGAGGCGGCCATGGCGTCGGCGATCTCCTTGACCATGTCCACGTTGGGCATCTCCAGATAGCCCTCCTCGTCGGCGTCGGGATGGGTGGGGTCGTAGACGATCTTCATGGGGGACTGGTCCTCCACGATCTGGGTGACCCGCACACCGCCGGCCACGGAGCTGGGCTGCTCCGTGTTGGGGATCAGCCCGTTAGCGGCCTTCGCCATGGCGGCGCGGAAGGAATCCCGGCCGCTGACCGCCTCGAACACCACCATCTTCCGGCGGTAGGCTCCCTCGCCGTTCTCCACCCGGGTGGTCTGGGAGTTTGTGACATTTTCCGACACGATGTCCAGCCGGAGCTGCTGGGCGGTGAGGCCGGAGCCCACGATGTTGATCGAATTCAAAAAACCCATGATATGGTCCCTCCAACCTTATTTTATCACTGGCCCCTGATGGCCATGCGCAGGATTGAGTAATGTTTGGTGATGGCGCTGTACACGTACTGCTGCTGATAGGCGTTGCGGATCATCTCCGTCATCTCGCTGGTGACGTTCACGCCGTTGTCGTCCATGCGGGTCTGCTCCTGGGCCTCGAACACGTTCAGCTCAGAATCCTCCAGAACCTCCCGCACCGCCTTGCCCGCGCCCTGGGTGCGGCCGGCGGCCTGCTCCAGCTTATCCTTGATGGTCTCCTCGAAGGTGACCACCTTGGCCTTGTAGTTGGGGGTCTCGGCGTTGGCGATATTGTCCAGAATCGCCGCCTGCTTGGTCCAGAGAAATCCCATGGACTTCTCCAGCAGGAGCTGAGAGTTGCTTGTTAAAAAATCCATAACGGCCTCCTGTTCCCGGGGACATACCCGCCATCATATCACAACTATTATGAAGCACACGGGGCAAAAATGCAACCCCAAACGTTCATCCAATAAATGGAAACCATTTTCACTCTAAAACGAACAATATGGCAAAATAGCGGAAAAACCGCAACATTTGGACTTTGCGCGCATCAAATTGCCGTCCTGGTGAAACCGAACCCCGTCCACCATGGCGTGACACGTCCACAGTATTGATTATTGTATCACAACCACCGGCAAAGTACAAGCGTTTTGTACTACTTTCTTTCAATAAAGTGAACAAAAATGTAAATTATATGTCGCCACCGGTTTTGCATAACAACATATTGCGGCCGCCCACCTCAAGGCCCCAAAAAGAGCCCCCGGCGCAGCCGGGGGCTCCGGATTTATCGGATCAGTTTTTCCAGCAGCCGCATAACCTCGCGCACGTCGATGGGCTTGGCTACGTGGGCGTTCATGCCGCAGTCCAGGCTGCGTTTCACGTCCTCGGTAAAGGCGTCGGCGGTCATGGCGATGATGGGGATGTCCCTGTCCGAGCGGTCCAGGGCCCGTATGACCTGGGTGGCCTCGTACCCGCCCATAACGGGCATCCGGATGTCCATGAGCACCGCGTCGTAATACCCCTCCGGGGCAGCCGACAGCATTTCCACACAGATCTGGCCGTTCTCCGCCCAGTCCAGCTCCAGCCCCTCGGCGCCCAGCAGCTCGGAGGCGATTTCCCAGTTGAGCTCGTTGTCCTCCGCCAGCAGGATGCGCCGGCCGGTGAGGTCCCGGCGGGCTTTTGTCTGCGCGGCCTGTTCTGTCTCCTGGCCTGCGCCGGCAAACTGCCGCAGGCTGTTGAACAGCGTGGAGCGGAACAGGGGCTTGGAGATAAAGCCGGTGATGCCGGCCTCCCTGGCCTCATGCTCAATCTCCCCCCAGTCATAGGCTGAGATGAGCAGGATGGGCACGGCCTCACCCAGCTCCTCCCGGATGCGCCGGGCGGTGGCAATGCCGTCCATGCCGGGCAGCTTCCAGTCCAGCAGGATAATGTGGAAGTCGTCCCCCTGGCGGTGCCGCCGGACCACCCGCTCCAGGGCCTTCTCGCCGTCCAGCACCCATTCCGCCTGGACGCCGATGGATTTCAGCGAGGACACGGTGGACTCGCAAAGCTGCTGATCGTCGTCCACCACCAGCATATCCCAGCTGGGGAGAATCATATCTTCCTCCATGGCCAGGGCCTTCTCCAGGTCCAGGGTGACGGTGAACTGGCTGCCCTCGCCCTGCCTGCTCTCCACGTCGATGGCCCCGCCCATGGCGTCCACCACAATGAACTTGGTGATGGCCATGCCCAGGCCGGTGCCCTCGGTGCGGTGGACGCGCTGGCTGTCCTCCCGGGCAAAGGAATCGAAGATATGCTTCTGGAACTCCTTGGACATCCCGATGCCGTTGTCCTTCACCTGGACGTGAATGCGCACATAGTCCGGGCCCCTGGGAGACTCCTCCTCGAACATGGCTACGCAGATCCGACCCCCCTCCGGGGTAAACTTGATGGCGTTGGACAGCAGGTTGATGAGCACCTGGTTGAGCCGGACGCTGTCGCAGATCACATTCTCGGTGAAGATGTCGTGGATGAACACGTCAAACTGCTGCCGTTTGGCCCGCACCTGGGGCTGGCAGATGGAGACGATGCCGTCCACCACCTCCCGCAGGGACACCTGGTCCAGGTTCAGCGTCATCTTGCCGCTCTCGATTTTGGACATATCCAGCACATCGTTGATGAGCCCCAGCAGATGCTTGCTGGACAGGGTGATCTTTTTCAGGCAGTTCTGCACCTGCCGGGTGTCGTCGATGTTGGCCGCGGCAATGGCGGTCATGCCCACGATGGCGTTCATGGGGGTGCGGATGTCGTGGCTCATGTTGGACAAAAACTCGCTCTTGGCCCGGTTGGCGTGTTCGGCCTCTTTCCGGGCCATCTCCGCCGCCTCCCTGGCCTCCTCCGCGGATTCCCGTGCCTCCTCCACCTCCCGCAGCTGCCGGCGGGTGAGGCCGTAGTAATTGTAGAACACCAGCAGCAGGGTGGCCAGGATAACGGCCGCGCTGACAACGGTCACCACGCCCCACTGGTGGCTGAACCCGGTGACGATGGCATCCATGGTGCCATAGGGCATGAAGGTGATCAGATACCACTCGGAGTAGGGCAGGTGGGTGCAGTACAGGTGATGCCGCTGCCCGCCCATGGTGAACTCGTTGGAGTAGTCCTCCTTCCTCTCCATGGCAGCGTTGAGCTCCTCCAGATACTGCTCCGGCGTCAGCCCGTTAATGTCCTCATAGATGGCGCAGACCCGCTCGAAGTAGTTGTTGCGGTAGGCGGCGTTGCTGCGGATGACGAAGGTGCCGTCCCGGCGGATGATGAAGGAATAGGCCCGCTCGCTGTTCTCCTCCAGGGAGAGGTTATCGCTGATGTAGGCTACGGGCAGACCGGCCAGCAGGGCCGCGCAGTTGTGCTCCGGAGTGGCGGGGTGGGGGGATGGCATACCCAGCAGCAGCACCTTCTCCCCCTGGGCGTTGATCCCGATGGCCACCTTCTGCTGGTCCTGGCGCAGGGAGTTCAGGAAGGGCTCCGGGTCGGCGACGGTGAGTTGGTCGCCGTAGAGCATCTCGACGCTGCCGTCATTGCTGTAGAAGGCCAGGTAGCTGAAATCCCGGGCCCTGGCCTGGTCGATCAGCTCCTCCTGAAGGGCCCGGTCGGTGTGAATCCGATCGGAGGAAATGGTGCCGGTCAGCGTCCGCAGCTGCTGTATCTGAAGGCCGATGATGCTCTCGAAATGAACCGATGTCTGCTGGCTCATGCTGGACATATACAGCGTTCCCACTTCATTGATCGTCCGCGCGCTCTGGGTCCTCATGTGGATGGCCAGGAAGGAAAACACGCACACGCACAGCAACGCCACCCCCGCCAGGCTGGCGAGGAGGAAGCGGGTGGTTTTGTTTTTCATTCCGCCGCACCTTCTTGGAAGGCCTGGATGGCCTGGACTGCGCGCTGGTAGTCCTCCCTGACCCGTTGGATAAGCGTCTCTTCCCCGGGCTCGGGGGACCTGCCCCCCCGTAGCGCCTCGGTGAGCGCTTCGCTGGAGGCCAGCAGGTCGTTGAAGGCCAGGTTGGCGCACACGCCCTTGATGGTGTGGGCGGCCCGGAACGCCTCCTCCCGGTCCCCCGCCGCCAGGGAATCGCACAGCAGCCGATAGCTGCCGTCGCCGGGGAATTTCAGCACAAATTTCTGCACCAGCCGCTCGCTGCGCAAACGGCCCATGGCCTCGTCATAGTCGCCGCCCAGGGCGGCGTAGCATTCCTTCAGCGTCATTTGCTCTCCTCCTCGCGCTCCGCCCCTCCGGCCCCGTCGATGGGGGACACCGCCGAAGTGGCCTTATCTATCATGCTGTTCTCATTGTGATAGTAGCTGTAGTGGCCCTTGCCGCTGTTTTTCACCACGTAGAGGGCCTCGTCCGCGCAGCGGAACAGCGTCTCATAGTCCGGCTCCACGATCTCGGTGCTGGCCACCCCCATGCTCACGGAGATGGTAAACTTCTCATACACCCCGCCGTTCACCCGTTTGTAGATGCCGTCGATGGTGGACTCCAGGTCGTCCTTGTATTCCAGGAAGATGAGGAACTCGTCCCCGCCCACCCGGGCCGCGATGTCGCCGCCGCGGATGCTGCGGCGCATCCGCTCGGCCAGGAATTTCAATACTTGGTCGCCGAACATATGGCCGTAGGTATCGTTGGCGGATTTGAAGTAGTCCAGATCCAGGATGGCCAGGGCATAGCGGCCGGCCGGCCGGTCGGCCAACCGTTCCATAATCCGCTTTTTGGCATAAGCCCGGTTGATCAGCCCGGTGAGGGCATCGTGGGAGGCCTGCTGCTCCAGATTCTCCAGCTGGAGGCGGGAGGCGTGGATGTCCATGGCCTTGCCGATGCACCCGGTGTACCGGGGCGGCTCCTCGAAGGACCAGGAGGCCCGGGCAATGATCCGGTACCACCGGTCCTCCCCCCCCACATGGAGCTTGCAGTCGTAGGTGACCACGGGGCTGCCGGGGGTGGTGGAGTGGAGGGCGTCGGCCAGGTTGTCCCGCTCGGGGGCGCCGATGATGGCGTTGGCCCCCCGGTCCTCATAGGGATTCATCCGCAGCGCGGGCAGGCCCAGCTTTTCCGCGCCCCAGGTACTCAGCATCAGAGTGGGGG
>X363_Desmarests_Spiny_Pocket_Mouse__coassemble_1014_pt1 | contig 12172 bp, 10 predicted proteins | sample X363_Desmarests_Spiny_Pocket_Mouse__metabat2_low_PE_031 | metagenome-assembled genome bin X363_Desmarests_Spiny_Pocket_Mouse | reverse complement strand
CCACAGGGCTACTACCAGCAGCCAAAGCCCGCCCCCAAAAAGAAGAAGGGCGGCGCGGGCAAGGCGGTGGCCCTGGTGCTGTGCTGCGCCCTGGTGGGCGGCGGCGCGGGCGTGGGGGGCGCGGCGGCTTACACCGCCCTGAACGGCCCCTCCCAGGCGGCGAATCCGCCGGCGGTCTCCACCCACGACCCTGACGACAGGGACGACGGCAAGGACAGCGCCTCCATCCACCGCAACGACAGCGACCCCGCCCCGGTGCAGGTGAAGCAGGCCGACGGCCTGACCCCCATGAGCCTCAGCGAGATCAACGCCGCCTACGCCGATTCCTGCGTGTGCATCTCCGTCCAGGCCACCGTGCAGCAGGGCTACTACCAGTACCAGACCTCCGGCGCGGGCTCCGGCTTCATCATCCGGGAGGACGGCTACATCGTCACCAACTACCACGTCATCGACGGGGCCACCTCCATCAAGGTCACCCTGAACAGCGGCGAGACCTATGACGCCAAGCTCATCGGCGGCGAGGAGCTCAATGACGTGGCGGTGCTGAAAATCGACGGAGTGTCCGGCCTGAAGCCGGTGGTCATCGGCGACTCCGGCGACCTGGTGGTGGGCGAGACGGTGTGCACCATCGGCAACGCCCTGGGCACCCTGTCCTTCTCCATGACCTCCGGGGCGGTGTCCTCCACCGGGCGGTCCATCACCATGAGCGACGGCACCGTGATGAACAACATGATCCAAACCGACTGCACCATCAACTCCGGCAACTCCGGCGGCCCCCTCTTCGACAGCTATGGCCGGGTGGCAGGCATCACCTCCGCCAAGCTCACCAACAACGGCCAGTCCTCCCAGGCCACCATCGAGGGCATCGGCTTCGCCATCCCCATCAACGATGTGATCGGCATCATCACCGACTATATGCAGTACGGCTATGTCACCGGGCGGCCCTATATGGGCATTTTGCAGCCCGCCACCGTCACCGACGAGTACAAGCAGACCTTCGGCTGGCCCGCGGGCGTCTATGTCAACGACGTGGACCCCGGCTCCTGCGCCGAGACCGCCGGCATCCGCCGGGGGGACATCATCACCAGAATTGACGACACGGAGATCACCAACGCCAACCAGCTGGTGTCCGTCAAGAACAGCTACCGGGCGGGGGATACCGTCACCGTGGAGATATACCGCGCCGGCGAGACGCTGAAGCTCACCCTCACCTTCGACGAGCAGGACAACAAGCCCCAGAGCGCCGGCGACCAGGGGCAGGGCCAGGACCCCGCCCCCCGGGAGACCTCCAGCGGCGGCCAATACCCCTACGGCAGGGACGGCGGCGACGAGTACTTCAACAGCTTCCCGTGGAATTACTTCTTCGGCTGGTGAGCGCGGCAAGGCTGTCGCACGCCGGAAAGCGGCCCGTGGACCAAGTCCACGGGCCGCTTTTTGTCACGCCGCGGCTGCTCACGGTGCCGCCGCGCTTCCCATTACGCCGTCATAAGGGCGATCTCCCGCTCCGCCTCGCCCCGGGTGTCCGCGGAAAAGCAGAACGCGCCGTCCAGATAAACCTCCACATGACCCCTCACAAATTCGATCTCGTACATTTGGGACACTCCTTTCGCGGGGATGGCCTCCCCTGTTTTCTGAGACCATCATACGAAATATAGTGTCCAATAAACCGGCACTTTATACCGGCTTGCCCCGCTCCTTTTCCGCCGCCAGCCTCGCCTCTTCCTCCTCGATGGCCCGGAACACGGGCATCATGCCGATCTTGTCCGGGGTGTGGGCGGGGATCTGATACAGGTCGTTGCCGGGGTACTGGTTTCCCTCCACCAGGCAGGGCCCGTCGGGGGTGAAGCACACGTCCCAGCCGATATAGCCTACCTGAGGGATCACCTGGGCGGCCCGGGCGCACATCTCCTTGGCCGCCTCCCAGTCGGGCAGGGCGAAGCCCTGGATGGGGGTGCCGGTGGCGGGATGGGCCTCATAGAGGGTCTTTTCCTTGTCGATAGCGGGCATCCGGACAATCCCCGTCTCCACGTCCACGGGAGCCATCATGCCGCCGTTGTTGAAGTTGTCCACGAATTTGCCCCCGTTGCCGACGCGCAGGATGGCGGCCACAAAATACACATGGCCGCTTTTGCCCCGGATGGTCACCACCCGGGCGGTGTTGATGGAGCCGGGATAGAGGGCGTCCAGAGCCGGGTGCTGCCGGATGACCGCCTCCAGCTCCAGCCGGGGGGCCTGCTGGGTCAGGCGGCCGTACAGCGCCTCCAGGGAGGGAAAATCGGCGGTGCGCAGCTTTTCAATGCCCCGGCCGCAGCTGCCCACGGTGGGCTTGGCCATGAACACCGGGTTGCGCCCCAAAAAGGCCAGCACCTCCTCCCGGTTCTCCCCCGTCACCGGCACCCACTCCCGGTGGAGGAAGGCTTCAAACCGGGCGTTGAACCGGGCCTTATCGTCCAGGTCGCCCATATAGCCCTTGTCGTTGTACTTCACCACAAACTCGTTGTTCCGCCCCCGGGTGAGGTAGGTGTCCCGCTGCTCCGGGGTGAGGTCGTACATCTCGAACAGGTCATAGTCCATATAGCCCGCGCCGTACTTCACCGCGCAGCGGCGCATATCCTGGAAAATGGCCCAGCGGGACCTGCCGGTCTTTTTATGGATGGCGCCGATCTTCTCCAGCATGGCCTTATAGTTCATGTTCAGCACCCGCTGGACCAGATATTTCACGTTCATAAGGACCTCCTCCGGCATTCCGCCTGACAAACCAAATTACGGGTATCTTATCATATCCGCCGGGAAAACGCAATGGGCGGAACAAAAGCCTTGACAATGCCTCGCCGAAATTGTATACTATTAATCGAATTTTAGTTTACAATTGGAGTGACTCTTATGAACACAAAGTCCCTTGTCAACACCCGCCGGATGGCGCTGTGCGCCTTGATGGCGGCGGTATTCTGCGTGCTGGCCCCCATCTCCATCCCCATCGGCCCCATCTCCATCACCGGGGGCACCTTGGCCATCTACCTCACGGCGTACCTGCTGGGCGGCGTCTGGGGGGCGGCCGCCACCCTGGTGTACCTGCTGCTGGGCTTCGCGGGCCTGCCCGTGTTCAGCAATTACATGGGCGGCGCGGCGCGGCTGGCGGGCCCCACCGGCGGCTACCTGGTGGGCTATCTGCCCATGGTCCTGCTGGCCGGCCTGGTCATCCAGTGGCCGGCTCACCGCTTCGACGGCATGGGCAGGGCGGGAATCGCGCTCACCCTGGCCGTCCAGCTGGCGGGGATGGCCGCCGCCACCGCCGTGCTGTACGCCTTTGGCACCGCCTGGTACTGCGTCCAGGCCGGGGTGGGCCTGCAAACCGCCCTGGCGGCCTGCGTCATCCCCTTCATCCCCTGCGACCTCATCAAGATGGCCGCGGCCCTGGCGGTGGGGATGCCCGTCCGGAACCGGCTGGAGCAGGCGGGGCTGCTGTAAAGCGCTAAGAAATCCTCTGCCCTGCCCAAAATCCCGGCGGAAATGACTTGCATTTTCCGCGCCGCCTGCTATAATGGAACTAGATATCCCCTCATCCTGTTCGCGAGGTGTTCCATATGATCAACGCGGTTTCCGGCTATACCCCATATTCTACATACGGCCTCTACGGCGCGTCCTACGCGAACCGCGCCGCCCAGGCGGAGCGCGCCCAGACCCAGGAGGCCCAGCGCTCGGTGGTGCTGGCCGCCCGGAAGGTTCACCAGCCCGACGCCCCCGTCCAGCCCGTCACCCCGGTCCGGCCCGTCAGCTCCCAGGAGGACCCCGCCCAGGCGGGTCTGCTGCGCTTCGGCTCCGACCCGGCGGAGATGGCGGTGCGTATGCGCATCCAGCAGCCCGGCGACGGGGTCCGGCAGGCCAATGCCGCCCAGGCCGCGGGTGCTGAGAAGGCCCAGCTCCCCGGCGCCAAGGGGAATGACGGGGCCGCTGCTCTGAACGCGTCCAAGAGCGCCCAGGAGGTCATGGAGGAGGGCGAGTGCCAGACCTGCAAGGAGCGCAAGTACCAGGACGGCTCCGACGACCCCGGCGTGTCCTTCAAAACTCCCACCAGCCTCTCCCCCGATCAGGCGGCCTCCGCCGTTCGGGGCCACGAGAACGAGCACGTGGTCCGGGAGCAGGCCAAGGCCCAGCGGGAGGACCGGAAGGTGGTCAGCCAGTCCGTCACCTACCACACCGACATCTGCCCCGAGTGCGGCAAGGTGTACGTATCCGGCGGCGAGACCCGCACCGTCACCAAGGCCGGCGGCAGCGAGCAGGCCGGCCAGCAAAACCAGAACCAGAATCAGCAGGACCCCCGCAGACCCTTCGCCGCGGTGGCGTGACAGCGGGGGCCTCCGGCTGGGCCGGAGGGCTTGAGCAGGCCCCGGCAGGGCAGACATTCACCGTCCTGAAGGGGCCCCAATGAAATAAACGCCTCAGTATGGCGCGCGCCAAACCCGCGCGATCCTATACTGAGGCGTTTTTTGCACCCGAACCCTTTTCCAGAAGCCGGCCCCGGGCACACATAATCTGCCCGGGGCCCGTCATACCTTGTATGGATGAAAGCGAGGTGTGAGTATGGAAAAATCCACTCCAAAGCAAATCCTGTACTACCTGATCGCCGCCGGGTTGGGCGTACTGCTCCATTTCCTCTTCACCTGGTTCCCCAATCCCGTGCTGGCCCTGGTCTCCCCGGTGCGGGAGAGCGTCTGGGAGCATATCAAGCTGCTCTATTTCCCCCTGCTGGCCGTCTCCCTGCTGATGGGCCGGGGCGGGCGCGGCGCGGGGCGCACTCCCTGGCTGCTGAGCACCGTGGCGGTGTGCGCCGCTATGGCGGGGGCGGGCTGCCTCTACCACATCGCCCTCCGGGGGGAGAGCCTGTATGTGGACCTGGCGCTGTACTTCATCCTGCTGGCGGTGGGGTTCCTGCTGCCAAGGGTGCTGTGGCCGCTGTGCGAGTGGCCGGGGACGGACAAGGCGGCGGTGGCCCTTGCCGCCCTGCTGGGGGTGCTGATCGTCTGGTTCACCTTTTTCCCGCCGGACGCGGCGCTGTTCGCCGACCTGAGCGGCGCGGTGCGGACGTTTCTGACCATTCCGGTGTAGTAATCACAAACGGATGTTTCACGTGAAACATCCGTTTGTCTTCTCCGTCACCGCACCTGCCCCGTGCCCCGGATCACGTATTTGTAGGTGCACAGCTCCGCCAGCCCCATGGGCCCCCGGGCGTGGAGGCGCTGGGTGGATATGCCCATCTCGCAGCCCAGGCCGAACACCCCCCCGTCGGTGAACCGGGTGGAGGCGTTCCAGTACACGGCGGCGGAGTCCACCAGGGCGGTAAACCGTCTGGCCGTCTCCCTGTTTTCGGTGACGATGGCCTCGGAGTGGCCGGTGGAGTGGGCGGCGATGTGGGCGCAGGCCCCGTCCACCCCGTCCACCACCTTCACCGCCAGGATATAGTCCAGAAATTCGGTGTCGAAGTCCCTCTCCCCGGCAGGCGTGCCGGGAATGATGGAGGCGGCAGCTTCGTCCAGCCGCAGCTCCACCGGGGGCAGGCCCTCCGCCTCCCGCCCGTCCACCAGCCGTCGGCGCAGCCGGGGCAGGAAGGCCCCGGCGACGTCCCGGTGCACCAGGCACACCTCGGCGGCGTTGCACACGCTGGGCCGGGAGCACTTGGCATTCTCCATGATATCCAGCGCCATGTCCAAATCCGCGTCCCTGTCCACGTAGACGTGACAGATGCCGGTGCCCGTCTCGATCACCGGCACGGTGGCGTTGTCCACGCAGGCCCGGATGAGCCCCGCGCCCCCCCGGGGGATGAGCAGATCCACCAGGCCGGACGCGGTCATCAGCTCGCGGGCGGACTGCCGGGTGGCGTCCTCCACCAGCCCCAGGGCGTCCTGGGGCAGTCCGGCGGCGGACAGGCCCTGCCGGAGGGCGTCCACAATGGCGGCGGCGGAGCGGTGGGCCTCCCTGCCGCCCCGCAGCACACAGGCGGACCCCGCCTTCAGCGCCAGCGCCGCCGCGTCGGAGGTGACGTTGGGGCGGCTCTCGTAGATGATGGCGATGACGCCCATAGGGACAGTGGTTTTGTCGATCACCAGGCCGTTAGGGCGCTTGCGCCGGGTGAGCACCTGCCCCACCGGGTCGGGCAGGGCGGCCACCTCCCGCACGCCCTCCGCCATCGCCTTTACCCGGCCCCCGTCCAGGGCAAGCCGGTCCAGCATCACGTCGGACACCGCGCCCCTCGCCCCCTCCAGGTCCAGGGCGTTGGCGGCCAGGATGGCCGGGGTCTGTTCCTCCAGCGCGTCCGCCATAGCGTTCAGCGCCCGGTTTTTTGTATCGGCGTCCGCCAGGGCCATGGCGCCCTTAGCGTCCTTCGCCCGTTGAAGCAGCTCCAGGGTGGTCATGGATCCTCTCTCCTTCCGATGAAGCGGGTGCCGGCGTGGCGGCCCTCCGCGATGTCATAGAGCAGCCCGGGCCGCCGGCCGTTGGCAATGACCATGTCGCAGCCGCAGGCCATGGCGATCTCCGCCGCCTTCAATTTCGTGGCCATGCCGCCGGTGCCCAGGGCGGAGCCGGGGGAGCCCGCCAGGGCCTTCAGCTCGGGGGTGACGGCCCGCACCTCGGGGATCAGGGCGGCGTCCCGGTCCTTCCGGGGATCGGCGGTGTACAGCCCGTCGATGTCGCTGAGCAGGATGAGCAGATCCGCCCCCACGCACTGGGCCACAATGGCGGACAGGGTGTCGTTCTCCCCGATGGTGGTGGACACGCCCACCTCGTCGGTGGCCACCGCGTCGTTCTCATTGACGATGGGCAGGACGTTAAGCTCCAGCAGGCGGTTCATCGCGTTTTCAAAGTTCTGCCGCCGCCGGGGGAAATTCACGTCCTCCGCGGTGAGCAGCAGTTGGGCCACGGTGTGGCTGTACCCGGCGAACAGCTTGTCATAGGTGTACATCAGCTCGCACTGCCCCACGGCGGCGGCGGCCTGCTTGGTGGGCATATCCGCCGGACGGCCGGGAAGGTTGAGCTTGCCCACCCCCATGCCGATGGCCCCGGAGGACACCAGGATCAACTGGTGCCCCGCGTTTTTCAGATCGGACAGTACCTTCACCAGCTCCTCCACCCGGCGGATGTTCAGCCGCCCGGTGGGATGGGCCAGGGTAGAGGTACCAACCTTTACCACAATTTTCATCGTCATTCCCCGCTGTCTTTGCCTCCGCTCCGCCATCGGGGCGGAAAGCCGTTTCTGTGATTATACCACGCTAAAGCGAAAAAGAAAAGCCCGTTTTCCTCCCCGCCCCGACTTTCGGCGGTTTAACGGCGGCTCTCATGGCTTCAAACTGCTTTTCCCGCGTTTCCCCCTTGCGGCTTTGCAAAAAAAGGATTATAATAGGCTTTAACTCAACGCCAAGAGAAAAAGGAGCGTGCCCGCTTATGGCCCAGCCCATGACCCCCGCCGCCATCCACAAGCAGTACGATGAGGCGATGACCGCTTTCCGCCGCCAGCTGGCCGACCCCGTCTGCCGGGTGGCCTTCGGCCGGGAGGCCGACAGCTTCATGCGCCAATGCGCCTGCGGCGTGTGGCACGCCGACCAGGGGATGACCCCCCGGCACGTGGAATACTATAACGCCATCTACTCCAAGGGCAACCCGGTGCCCACCGCCCTCTACTGGGAGCTGGCCTCCTCCGTGGAGGACTATCCCGGCTTCGCGCTGCCCAACTTCTTCCGGCGGCTGGTCCAGGCCGACCTGGAGCAGAACCGCAGCCAGAGCCGCCGTTTTGTGGACACCTTCACCCTCATGCTGCTGCTGTTCGCGGCGGTGGACGGCAAGGTCAGCGAGGCGGAGGCGGGCTTCGTCAACGCCTGCGCCGACTCCTTGTCCGCCTATTGCGATCACGCCGGGGTGGGCGGCGGCAAGTCCGGGCTGGATGTCAGCGAGTTCGTGGCCAAGCGCCGCGACGGCGCCCTGGTGAAAACCGGCAGGCCGGAGGACGAGGCGGTGTCCCCCGCCCCGGCGGAGGCCGGGGCAAAGCCGGAGCAGGCCCCCGCGGAGCCGGAGCCCACCCTGGACGAGCTGCTGGCCCAGCTGGACGAGCTGTGCGGGCTTACAAAGGTCAAGGAGGATGTGAAGGGGCTCATCAACCTGGTGAAGGTGCGCAAGCTGCGCCAGGAGGCGGGGCTGCCGGTTCCGCCCATGTCGCTGCACCTGGTCTTTATGGGCAATCCCGGCACGGGCAAGACCACCGTGGCCCGGCTGCTGGCAAAGATCTACCACGCCGTGGGCGTGCTCAGCCGCGGCCAGCTGGTGGAGGTGGACCGCTCGGGGCTGGTGGCCGGCTTTGTGGGTCAGACCGCCCTCAAAACCCAGGAGGCCGTGGACAAGGCCCTGGGCGGGGTGCTGTTCATCGACGAGGCCTACGCCCTGGCCAGCCAGGACAACCCCAACGACTTCGGCCGGGAGGCCATCGAGGTGCTGCTCAAAGGGATGGAGGACCACCGGGACGACCTGATCGTCATTGTGGCGGGCTACACCGACCTGATGGGGGATTTCATCCACGCAAACCCGGGTCTGGAGAGCCGGTTCAACAAATATTTCTACTTCGAGGACTACGACGGCGGGCAGCTGGCGGAAATTTTCCGCTCTGTATGCAAAAAAAACGGCTACACCCTGGACGAGGAGACGGACAGGGCGGCGGCCGAGGCGTTCCAGGTGATGTACGACCGCCGGGACGAGAACTTTGGCAACGCCCGGGATGTGCGCAACGTGTTCGAAGCCGCGGTGGCCCGTCAGGCCAACCGGGTTGCCGCCATGGAGGCCCCCGGCAAGGAGGAGCTGATGGCGCTGGTCCTGGCGGACCTGGATCTGGAGGATGAGGAGGCGGCGGAAGAATCCCCGGCGGAATCGGAAGAATCCGCGCAATGACCTCTTGCGTTTGGGGGGCGGGTGTGATATAATATTTCCTGCCCGTGCCGGTGTGATGGAATTGGTAGACGTACTTGACTCAAAATCAAGCGCCGCAAGGCGTGCCGGTTCGAGTCCGGCCACCGGCACCAGCTCAGAAATTCCTGACACCGTTCCGTTTCCGCCTTCGGCGAAAACTGCACTCTGTCAGGAATTTCTTCGCTTCCAACCGCGACCCGCTTCGCTGGGCTCGCGGTTGGGACCGCCCTGCGGGCGGCTTTTTGAGGGCCGCGCTTGCGCGCTTGCCCAAATAGCGATTTCGTAGTGACACGCCAGCTCAGAAATTCCTGACACTGTTCCGTTTCCGCCTTTGGCGAAAACTGCACTCTGTCAGGAATTTCTTCGCTTCCAACCGGGACCCGCTTCGCTGGGCTCGCGGTTGGAGCCGCCCTTCGGGCGGCTTCGCGGGGACCCCATTTTGTCTGTTTCGCAAATAGCGATTTTACCGCATTGAGGCAAACCCAAATAATCCGGCCCTGTCCCCCATAGGGGATAGGGCCGGATTATTTGGGTTCTCTTTGATTGGTTTGAAGGCACCCATTTCCGCAACGGGGTGGGGCAAAAGCAGAAAAACTTACAGCTCCTTAACCGCGTCCCGGCAAGCGATATAGTTCTTCATGGGGGTGTTGGTCGCCGCCACGCAGCCCGGCGTAAGGATCAGGCCGTTGCGTCCGGCCATGTCGACGGCCTCCTTCAGGTGCTGGTAAACCTGGGGGATTGTGGCGTCCTTCAGCCACTTTTCATTGATGCCGCCCATCAGGCAGCGGCTGGTCAGCTTCCGCGCCTCCGCCAGATTGGGCTTCGCCCAGCGGTCATGCCAGTTGACACATTGCAGCGGATAGTCGGCCATGAGCTGGTACATGGTATTGTCCCCATGGATGTGCATGATATTGAACCAGGTCGCGTCCTTGAACGCCTCGATGACCCGCAGGTCATAGGCGCGGCCAAAGGTGATGTACTCCTCCTCCGTCAGGAAATCGTATGTGGAACACTGCGTCGCGAAGAAGAAACCCGCCACGCCCACGTCCAGGTTTTCCTTGACGAAGTTGATGCAGGTTTTCGTCATGGCATCCAGGGCATGGTGCACGTATTCCGGGTGCTCCCGCAGGTCGGTGAATACCCGGGGCCCCGCCAGCTTTTTCGCGATGGTCAGCGGGCTGAAAATCGTCTGGACAAAGGGGAGGTCCATCTCCTTTTTCTTCAGGTGCTTTTTCACCTGCTGGGCGATCATCAGGGTTTTCCCGTGGTTGCCGAAGGAACCCGGCAGCTCCTTCAGATCCGTCCACTCCTCGGCGGTTTCAATGGCGAACTTCCGCTCGAAAACCATGTCGTTGGGGGTGCAGAAATAGTCGCAGCTCAGCCCGAAATCCGCCGCCTGGAAATTCCCGAAGGGCATCAGCTTGATGAAGTCCAGCTCCAGGTTCTGGGCAAGGCGCACCTGGGTCTCGGCCAGCAGAACCGCGTCCTGGTCCGCATGGGGGAGGTGATACCACATACCAAAGGGTATCCGATCCACATCCTCGCCCTTTATTGCGGCCATAAGCCGCTCCCTGCTTGTCATTTCCATTTTTTGTTTCTCCTTTCTTTTTTTCAGTTCTATTATAAAAACCATATATTGAGTGGTTTTTCTACAGCATTTCCTGTAATTTTGTATAGCACTCCAGCGCATTGTCATGCATAATCGCCTTCGCCACGTCCCTTGCCCGTCCGGCGCTCATCAACCGTTCCTCCCGCAGGCCGGACAGCACGCCGGCAAGCAGCTCCCGGAATCTCCGCGGCGCATACCAGTACATTTCGGGGAACAGCACGCCGTCGGAACCGTACATGATCTTGTCCAGCGGCGCGTACTCAAACAGGGCGCGGACCTTCTCCCTGGCCATCAGGGAGGAAAAGAGGAACGTCTGGGAAAGGTCCGTGTACACGTTGGGGTATTGCGAGACGAGAAAGCCCGTCTCCTCCTCATAGGGGTGGCCCGCATGGAGCAATACCACCGTGATCCGGTTGAAAACCCGCTTGTCCCGCAGAAAATCCGTGAGCAGGGCGGGATTGAAATTTCTGTGGTCAAAGTAAATGCTGTTGCCGGGGCCCGTGTGGATCTGGAGCGGAATCCCGCATTCCGCCGCCACCTCACAGCCCAGCATCAGGGTGTAGGTGTAAAAGGCGCGCTCGTCGTCCTTTGTCCCAACCTGGCGGAGGAGCTTTTCATAGGCAGCCTTGGCGGCCTCGCGGTCCGGAATCTGAAGGTTGAGCCCGGCATAGTAGGCAATCGCGGACTTCAGCGCCACGGCGCGCTGGGCGCGAACCTGCTCCGCCAGCCGCCCGCGGAGCTCCTGCTCCAATTGCCCAAAGCCCAGCTCCAGGGGGAGCAGGCCGTCCACAAAGCGCTCAATGCGCAGGACATAGCTTCTGCTTTTCTCGGGGATGCAGGAGTCAAAAAAATCCACCTCATGGGGGAGGAACTCCTCACCCCGAAGGGGGGCCCCCGTCTCAATGCAGTACATGGCCACATTGGCGTTTTCAAAGCAGGATTTGTAGTAGGCATGGGGGTCCTCCCGGACCCGGCGCGCCCGCTCCTCCTCCACCTCCTGGGGCGTTGCTGTCTCAGGCATGGAGAACCTCTCCCGGAGCCCGTCCATCAGTATCTCAAATAGAATGCGCTGCCGGGAGTGGCGGGGCTGATTTGGCCCGCACAGCGATCCACCGGCGATCTGCCCAAAATCCGGCTCACGCAAATAGGAAACTCTGTGCATATGTGTGTCGATCAAGGGAATATGATTGATATAATCCTTCATTCGCTATAACTCCCTACTCCAAATCCGATTCATTTCTTCCGCCGTTGTGTGATGCCAGTCTAAAGGATTGCCCTTGGGATGTCAAACGACGAGTGAGACACTTTTTCTTTTTTTAAAAAAATATGAGACACAAATGCCACTAAAAAGACATTTGTGTCTCATATTTTTTTGCGTTTTTTGAACAGAACCGGCGTCTAGCTCCGCCTTTTTGACATTTTCACTGAAAAAGCTCCGAAGTTAAAATGGATTCAGAAAAATCGAGGACAATTTTTCGTTCATTTTGCAAATATACATTTCCTTTTGCCCGGTGTTAGAATAGGGGCGTGCCACGAAGCGCTTACCGCCGCCCTCCCCGGTCTTCGCTTTTAGCCCGTCGATCCGCCGGTACAGCGTGGCGCGGCTGATGCCCAGGT
>X363_Desmarests_Spiny_Pocket_Mouse__coassemble_1011_pt1 | contig 12220 bp, 12 predicted proteins | sample X363_Desmarests_Spiny_Pocket_Mouse__metabat2_low_PE_031 | metagenome-assembled genome bin X363_Desmarests_Spiny_Pocket_Mouse | reverse complement strand
GTGCGGGGGGGCGAGGGGGACGTGGTGTCCCTGGGCCGGTACGCCGGCGAGGAGCTGACGGATCGGGAGGGAGAGCCCCTGGCCGCCGCCGGGGAGCGCTCCCGGCTCATGGAGCGGGCGGTGGGCCTACTGGCCCAGCAGCCCATGTCCCGGAAAGAATTGCTGGACAGGCTGTGCGCCCCGCCCCGGCAGAAGAAAGAAAAGTACCCCTATGACAAGCTGGACGATGGCCCCGACCCCGAGCTGCTGCAAACCCAGCGGGAGGCCATCCGGGAGCAGGCGGAAGGGGTGGCTGACCGGCTCACAGATCTGGGCCTGTTGAATGACGGGGAATATGCCCACACGGTGGCGAGACACTATGCCGCCAAGGGCTATGGCCCCCGGAAGATCCGGGACGAGTTGTACCGCCGGGGGGTGCCCCGGGAATACTGGAGGGATGCCCTGGGGGAACGGGAGCCGGACGGGGACCGGGTGTTGGAGCTGGCCCGGCGGAAGCTCCGGGATGGGGAGCCCACCCGGGAGAATTTGAAGAAGGTGTCCGACTACCTGGCCCGCCGGGGCTACGGCTGGGAGGAGATATCGGCGGCGCTGGACCGCATCCGCAGGGATTGGGAAGATTGAGGCGCTTTTGAGCGGAAGCAGGAGGCTGGAAAATGGAACAATGGAGGACATTAATTCCAGAAAGCATCGCATGGAAGTATGAATTCTATAATTTCAACAGCGCTTTGGAGATTTTAACTCAAAGCCATCCAAATGAGTTTGCGGAAATTGTGCAGACGCTGGAGCATTTTGAGATTGAAATTGAAGACATTCTTGAAAAAGGTGGAAATGAATCAAGAATTCCCAAGAAGTTTAACGGATTGCTGCGTCCTTTGGGGTGGAATGAGATGGAAATCTCAGGAGATTTGATTGTCCGCCTTTTGGAGGGGAAAAAGCGAAAGACTGTGTCGCGTGAAATCCTGTTAAAAGAATTTATCAGCGGACATAAAATTGACTACGTAAAAGGCGATGTTGCAATTGATTTAGAGTGGAACAGCAAGGATCAAACGTTTGACCGTGATCTGTATGCGTTTCGTACATTTTATGAGTGCGGCGTGATTACCTGCGGTGTGATTGTAACGCGCGGCGAATCCTTGAATCAGATATTTAGCGCACTTGGAAATGAAGTGAAAAATAAATATGGTGCAAGTACTACTTGGATGGGGAAGTTGATCCCCAGGCTCCATGCCCGCCGACATGGTGGATGCCCGTTGCTGGCGGTTGGGTTAATCCCTGAAACTGTTTCCGATTGGAAGGGTGAGGAATTGTGACAGAGAAAGATTCCCAATATCATATTAAGCATGACTTGGTGCGGTTTTGTGCGGGGGAAAAATTTTCCACCATTTTAGCCGACCCGCCTTGGCAATTTCAAAACCGGACGGGTAAAATGGCTCCTGAACATAAACGGCTCAATCGGTATCCGACAATGTGCCTGGATGAGATAAAGCAGCTTCCGGTACAGGCAGTGGCAAATGAAAGCAGCCATTTGTATCTATGGGTGCCTAATGCGTTGTTGCCAGAGGGGCTTGAGGTAATGAAAGCCTGGGGATTTCAGTATAAAACAAATCTTATTTGGGAAAAGGTTCGAAAAGATGGTGGGCCAGATGGCCGCGGCGTTGGCTTTTATTTTCGAAATGTAACAGAGATGCTGCTCTTTGGCGTAAAGGGTTCGCATTGCAGAACCTTGTCTCCGGCGCGCACACAGGTTAACTTGATTAGGTCTCAGAAGAGGGAACATTCCAGGAAACCAGATGAAGTGATTGGACTGATTGAAGCGTGTAGTCCGGGGCCGTACCTGGAATTATTCGCCAGAGGGGAAAGGTACGGCTGGACGCTCTGGGGAAATCAGGCAAATGAGCAGTACAGGCCGGATTGGCCGACTTATACAGACAGGCAAACAGCTGCGATGTGAACCAAACCGTCTGACATATTGGGGTAATATTATGCCATATAAGATTTGCTTTATCTCCCTGGGCTGCGCAAAAAACCTGGTGAACACCGAACAGATGATGGCCCTGTGCCGGGACGCGGGCCACACCGTCACCGGCGACCCGGAGGGGGCGGACGTGGCGGTGCTCAACACCTGCGGCTTCATCGAGTCCGCCAAGAGCGAGGCCATCGACAGTATTCTGGAGCTGGCGGCGCTGAAAAACCAGGGCAGGCTGAAAAAGCTGCTGGTGGCGGGCTGCCTCAGCCAGCGCTACCCCGACGACATCCGGGCGGAGCTACCCGAGGTGGACGGTCTGCTGGGCACGGGCAGCTACACCGATGTGGTGTCCGCCGTGGAACAGGTGATGGCGGGGGAGCGGCCGGAAAAGTTCGGCGATATCCACCACACGTTTGAGGACGGGGAGCGCTGGGTCACCACCCCGCCCTGGACGGCCTACCTCAAAATTGCCGAGGGCTGCTCCAACGGCTGCGCGTTCTGCGTGATTCCCCGGCTGCGGGGAAAATATCGCAGCCGCCCCATGGCCTCCCTGCTGAAAGAGGCGGAGGGGCTGGCCCGCCGGGGGGTGAAGGAGCTCGTCGTCATTGCCCAGGACATCACCCGCTACGGGCTGGACCTGGGGGACGGCACCACCCTGGCCAAGCTGCTGAGGTCACTGTGCAGGCTGGACTTCCACTGGATCCGCCTTCACTATCTGTACCCGGAAGCGGTGACCGACGAGCTGATCGAAGTCATTGCCCGGGAAAAGAAGATCGTCCACTACCTGGACATACCCATCCAGCACGCCAACGACGGCATTTTGAAGGCCATGCGCCGGAGGAGCACCCGCGGGGAGATCGAAGCCCTGTTCGCCAAGCTCCGGGCGGCCATGCCCGACGTGGTGATCCGCACCTCCCTGATCTGCGGCCTGCCGGGGGAGGGGGAGGCGGAATTCGAGGAGCTGTGCGATTTTCTGCGGGAGCAGAAGCTTCAGCGGGCGGGAGTGTTCCAGTTTTCCCCGGAGGAGGGCACCCTGGCCGCCGCCATGGAAAACCAGGTGGAGCCGGAGGTGGCCGAGCGCCGGGTGGAGCTGGTGGTGGATCTCCAGTCTCGGATTATGGATGAGTATAACGAGGCACGCTTGGGCACCTGCATGGAGGTTCTCTGCGAGGGGTTCGACGACGCCGGCGGCTGCTATGTGGGCCGCACCTATGCCGACTCGGTGGACATTGACGGACGGGTGCTGTTCACGGCGGCGGGGCTGGTGCCCGCCGGGGAGTTCGTGTGGGTGCGCGTCACCGGCGTGTCCGACGGCGACCTGACCGGCGAGATCGATGACTGATTTTTCAACATTATAAGGAGGAACACCATGAACCTACCCAACAAACTGACCCTGATGCGCGTCATCCTCATCCCCGTGTACCTGGTGCTGTGGCACCTGGACTTCCCAGGCAACAACTACGCCGCCCTGGCGGTGTTCGTGGTGGCCAGCCTCACCGACTTTCTGGACGGCTACATCGCCCGGAAGAACAATCTGGTGACGGATTTCGGCAAGTTCATGGACCCCCTGGCGGACAAGATGCTGGTGCTCACCGCCATGACCTGCTTCTGCGCCATGGGCCGCTTCCCGGACTGGGCGCTGGTCATCGTCATGGCCCGGGAGTTCGCCGTGTCCGGCCTGCGGCTGGTGGCGGTGGACAACGGACGGGTGATCGCCGCCGGGTGGTCGGGCAAGGTGAAAACCGCCTCCACCATGGTGTGCCTGTGCCTGATGCATTTCCCCGTGCCCGGCTGGTTCGAGTGGGTGTGCATCATCGTCATCGCCGCTACCACCCTGTACTCCGGCGTGGAGTATTTCGTGAAGAACCGGGATGTGCTGAACTGGAATAAGTAATATAAAGGGCGGGGCCGCTTGGCCCCGCCCTTTACTGTGTTTCCTCCGCCTCTTTTTCAAACAGCTCCTCCACAAGCTCCTTTGCGGCGGCGAGATGGGAGGCCGGGACATAAAAGCGGATGACCTCCGACAGGGAACCCATTTTGAGGGCCAGTCCCGCGCCCAAGGAGCTCTCCTGGACAAAGGGAATGCCGTGCTGCTGTAAGACGTCGGCCAGCATTCCAGACCAGATGGGGCTCTGCTCGGTGAGCAGACACATTTCCTGGTTCTTTCCCGCGGGGCGTACCTCTGCGGAGGATGCGGTCAGCTGCTCATAGGTCTCCATGCTCATGATGACCAGGTCGCCGTAGCCGTTTTTCGTGATGAAAACCGGCTCGTTTTTGGTGTGGCAGAGTTCAGCGATTTCGCTTGTGTTCCGCAGGTCAGTGATTGGTCTGATTTGTGGCATAATAATCCTCCTTTCTTATATAAGATTATAGCATAATTCTGTCTATAATTCAATATGCTTTTTTTGCTGCTAAAGCGAAAGAACAGGCCGGCCCGCGTACCGCGCGGGCCGGCCTGTTATCCCGTCATGATCTTCGTCAGCGCAAATGCCATCGCCCCGCAGGCCGGAAAGGTGAGCACCCATGCCCCCACCATCTGCCCCATGACCCGCCGGTCCGCCCCCCGGCCCGCGCCGCACACGGCGGCCACCTTGGCGTGGGTGGTGGAGGCGGGAAGACCCAGCAGGGAGCACGCCGCCAGCACCGACCCCGCCCCCAGGTCCGCCGCCAGCCCGTCGGAGGGGGAGAGGGCGGCCAGCTCGGTGCCCACCTTTTCTACGATGGGCTTCCCGCCCAGGGCGGTGCCCAGGGCCATCACCCCGGCGGTGAGCAGGGCCAGGGCCAGCCGGGAGTGGGACTGCCCGCCGTCCAACCCGTCGGCCAGGAGGAGCAGGGCCAGGAATTTCTGCCCGTCCTGCACCCCGTGGAGCAGGGCGGTGAGGGCGGCGGCGCATATTTGCCACGCCTCCGGGCGGCGCACCCGGCCCGCCAGCCCCCGCCGGAGCAGCCGCCCCGCCAGCATCCCGGCGGGCAGGGACAGCGCCAGCCCTGCCAGCGCCCGCAACCAGGCCCCGGCGTTTAAGCTGGCCGCGCCCGTTCCCAGGGCCAGCGCCCCGCCGGATAGGCCCGCCAGCAGGGCGTGGCTCTCGCTGGTGGGCAGGCCGAACCGCCACGCCGCCACCGCCCACAGCACGATGGACAGCAGCGCGGCGTTCAGCGCGGTGGCCGCGCCCCGGGAATCGGCAAAGGCGACCAGCTCCCCAATGGTGTCCGCCACGGAGGGGAAGCACAGGCAGGCCAGAGCCGCCCCGGCGAAGTTGCACGCCGCCGCCATAAAAACGCCCCGGCGGAAGCTCATGGCCCCAGAGCCCACGGCGGTGGCGATGGCGTTGGGCGCGTCGGTCCAGCCGTTGACGAAGATCACCGCCAGCACCAGCAGGCGGACCAGATGAATGGTGAAGTCCATGGCGTTCCCTCCCCCAGGGGAGCCTATTGGGGCGCGAAGAAAAATATGCAAAATTTTTGAAAATAAAAAAGGGTTTTGGAGACGGACAGGGTATAAGTAATAGAAGCAACTTTGCCTTTGGCCAGAAGGGAGGGGAACGCGGTGGAGCAAACCATCCGGGAACGAACGGAGGAGTTGGAGCGCCGTACCCTGTCGCCCCGTGCCTGCCTGTCGGCCGATTCAAAGGGCAGGCCGGTGGACATACCGCCCTGTCCCATGCGCACCTGCTTCCAGCGGGATGTGGACCGGGTGGTTCACTGCAAATCCTTCCGGAGGCTGAAGCACAAGACCCAGGTGTTCCTCCAGCCGGAGGGGGACCATTACCGCACCCGGATGACCCACACCCTGGAGGTGTCCCGCATCGCCCGGACCATGGCCCGGGGGCTGGGGCTCAACGAGGACTTGACCGAGGCCGCCGCCCTGGCCCACGACCTGGGCCACACCCCCTTCGGGCACGCCGGGGAGCGGGCCCTGTCCCGGATGGTGGAGGGTGGCTTCCGGCACTACGAGCAGTCCTTGCGGGTGGTGGACCGGCTGGAGAACGAGGGCGCGGGGCTGAACCTGTGCCACGAGGTGCGCTCCGGCGTCCTGTGCCACACCAGGGGCCCGACGGCGGACACCCTGGAGGGCCAGCTGGTGCGGTTCGCCGACAAGATCGCCTACATCAACCATGACATTGACGACGCCATGCGGGGGGGCATTATCTTCCCCACCGATATCCCCATCGGGATCTCCCAGGCGCTGGGCTTCACCCACGGGGAGCGCATCGAGACGCTGACCATGGACGTGATCCGCGCCAGCGGGGAGGGGGATGTGATCCGGCAGTCGCCGGAGGTGGCCCAGGCCATGGCGGAGCTGAAGGAGTTCATGTTCCAGTCGGTCTACTTCAATCCCCTGGCAAAAGGGGAGGAGGGCAAGGCGGAGGACATGATTTGCCTGCTCTACGAATACTATTACAAGCATACGGACAAGCTGCCCCCCGAGTATCAGGATATCCTGGTGCGGGAGGGGAGGCAGCGGGCGGTGCTGGACTATATCGCCGGCATGACGGACACCTACGCCGTGGAGCAGTTCGGGGATCTGTTTATCCCAAAGGGGTGGGTGGTGAAATAGAAGCGCGGAGGATAGCCGCGCAGGGGAGCTTGGAGCGAAGTGAGGGGAAAAGCCCAGGACCCACGCAGTGGGGCCGGGTTTTGTCCGAATCGGAGTGAAAGCGACCCGGCCGCGCGGCCAATCCGCAGCGTGAGTGAGAAGCGCGGAGGAGCGGCCTGACCGCTTCGCAGCGTGACAACAGGTAGGGATAGGTATGACCGAGTATTTCGTTCCGACAAGGCCCTCGGAGACGCAGTTCACCGAGAAGCGCTCCACCTTCATCGGCCATGTCTGGCCGGTGGAGACGGAGGAGGAGGCCCGGGGGCGCGTCGAGGAGATGAAAAAGCGGTACCACGACGCCCGACACAACTGCTGGTGCTACCTTTTGAAGGATGGGACCGTGCGCTGCTCCGACGACGGCGAACCCCAGGGCACCGCGGGCCAGCCCATGCTGGGGGTGTTCCAGAAGGAGGGGGTCACCAACGCGTGCTGCGTGGTGACGCGGTACTTCGGCGGGGTGCTTCTGGGGGCCGGGGGCCTGGTGCGGGCCTATACCCAGAGCGCCAAGGACGCGCTGGACGCGGCGGGCGTCTCCGCGGTGGGCCGCTGGGTGGAGCTGGCGGTGGAGTGCCCCTACAGCTTCCTGGAGCGGGTGAAGCTGGCCTGTACCGCTCTGGACGGCGCGGTGGGGGAGATCGAATACGCCGCCAGCGTCACCGTCCGCGCCCTGCTGCCGGAGGGGGAGGCGGAGCGCTTCCGGGCCCGGATGATTGAGCTGTCCGCCGGGGAATTCTCCGCGGCTGAGCTGGGCGAGGTGTTCCGGGCAAAGCCGGTTGGCCGGTAGGCCGGCCTTGCGGAGCTCCGAAAGGGGCTAAATTCGCAAAACTGTGATAAAAATTACCAAAACTGGCTATGATGCGGAGGTGGGACCATGGCCATACCGGAGCGCTTCCTGGACGACCTGAACGGCCGGCTGAATATTGTGGACGTGGTCTCCGCCTATCTGCCCCTGACGAAAAAGGGGGGCAATTACTGGGGCCTGTGCCCCTTCCACCATGAAAAGACCCCCTCGTTTTCCGTCAACGAGTCCAAGCAGATCTTCCACTGCTTCGGCTGCGGCAAGGGGGGCGGGACCATCCGCTTTGTGATGGAGATGGACGGCCTGTCCTTTCCCGAGGCGGTGCGCAAGCTGGCCGGACAGGAGGGGCTGGAGGTGCCCGACGACGACCCCGAGGGCGGGGCCTGGCGGGAGAAGCGCCGCCGCATCCTGGAGCTGAACCGCGAGGCCGCCCGGTTCTACCGCGCCATGCTGGGCGACCCCCGGGGGGCGGCGGTGGCGGCCTACATCCGGGACGGGCGGCGCATCAGTCCCAAATTCTCCGCCCGGTTCGGGCTGGGGGCGGCGCCGGACGCCTGGGACAGCCTCATTACCGCCATGCAGGACAAGGGCTATGACAAGGCGGACCTCATCGACGCGGGGCTGGCGGTGGCGGGGAAGAGCGGGGGCGTGTACGACAAATACCGAAACCGCCTGATGCTCCCGGTCATCGACGTGCGGGGGGACGTGATCGGCTTCACCAGCCGGGTGATGGACGACTCCACCCCCAAGTACCTCAATACCCCGGAGACCGCCATCTTCAAGAAGCGGTCCATTTTATACGGCCTCAACTACGCCAAAAACACCCGGCGTCCCAATTTCATCCTGGTGGAGGGCAATATCGACGTGATCACCCTGCACCAGGCGGGCTTTGACAACACGGTGGCCACCATGGGCACCGCCCTCACCGAGGAGCACGTGCGCCTGCTGGAGCGGTATACGAAGGAACTGGTGCTGTGCTACGACAACGACGCCGCCGGGGAGGATGCCACCCAACGGGCCATCGCCCTGCTGAAGAACTCGGAGCTCGGGGTGAAGGTGCTCCGGCTGCCCAGGAAACAGCTGCCGGACGGCGCTATGGGGAAACAGGACGCGGACGACTACATCAAAAATGTGGGGCCGCAGGCCTTTGAGGATTTGATGAACCAGAGCTCCAACTCAGCGGAGTACCGCCTGAGCGTGGTACAGGCAAACTTTGATTTAAGCCGGGACGACCAGCGGGCCCAGTACCTCCAGGCGGCGGCGGAGGTGGTGGCGGGCCTTCCAAGCCCGGTAGAACGGGAGATCTACGCCGGACGGTGCGCCGAGGCGGCGGGGGTGTCCCGGGAGGCGGCGCTCCAGGAGGTGGACCGGCTACGGCAAAAGAACTTCCGAAAGGCCCGCAGGCAGGAGGAGCGCCAGAACCTGACCCCCGCCCGTCAGCTCCAGCCCAGGGACCGGGGGTTGCGTTACACAAATACCCGCTCCGCCGAGGCGGAGAAGGGGGTGCTGCGGGTGGTTCTGCTGGACGCGGAGCTGTTCCGGGAGCTGGACGGGCTGGAGCCGGAGCATTTTTCCGCCCCCCATTTGGGGAAGGCCTACTCCCTCCTGCGCCAACGGTGGCAGGAGGGCCGGAGGGTCGCGGTGTCTGCGCTGGAGGGGCAGATGACCCCGGAGGAGCTGGACGAGCTGACCGCCATTGTCCAGCGGCCCCAGGCCAGAAATACCGCCCGGGAGGCGCTGCGCGACTGTAAGCAGACCATTCTCGCCCAACGCCGGGAGGGAGACATAAACAGCGTGGAGGAACTGGCCAGGTTCCGTCAGACGCAGAGACAGACGAAAAGCATTGGAGGATGAAATGACCATGAGTGATAAGAAAAAGACAGTCAGGAAGCCGGAGGCCGAGCCCGCCACCCAGGCCAGCCCGGAAAAGCTGGAGGCGGCCAAGGCGGAGCTGGCCCGGATGGTGGAGGGCGTGCAGAACGGCGAGAAGCTGCTGGAGCTCATTGACACCGGCTACAAAAAGGGCAAGCTGTCCTCCAACGAGATGACGGAGACCCTGGACTCCATCAGTCTGGAGAGCGACCAGATGGACAAGGTGTACGACGTGCTGGAAAACCTGGGCATCGATACCGCCGGGGACGACTTTCCCCCCGAGCTGGACGACGATATCCTGCCCCCCACCGAGGAGCTGGAAGAGATCCCGGAGGAGGAGATCGTGGACCCCAACACCCTGGTGGACTCCTTCGCCATCGACGACCCGGTGCGGATGTACCTGAAGGAGATTGGCAAGGTGGACCTGCTCACCCCCGAGCGGGAGGTGGAGCTGGCCCAAGCCATGGGGGCGGGGGCTGCCGCCCAGGAGCAGCTGAGAGAGCTGGAGAGGTCGGGCGAGCCCATCCCGGAGGAAACCTTGAAGGAGCTGAAAAAAGCCGTCAAAGGGGGTGAGCGGGCCAAGCAGTCCCTGGCGGAGGCCAACCTGCGCCTGGTGGTGTCCATCGCCAAGCGGTATGTGGGCCGGGGGATGCTGTTCCTGGACCTGATCCAGGAGGGCAACCTGGGTCTGATCAAGGCGGTGGAGAAATTTGACTACACCAAGGGCTACAAATTCTCCACCTACGCCACATGGTGGATTCGTCAGGCCATCACCCGCGCCATCGCCGACCAGGCCCGCACCATCCGCATCCCGGTGCACATGGTGGAGACCATCAACAAGGTGATCCGGGTGAACCGGCAGCTTTTGCAGGAGCTGGGCCACGACCCCTCCCCGGAGGAGACGGCGGAGGAGATGAATATGCCGGTGGAGAAGGTGCGGGAGATTTTGAAAATCGCCCAGGAGCCCGTGTCCCTGGAGACCCCCATCGGCGAGGAGGAGGACAGCCACCTGGGCGACTTCATCGAGGACGACACCGCCTCCGAGCCCTCCGAGGCCGCGTCCTTCACGCTGCTAAAGGAGCAGCTGGTGGATGTGCTGTCCACCCTCACCCCCCGGGAGGAGAAGGTGCTGCGCCTGCGCTTCGGCATCGAGGACGGCCGCACCCGCACCCTGGAGGAGGTGGGCAAGGAGTTCAACGTCACCCGGGAGCGCATCCGGCAGATCGAGGCCAAGGCCCTGCGCAAGCTGCGCCATCCCAGCCGGAGCAAGAAGCTGAAGGACTTTTTGAGCTGAATCATTTGAGGATAAAGGAACCGCCCCCGGCTAGGCCGGGGGCGGTTCTGATCGCTGTATGCTGATTATCGGAACACCCGGTTAAAATCCCGGGGCGTCTTGGCCCTGAAGGTGACCTGCTCCCCGGTGGCGGGGTGGGTGAAGGACAGCTCGCCCGCGTGCAGGCACAGCCGTCCGATGGGGTTGGTGCGGGCGCCGTACTGCTTGTCCCCGGCCACGGGGCAGCCCTTCTCCTTCATATGCACCCGGATCTGGTTTTTCCGCCCCGTCTCAATGGCGATGTCCAGCAGGGCGTAGCCGTTCCCCGCCCTCTTCACCTCATAGCTGGTGACGGCCTCCTTCGCGTTGGGCCCCGGCGCGCCGGAGAAGCTCAAATGGGTGTCCGTCTCCACCAAAAAAGAGCGGATGGTGTCCCGCTCTGGCTTGGGGACGCCCTCCACCACCGCCAGATACCCCCGGCGGATGACCATCTCGTTCCACCGGGACTGGAACAGCTCCTTGGTCTCCGGGTCCCGGGCGAACATCAGCACCCCCGACGTGTCCCGGTCCAGCCGGTGGAGGACGAAGATGCGATCCCCCACTCTCCGGGCCTTCACGTAGTCGGTGACCATGTGGTAGGCTGTACGGGCCTTTTCCTTGTCAGTAGCTACGCTGAGCAGCTTGGCGGGCTTATTCACCACAATGAGGTGCTCGTCCTCGTAGAGGATGGGGAAGGGCAGGGCGTCGGCCCTGGGTGCGGAGGCGGGGAGGATGCTCACCCGCTGGCCGGGGGCCAGCGGCGTGTCGAACCGGGAGACGGGCACGCCGTCCACCGTCACCAGCCGGCGGGACAGGAGGGACTTGACGTTGTTGCGGCTCTTGCCCTTCACGTTTGCCAGCAGGAAGGGGAGCAGGGTGGCGGGCTGGCCCACCGTATAGACAGGGGCTTCGCCCCGGCAGGTTCTGCTGTGTTCCATTGGGAAACCGCCTTTCTGGACAGCCCCCGCTAAGCGGGGCGGGGGACATCGGTGTCATCAAACGCCATTGTATCACAGCCGGGGAGAAAAGTCCATGAAATTCCGTGGGACAGGCAAACGGGGGCGGCCGGCCGCATATCCTTCCCAGAGGTGATGTAGCGTGGGAGAAAAGGAAGGGCTGCTGATGCGGGCGTCCCGTCTGTTTGACCTGCCCGCCGACGCCCTGGCGGGCGCGCCCCGGGTGGAGATCATCGGGGACGGCGAGCTGCGCATGGCCCCCCACCGGGGCATCCTTGCCTATGGGCGGTCGGAAATCCACATTTCCGGCGGAGACGTGGTGGTGCTGGTGCGGGGGGACGAGCTGGAGCTGAGGGCCATGACCCAGGAGGAGCTGCTCATCACAGGCACCATCGCCGCCGTGGAATTCATGAGGTAGGCTTTTGCACGGACTATGTTTGCAAGGGGCTTGAGCATATGAAAAAACTCATCAATCTCCTGCGGGGGTATGTGGAGCTGGAGGCGTCCGGGGCCTTCCCCGAGCGGCTGCTGAACCTGTGCGCCCAGAACCGGCTGCAATTCTGGAGGCTGTGCTGGATCGACGAGACCGGCTTCACCTTCCGGGTCGCGCTGAAGGACCGCGGGCGGCTGGACGAGCTGGCCCGGCGGTCCATGTGCGAGCTGACGGAGAAAAGCCGCCGGGGGGCGGCGGTGGTGGCGGAGGGGATCGTCCGGCGGC
>X363_Desmarests_Spiny_Pocket_Mouse__coassemble_999_pt1 | contig 12394 bp, 7 predicted proteins | sample X363_Desmarests_Spiny_Pocket_Mouse__metabat2_low_PE_031 | metagenome-assembled genome bin X363_Desmarests_Spiny_Pocket_Mouse | reverse complement strand
AGCGGGCGCGGCAGAACAAGCTGGACCCGGTGATCGGCCGGGACGACGAGATCCGCAACGTGATCCGCATCCTGTCCCGCAAGAGTAAGAACAACCCCGTGCTCATCGGCGAGCCCGGCGTGGGCAAAACCGCCATCGCCGAGGGGCTGGCCCAGCGGATCGTCAAGGGGGACGTGCCCGCGGGGCTGAAGGACAAGACCATCTTCGCCCTGGACATGGGGGCCCTCATCGCCGGGGCCAAGTACCGGGGGGAGTTTGAGGAGCGGCTGAAGGCCGTTTTGAACGAGGTGAAGCAGTCGGAGGGACGCATCCTGCTGTTCATCGACGAGCTGCACACCATCGTGGGGGCGGGCAAGACCGAGGGGGCCATGGACGCCGGGAACCTCTTAAAGCCCATGCTGGCCCGGGGCGAGCTCCACTGCATCGGGGCCACCACCCTGAACGAGTACCGACAGTATATCGAGAAGGACGCCGCCCTGGAGCGGCGCTTCCAGCCCGTCCTGGTGTCCGAGCCCACGGTGGAGGACGCGGTAGCCATCCTGCGGGGCCTCAAGGAGCGCTATGAGGTGTTCCACGGGGTAAAGATCACCGACGGGGCCATCGTGGCCGCCGCCACCCTGTCCAACCGCTATATCACCGACCGGTTCCTGCCCGACAAGGCCATCGACCTCATTGACGAGGCCTGCGCCCTGATCCGCACCGAAATGGACTCCATGCCCACCGAGCTGGACGTGATTTCGAGAAAAATCATCCAGTGCGAGATCGAGGAGGCCGCCCTGAAAAAGGAGGACGACCCCCTCTCCCAGGCCCGTCTGGCCGACATCCAGAAGGAGCTGGCCGAGCTGCGGGACGAATTTAACGCGGGCAAGGCCAAGTGGGAGAACGAAAAGAACGCCATCGGCAGGGTCCAGAAGCTCCGGGAGGACCTGGAAGCCGCCAACGCCGCTTTGGAGAAGGCCCAGCGGGAATATGACCTGGAAAAGGCGGCCCAATTACAGTACGGCACGATTCCGGAGCTCAAGAAGCAGTTGGAGGAGCAGGAAGGGTTTGCCGCCCAGTCCAAAGAGGACAACCTGCTGCGGGACAAGGTCACCGAGGAGGAGATCGCCCGCATCGTGGAACGGTGGACGGGCATCCCGGTATCCAAGCTGATGGAGGGGGAGCGGGAGAAGCTCCTGCACCTGGAGGACATCCTCCACCGGCGGGTGGTGGGCCAGGAGGAGGCCGTCCGCCTGGTCAGCGAGGCCATTTTGAGAAGCCGCGCCGGCATCGCCGACCCGGATAAGCCCATCGGTTCCTTCCTGTTCCTGGGCCCCACCGGCGTGGGCAAGACCGAGCTGGCCAAGACCCTGTCCGAGGCCCTGTTCGACAGCGAAAAGAACCTGGTGCGCATCGACATGAGCGAGTATATGGAGAAGTTCTCCGTCTCCCGGCTCATCGGGGCCCCTCCGGGGTACGTGGGCTATGAGGAGGGGGGCCAGCTCACCGAGGCGGTGCGCCGCCATCCCTACTCCGTCATCCTGTTCGACGAGGTGGAAAAGGCCCACCCGGACGTGTTCAACGTATTACTCCAGGTTTTGGACGACGGCCGTATTACCGACAGTCAAGGCCGAACGGTGGACTTCAAGAACACCGTGATCATCCTCACCTCCAACCTGGGCAGCCAGTTCCTGCTGGACGGCATCGGCCCCGACGGGGAGATCGATCAGCAGGCCCGTGCCCAGGTGGACGAGCTTTTGAAGCGCTCCTTCCGGCCAGAGTTTCTCAACCGGCTGGACGAAATCGTGTTCTACAAACCCCTGACCCGGGACAACATCTACCACATCATCGACCTGCTGCTGGCGGGGCTGAACCGCCGCCTGGAGGACAAGCGGCTCAAGGTGGAGCTGACGGACGCCGCCAAGTCCCACATCCTGGACGCCGCCTATGACCCCATGTACGGGGCCCGGCCCCTGCGCCGGTATCTCCAGCACACGGTGGAGAACCTGGTGGGCCGGAAGATCATCGCCGGGGAGGTGTCCCCGGAGTCCACCCTCACCGTGGACGCGGCGGGAGGCGAGCTGGTGGTGCGGTAACGCAAGAACCCCGCCCGGGCATTCCGGGCGGGTTTTTCTTGGTGCTTTTTACATCTATGCCCGGAGGCTGACCCCCCTTTGCTGCTGGGGGAACCGCGAAAAATATCCGGCCGGATAAGCCTGGAGATTTTTTAAAAATCGGTTGACTGCGGCGTCCTGGGCAGCATCCCCACTGGCAAATTGCAGCAGCGCTCCCACATTACGCAGGTCGTTTTTGCTGAGGTCATAGAAGAAATCCGTGGAGACAACGTGCCTGTTCCCCTGGGCGTTCCGGTAGGCGGCCCAGGTGGTGGCCGTTGTGAAATCGGTGGGGTCAAAATGCTTGGGGTCATTGTCATACTTCACAGGCACCCCATTTATACTCACCAGTCTGGCCTGGAACACCTTTCTGCTGCTGTCGCCGCCGGACTGGTAGAACCACCGGAAGTCCTTGGGGGGCACCATGTCCGAATCCTTCATAAACTGCTCGTCCGCGCAGAACTGGTTGGAAAAGGCGGAATTGAAATTGTAATAGAGGTTCAGGCCCTGGGCCTTGTAGTCCGGGAGGGCAAAGCCCTTGTAGGCAGGCCCCTGAGCCAGCTTGTCCAGCCCATCCGTGATGACGGAGATGGCCTCCTCGCTCTTGAAATAGTAGTCGGAGTTGTAATACTTCCAATTGCGCTGGGCGTTCATCTCTCCGGTGATGTACTGCTGCCCTTCCTGAAAATTGCGCTGGACGGCGGCGTACAGGATTTTCCGGCGGAACTCGCTGTAAAAGGTTTCGGTAAACGCCTGGGTGGTCTGGATTCCCTGGAGGGGGATGGGATACCCCGCGTCCTCACAGGCGGCGGAGAGTTTCCCCACCAGGGCCTGGAAGGTCTCCGCCAGCTCCTCCCCGGACACCGTGCCGTCAAAAAAGCCGTTGATGGCCGCATCGGTCTCCCCGTCCACCTCCTGCTTCACCCCGGCCACGGGGCTGCGGCCAAGGGCCACATCACTGTAATACTTTTTCCAGGCCGCCACATTCTGAGCGTGGGTTCTGTCCCACTTCACCATTTTGCTCATGTCCACCTCGGAGGAATCCCGGACCTCCAGCTGGTCGGTGATGTTCTCAAAGGTGAACTTCCCATACTGGATATACTTCTGCCCGGATAACGGGTTGTTGATTACGCCATCCATACTTATCGTCCCTCCTATTCTGTTACGGAGCCGCCGGATGCCGCCGGGGCGGACATCTCGCCGCCCCCGGCACCCTCCACCGGCGGGGCTTCCCCGCCGCCGTCCGCGCGCTCCGTGGAGCCGCCGCCTCGGTCCTCGTCGTCCAGCACGCTCTTCTCGTCTTCCGGGTCGGGGTTCTCCCGGCGCATGGCCAGGGCCAGCTTGTAGCCCTCCGGGTCGTTCCTCATCAGATATTCCAGATCCTCCGGGGGCACCCGGTTGCCCTTCATGATGGACGCGGCGATTTTCAGGCACTTGTTCATCACCTTCGTCTGCTTGCTCAAAAAGTCCAGCTCCTGCTTGGAGCTCTCCAGCGCGCTGAGGCTGTCCTCCATCCGGCTCTGCCGCCGCTGCTCCCGCTGCTGGGCCTGCTCCCACATCCTGCGGTTCTGCTCCTGCACAAAGTCCAGCGCCTGCCGGGACAGGGTGAGCTTGTCGGCGGGGGTCTTCCGCTGCTTGAGGGCAGACTGGGCCCGGGCCCCGGCGGAGGCGTCCGCTTTTTTCGGCGCTGCCTTTTCCATCTGTGCGCTACGCCGCAGCTCTCTCGTGGTACGCAGCTCCATATTCACCGCTCCCTTCCATTTGTTTTCTTTACAGAATATATCGGAAGGATTTCCGGCTTTGTTAAGGCCGGAGCGGGAGAAATACCGCCTCTCCCCTGTGTGGCCATCCTGGACGCCCGCGCCCTGTACCCGGACTGCTCCCTCGCCGACCTTTACGACGGGATCGCCATGCCCCCGGAGCTGATGTGGCGACTACTACCGAGACGAGCTGCGTGGCGGAGCTGATGCGGATGCATCAGAGGTTGACGGAGCAAAAATAAACGCGGCCCCTGCGGTTCTGAATCCGCAAGGCGTCGACCAAACAGTAAAAGGGCCACGCCAGCTACCGGCGCGGCCCTTTCTGATTTTTCATAGAATACAGATTGCCGTTTATCTCAATGTGGAGCTTCTCCATATTGGCGTGGTCTGCACATAAGTTCTGCGGAACGGGAGCTTTGGATTGTTGATGCGCTCCAACAGCATATCCGCCGCCATACGGCCAATCTCGGCATTGGGGATCTGCACCGTTGTTAACGACGGCTCCACCACGGCCGATTGCGGCACCCCATCAAATCCGGCAATCATGATATCCTCCGGGATTACCAGCCCCAGTCGCTTTAATGCCGCCATCACGTGGAGGGCAAGGAAGTCGTTGGCGCAGACAAACGCATCCGGGATGGCCGGCATCCGATGGAGCTGTTCCACGATCCAGCCCTCATCGCTGTACGGCTCCATGTCATTGGACAGGATGCAGAGCTCCTGATCCAGCGGGATGGCAGCCTCACGCAGCGCCAGGCAGAATCCCATCCACCGCTCATGAAAGCTGTTACAGTGGCCCATATCCCCCACAAAGCCAAGCCGCCGAGCCCCCGCCGCAATGATATGCGCGGTGAGCTCAATTGTGCTGGCCATGTTTTCCATGGAAATCAGGTCGCAGTTTATGGATGTGATATTGGCGTTGGCATACGCGTCCACCAGGATGACCGGGAGCTCCAGGGCGCACAGCATATCCAGGTAGTTTCGGTCAAACAGTTCGATGCTGAGGATGCCGGCGATTTGCCCCCGGGGCATATGGGGAGGAAGGCGCCTTGTAAGCAGCTCCTCCGACGATACCTCGTACATCATCAGCGTGTAGCCGGCACGACTGAGACGTTCTGTAAAGGCCGGAATAAAAAATGTGCCAAAATGGTAATCCGATGGCATACGACTGGTGAGCAGTGCAATATTTTGATTGCCTCCCGCTGGTTTGGCAATTGGGGCGGCAGGCTCCGGAACCTGATAATACCCCAGCTCCTGCGCCTTTTGCAGCACCAGATGCTGGGTGGTCTCCGGCACCGCCCCTCTGCCGTTGAATATTTTGGACACTGTGTTCCGAGACAATCCGCAGGCATCAGCAATATCCTGCATCGTGACCCGCCTGTGCGCCATCCTGTCCGCCTCCTCCGCCCGCCTAATCGGTTGCATCTATGGTCAAATCCAAACGTCAGCCTGCGCCGTTCCGGCTTAATTTACCATATCATAGCACAAAGAATTCACAAAATCAATTTTACAAAATGTAAACTTCAAAGATGCATAATGTGACTTCTGCATAATTTTAGCCAAATAAATTTAGTCAATTCAACAAATCTCCGAAAGTCCCTTTCTTTTCTATTGACATTTCGTAACACTTGATCTATATTTATCTCAGAAAAGATTACTAAATGTAAATCTAAGATTTACATTTCCGTGGCGGAGAAAATTTATTTTCAGCGGCCCGCGCTCCATTTCCGCGCAAGAGTTGGTTTACATTCTTCATCACAGTCTTGTTCCCGCTCAGGGTTCAAAATAAAAGAGGAAAGTATGGGGTGGAAAAATGGAAAAAAGTAAAAGCGCCTCCGCGCCGGCGGCCGCGCCTCCCAATGGGAAAGGGCACAGCCAGACGCTGGCAAAGAGCAAATGGCGGTATCTGCACGAAAACTATCCGTTCCTGATCATGCTTCTGCCTGCGGTGGTGGTGGTATTCCTGTTCAACTATCTGCCCATCTATGGCGTGCTGATCGCGTTCCAGGATTTCATGCCCGGGGACAAAATCTTCTCAGACACCACGATCTGGGTTGGATTTAACAACTTTATCCGTTTCTTTACCGACCCGCAGTTCTGGCCGCTGATGGGCAACACCTTCCTGCTGTGCATCCTGGGCTTTATCATCGGCTTCCCGCTGCCCATCATCATCGCGCTGATGCTCAACTCCCTGGCGGGGAAGAAGACGAAAAAGTTTCTCCAGACCATTTTTACCGCCCCCCACTTCATCTCCCTGGTGGTGCTGGTGGGTATGCTCCAGCTGTTCTTCGGGCGCTACGGCCTGGTGAACAACATCATTGCCAACCTGGGCGGAGAACGGTTTTCCTATTTTCTGGAGAGCTCGGCTTTCCGGCCCCTCTACATCCTGTCCAGCAACTGGCAGGACTTCGGCTGGAGCGCCATCATCTACATCGCCGCCCTGGCCAACGTGGACCCCGGGCAGCACGAGGCAGCCATTGTGGACGGCGCCTCGCGGTTCCAGCGGGTGCTCCATGTCGACATACCGGCCATCATGCCCATGATCAGCGTGATGCTCATCATGTCCATCGGCGGGCTGATGGGCGTGGGCTATGAGAAGGCCCTGCTGATGCAGACCGACGGCAACCTGGCGGCCAGCGAGCTGATCGCCACCTACGTCTATAAACGGGGCCTGACAGGGGTACCGGATCAGGCGTATGCCACCGCCATTGGCCTGTTCAACTCGATAATCAATGTGATTCTGCTGATTATCGCCAACACAACATCTAAAAAGTTCTCCGAGAACTCTCTGTGGTAAGGGGGGCGCCGTTTATGCAGAAAAACAGAGTGGCCCTGAAAAAGCAGGGAAGCAAGGAATTCAGCAGCGACACGGTGTTTTATATCATCAACGGCTTTCTTCTTGGCATCATGGCCCTTATCGTGCTCTATCCGCTGTACTTTATCATCATCGCCTCCTTTTCCAGCCCGGAGGCGGTGCTGGGCGGCAAAGTGGTGCTGTTCCCGGTGGATGTCAACTTTGACGGCTACTTAAAAATCTTAGAGCGCCAGGACATCTGGCGCGGCTACCTGAACACCATCGTTTACACGGTGCTGACGGTAATCTTCGCCCTGGCGGTGACGGTGCCCGCGGGCTGGGCGCTGAGCCGCAAGACCCTTCCCGGCAAAAAGCTATGGATGGTCTATTTCATTATCCCCATGTTCTTCGGCGGCGGCCTGATCCCCTTCTACAACGTCATGAGCAGCCTAGGGCTGGTAAACACCATCTGGGCCATTGTTCTGCCGTCCATCCTGTCGGTGTGGAACCTGTTCATGACCAAGACCTTTTTTGAGAGCAGCATATCCGACGGCCTGATCGAAGCTTCGAAAATCGACGGCGCGGGGCCCTTCCGCATTTTCTTCTCCATTGTTATCCCGCTGTCCAAGGCAATCCTGGCGGTCATGGCGCTGTACTACGCGGTGGGCCAGTGGAACAGTTACTTCAACGCCATGATCTTCCTCCAGGACGAGACGCTCTACCCCTTGCAGCTGGTGCTGAAGGAAATTCTGATCGCGTCGGAGAGCACCGTGGGTGGCAGCGGTGAGACGATCCTGGAGCAGTTCCGGCTGGCCAATCAGCTGAAATACGTGTCCGTCATCGTATCCAGCCTGCCGGTGCTGTGCCTGTATCCCTTTGTCCAGAAGTACTTTGCTCAGGGCGTTATGATCGGCTCCCTGAAGGAATAACACAAATCATGAAAATGGAGGTAATGTGAACATGAAAAAACTGCTTTCCTCTCTTGCGCTGGCGGCCATGCTGTTGTCCCTGGCCGCCTGCGGCGGAAAAAGCGATGCCGACAAGCGAACCGGCTCAGACCTGGAAACCCTGAAATCCGAATACGGCTTCCAGTGGACCGACCCCAACGCCCCCATCCTCAATGAAAAGGGTGCAAGCGAGCTCTCCTTCAATATCTATTCCTCCAAGAATGCGTCCGCCCTGGACTACAACGACATGAAGATCATGCAGGATCTGTTTGAGCAGACCAACGTGAACGTGAGCTGGGAAAACGTGTCCGAGTCGGTGTACGGCCAGCAGAAGAACCTGATCTTCGGCAATGCGGACAACCGGCCCGACGCCATCTACCACGCGGGTATGGGCGCGGGCGAGATCATCAAGTACGCCAAGCGCCATGTCCTGCTGCCTATCAGCGACTATCTGGAGTATATGCCCAACTTCGCAAAAATCCTGGAGGAACGCCCCGACATCAAGAACCAGCTCACCAACGTGGAGGACGGCAAGATCTACTCCCTGCCCCGGGTGGAGGAGATGGGCCTGCTTCAGCACCCCAATATCCTGTTCCTCAACAAAAACTGGGCCCAGCAGGCCATTGACGCCGGAGCGGTCAGCGGTATCTCCGCCGCCGACCTGAAGGATGGGCTCAACCTCACCTCAGCCCAGATGGAGCAGCTGCTGCGCTACTTCAAGGACAACGACATGAACGGCAACGGCGATGCCGCCGACGAGCGCCCCATGAGCTTCGTCTACAACAACTGGCAGGGTAACCAGTGCGACCTGTACGGGATGTTCGGCCTCAATGACAACCTGGAGCACCGGGTGGTGGTGGACGGCAAGGTGACCTATACTGTCACCGACGACCGCTTCAAGGAGGCCACCAACTTCATCGCGGGCTGGGTGGACGATGGCCTGATCGACAAGGTGTCCTTCGAGCAGTCCCAGGACAATTTCCTGGCCAACGGCAAGGGTCTGGAGACCTACGGCGCTTTCTACTGGTGGGAGAGCGAGACGGTGGTGTCCAACCCCGAGAACTATATCGTCTGCAACCCCCTGGCGGGCCCCCACGGCGACCAGACCATCTGCGTCAGCAACAACCCCGAGGTCAGCACCGGCGAGGTGGTGGTGTTCGCCGACTGCCCCAACGTGGAAGTCCTGCTGGCCTATCTGGACCGCTACTATGACCCCCTCATCTCCGCCCAGATCAACTACGGCCCCATCGGCATCGTCTATGAGGAGGAGCTGGATGCCAGCGGCAGGCTGGTGCAGAAGCCTCTGCCCCAGGGCGTTACCACCGACGAGCTGCGCCTCCAGAACGCCCCGCTGGGCATCATCTACCTGTCCGACTACGCCTGGAATAATGTGGTGAACATGGAGCCCCGCGCCAAGCTTCGGGTGGACCGGCTGGCCGCCTTCGCCCAGCCCTTTGTCCCCGCCGGGGTGGAGCCCTGCGGCAATCTCCAGTTCACCCTGGATGAGCTGAACACCTTGAGCAACTATGAGACCAACCTGAACGACTACATCCGCACCAACCTGATCAGCTGGCTGATGAAGGGTGGCGTGTCCGATGGGGACTGGGCCAATTTCCAAAGTGAGCTGAACGGAAAGGTGAACCTGCCCGCCATCCAGCAGGTCTATCAGGATGCCTATGACCGGCTGACGGCCGAGTGATCGAAAGGAGAAAAACAACATGAAGCGTATGCAGAAAATCTGGGCGGCACTGGCGAGCGCGGCGCTGCTCCTCTCCCTGGCCGCCTGCGGTTCGGGGGCCAACACCCAGCCGGAGATCTCCGGCGTGCAGGATCAGACCATTAAGGCGGGCGAGGAATTTGATGCCCTGGCGGGGGTCACCGCCACCGACGCCCAGGACGGCGACGTGACCGCCAAGATCGTGGTGGAGGCCACCCCGGAGCTCACCTTCAAAAACGGTAAGGCCACCCCGGAAAAGGCGGGAACCTATGAACTGACCTACTCCGTCACCGACAAGGGCGGCCTCACCGCCGAGGCCTACGCCACCCTCACCGTTACCAAACAGACCGGAGACGCGATGGTCTACAAGCAGTTCGATTTTAGTGCCGCCAAGCCTGCGGACGGCCATGGCTGGACCGCCAGCATCGGGGAGAACGCCTCCGCCACAGGCGAGCTGAAGCAGGGCGCGTATGTGTTTGACATTGCCGACCCCGGCGAGGGGGACGGCGACGTCCAGCTGGTAAAATCCGGCGTAGAGCTGAAAGCGGCGGATTACCGGGTGGTAATCTACGCCAAGTCCACCAAGGATACATACGCCCACATCCTGGCCCGGGATGAGAATGCCAGCGAGTGGGCCACCTTCGGCGGGGCCTACAATGTGACCATCGGCCAGGAGATCGCCCCCCTCGAGCTGCGGTTCACCTCCCCCGGCGCGGGCAGCGCGGAGCTGATGGTCAACCTGGGCAGGATCACCCCCAACCCGGACAACGCCGCCGACACCACCCCCGAGGATTTCACCGTCACCATCGACAAAATCGAGATTTTTGAGATTTCCGGTGAGGAGACCCGCACCCCCACTTTTGCCGGCAGCCCGGAGTTGACGGTATCCGCCGGTGACGGCGCCGCCGCCCAGGCCAACGGGAACGCGGTGGAAGTCAGCGCCTATCCCACCGATGGCGGCGTGTGGAGCATCAAGGCCGACATCGCCCTGCCCGGCGTCGCCATCGAGGAGGGGCAGAAGTACTACTACAGCTTCAAGCTCAACGCCCAGGCGGCCCAGGGCGGGGAGTGCCTGGTGGAGAGCGCCGCCCAGGCGGACGCCAACCGGGTGCACTTTAACGGCCTGTCCGTCAACGCCGGGGAGGACACCGAGGTCACCGGCGTGTTCACCGCCGACAAGGCGGTGGCCGATCCCGTAATCCGGCTCCAGATCGGCAACCCCTCCGACGGGGTGGCGTCCAACACCATCCGGATCGGCGATGTGGAGTTCGGCAAGGTGGAGGGCGATCTGGAGACCGTCAAGACCATTGACGCGTTCATGGCCTTTGGAAAGGGCAGCGCCAACGAGACCAACGCCGACCTGCCCTGGTCCACCTTCAACGGCACGGACGAGGACAATGAACGGGGCGTGGGCGCCGTCTGGACCGAGGGTGGCAGCTTCTTCTACCGCATCGACCAGGGCGGCACCGTGGACTGGCACAATAAGCTGATGTGCGGCACCAACGAGGCCCCGCTGATCCTGGCCAGCGACAGCTACTACACCGTGGAGATCACCGCAAAGGCAGACAAGGACATATCCTGCGGCTTCTTCCTCAACCCCCTGGGCGGCTGGGATCCCCGCATCTCCGAGAGTATGGATATCACTACCCAGGAGCAGACCTTCTCCTTCACCACCACGGATACCTTTGTCACGGATATGGGCTTTGAGATGCTGTTCCAGTTCGGCTCGGAGCAGACCGCGCAGCTGGGCTCTGTGACCATCGAGATCTCCAATGTGACGATTTACCAGATGCCCGTCATGTAATGTACCTGCCCGCGTATAGGGGGGATGTCAACCACATCCCCCCTATATGTGCAAACGTGCAGATGAAGCACAGAAATGGAGGCTACCATGAAAACTAGCGTACGCGCTTCCTTGCTGGCGGTCTGCCTGTCACTGGCCGCGCTGCTGAGCGGCTGCGGGCAGGAAACGGGACAGACAGCCCCGCCCGGGAAGAGCGGGGAAGCGTTTTCCTATCCCGATGACGACAAGGATTTTTCCGCCCTGCGCACCCCAGGCAGCCAGGAGTCGGCCTATGAGTACCGGCTGTTTTTCCTCCCCGGCGTGGATGGGACGGCACAGCCCTATGTGGGCGACACCATGCCCTATTATGAGGACGGGGTGTACTACATCTACTACCTGAAGGATGCCGGGGATTCCTACAATCATTCCATTTATCTGGCCACTACCACGGATTTTGTCCACTATGAGGAGCAGGACGGACCGGTGCTGGAAGCCTCCCGCAGCGGCGGGCAGGACGGCTGGATCGGCACCGGGTCGGTGGTAAAGACGGGCGGGAAGTATTACTTTTTCTACACCGGGCACGGCGACGGCGCGGTGCTGGAGTACCAGGAAAAAATTATGGTGGCGGAGAGTGACAACCTCACCTCCTTCACCAAGGTGGCCGGCTGGGATATCACCCCGCCGGACGAGCTGGGGCAGAAGCGGGACTTCCGGGACCCCCAGGCGTACTATGACCCGGAGACGGACACCATTTCCCTGACGGTCACCGCCTCACAGGGCAACGTGGCCCGCATTTTGAAGTACACCCTCAGCGCCGACCTGCAGACCGTCACCTATGACGGCATCATCTTCACCAACCCTGTGGGCGACTTCTGGAACCTGGAGTGCAGCGACACCTTCCGCCTGGGGGACAAGTGGTATCTCACCTACTCCGCCCAGGACGACACCCTGTGGTATGCCTCGGCAGACGAGCAGTTCGGACCGTACTCCGAGCCGGCGCGGCTGGAGGGCAAGCTGTTCTATGCGGCAAAGCACGTGGAGGACGGCCAGAACTCCTATATGGTGGGCTGGGGCAGGCGGTCCGAGTCCCCCTCCTCCACCCAGGACGTGGCGGCCTGGGCGGGGAACCTGGTGGTGCAAAAAATCGTCCAGAAGGAGGACGGCGGTCTGGTCCTGGCCCCGGTGGACAGCGTGATGGAGCAGTTCACTGCCCGGCGGGAGCTTCCGCTGGGCTCGTCCGGCGCCACCATTGAGGCCGGATCCGCCTACAGCTACATGGACGCGTTCACCTGTTATGAGC
>X363_Desmarests_Spiny_Pocket_Mouse__coassemble_955_pt1 | contig 12884 bp, 14 predicted proteins | sample X363_Desmarests_Spiny_Pocket_Mouse__metabat2_low_PE_031 | metagenome-assembled genome bin X363_Desmarests_Spiny_Pocket_Mouse | reverse complement strand
CCCCTATGCCCTGTTCATCACCCGCAAGCACACCAGAATCACCAAAGCAGGCGTCCACTATATGCTCAAACAGCGCTTTACGGCCGCAGGGCTGGACAGCTCCAAATATTCCGCCCACAAGCTGCGCCACACTGCCGCCACCCTGATGCTGCAAAACGGCGTGGATGTGCGCACCTTGCAGGAGGTGCTGGGCCACGAGCACCTGAATACCACGCAAATCTACACCCACGTGAGCAGCGACGCCCTGCAAAACGCGGCCCAGTCCAACCCGCTGGGGAAAATCAAGGCCAAGCCCCACCGGGGACGGCCAAAAAAACAGCCTGCCGATGACGAATAAAATTTGGATAGCCTGTGACATCTTCCCTGTTTTTCCGTCTATATAGACGAAGGGATGAATAAGGAGGAGAAATTTAGATGAAGAAAAAACATTTTTTCCTGAGCTTCGTCACGCTTTTGATTCTGGTCAGCATCATTGCCATGCCGCGTTTTATTGGGCGGAAACCGTTGGAAGAACTCTCCATTAATGAAATTGAGCGGGTTGATGTGGAGCTGTTTCCTCCTGGCAAGAAGATAACCTTAACAGTAGAGGAAATAACGCGGCTTGTCCCACTTTTGCACGATGTGGTAACCTATCAGGAGGATCCTTCTTATAACCAATACGATGGTCAGGCCGTTGTATTCACCATTTTGAAAAAAGATGGGATGACAAACACGGTCATGGCATATAACCCTTTTATTGTTCTCAATGGTACGGGATACAGGACACAATACAAGCCATGTGAACAGCTCAACAATTTCGCGAACGAGCTTGCCCGGACAAAATAAACAACATGGCGGAGGGTTCAACCCTTCGCCATGTTCATCTGCGCTTGATTATTTATCGGGCTGTCCGTCACCTTGAGCGCCCCCACAATATGGAGGAACCGCCATTCCACAACGTTCTGATAGCTGTCCAGCGGGCGATAGTCGGCGTCGTTGGAGTGAGCCGCGATGAGGATATTGTCCGGCCTGGGGATACTGCCCACGGACACCACCACCGGCGTATGGGCGAATACCTCCCCGCTGTTCTCAAACCGGAGCTGTACAAAGTCCCCAGGCCGCAGGAAATTCATGTGGACCTGGATGCCAACCGGGCCGTCCGTGGGCTGGGAACGGGTCATGAAGTCCCAGAAAAACTGCACCCCCGTCCAGGCCGGGGCCCTATCGGTGGCGTCGATGTAATACCAGCCGAATTCCGGGGTAAAATTCATGATCCCCGTGCCCGCGTACAGGCATTGGGAGGCGAAATTGGTACAGTCGCCGCCGATCTCGCTGAAATCATAGAATGCTGGATTGCGGCTGTAGGCCCACTTGTGGGCGTAAGCCACCGCCGCCCGACGGTTGTATGGGAGCAGCTGAATCATACTGCCTCCCCCCTTTCCAGCCATCCTATGCCAGCCGTCATTTTGTTGACACCATTCGGAAAATTTTTCTTTTGTTTTGTGTGTTTTGACCGGGGAAAGCAGAGGCTTTCCCTTGCATTTTTTCCAAGTTAATGTTAAAATCATAACGGAATCTACCAAAATTAAATTTTGACAAGGAGTTGGTCAACTATGCCACTGGTTACCTCCACTGAAATGTTCAAGAAGGCCTACGATGGCGGCTACGCCGTGGGCGCGTTCAACGTCAACAACATGGAGATCGTCCAGGGTATCACCGAAGCCTGCAAGGAGGAGAAAGCCCCCGTCATCCTCCAGGTCTCCAAGGGCGCCCGCGCTTACGCCAACCACACCTACCTGGTGAAGCTGGTGGAGGCCGCCGTCATTGAGTGCCCCGAGATTCCCATTGTGCTCCATCTTGACCACGGCCCCGATTTTGAGACCTGCAAGGCCTGCATCGACGGCGGCTTTACCTCCGTCATGATCGACGCCTCCTCCAAGCCCTTCGAGGAGAACATTGAGATCACCAAGAAGGTGGTGGAGTACGCCCACGACCACGGCGTGGTGGTGGAGGCCGAGTTGGGCACTTTGGCCGGCATTGAGGACGATGTGAAGGTTGCCGCCCATGCCGCCTCCTACACCCGCCCCGAAGAGGTGGAGGAGTTCGTGTCCAAGACCGGCTGCGACTCCCTTGCCATCGCCATCGGCACCAGCCACGGCGCCTATAAGTTCACCCCCGACCAGTGCACCCGCAACGAGAAGGGCATCCTGGTTCCCCCTCCCCTGCGCTTCGACGTGCTGGAAGAGGTGTCCAAGCGTCTGCCCGGCTTCCCCATCGTGCTCCACGGCTCCTCCAGCGTGCCCCAGGAGTATGTCAGGATGGTCAACGAGCACGGCGGAAAGATGCCCGACGCAGTGGGTATCCCCGAGGAGCAGCTGCGTAAGGCCGCTACCCTGTCCGTGTGCAAAATCAACATCGACTCCGATCTGCGCCTGACCATGACGGGCACCGTCCGCCAGTTCTTCGACGAGCACCCCGACAAGTTTGACCCCCGTGAGTACCTGAAGCCCGCCCGCGCCAACATCAAGGAGACCGTGCGCCACAAGCTGCGCGACGTGCTGGGCTGCGCCGGCAAGGCCTGATCCCCAAACTCCGCATCAAATGTCTGCAAGCTGTTCCCGCCCCTGCCGTGATATTAGGGGCGGGAACAGATCCCATTTACTCAATAAAGGAGAGTTTCAACTATGTCTCAGTTAAAGGGCGCTTGCGTCATCGGCCAGTCCGGCGGCCCCACCTCCGTCATCAACGCCAGCGCGTACGGCGTCATCCGCACCGCGCTGGACTGCCCCGACATCACCGCCGTTTACGGCATGGCCCACGGCATCAAGGGGATGCTGAACGACCAGCTGTACGATATGGGCCAGGAGGACGCCCGTGAGCTGGAGCTGCTGCTCAACACCCCCTCCTCCGAGCTGGGCTCCTGCCGCTACAAGATCGCCGATCCCGACGTGGACGACACCGACTACAAGCGCATCCTGGAGATCTTCCAGAAGTACAATATCCGCTACTTCTTCTACAACGGCGGCAACGACTCCATGGACACCTGCGCCAAGGTGAGCCGTTTCATGGCCAAGTCCGGCTACGAATGCCGGGTGATGGGCGTGCCCAAGACCATCGACAACGACCTGTTCGGCACCGACCACTGTCCCGGCTTCGCCTCCGCCGCCAAGTATATTGCCACCTCCTGCGCCGAGGTGTACAAGGACGCCCGGGTATACGATACCGGCATGGTTACCGTGATTGAGATCATGGGCCGCCACGCCGGCTGGCTGGCCGGCGCCGCCGCCCTGGCCGGGGTGGTGGGCTGCGCCCCCGACCTGGTGTACCTCCCCGAGGTGGACTTCGACATGGATCAGTTCCTGAACGATGTGGAGGCCATCTACAAGAAGAATGGCAAGTGCATTGTGGCCGTGTCCGAGGGAATCCACTACGCCGACGGCTCCTTCGTGTCCGAAGCCAAGACCTCCGCCACTGACGGCTTCGGCCACGCCCAGCTGGGCGGTCTGGCCGCGATGCTGGCCAACATCGTGAAGGAAAAGACCGGCGCCAAGGTCCGGGGCATTGAGCTGTCCCTGCTCCAGCGTTGCGGCGCACATCTGGCCTCCCAGACCGACATCGACGAATCCTTCCTGGCGGGCAAGACCGCCGTGGAGGCCGCCGTAGCTGGTGAGACCGACAAGATGGTGGGCTTTGAGTGCACCCGCGAGGGCGGCGTGTACACCTGCAAAACCAAGCTGTTCAACCTCTCCGACGTGGCCAACTTCGAGAAGAAGGTTCCTCTCGAGTGGATCAATAAGGAGGGCAACGGCCTGACCCAGGGCTATATCGACTACGCCCTGCCCCTGATCCAGGGGGAGAACCACCGGGCCACCGAGAACGGCCTGCCCCGCTTCGCACGGCTGAAAAAGGTCTTGGCAAAGTAAAAAGTCAAAAAGAGGCAAGGCAGACCGCAATGGTTTGCCTTGCCTCTTTTTATATATTCAAAAGATTTTTAAGTGCGTTGGCGGTAGAGACTTATTCATCGGAAACGCCGGTCATGGCGCGGGCTACAATTTCGCTCATTTTATCCAGGTCTTTGGTCATTGACAGGGCTTCGGTGATGTCATAGTCCACAATATCGTCACCCTGCATTGCCACCACGCGGCAGGTCTTTCCTTCCACCAGCAGCTTTACCGCCTCATAACCCATATAGGTGGCCACCATGCGGTCACGGGAGGTGGGGGAACCTCCCCTCTGTACATGGCCCAGGACTGTGACCCGGGTATCCAGCGCCGTGGCCTCCCGGATCTCGTCCGCCGCGTGATAGGCTCCGCCGGGGACGCCCTCGGCGACAATCACCATGAAATGGGTCCGGCCGCCCAAACGGGCCCGGCGAATGGGTTCGATCACGTCTCTTTCAAAATCTACTGCGCGCTCCGGCACCAGCACCACAGTAGCGCCGCAGGCGATCCCCACAGCATAAGCCAGATAACCGGCCCGATGGCCCATGACCTCTACAACCGAGCAGCGCTCATGGGATTTCATGGTGTCGCGCAGACGGTCAATGCTCTCCAGCGCGATGTTGCAGGCGGAATCGTAGCCGATGGTGTAGGTGGAACAGGCAATATCATTGTCGATGGTGCCGGGGATGCCGATGACGGAAATGCCGCTCTTGGCCAGGCTCAGCAACCCCTTAAAAGTGCCGTCGCCGCCGATGCCCACCAGGGCGTCAAGGCCCAGCAGTTTACAGGTAGCCAGCGCCTTTTTGCGCCCGGGTTCCTCAATGAACTCCAGGCTGCGGGCGGAATAGAGCATGGTACCGCCCCGGCGGGAGATATCGCTGACGCTCTCAAAATCCAGCTTGCAGAAGTCCCCGTTGAGCAAACCGTGATAGCCCCGGCGGATGCCGATGCACTCCACACCGTAGTGGGAGGAAGCGCGGACGACCGCGCGGATGGCCGCGTTCATGCCGGGGGCGTCGCCGCCGCTGGTGAAAACGCCGATTCGATGGACTGCAGATTTCAAAACAATCAAATCCTTTCCAGCTATATTTGAGGTCAACGGTCGGTCAAACCTGTAGCTCCACGGCCTGATCCGCCAGCGCAGATCGGTGGGTATCCAACACAGGCTGGACATAATCATGCAGGAAATCGGTTACCTGTTCCGGGCAGCGGCCGATATAGCGGGAGGGTTCCATATGGGCCAGCAGCTCCTTCCGGCTCAGTCCAAACATGGGATCTTCCGCTAACAGGTCAATAAGATTATTTGTAAGGCCAAAATCCTTTACATTTCGTCCGGCCTCCTGGGAATGGACGCGGATGCGCTCGTGGAGCTGCTGCCGGTCCCCTCCCCTCTTCACCGCGTCCATCATGATATTTTCACTGGCCATGAAGGGCAGCTCCTCCAAAATGTGTCTTTCAATGACCTTCTCGTGAACCACCAGGCCGGAGGCCACGTTTTCATAGATATTGAGAATGGCATCCACCGCGAGGAAGGCCTCCGGGATGGAGATGCGCTTATTGGCAGAGTCGTCCAAGGTGCGCTCAAACCACTGGGTGGCGGAGGTGTAGGCGGGGTTGGCGGCGTCGGCGATGACGTACCGCGCCAGGGAGCAGATGCGTTCGCAGCGCATAGGGTTGCGCTTATAGGGCATGGCGGACGAGCCGATCTGGCTGGCCTCGAAGGGCTCTTCCACCTCTTTCAGGTGGCAGAGCAGGCGGACATCGGTGGCAAACTTGCAGGCGGACTGAGCGATGCCGGACAAGGTGGCCAGCACAGCGGCGTCCACCTTCCGGGAGTAGGTCTGGCCGGACACAGGGACGGTGCCGTCAAACCCCATTTCCCGGGCAATGCGGCGATCCAACTCTCTGCACTTCTCATGGTCGCCCTCGAACAGCTCCAGGAACGACGCTTGGGTGCCGGTGGTGCCCTTGCAGCCCAGCAGCTTCAAGGAGGAGACGCGGTACTCTACCTCGTCCAGATCCTGAAGCAATTCGTTCATCCACAGTGTGGCCCGTTTGCCAACGGTAACCAGCTGGGCAGCCTGAAAATGAGTAAATCCAAGGGTTGGCAAGGATTTGTGCTTGTCAGCAAACTGACTTAACGCATAGAGCACCCGAACCAGCTTGTCTCTGACAAGGAGCAAGCCTTCCCGCATAATGATGATATCGGTGTTGTCTCCCACGTAACAGCTCGTGGCCCCCAGATGAATGATGGGCATAGCTTTAGGACATTGTGCGCCGTAAGCGTGGATATGGGCCATCACATCGTGGCGGAGCCTCTTTTCCTCGCGCGCGGCCAGATCGTAGTCAATATCTTCGATGTGGGCCTCCAGCTCCTCCACCTGATCCTGGGTGACGGGCAGGCCCAATTCCATCTCAGTCCGGGCCAGGGCGACCCAAAGACGCCGCCATGTGGAAAATTTTTTGTCGGGAGAGAAGATATGCTGCATCTTGTCGCTGGCATAGCGGGAGGACAGAGGACTTTCATAAACAGATCTGTTCATTGTTGATGTATCACCTTACCCCGTTGTGGCTGATATCCGATTTTTGGCTTAACCGTTCCAGTTCAAGGCATTATATCACATTCCGCAGGCATGGACAAGTTGATATGGAAAAAACTTTACCGTCGATGTAGAAAAAGGACCGTGCCAAAGCACGGTCCCTTCCGTTGGATTATCTAGTTAGCCCTCGCCGCGCATTTTCGCGAAGCACTCACTGCAGTAAACCGGACGGTCAGACTTCGGCTCAAAGGGGACCTTGGCCTCGCCGCCGCAAGCGGCGCAGACTGCGGTGAAGTACTCGCGGGGACCACGGGCGGCAGCCTTGCGGGCATCGCGGCAGGCCTTGCAGCGCTGGGGCTCGTTCTGGAAGCCGCGCTCGGCGTAAAACTCCTGCTCTCCGGCGGTGAACACGAACTCCTGGCCACACTCTTTACAAATTAAGGTCTTGTCTTCGTACATGGAAATACCCTCTCTTTTGATGCCCAGAATCGGAAATACAACCTGCTGGGACTATAATATATTTGCGTCAGCTCTCGCTGAAAACGCCAAAATTACCGCCCACCTTATGCCGGATCCGCTGAACCGCGTTGTCCACGGACTTGACAGGCCGCCCCACCTGTTCGCTGATTTCCTGATAGGACAGACCGAGAAGAAACAGCGTGAGCACATCGCGCTCCAGAGGGGACAGCTGACGGGCCAGACGGCTGAAGCGCTCCGCCTCCTCTTCCCGGCTGATATACAGCTCCTCAGGGCTGGCCCCGGCCCCCAGCATAGGGGACTCAAAGGGGACGCTGTCGTTCAGTGGAGCGTGCTTGCTCCGGGCGGCGCTGGTGACGGCGGAACGGATGCGGTTTCGAATACACACCTCAGCAAAGGTCTTGAACCGGGCCTCATGGCTGGGGTCAAACTCCCGAATTGCCTTCAAAAGCCCAAACATGGCTTCCTGGATCAGATCCTCGCTATCCCCTCCCGCCAGAAAATAGGGGCGGGCACATACGCGCACTTGGCGGAAGTACCGCTTGACGAGCTCCTCCTCCGCATCCCGCCGGCCATCGGCCGCCAGCTTGCAGAGCACCTCGTCGCTGTATTCACTGATTTGGGTAGTGATTTCACTCATAACTCAACCCTGTCTATTTAATCACAGAACTGCCGAATTGTCAATTGTTTTCGGTGCTTTTTTTAGAAAATATTCTAAATTTCCCAGGAGACAGAAAAAATTTACAGGATTTGGATTTTATTTTGACCATTGGCCCCCACGCCACGCTAAAAGGACAGCTGTTCCGGGAGGGACGCCCCCCCCGGCAGAGTCAGACCCAGATGCTGATACGCCTTGGGGGTGACGCAGCGCCCCCGCGGTGTCCGGGTGAGAAAGCCCAGCTGCATCAGGTAGGGCTCGTACACATCCTCCAGGGTGACGGATTCCTCGTTGATGGTGGCGGCCAGGGTGTCCAGGCCCACCGGCCCGCCGCCGTAGTTGGTGATGATGCTCTCCATCATCCGGCGGTCCACGTTGTCCAGGCCCAGCTCGTCAATCTCCAACGCCTGGAGGGCCCGGTCGGCCACGGAACGGGTCACTACTCCTCCGGCGGTGACCTGGGCGAAGTCCCGTACCCGGCGGAGCATCCGGTTGGCAATCCGGGGGGTGCCCCGGCTGCGCCGGGCGATTTCCAGCGCCCCCTCCCCTTCTATGGGCACATCCAGAATGCCGGCGGACCGGGTGACGATGAGGGCCAGCTCCTCCGGAGTGTACAGCTCCAAGCGCAGGGTGACGCCGAAGCGGTCCCGCAGGGGCGCGGACAATTGCCCCGCCCGGGTGGTGGCACCGATCAGGGTAAATTTGGGCAGATCCAACCGGATGGAGTTGGCGGAGGGCCCCTTGCCGATGATGATGTCAATGGCGTAGTCCTCCATGGCGGGATACAAAATCTCCTCCACGGAGCGGTTCAGCCGGTGGATTTCGTCCACAAACAGGATGTCATTTTCCTGGAGGTTGGTGAGCAGCGCCGCCAGGTCGCCGGGCTTCTCAATGGCCGGACCGGAGGTGATGCGGATGTTTACCCCCATCTCGTTGGCGATGATGCCGGACAGGGTAGTTTTACCCAGCCCCGGAGGGCCGTGGAGCAGGACGTGATCCAGCGGCTCCCCCCGCATTTTGGCCGCCTGGATGAAGATAGACAGATTGCCCTTGGCCTTCTCCTGGCCGATGTATTCGGTCAGGCTTTGGGGGCGCAGGGAGCCCTCCCCCTCGTCGTTCCGGGTCAGGGAAGTGGTCACCAGAGGGGCTTCCGTCTCAAAGCCGCCGTTGTCAGAAAAATCAATACTCAAGGGTTCACTTCCTCTTGACTTTTTTTGAGGTGTTCATGTAGGCCGCGCCGCCGATGGTCACAGCAAACAGCAGGGCAAAGCCGAGCCAGAACCAGGCCATGCTGTGGAATACCTCGCTCAGGGCCATCACGCCGAAACAGGCGGCGCACCCGAGCATCAGAAAGCCCATGGCGCGGCAGAGGGCCTTTTCGTCATATTTTTCCTTTTCCTCGGGTGAGGCGGTATTGTAGCCCGCGATCAGGGAGCTCCCTTTCCCGCTAAAAAATGCAATCCCCAGCGAAACAAAAAGCAGCGCCGCAATTCCATGCATGACCAGCATGGGCAATACCTCCTTTATCCACTATGCCTTCACCATCTTCTTCAGCGCCTGCTTGATGATGTCCTCCAGGGAGAGCGCATCCAGATCAATGCCCTTCAGCGCCGCGGCGATCTCACTCTGGCTGTACCCCAGCACCGCCAGGGCGGCAGAGGCCTCGCTGACCTTGTTCTCCGGGATGATGGTAATCGCCCCGGCAAAGGCCTCCCCCCCGCCCGCGGCAAGCTGGCCCTTGGCCAGCTTGTCCTTCAGCTCCAAGATGATCCGTTGGGCGATCTTCTTGCCGATGCCAGGGGCGGAGGTCAGCGCCTTCTCGTTGCCGGATACGATGGCCATGGCAAGCCCCTCCGGGCTGTTGGAGGACAGGATGGCCAGCGCCGCCTTGGGCCCTACCCCGGACACGCCGATGAGCATCCGGAAGCAGCCCAGCTCGCTCTCGCTGATAAAGCCGTAAAGCTCGAAGATGTCCTCACGAACGTATAAATGGGTGTAAAGCTTTGCGGCTTTCCCCATGCTGAGTTTACTAATGGTGTGGTTGGTGGTCCGGCAGGCATAGCCCACCCCTCCGCAGTCAATGACGGCCAGGTAGGGCTCCACATGGGCTACGGTTCCGTTCAGATAGTAAAACACGTCAATCTCTCCAAATCAATGTAAGGTTTTCAACAGCGAGGTGGACGACCGGGCGTGGCACAGGGCGATGGCCACCGCGTCGGCGGCGTCGTCCGGCTTGGGAACGGCATTCAGGTTCAGCAGCCGTTTCGTCATATCCATCACCTGGCGCTTTTCCGCCTTGCCGTAGCCCACCACCGCCTGCTTCACCTGGGATGGGTTGTACTCGCAGATGGGCAGGCCCAGCTTTTCCGCCGTCATGAGGATGACCCCCCGGGCCTGGGCCACGCCGATGCCGGTGGTAACGTTGTGGTTGAAGTACAGCTCCTCGATGGCCATCACATCCGGATGGAACTGGCCAATGAGCTCCTCCAGGTCGGTGGCGATCCGCCACAACCGGGCGGGCAGGCGCACCCCGGCCGGGGTGTTGATGGCGCCACAGGCGGCCATGCGGTATTTCCCCTGGGCGGATTCCACCAGTCCGAAGCCCACAATAGCGTAGCCGGGGTCAATTCCAAGGATGAGCAACGGCACACCCTCCCAATGCATATATTTCAACCATGATGATACCACAAACCGCGAATAAACACAAGCAAAAACGGCGGATGACAGCGTCATCCGCCGTAGGTAGTCGGGATCAGGCCCGGGGGTGGGCCTTGGCGTACACGTCCCGAAGCTTCTGGTCCACCACCTGGACGTAGATCTGGGTGGCGGATATGTCGGCGTGGCCCAGCATCTCCTGGATCGACCTCAGGTCCGCCCCGTTCTCCAGCAAGTGGGCGGCAAAGGAGTGGCGCAGGGTGTGGGGGGTGATGTCCTTGTGTATCCCCGCCTTGTCCTGGTAGCACTTGACAATTTTCCAGAAGCCCTGGCGGCTCATACGCTCCCCGCTCATGTTGACGAACAGGGCGGTCTCCTCCGGGTCCTCCAGCAGCTGGGGGCGCACGTCGTTAAGATACGCGGCCATGGCCCGCACCGCCGTTTTATAGAGGGGGACCACCCGCTCCTTGCTCCGGCCGCGGCAACGCAGGAAGCTGGCGGACAGGTTCAGGTCCTGGACGTTCAAGGCGATGAGCTCGGACACCCGGATGCCGGTGGCGTAGAGCAGCTCCAGCATGGCCTTGTCCCGGCACCCCTTGGAGTCCGAGGGATCGGGCTGCTCCAGAAATAAGTCCACCTCGTGGTTGGAGAGGATGGAGGGCAGCTTGCGCTCCGCCCGGTTGGGGGTGAAGCCCTTGGCGGGGTTGACCTGCACCGCCCGGATGGACATCAGGTAGGTATAGAAGGATTTCAGTGCGGCAACGGAACGGACCACGGTGGCATTGGATTTTCCCTTTTTCTCCAGGTGCTGGGCATAGCGCCGCACGTCCTCCTGGCCCACCTGGGTGAGGGCCAGAAGCTCCGCGCCCGCCCAGTCCGAGAACTGGCGGATATCCCGCAGATAGGAACTGAGCGTGTTGACGGCAGCCCGTTTTTCCCGGGTCAGCCACGCCTCATAACCGGCGATGTAGTCCAATTCGCTCAACTCCTCTTCATGAAATCAACAGCCGGGCGCATACCGCACAGAGCAGCGCGGGCATTACTGTCTGCTGCAACGCCACGGCCAGCACCAGCAAACCGGCGCAGGGGGGAAAGGCCTGGAGCCGCTGGCGCCAGGTGGGGGGCCGATCCCCGGACAGCCGCCCCTGGGCCTGCCGGAAGGCATCCGCTGAGACCGCGAACAGCACCGGCACCGCCACCAGGGCGGTGACGCCGAAGGCGGCCAGGGAAACCGCCATGCCCGACAGACCGAACAGCCGGACAAAGGTGGCCGCCGCAAAGGACAGGAGGAACCCCCTGACGCCCAGCAGGACGGGGACGCCCACAATGCCAAACGCGGTAGAGCCCAGCAGGAACGCTGCCAGGGGCCAGCGGACCAGATCCCAGATAGAGGACCAAAGGGAGGGATCCACCCCGTTCCCCTGGCCCGCCATTTGAAAATACCGGTTCAGATATTCCAGCAAAGCCGGGTTTTCTCCGGTCCAGCCGGAGAAAAAGAAGCCGCCCAGAGCGCCCACCGCAAAGCAGACGGCTAAAAACGCCAGCCGGGTCAGCCCGTCCCACGCCGGGGCGGACCGGAACCGCCTTCCCATTTTGCGCACAGTCAACCCTTATCCCCCCCGGTTCCACAGCAAATTTGGAAGCTGAATTTATGATATGCCGGAGGGTCGGCAGGTATGCCAAACGGGTGGCGCTTTGCGGGAGACAAACTGTTGCCGCAACAGTTTGTCAATCTCGTTTGCGATGAATACAGGCTGTATTCGCCACAGGCCGCGCTTTGCCCCGCGGATGAAAAGAGGGTTGGTCCCGGCAGGGGACGCAAAAGCGGTGTTCCTTTAATATAGACCTATTTTACTGGAAACGCAAGAGAAATTGTCCAAATTATTTCAAAAATTTTTTATCCTAAGATTTTATGTAAACAAGATTATGTAAACTTAGGAAACGCCGACGAGCTCGTAATCAAAAAAGCACAGGATATGGTGGCAAAGCGGACCGGCATCTCAAAATGTTGAGATGCCGGTCTGAGTGTTGATTTTTGCCTTTGAGAGGGATCACTCCCCCGCCATCCCCGCCCGGATCGCTTTCATGGCGATGGCGCACTCCAGACGCTTTCGCTGCATATCGCAGCCAAAGCGGTTTGGTTTTTTGATATCGCCATTGACTAGCAGATTGGACGCGGAGCAACCGCCGCTGCAATAGAACCTCGCCCAGCAGTCCTTGCAGTCAGGGCGGGTGTAGATATTCAGGCCGGCAAATTTCCGGGACAGCTCCATATCGAAGGTGCCATCGTAGAGATTGCCCAGCCTGTACTCTTCGTTACCGACAAACTGGTGGCAGGGGTAGATATCCCCTTCCGGGGTGATGGCTACGTACTCGCACCCCGCCCCGCAGCCCCGCATACGCTTGATCACGCAGGGGCCCTGGGACAGATCCACATTAAAGTGGAAGAAGTTCACGTCGTCCCGGCGCAAAAGCTCCGCCGCCAGTCGCTCATATTCGGCCAGGATGCCGGGCAGGTCCTCCTCCCGGAGGGCGTAGTCACAGTCGGGGCTGCCCACCACCGGTTCCACCGACACATGACGGAAGCCCTGATCGGCGATGTGAATCACGTCGGAGGCGAAGTCCGGGTTGTGC
>X363_Desmarests_Spiny_Pocket_Mouse__coassemble_940_pt1 | contig 13112 bp, 12 predicted proteins | sample X363_Desmarests_Spiny_Pocket_Mouse__metabat2_low_PE_031 | metagenome-assembled genome bin X363_Desmarests_Spiny_Pocket_Mouse | reverse complement strand
CCACCGGCGATATGCAGAAGCGGGCCGCCGACATCGTGGGCGACTTCCTGACTGACTACCTCGGAGAGGAGATGAAACCTTGGCAAAACGGAGAAAACGCGGCGATGGCGGAGTAAGCCTGCGAAAGGATGGCCGCTGGGAGGGGCGGGCGGTCATCGGCTATGATGACAAAGGGCTCCCTGTCACCAAAAACGTCCTCGCGAAAACCAAAAGCGAGTGCGTAGAAAAGCTGAAAAAGCTACGGGAGAGCATTGAAACGCCCGCCCCTGACCAACCGAAACCGGGCATTCTCCTGGGTGACTGGCTGGATCTCTGGTATCAAAGCTATAAAAAGCCCAACCTTCGGTCCAATACCCAAATGTCTTATGAGCGGCGCATTTATCAGCACATTATCCCCGCTCTGGGAAACACTCAGCTGGATAGGCTGACCACCAACGATATCCAGCAATTCTACACCAAGCTCAAACAGAGCGGTAGGCTGCTCCGCGTCGAACTCTACGGTGAGGGTCTTTCCGACCAGACCATCCGTGGCATCCACACCACCCTCCATGCCGCGCTGGACAAAGCGGTCTCTGAAAAGCTGCTCTTTCGGAATCCCGCCGATGCTTGCCGTCTCCCGCCTGCCAAGGCCAGGGAGATGCAGGTGCTGACCCCGGAAGAAATCCAGCGGCTGCTGATTCAGGCCAAGGAGGACGGCTGCTTCGAGCTTCTCCTGCTGGAACTCTCCACGGGACTGCGCCGGGGCGAAATCTGCGCCCTTCAGTGGGATGATCTCAACTTCCGCTCCGGGGAACTTCGGGTGGAACGGCAGGTGCATCGTGTCAACGGAGAACTGGTGATCTCGCCGCCCAAAACCAAAGCGGCCAACCGGAGCGTGATTCTCCCTGCCCCGGTCTTAGCAGTGCTGGGAGAATATCGAAAGGGCATCAATTCCTGCTGGATGTTCCCTTCCCTGGCCAACGAGGATTCGCCCCGCGACCCCGCCGCCGTCCGGAAGCGGCTGCAAACCATCTTGGAGCGGGCTGAGTGCAAAAAGGTCAGATTCCATGACCTCAGACACGTTTTCTGCACAAATTGTCTGGAACGTGGCATGGACATCAAAACGCTATCCACCATCATCGGACACGTCTCCAGCGGCACTACGCTGGATATCTACGCCCACGTCACCGATGAGATGCGCCGGACGGCGGCAGTAAAAATCGACCAGGGCATCGGCAAGGCTGATCCGCAGGCAGAAAACAGTACAGCACCTCAAAAACCAGCCCCCAGCACCTTTCGGGCCCACAAAGGCCAGCGGCGCAAAGCTGGCACAGGATGCGTCACCCGGATCAACGAAAAGCTCTGGGAGGGGCGGTATTCCCCCGTCTGGCCAGACGGGAAGAAACACCCGCGCAACGTCTATGCACACAGCGAGGATGAGTGCGAAAAGCTACTGGCAGAGATGATAGCCAAAATGAAAGCGGAGATCGCTATGGAGAAAGAGCGGCTGATGTCCAAGACAGGCCAATGACTCCCTGCGTATAAGAGAAGCAGGCCAGGACCTGTTTACTTTCTCCTTTGCCATAGCGTTGTTCCCACAGATCAATTAGATTTGCGGTACTTTTGGGGAGAACAGCCTGTCCGCTCTTTAAACAGCTTACCAAAGTGGCTTTGCGAATGAAAGCCAACCGCCTGTGCAATTTGGGATATGGAAAGTTCCGTGTTGGTCAAGAGACCCGCCGCTTTTCGCAGCCGGTGCTCCAGTAAATATTGGTACGGCGTATCCTGCATGGTCATCCGGAAGCAGCGCAGGCACTCCGATTTGCTGACGCTGGCGCTTGCTGCGATATTCTCCAGCGTGATATCCTCCGCATAGTGCCGCTCAATATAGTTCAGCATATTCCGCATCCGTTTCAGCGTCCCGCTCTCCGTTAGCCTGTCCGGCACAGCCGTATGCCTTGTCAGCTCCAGCCACATTGCAGCCAGCCTGACCAGAACCTCATATTCGTAGCAGTCCGTCTGGTTTTCCTCCAACCGCGACAATGCGCGGAGCTGCTCCAAAATGCTGTCCTGCCATGGGACGTCCGGCGAAAGGGGCAGGTGCGAAATCTGCTCGCATCCGGTGATCCGTTTGACGTATTTGACCGCCGGGCCGCCCGGGTCAAAGGACACCAGCCGCTCAGGAAAAAGGAAGCTCTTATAGTGGCACGTTTGACTCCCTACCACAAGGTGGACGACACTTCGGTTGATGAAAACCCCATGCCCCGAAGGGACAATCACGGTCCGGTCCAGGGTGTGGAAATACACCTTCCCCGTAAACACATAGAGGAACTGCACATCCTCATGCCAGTGCATGACATGGAAGCCCGGCGGCTCCGGGACGCTTTTTCCATGTTCAATATCCATGCACAGATACGGAAAGTCCTTTTCTATGTTCAGATTTACTGAGTTCAAATATTCGTCTGGCACATCGCTCCCCCCTCCGTTTTGGCGATATTACGATAAAACAATGTCCTATTGTGATAGACCGTCCAATAACACAGTGATATTATTATAGCAATGCTGAACCTGTTTGTATAGGGGGATGAGGGATGGAACAAATTTATTTCCGATATGGAGAGCAAGAGACAGCCTATCTGAAATCCAAGGATAAAAAACTGGCGGCAGTGATCGAAACCGTGGGCCATGTCAACCGCGTGTGTTATGACGGCTTGTTTGAGGCGGTAGTCAATTCTATCATTGGACAGCAGATCTCCACAAAGGCCCACGAATCCATCTGGAGAAAAATCAAATTGGAGCAAGGCCGGCTGGACGCGCCCAAGCTCCTCTCACTGGGCCGGGAGAAGCTGCAATCCTACGGCACCACCTGGAGGAAGGTGGACTATATCCTGGATTTTGCCCGGAAGGTGGATACCGGCGCGTTTGACCTGAACGCTGTCCATGGGATGGATGATGGGGAGGCCATTGCCGCGTTGTCCTCGCTGAAAGGCATCGGCGTCTGGACCGCGGAGATGATCCTCCTGTTCTGCCTCCAGCGGCCCAATATCTTCAGCTATGGCGATCTGGCGATCCTGCGGGGCGTGCGGATGGTCTATCGTCATAAGGAATTGCCCCGGGAACGGTTTGAGCGGTACCGCCGCCGGTTTACCCCCTATTGCAGCGTGGCCAGCCTGTATTTTTGGGCGGTGGCGGGCGGGGCAATCCCGGGGCTGGCCGACCCGGCAGGCAAAAAGGGGGCGGCGCGTCCATGACAAGGGAAGAAATGGTCAAAGCCTGTCAGAAGCGGGACAAAAGCTGCGCCGGAAAGTTCTTTCTGGCGGTAAAAAGCACAAAAATCGTCTGCCACCCAGGGTGCCCATCCAGGATACCCTTGGAAAAGAACATGGTTTTCTACAGCACCTTGGAAGAAGCCTTGGCTGACGGGTACCGGCCCTGCAAACGCTGCATGAAAGAAATGTGGGGCGGTTAAAAAGAAAAATGGAGGACTGGATATGCAGTACACAACGCACTACGATTCCCCCTTGGGCGGCATCCTGCTTGCCGCTGACGAGACCGGCCTGACCGGGCTGTGGTTTGATGGGGAGAAGTATTTTGCCAACCACCTGGATCCGGAGCACCGGGAGGGCAGCCTGCCGGCCCTGGATGCCGCGCGGCGCTGGCTGGACGTCTATTTCACCGGCCGGGAGCCGGATTTCATGCCCCCCGTCCACATGATTGGCTCGCCCTTCCAGATAGCGGTCTGGGAGACCCTGCGGAAGATTCCGTATGGCCAGACCACGACCTATGGGGCCATCGCAAAGCAGATCGCCGCACAGCGGGGAGCTGCCCGGATGTCGGCGCAGACCGTGGGCGGAGCCGTAGGCCACAACGAGATCTCCATCATTGTCCCCTGCCATCGTGTGGTGGGAAGCGGGGGCAGCCTGACGGGCTACGCCGGAGGCGTAGACAAAAAAGACAGGCTCCTGCGTTTAGAAGGCGTGGATATGACTGGCTTTACCATCCCTACAAAGGGAACGGCAATCAAGTCACAATGGTAATGTGCTCAAGCGCGGCCGTTAAGGGCAACGTTTAAGCAGTGCGGAATAGAGCTGGCGTAACAAGATCTGCGGCCATCAGGCGGTAAGCCTGGTGGCCCGTCTTTTTCTGTCTGTGGCTTGTTATGTGGTCAAACCCGGAAAGGCAAAACTCAAATGCAAAAAATGTGCGGAGAACAAAAAGAAATCCGCCATTTTCAGCAGAAAACAGCGGATTTTGTGGAGCTGCCAAGCAGATTTGAACTGCTGACCTCATCCTTACCAAGAGCAAAAATAAGTTTTTTATGACTATTTTTATGCGTTTATAACCGTTTCCGCTCCGTAGCAAATCCTTTCCAGCACTTTCTAAAGGCACATCCTCCGTTGTTTCCACACCTGTCTGTGGCTGGTTATGTGGTCAGCATCTCGAGCAGCAGTTTCCTACGCAGGGAACTGCCGCTAAAATTTTCACGATAGATTGCACTGGTGTCTGCAAAGGAAGAGCAAAGTGACATTGCTGAATAGCAGCTTTCTCACAGCCGATGACAGATATATTCTAATCCGGCGTAAAAATCCAGCGGGCTGAGCATGATGCTCCGATCCCAAGTTAGCCGATCAATCATTTGTTCCTTCGGACAAATTCGCCGAACCATCCACAACTGCTGTAGACTGCGGAAATAGCTGTGCCTTACAAAACTGCGCAACCCGCCCGATTCTTTGCTCAAGCGCAGTCCGCACAGCTTTTGAAATTTTCGGGCCAGATCATTCAACTCACTCAATCTGTGGTCGTAAACAGGATCCGTTGCGCGAAAGGAACCCACCAGCAATGTCTGAACCAGTTTTTGTGCCAAAAACGTTTGGGTAAAAAAAGCGTATTCCGGCAGACAGATACTCATCGTGTGTACATGCTTGTTCTTGAGTTCCAGGATGGCATATGGATGCTTGGCCGTCGCGCTGCGGTAGAGAGGGAGCGTCCCGGTTGCCGTCAACGCCAGACGGCAGCGGTACGCCTGAACTTGGGCTTTCAGCATCCCTCTGGTCAGGTCAGAAAAAATGTCGATATCGCTGGCCTGTTGAAATCCGCCGCCCAACGCGTGTTTTTTTACTTCCAGAAAGAGGATGTTCTTGTCATCCTCCAGAATAAAGTCAAACTCGATTCGGGACTTTTTCCCCTTCTTGCCAGACTCCCCTTCTTCATAATATCCATTGTGGTGATGAGGGATGTCCGCAAGCATCTGTTCTACCAAACCCTCGACATCCTCTCCCAGGTGCCTCTGGACGGCGGGGTCTTTAGGGCGCAGTAGGGCTTCCAGCCGCTGGCAGAATGCGTAGCCGGAAAAGCGCGGGGACAGGAGAAAGAAATGGTTCGGAATCGGTGCTTGGATTAATGGCCAGTCCCACTGGTTGACCGGCGCGAGCGGTAGCAGGAACTCACGGTTCACCTGATCCCATGGCAAGGAAAAAAGGTTCAGGATATGCCGCGCTTGACTTAGCGGAAGGCCCGTTCGTTCCGCGACAGTCTGGTCGGAAAACAGTGCACAGCAGGGTAATCTCAGACATGCACGGGCGACCTCTTTGAAACCGGACAGTTTCGGAAGGAGTTCCCTGCGTTTCTGCTCATACATATCCAGGACCATCAGGGAAAATTCCGGCGCGTACTGGGGCGGCAGACACAGAACTTCCAATGCAGAATTTTTTGAGATGTATTCTGGCATCCCCTTAATAGTGACGAACGCATGAGAATGGGAATAGGAGCTTGACACGTCATGAACCAGCAATACGTCCATGGCCAAAGCAATCAGCGTTTTGTAGCCTTTGCCTGACCTGCGACGGATATCCGGGACGGGTGGGAACAGGTGCTTGACCGCTAACTGGAACAGGTATCCGAAGGGCACTTCCAAAGCAGGCTTCTCATTGGGCGAATAATAGCTACGGGCCTGACGGTAGATCATATACCGGCCCAGTTCCTCATCAAAACGGGGAAAGAGCATTTCTTGGAAGACCCGTTTCAGAAATGGGATGCCGCCCGCCAACTCCATGCGGCGCTCCAACTCGGCGTGAACGGGGGCCAAGAACTCGCTGCTGAGCACAATCCTTCCATTTTCCACCAGTACGGGCTGGCCGTTCAGGCGAGACAACCGACTGGCCGCCGCTGCAATCTCAGGCAATCGGTCACCCAGTTGGTACTCACGATAATCTTTGCTCACCAGCCACAGATCCACCGTGCATTCGGCCAGCTGACGCACCGTATTTTTATCGTTGGAAAATCGATATTTGCTGCCAACATAAGCATTGAGGACAGAAAACAGCGTCTGAAAACCCCGATCATATTTGTTCAGCAGTCTGCATTCGTAATAGGCCTGCGCATAGAGGAGATGTATTTCCTCTACGGCAAACGTTTCCTCTTTGGGACGATCCGTACAGGACAGTTCACCCAACTGGATCTTGATACGCTCTTTAAGCAGAAGGATATTTCCCGGGCAGGACGGCTGCTCCGGGTAGCGCTCTTCTAACAGTTTAACACACTCTGCCTCCGGCAGGTTCAGTTCTGGCCAACGCTGGAGATATACCTGATAAAATGTTTGCAGCATATTCGATAAATCCATAAATATCCCCCCTGCCAGAAATGGAGGCGGGCACATCCGCCCTACAGAGCCGACCCATGCACTGTCTTTGTTCATTTGCCACAATTATAGCACATTTTCCAGCTTTGTGTAAACACCATCTAAATTGCATCTATAAATTTGCTGGACTTCTGCCCCCGCTGCTGGTATGCTGTGTGGTCAAAGAGGGGGTGAAAACGTGGCATATCGGAGAAAGCACAACACGATATCTTTAAAACGGCTGTTTCCCGTTGTGGGAAGCAGCCGCTTTTGCTTTCTCTGAATTACAACTTAAAATTGCGCAAACCCATGGCTCCTCTAAAATGAAGCTAATAAAATAAGGAGGAGCAATATGGAATACGGATACGTTCGGGTTTCTACACGAGAGCAAAACGAGGACAGGCAGATCATCGCCATGCGGGAATTCGGTGTGCCTGACCACAACATCATCTTGGACAAGCAGAGCGGCAAGGACTTTGATCGTCCCGGTTATCGGCGCTTGATGCGCAAGCTGAAAGCCGGAGATACCCTTGTCATCAAAAGCATCGACCGATTGGGACGAAACTACGATGAAATTCTGGAGCAGTGGCGGCTGTTGACCAAGGAAAAGCAGGTCGCTATTGTGGTGTTGGATATGCCGTTGCTGGACACCCGACAGGGCCGGGATCTCACCGGGGTGCTGATTGCGGACATTGTGCTCCAGCTGCTGAGCTACGTGGCTCAGACAGAGCGGGAGTTCAACCGCCAGCGGCAGGCCGAGGGGATTGCCGCCGCCCAGGCCAGGGGCGTCCACTTTGGGCGGAAATTCAAGGATCGGGGCGAAAACTACGAGTCCGTCATGGCCGCATGGTGCAGGGGAGAACTCTCCGGCAGGGCGGCGGCCAAGGAGTTGGGGGTAGCCCACGGAACCTTCCAGCGGTGGTGCAAAGAATGACCTTTTGACCAACAAAGCAAGGGTTGTAGTCCACGTAAAATGAGCCATGGTGTTGAGCAAGGTAATGCCGTTTTAATGGATGGCGTGCCTTGCTCTTGTCTATTTTCACGGAAAGATTTTACCATATGCCCTTAAATTTTGCAATAGGGAACGTGGCTTACAACCCTTACCTTGTGAGCCACAGTAAGCATTTTGCAGGAAGGTACACATTTTGAAAAGGAGCCAATATCATGAAACCTTATAAGCGTATTTTGGCCGCTCTGTTAGTCCTATGTCTGGCCCTGGGCCTTTTGTCTGGGTGTGGCACATCGGAGGATATCCCATCTGACCCCGTTCAGCCAACGGAGACTGTGGCACCCGACCCGGATTTGTCGGAACTTGACGAGGAATTGCAGCGAGCTGTCCGATATGGTTTTACCGAAATTCCAGAAGATTTTGATGCGGCAATTACAGAAGCGCAGTTCACGGCAATGCTCTCCACGATGGTGGGGAAATACGGTCCTGATGCCGTATCACAATGGGAAACAGAACCCTTCGTGAAAAATGCCGGTGATTCCCCTGTTTTCCGATTTTATGGTGCGATCCTGCTGCTCTATGCAGCCGAGGCGGCTGATTTGGCCAGCCTGCCTGACGGCGGCTATCCCACCATTAAGCAAAATGTGGATAACTGGGACTGGAGCGGGTTTTGGCGGGTGGATTGGGATGCCACAGACGGCTGGAGCGAGGAGACCTTTGCGGAGATCAGTCAAGCGATGACGGATGCCTGGACAGATTTAGAGCCAATAGACTATTTCCACGGTGGCGTCAACTTCGCTGTCAGCCGCCTATCCCGCGCCACGGGAAAGCCCCTGCTGGACGTGGGGGAAGCTGGTACATATATGCGGAACATGGACTATTTGACAATCGGCGAAGCGGCGGCAGCCGTAGTCCGCCTGTATGAAAGCGATGAACAGAACGCGGCGGCATTACCGGAGGACGAGGCGTCCACCGCTGTCGCGGAGGATGCGCTGAGACAGGCAGAGGAACGCCGCCAGGCCATTTTGAACAGCACGACGGAGATTTCGTATACCGGAACCGCCTATTACGTTTCCAATAAAGGCGATGACGGGAATGACGGCCTATCCCCGGAACATCCTTGGGCCACCACAGACCGGGTCAACCAGGCAGCATTAAAACCGGGTGATGCGGTGTTCTTTGAACGCGGCGGCACCTGGCGGGCCAGTAAGCCTATCCGGGCCGCACGGGGCGTGACCTACTCCGCCTATGGTGAGGGCGCAAAACCCCGGCTGATCGCCTCCCCGGAGAACGGAACGGGCGCGGAAAAATGGTCCTTGCTGAAGGGCACGGATAACATTTGGGTATTTTACAAGGATATGCTGGACTGCGGCGCAGTAGTCCTGGACGAAAAAAGCGCCGCCACAAAGGTGCTTGGTTTCTGGAACGGCAAACAATATCTCAACTATCCCGGCCATGATGACCAGACGATAGGCGATTCTTGTACCCCGGATATTCTACTCTCCCAGCCCGCGTTCCAGGTGGAGGAACAGTTGACAAAGGATCTGACGTTCTTCTCTGAGGCGTCCAGCGCGCTGCCAGACAGTCTTCCCGCATATCTCCGGGGTTCGGAGGCGGAGTATGATGAAAACGGTATGCCTCCTTGTGATCACTCTTATGGCCCGCTATATTTGCGCTGTGATGCCGGAAATCCGGGCGAGTTATATGACAGCATTGAGTTCATCGTCCCAATCAGCGTGTTTGCCGACCCGCTTCTGGAAGGCTGCACCGTGGATAACCTTTATATCGGCTTCACGGGCGTTGGACTTATTTTCGCGGAGGCAGACATTACTGTGCAAAACTGTGAACTGGCATGGATCGGCGGATGTGTGCACTCCTACAGTTTTGAGGACAGGGATGGAAACCCCAAGGGTATCCTGCGCACAGGCGGGGCCTTAAACAGCCATGCGGACGATACGACTATCACAAATAATTATATCCACGAGATTTACGAGGAAAGTTTCTTGGTCGAGACTTTTGGTGCTCAGAAGTCCTATATGGAGGATTTTGTGGTGGAGAATACCCGTTTTTGCGGGAACCTCATCTATCACGGCGGCTGCGGTTTCGGGTACTTCAACTGGGACAGCGAAGCGGATCCGGAACGTATGTATAAGAACTTCCTTTATGAGGATAATATGGTTCTGTTTTCCGGGCTGAACAACTGGATCTCCCGCAACGTCTCTGCTGCGTTTGCCATTGACGGCGGGCCAAATTTGCAGGAGGGCTGCGTATTCCGTGACAACCTGTTTTTCTGCTCCCGCGACTGCCTCCTGTATCTCAACGAATACCATCCCGAAACGTTTCCGGAGTTTTCCGGCAACCAGTATCTGCAATACGCCAGCTATCCGTGGCTTTGGATCAATGCTGAGCAAGAGCGGTACTGGGTACAGGATGCGGAGCGCGTGATCCGTGAAATATTCGGCGATGATACTGGCACATATACACAGCTTTATTCTTATAGATGGGATATGTTGGATCGGTAAGGCTTTTCAAGTGTAACGGAACAACTTAGGGCCCGTTGGGAGAAAGAGCACATTTCGATGCATGGCCTGTGGTCATATATCGTATATCGTGCATACTACGAATCGGCGGCCTTTTCCTGACGATCCTCCTGGGCCGCTAATTCCCTGCAGCCCAAGTCGCCCCCTCGACTACAGCGGCAGGATATGCTATACTGTGGTCAAGGGGGCGAATTTATGTATTTTTTGATCGATTATGAAAATGTAAAGAACATGGGGATGCGGGGATCAGAATATCTGACATCCACAGATCACGTGATCGTTTTTTACAGCAAGAATTCTCCGGTGATGGAGCGGCGCCATTTGGACAATATCCAAAGCTCAGGCTGTGGGTTTGAAGCCTGTGAACTGCTGACAAAGCGGAAAAATGGCCTCGATTTTTACATCGCCACGAAGGTTGGGGAACTGTTCGGGGCAGAGCGTTGCAAAAATGCGGTACTTGTCAGCAATGACAGCGGGTTCCAGGCGATCCGGGATTTTTGGCAGGAGCGTTCTGGGACAAAACACCGGGTGGCGTTGAGCGAGAGCATTGAGCATGGAATTATCACCGCCGGGGAAAACAGCGGGCGCGCAAATTTGATACGCTCCAACCGGAAGCTGGTGGACATTGGCCAGTTCTATGCCGCCCACCAGGAAAACCTCAAATTGCGGCGAGCCCTCCAGGATCTGTTCGATGGGACGGCCTACTCTGACCGTTTGCAGGAGATCCATGATATTGTAAAAGCGGGTGCGTCCCCAAGGGTAATCTATCTGGATTCGCTGCGGCACTTTGGGCGAAAGGATGGGCAGGAGGTCTATCGGATGCTCAAAACCTGCACCAATTTGTGAAGCGCAGATTTTTGGTGAATATCTGGCTGGGCCGCATCTGGCACTGCGTAAAAACCATGTAATGTTAAACTGCACCTGACAGGAGGTGATCAGATGGCGGGCAGGCGGATCTACGCCGGATACTACAGGCGGTACGATGGCAAGGTGATTTATGTCGTTACCATGGCAAAGGATGCCGATACGGACGAGGACGTAGTCATCTGGACTCCAAATGTCTATGCGGGAAAGCGCGCGTATTACACCATGAGCAAACGCTCCTTCTGCGAGTCCGTCATTGTCGATGGTGTGCGCCAGCCGAAGTTCAAACGGCAAAACCAAATGAAAATATCAGTATCGGCATTAGAAAGTTTTGAGGAGGACGGTTTCCTTCGTCCGGTTCGGAAAGCGAACGCTCACACCGATGACGGGTACGATGACTGGCACAGGCCCCGCACTGCCACCTACTACGAATACGCCAAGCAGCTCTGCGAAGGGTATCGGTTCAGCTTAGCAAAGTACAATCTCTGCGTCCGGGAAAAGCGGTACATTGGAATATCAAAAGCGGACTTCCAAGAACTGAAAAGTGACCTGCTCTTTCTGCGGAACTGTCTTAAAACAGTTTTAGGTGATTACGCCGGTTATTTCGAGGAGCGTTTTGTACGAGGGCTGTCCATCCGCAAATATGCCCAGGCCCATGATCTCAACCGAGGAAGCGTAGACCATCTCCAGCGAAAGTTTTTCACGGCACTCGCCCATGCGTTGAAGGAGCGCGATGAAGCGGACAACAGGAACCGTCTCCAAGCAAAATAAGTACAGGCACCCGTCAGCGATGGCGGGTGCCTTTTTGTGTCAAGATTATGTCAAAATCCAGTGAAGTCGGGATAAGTAGTAGAGGGGCTAAGTGGACGGCGAAAAAATTTGGAGAAGTGCTTATAAAAAAGCTGTTCCCAATGCCTACACAGTGAAGGACAAATTGAGGAGCGAGTCAAAATGAAAACCTCAAGCTATAGGAGCTACGATGAGCTGCCGCTGTTTCTCAACGCGGAACTGGTGGCAAAGGTGCTGGGCGTGTCGCCCAGTAGCGGTTACGAACTCATGCATGAGCCGGATTTTCCCGTGCTCAAAGTCGGCAACCGGATGGTGGTGCCAAAGGGGAGGTTCGTGGAATGGGTAGAGCGGCACACAGCAGGGGGTGGCGGCGGTTGAGAGGACGGCAAAAGTGGGATAACAGCAAGAGTTCTTTTTCTCTGCCATCTGAAGTTTTTGACCTGTGCCTTGATCGCGGCCCGCTGCTGGTGTACCTCTACCTGGTGTACCACAAGCACCTGCACCGCAGTGCCGACGATTTGAGTTGTGCCGTGATCGGTAAAGCAGTTGGGATGTGCGGGAAAACGGTGCAGAAGCATCTGCGCACACTGGAAAATCAACGCATAATCCGTCTGGGTATCGGCAAGGGCTGTCTGTCCTGTGAGCTGTGCCCTATCTGGGCTCAGGTTCCCAAACGCTATGACGCGGAGCAGCTCGCCATGCGCAGAGGCGGACAGCGATGGATCACTGGCGAAGTGTTCGATGCGGTCTTCCCTCTGCCCAATGCGGTGTTCCAACTCGGTCTCAAGGCTGGCGATTTGCTGGTGTACCTCTACCTCCAGTACCAAAAGGGTGCGCGGAGTGGCCAGTGCTATCCCAGCTATGCCACCATCGGCGCGGCGGTGGGCATGAGCAGAAAGACCGTGCAAAAGCACATCCAGTCCCTGGTGGACAAAGGGCTTGTCCAAGTGGAGAACACCACCGTGCGTTGGAAGGATGGGCGCACCTACAACGGCAATCTGCTCTACACGCTGAAGCCGGTGGGGCAAAGCGCAGAAGGAGAGGGAGCAGGATCTGCTGGAGCAACTGAAGCTGGCAGAGGCCCAACGCAAATGGGACGAGAGGCGCAGGCGCAGGGCGGCCCATCAAAGGTCGTAGCCGGAAAAAACTACTACGCATAAATCATAGAGGAAGCCCTTGCTACAAGCTAAAACCGCAGGGCCACGCTGTTTCGCGTTGTAAGGCGGTTTGTGTCCGTCCTGGGGCGGAGATGGCATCCATGCCCCGCCGCAAGGATGGCACGCGGCGTTGGCCCTTTTTGGCCCGTTGTGACGGGACACAAAAAGGGGCCCCCGCCGCAACCCAGCGGAGCGGTTGCGGTGGGGAGAGGAGGAGC
>X363_Desmarests_Spiny_Pocket_Mouse__coassemble_931_pt1 | contig 13248 bp, 13 predicted proteins | sample X363_Desmarests_Spiny_Pocket_Mouse__metabat2_low_PE_031 | metagenome-assembled genome bin X363_Desmarests_Spiny_Pocket_Mouse | reverse complement strand
GTCCGTGGTGGGGGCGGTGGTGCCGATGCAGCCCCTGAGCTGGCCGTGGACGTGGAGGGAGACGAAGGCTCCGGCGGCCTTGCCGGTCATTTCGGCGGGCAGGTCGTCCGGCAGACGATTCAGCCGCTGGCCTGTGCGGACGAAGGTTTCCAGCGACAGCCGGGCCAGTCGCACCCAGGCGTCTTCGGCGGCTTTGCGCCGGGCCAGACGGGCGCGTTCCAGTTCCTCGCATTGGATGGCAAACCGGCGGCCCTCATCCAGCCCGGTGACGGCGAAGGTGGCCACGGCGTAGCCTACCCCGGTGATGCCCTCGTGGCTGAGCAGCTTTGGCTCCACGGCGAGACCGTCCAACGCCCCGGCCATGATCTGGAAGGAGCGCAGACCGCACTCCGCCGCCCGGTCGCACAGGGCCGGATCCATGGTGAGAAATTGGAGGAAATCCCCGGATTCCATGGCTGCGGTCACCCGGCGGTCGAACACCGGGCCTTCCGGGGCGTAGCCGTAGGGGCCGTCGTCCTTCAGCTTGTGGGACAGGTCGCCGCTGGCGATGAACACAGCTCTGCGGCCCAGCTTGTCCCCCGCCTTCGCGATACATTGCCCCAGTCGGTAATGGTGTAAAGGGGAGAAGCCTGACAATCCGATCCGCAGGATGGGGCAGTCCACCCCGGCCTCCTGGAGGAAATAGAGGGGCAGGAACGTGCCGTGATCCAGGGAGGGGTCACGCTCCCCCAGCGTCCCAGTCTGTAGGCCCGCCGTTTCGGCTTGACGGATGACCTCTTGGCGTAGCTCCGCGTCATACCGCGCCTCAAGCTGGGTCTGGGGCGCGCCGAAGGCGGCCATGCTGCCGGACGCACCCGTGCCGGGGGAGATGTGGAAATAATCGGCGTACATGATTGTGTGGGGTGAGGAAATGATTAGCGTCTCTGGGTTCCAGTCAGCCACTTTTCGTGCGGCGGCGCGGTAGGCGTCGATGGTGGCCTGGACTTGCCGCTCATTCCCCCGGCCCACGGTGGGGATGATGAGGGGTGGATGGGGGACGATGACGGCTCCAAGTATGGGCATGGGGATCGCTCCTTTCCTGACAAATACGACAAGGTAAATTGCTTCACAGTACCATCACCAGCGTCCCCGCGCCGATGAGGATGCACCCAATCACCGACTTGGGCGTGAACTTTTCATGGAGGAACACCGCCGCCATCACCAGGGTGATGACTACGCTCAGCTTGTCGATGGGTACCACTTTGGACACCTCGCCGATCTGGATGGCCCGGTAGTAGCACAGCCAGGACGCGCCGGTGGCCAGCCCGGACAGGATGAGGAACAGCCAGCTTTTGCGGCTGATCTCGGAGATACCGCCCTGGGTGTTGGTCAGAAACACCATCCCCCAGGCCATGGCGACCACCACCATGGTTCGGATGGCGGTGGCCAGATTGGAGTTAACGCCGTCAATACCCACCTTAGCCAGGATAGAGGTGAGGGCCGCAAATACGGCGGACAGCAGCGCGAAAATGAACCACATCAAGAATCACCCCTGAACGGTTTTATTGCATCCAGTGTAGCACGGATTGGGACGTTTGACAATCCAGCCGCTGTCAAAGTTTGATTTTATAATTTCCGTGTGATATACTGCTTGCAGCAAAAATCTTTCGGGAAGAAGGGAAAAGGATGAAGGGGTTTGAGCGGACAGACCCGTATCTGTCGCTGTGCGGGCTGAACTGCAAGCTGTGCCCCATGGAGCTGGGCGGACACTGCGGAGGGTGCGGGTTTGGCAATCAATCCTGTCCCATCGCCCGGTGCAGTATGGGACGTGATGGGGTGGAGTACTGCGTTCAGTGCCCGGAATATCCCTGCGGGCGGTACGAGAACATTGACGCCCACGACTCCTTCATCACCCATCTGCATCGAAAACGGGATTTGGAAAAGCTCCAACGGGTGGGTAGCGAACGCTATGCCGCAGAGCAGAGGGAGAAGCGGGACATTTTGGAGCGGCTGCTGGCCGGGTACAATGACGGCCGGAAAAAGACGCTGTACTGTCTGGCCGCCAACCTTCTGGAGCTGGATGAGCTGAGGGCCGCGCTGGAACAGGCGGAGAGGGAAACCAGGGAGTTATCCGGGAAAGAAAAGGCGGCATATGTGGCGAAGCTGCTGCAAGGGTACGCTGCGGAACATGATTTTGTGCTAAAACTGCGGAAAAAATAGAGTGTCTTGGGAGGAAACAGCTATGATCACCGGCAAACTGAAAAAAATCAACGCCCCCTTTACGCAAGATAGGAGGAATGATTGTGGAATCTGTCTATTATACCGTTGACGCCATTGATGGGGATTATGCCCGCATGACAAGCGACGGCGGCGTGGAAAACCAGGTGGCCATGTTCCTGCTGCCGGAGGGCACCACCGTGGGGAGCCGTCTGGTGCGGGAGATATTAGAATGGAGGTTGTTATCATGAGCACGGAGACGAACAAACTGCTGGAGGTTGGCGCAAAAGCGCCGGAATTCACCCTGCCGGATGCGGAGGGCAACCCTGTGTCCCTGGCGGACTTCACCGGGAAAAGGGTGGTGCTGTACTTCTATCCCCGGGACAATACCCCAGGCTGCACCCGTCAGGCCTGCGCCTTTGCCGGGGCGTTTGAGGAGTTCAAGCGGATCGATGCGGTGGTCATCGGGATCAGCAAGGATTCCGCGGCCTCCCACAAGAAGTTCGCGGAAAAGTATGATCTGCCCTTCATCCTGCTCTCCGACCCGGAGTTGACTGTCATCCAGGCTTACGGCGTGTGGCAGGAAAAGAAAAACTACGGCAAAGTGAGCATGGGCGTGGTACGGTCTACCTTCATCATTGACGGGAACGGCGTGATTGAGAAGGTCATGCCCAAGGTAAAGCCGGACACCAACGCGGCGGAGATCCTGGCCTATCTCAAAGGGGAAAAATAAATACGATTCGAGCACCTGCGGCCAGCCGTGGGCGCTTGATTTTTATGGTTCAGCTTTGAGAAATACATCGTGGTTTTTCGCGGACAATTCCGGCTGGAACCGATAGCCCAGCTGGTCAAATGCCCGGATGTCCGCCCGGTCGGTGACGTTGTTCTCCGCCAGCCAGCGCACCATCTGGCCCCGGGCCATTTTGCACATGGTGCCCTTTTCCATGACCTTGCCATCTTTCCACTCGCCGAAGGTAACGGTGAAAAAGCGGACGGACTTGGGCAGATGGGGCTCCACCGCGCGGCTGTACTCTTTGGAAGCCAGGTTCAGCACGAAGTCCGTTTCAGCGGTAAGCTGTTGGGCCAAATGGTCACCCCAGAACTGGTACAAATCCTTGCACCCGCCCACCAGTAGCTTGGCCTGCATCTCCAGCCGGTAGGGGGTCACGCCATCGAAGGGCCGCAGCAGGCCATAGAAGCCGGAGAGGATGCGCAGATGCTCCCGGAGGTAGTCCAGCTGGGCCGTCTCCATCACGCCGGGGGCCATGTACTGGTACTGGATGCCCTCATAGGAGAGAATGGCGGGGGTGAGGCGGTGGCGCAGTTCCATAGTCGCCAGCCGCTCCACGTTCAGCTTGGCAATGGCGTCATTGCACTTCCAGAGAGCTTGCAATTCTGCCGGAGGCATCTCCTGGAGGACGGCTTTCAATTGTTCCGTCTTTTCAAGAAAAATAGGCAGACCGTCCACGGGAAAGCTGTCCGTGTCCACCACCATTTTCTTCGCCGGTGAGATGATGATCCGCATGGTTTACCCCCGTTTCTGTTTGCGGTTTTTGGAGCGGCCCTCCCCAAAATCTGGGGAGGAACTGTATCAACAAGACGCATACAATCAATCAGGACAGCTCCCGGAGCGTCGCCGCCAGCCGCTCTGTAGCCGAACCCAGGCCCTCAAAGCTAACACAGCGGCTGGGCTTGGCGTTGACGATTTGATCCAGCAGGGGCTGGTTTTGGGTGCTCTCGTCCAAGGCCAGTTCGGCGGTCATCACATCGTCCCAAGCGCGGTTGAGGAAGGCCACCTCCCGGCGGCCGTGGGTCTTGGTGAGCAGCGGCTGGCCGGGGCCGCAGAGCAGATTGGCCGCTTCGGGTTGAAACCCGGCGGCGGACAGGCTATGCTCTAAGCCTTCCCGAAAGACATCCGGCAGACGCTCCCAGTCCGGGCGGCTCAGGTCATAGAGCACAAAGGTATACCGGGTGTAACAGTGGACGGACAGCAAAGAGGAGCGACCCCGCAGGGTGATGGCGTGAAGATCCCAGCAAAAGCGGCGGTCCGGCTCCTGCCCATAGGGCGGGGCTTTGATGCCCATATGCCGTTGGAGCGGAATGGTCAGGCCAAGATCCACGGACTCACTTCTGCTCATGGGGAATCGTCACCTTCTCCACCTGGAACTGTCCGCTGTCGGCAGTCATGACGGCAAAGGTGATCTCCTGGTCGAAGCGCCGCCTACCGCAACTCCCTGGATTCATCCAGAGTACGCCGTTCCGCTCCTCACAGGCGTACTTGTGGGAGTGGCCGTAGATCACCACATCCACGCCGGACAGCTCTTGGGGCACGTCCCGCTTGTTGTGAATCATGAAAAAGCGGACGCCCTCGATTTCGAAGGTGAGGCTGTGGGGCAGATCCTCCGCCCACTCCTTGTCGTTGTTGCCCCGGACGATGTGCAGGGGCGCAAAGCTTTGCAGCCTGTCCACAATGGCCTGGGTGTTGACGTCGCCGCCATGGAGGATGACGTCCGCCCCAGTCAGGCAGTCCAGTACCTCCGGGCGAAGCAGGCCGTGGGTGTCCGAGAGGATGACGATGCGTTTCATATCAAAATTCCCTCGCAGTGGTCGATCTCATGCTGGATGATCTGCGCCGTCCAGCCAGTGAAGGTCTTGAAACGAATCTGGAACTTTTCGTTTTGATATTGGACTTTGATGGATTTCCACCGCTTCGCTTTGCGGGTGCCGGAGAGGGACAGGCAGCCCTCCTCCGCCTGATAGGGCCCGGACTTTTTGACGATCTCCGGGTTGAACATGACCATATAGGCACCCTCGTTGTCAAAGACGATGATGCGCTTGTTCACGCCGATCATGTTGGCAGCCATGCCCACGCAGCCGTCCTTGTGGGCGGTCAGGGTGTCCAGCAGATCCTGGGCGGAGGGCAGATCGTCCGGGGTGGCGGGCTCGGCCTTTTGGGCCAAGAATGTTTCATCGTGCATGATGTCTCGTACCATGGCTATCAGCTCCTCAAAACCCGTTCACAGACACTTTTTCATGCAACGCGGGGCGGCTTCCGTATAGCCGTGCTTGGGGTAAAATTGGTAGGATTCAAAATACTCTTTCCCGCCCAGATGGACAATGGCGGCGGTCTTTCCCTGGGCTTTGATGTGGCGCTCCACCGTTTCCAGCAGGGCAGAGCCAATGCCCTGCCGCTTGAGATTATATTTTATATACAAACGGTGCAGCTTGACCTCCGTTGTGCCCTCGATGGAATTGTATCCAATGCAGCCAATGACGCGGCTTTCCTCGTCAAGCGCCAGCCAGAACATATCGCCATTGTCCAAATAGTTTGCCTGAATATCCAGCAGATCCTCGTTCAACCGTGGAATCCGCCCCAGCGCATTCTTGGCTTCCAATACCATGAAAATCATGTCGTCGCGGTACTGGCGTTCAAAGGGTATGATCTTCATAACTTGATGCCCCCTGTCTGTGGTCTGCCGCTATGATACTATATTTCTGGGCTGGGCGCAATTCTTTCTCTGGATATTTCCGCTTCAAAAATCTTCGGCACACCTGTGTGATTCGGGCTTTGGAGGGTGAGCAAAACGTGCGAGAGCTGTCTGCCCTGTTGAGCCACACAAGGGCTTATGTGACACGACAGGGGTATCGGGAGTACACCTGTCCAAGACAGAGCGGGGAAAGGCCGTGTGCAGCCTCTGTGACACCGCAGAGGAGGATATGCGGCAGGCAGCGGATAAGTTGGGGGAGCTGTTCATGACATAAGAAAAGATTTGATGTAACAGCACTGGGGGTTCCACACGCTATACTCAGTGGCAGGGTCGGGGAATCGTTATTATGATCCCTATGTTAAAGGACACTACGCCCATTTATTCTCCTATCCTGTCCACTAAACTGATGACAATACCGTCGATCTGTGGTATACTGGAGAACAGTTTAGGAGTGGAGGGTAGCGCCATGACGGATATAGAGAAACGCACCGCCGCCGCAAAGTTTGCGGCGGATTGGAATGGTCGGGGCGATGAAAAGCAGGAGACACAGCGATTTTGGCTCTCGCTGTTGCAAAATGTTTGCGGAGTTGCACAGCCTACAGAGGTAATCGAGTTTGAAAAACGGGTAGAGGTTGACAACAGTGATGGGACAACCACCACCAAGTACATTGATGGCTATCTGCTCGCTACCCGTGTCCTAATCGAGCAGAAGGGCGTGAAGATAGACCTGAAGAAAGGCGAGCGTCAGTCCGATGGTGCCATACTGACCCCTTTTCAGCAGGGACGACGGTACGGAGGCTATCTGCCCCAGCCGGAGCAGCCTCGCTGGATCGTGGTCTGCAATTTTCAGGAGTTCCAGATCCACGACATGAACCGTCCCAACGATGAGCCGGAAATCCTGAAACTGGAGGACTTAGGCAAAGAGGTTCACCGTCTGCAATTCCTGGTGAACACGGGGAGTGAACACATCAAAAAAGAAATGGAGATATCCCTACAGGCGGGCGAACTGGTGGGGGTGCTTTATGACGCGCTCTTGAAGCAGTACAAAACCCCGGATGACCCGGAAACGCTGAAAAGCCTGAACAAGCTGTGTGTCCGGCTGGTATTCTGCCTGTATGCCGAGGACGCTGGCATTTTCGGCAGCAAGAGTATGTTCCATGACTATCTCCAAGCCCATGAGAGGGACGCCCGCCGCGCCTTGATTGACCTGTTCAAAGTGTTGGACACGAAGCCGGAAGAACGCGACCCCTACATGGACGAGGATTTAGCGGCATTTCCGTATGTCAACGGTGGGCTGTTTGCGGATGAAAATATCGTGATTCCCCGGTTGGATGAAACCATCGTTGACCTGATTCTGAGAAAAGCCAGCGAGGATTTTGACTGGTCGGCCATCAGCCCCACCATTTTCGGGGCCGTCTTTGAGAGTACCTTGAATCCGGAAACCCGGCGCTCCGGCGGGATGCATTACACGTCCATTGAAAACATCCACAAGCTCATTGACCCGTTGTTTTTGGACGGGCTGAAAGCAGAATTTGCGGAAATTGAAGCGGTCACAGTGGAGAAAACTCGCAAGGCCAAGTTGGAAGTCTTTCAACGAAAATTGGCTGGTCTGAAATTCCTTGACCCGGCCTGTGGCTCCGGCAACTTCCTGACGGAAACCTATATCTCCCTCCGGCGGCTGGAAAACCAGGTGATCTCCCTGCTGAACCGTGACCAGATCGTGCTGGACATGGGGAACCCCATCCAGGTATCTATCGGGCAGTTTTACGGCATTGAGATCAACGATTTTGCCGTGACGGTGGCAAAAACGGCGTTGTGGATCGCGGAAAGCCAGATGATGAAGGAAACCGAGGACGTGGTGCATATGTCCCTGGACTTTCTGCCGCTGAAATCCTATGCCAACATCACCGAGGGGAACGCCCTGCGGCTGGACTGGGAGAGTGTTGTGCCCAAGCATGAGCTGAACTATATTATGGGCAATCCGCCGTTTGTGGGTTACTCTTTACAAAACAAAGGTCAGAAGGAAGATATTCTTTCCGTCTATGTGGACGAAAAGGGCAAGCCCTATAAAACAGCGGGCAAGATCGACTATGTATCCGGCTGGTATTTCAAAGCGGCGCAATTCATGCCGGGGACGGCCATTCAGACGGCTTTTGTGTCCACCAACTCCATCACCCAGGGCGAACAGGTGGCGGGTGCCTGGAAGCCACTTTATGAGCGGTTTGGTATCCACATCGACTTTGCCCACCGCACCTTCCGCTGGGACAGCGAAGCCAGCATTAAGGCCCACGTCCATTGTGTGATCGTGGGATTCAGTTGTGCGGCTAACGCAGAGCTAAAACGGATTTATACAGCAGAGCGATATCAAGAGGTAGAAAAGATCAATGCCTATTTGATTGACGCGCCAGAAACATTTATTGAAAACAGGGGCAACCCCATTTGTAATGTACCGTTTATGATAACAGGCAATCGACCAGCAGATGGCGGGCATCTAATTATAGAGGATGATGATTATGCGGATTTTATTGTAAAAGAACCTGGAGCATTGCCATACATAAAACGGCTTGTTGGATCGGTGGAGTTCATCAACAATAAAAGGCGATGGTGCTTATGGCTTGTTGGCGTAAGCCCTTCTGAGTTAAGGAAACTGCCGCTGGTCAAGGAACGAGTGGAGCGTTGCCGTCAAGATAGGCAAAATTCCGTTGATAAAGGCCGCCAGAAGTTGGCGGACACGCCCACTCTATTCCGAGAAACCAATAACCCAGGTGCCTTTATAGTTGTTCCAAAAGTATCTTCTGAGCAACGAAGATATGTCCCAATGGGATTCATGGATGGAAGCACGATTGCGAGCGATTTGGTGTTTATAATTCCTGATGCAACAATTTTCCAATTTGGTATTTTGACTTCAAACGTCCACATGGCGTGGATGAGAGCTGTTTGTGGACGGCTAAAGAGTGACTATCGCTATTCTGCTAATGTGGTTTACAACAACTTCCCCTGGCCCACTCCTACCGACGAACAGAAAGCCAAAATTGAGCAGACCGCCCAGGCCATCCTGGACGCCCGCGCCCTCTACCCGGACAGTTCCCTGGCTGACCTTTACGACGAGACAACGATGCCCCCGGAGCTGCGGAAGGCCCACCAGCAGAACGACAAGGCCGTCATGCAGGCTTACGGGTTCTCCGTCAAGGACATGACCGAGAGTAAGTGCGTGGCAGAGTTGATGAAGATGTATCAACAATTGATAAAGTAATACGTTGCTGACAATTGGGGGGCATCTCGGGAATATAGGGAATTCGGTTTTATAATCATTTATGAGAGGAGAATTGTATTGAAAAACACAGTGTTTATCAGCCATGCGACCCCTGCTGACAATACATTTGCTGTTTGGTTGGCCACGAAGTTAGAACTTTGCGGCTACAATGTTTGGGTAGATATTAATAATCTTTCTCCCTCTGTTGACTTTTGGAATACGATTGAGCAAACAATTCGAAATGAAACAGTGAAATTTGTTTTTGTCGCAAGTGCAGCTTCAATCGACCCAAGTAGGGATGGTGTTCAAAAAGAGTTGGCAGTTGCCGATAAGGTAAGAAGGCAATCTCCAAATTTTATTATCCCAGTTAGAGTTGATGACATTAATTTCAATGACTTTCCAGTTGAGATATTGCGGCTCAATGCCATCGATTTTTATAATAATTGGGCAAAAGGGTTGGATGCTTTATTAAAATATTTTAATGATGAAAATGTTCCAAAGCTTGACACCAATCCTGGCAGTCAATATTATCTTGATCGATGGTATACATCTCAAGCCCTAATTAGATCTCAAACAACTGATAACACGGACGAATACTGTAGCAATTTATTTTCGGTTGAATTGCCACCATCTGTATATATTTATAGGTCCGAAGATGTTGCTGTACTGCTAAGAGAGCGACATATTCCAATGAAAGTTAATAAAAAAGCTACCATAACATTCGCTTGCAACAAATGTATATCTGAATGGGTCGGGAAAGAAGTAGATTTCATACCGTTAGACACCAAAAATGTATTACAAGATTGCGTTTCTCCGCATACTTATTTTGGTGAAACTGTTTCCAATTTATCCCGAGATGTAACATCTATTATCAATTGGACAATTGGCGAAATGTTTTATCAACATAAAATGCGGCGATATAGGCCCACTTCAGAAAAACGCAGCAGGAGCGTATATTTTTTCCCTTATGGGACGAAGTCAAAACGTTCCACAAATAGCCGACTGAAAGCATTGTCCGGAATTTATAAAACTACAAAAAGGTGGCACTTTGGGCTGAGTGGATATTTCACCAAATATCCAACATCTGGTATTATTATTAAATGGCATCTGATTTTTACGGATGGTACCGGCCAGACTTTATCAGAAGCGGCTCAGATTGCGGCGAGGCGTAGCAAAGGGCGACTAATGTATAATAGGCAGTGGAAAGAGTTGCAACAGGCAAGTATGTTTTACTTGTCAAGCGGAACACAGAACATTTTTTGTACCACCTGCTGCGAAGAAAATGCAATGTATATTAGCAGTCAACCAGAACGATTTGTTTCGGACAAAAACTATATTGATCCGTCTATCTATAAACAAATGAATGGAGGCAATGATGAATAATCGCTTAGCCTACATTGAAGAACCAAAACTAAAATTTGGTCATAGCCAATCTGCTGAAGACAGCAGAGATGGACTGACTCTTTTTGGCCCATATCAAGGCGCAGGCGGCAGTAGTACTATCCGCGTTGGATATGTTGGTACCCAGACAGGGTTGGGGTATTATCATACTTTTGTCACGCAAATGAATATGCCAATCTATACCAAATCTTTGGGACGTCCCTTTTTCCCTGGCTTTAAGTCGGTGTTTGGGATTGATTGGTCACCTGATCCACCTGCTAAAATTATTTTACAGGAAGAAGATTTGCAAACCGCTTTGTCTATCCCTAACTTGAAAGAAAGAACTTATAATTTGGTTTCTTTATATTTGGATGCAATTAAACAATACATTGATAATGAGGAAGCTGTTGTTGATATTTGGTATGTTGTAGTTCCCAATACGGTATTAACATTATGCAGACCGAAATCCGCATCAGGGAAACCTACTTATAGTAAGCGGAGAATCGAAACATTCAATTCTGGTCAGATTTCTCTTTTTGCAGAGGAAAACGAAGATATAAGCCAGTATGCTGAAATGTACGAATCAGACTCTGATTTCCACGATCAGCTGAAAGCGAGAGCAATCTTCAATAAAATAATATGTCCGATTCAAGTAATGCTTCAGTCAACACTCCAGTTCCACAGTAAAAGTTCCGGCGAAGAATATGATGATGATATGAAGGCACATTTAGCGTGGACACATTCCAGTTCTTTGTATTACAAATTAGGATATTTACCGTGGAAGTTAGATGCAATACGTGATGGCGTATGTTATGTAGGCCTTGTTTTCAAAAAATTACAAGAGACAGGCAGTAAAAGAGGATATGCTTGTAGTGCAGCCCAAATGTTCCTTGATTCGGGCGACGGCGTTGTATTTAGAGGCAACATAGGCCCTTGGCTGAGTCGCGACGAAAAGACCTTTCATTTGGATCGTGTGTCTGCGAAAGCGTTATTGTCAATAGCCGTTGAAGCCTATCATACAAAGCACAAAGGCTATCCGAAAGAATTGTTTATCCACGGCCGAACTGCGTTTACTGATGATGAATGGCGCGGCTTTCAGGATGCCATACAGGAGACTCCAAATACAAATTTGGTCGGTGTCACTATAAAAGAAAATAGTGGTTTTCGATTGTTGAGAGATAATTTAGATCCAAAATCACAGTATGGTGTTTTAAGAGGGCTATGTCTATATGTAGATGAAAGAAGTGGTTATCTTTGGACAAAAGGCTTCATTCCGAAAACTGAAACCGCCAATCACATGGAAGTAGCAAGACCACTTCGAATAGAGATTAGTAGGGGACAGGCTGATATAGCTACTGTTGTAAAAGACATATTATCACTTACAAAGCTAAACTATAATGCTTGCATATATGGAGATGGACTGCCCGTTACGCTAAGATTTTCTGACAAAATTGGTGACATTCTTACTGCAATCCCAGAGGTGAACTGGGCGGCAAAACCGTTCAAATATTATATATAGGCAAAAAGACTTTTTCTTAGCAAAGCTAAATCCATCTCATGCAAGTCCAACTATGTGTATAGCCCCACCCCAAAGTCTGCGGAGGAACTATATCAACAAGACGCATCCAACAAGAAAAAGACATCTCCGAAAAGTTTCAGTAGCTTTTCCCGCCGACCTGTGGTATATGTTTGTGCTGCGAGGAGGCGACAGCATGAACAAGACCCTGATAGCCCTGTATGAGAGCTTCTACACACCACCCCAGGCGGCGGAAACCCGAGCGGAGATCGAAACCCTCCACAAGCAGCTAATCCTGAAATTGGACAAGCCGGAGCGAAAGATGGTTCTCCGACTCATTGATGCCAAGGACCATCTGGCTGAGGAAATGTCCGTAGACAGCTTCATCTGCGGCTTCCGGCTGGCTTGGCAGCTGGCAAACGAATTGAACAGCTACCCGGAAAGCGGGCGTCCTACCCGGCCAGACATGACCGGGCAGGACGCCCGTTGTGCGCCGCAGGAGCGATGGGAACTCCCGGACGAGGGTTAACACCTCCCCGGGCCCTGACCACCCCCCGTTGACCACCGTGTGGCCCCTGTGGCCCCTGTTGGAAAACCAATCGGCTGAGCCGGAAACGGCTCAGCCGATCATTGCGTCACGGCAGAAATTCCGGCAGCACTCGGTACCGGCTGACGCCGAAGCTGTTGCTCCGCTGGATGATTTCCTCCGGGATCTGGCTGAGGTACTTCCGCCCGAAATTGGTGTCCCCGAACCAGCAGTCGAAATTCGCCACCGGCAGCACCACCCAATCGCTGTCCTCAGGCCGGTTGGCAACGTAATAGGCGATGAGGGTGCAGATCACCTCGGCGGGCAGCTTCTCCGGCCTCACCGCTTCAATTTTGGTCAGCAGCTCTTGCGGTAGTTTTACCTCGTCCTGGCGCAATGGCCCCAGCTCCAGCGCGTCGACGGTCACATCGTCAAAACGGATGATCCACGCCCCGTCTGCATTGGAGGAGAACAGCGGCATTTGAAACTGCCGCACCTTTTTGCGCCACTCCGCATCAAATTTCTTGTCCAACTCCCCGGCAGTCTCGGAATACGCCTTTCGTACCACCTTTGGGTTATCCCGGGCAAAAGCCATGGTTGCATGGAAATGCCGGCAGAACCACCCCTGGCCGTCCTCATCCACCAACGCAGGGAACTCACCGTGAAGCGAGCCGAAATTCGTCCGATACTGCCATTCCGGCTTCGCACCCGCCCGCTCCGGCACACTGCACCAGGCACACAGCCCCCGGTGGGCGTAGTCCATCCTCTCCCTGGGTTCGCCGTCCAACTCCGCTCCATCCGGACCATGGAACAGGAAGCCCCGGGCCAGGATGGTCAAGATCCGGGACAGCCCGCTGAACTCCCGCAGGGTCTCGAAGGTGAACCGCCC
>X363_Desmarests_Spiny_Pocket_Mouse__coassemble_930_pt1 | contig 13254 bp, 10 predicted proteins | sample X363_Desmarests_Spiny_Pocket_Mouse__metabat2_low_PE_031 | metagenome-assembled genome bin X363_Desmarests_Spiny_Pocket_Mouse | reverse complement strand
CTCCACCGCCCCGGACGCGGCGGTGGAGCTGGCGGGCCATGACCCGGCGGTAGCCGCCGCCCTGAGGCAGGTGCCCGGCCTGCGGGAGCGGGTGGAGCACATTCAAAGCGCGGCAAACTGGCGGCGGGGGCGGCTGTCCCGGCTGGCGGTGGATCGGCTGTTCGGCCCTGTGGTGCCCATGTCCGCAACCCGGCTGGATCTGGTGAACTCCTGCCACTTCAGCCACTTCCTCCGCTTTGGTTTGGACGCCAAGCCCCGTCAGAAGGCCGAATTCCGGCCCTCCGACTACGGCACCTTCGTCCACGCCGTTTTGGAGGACACCCTGCGCGCCGCCAAGGAGACGGGCACGCCCCTGGACGACGGGGAGGCGGTGGCTCGGCTGTCCCAGGCTGCCGCAGACCGCTACGAGCGGGAGGTGCTGGCGGGGCTGGAGGGGGAGCCCGCCCGGTTCCGGTATCTCTTTGGGCGCATGAAGCAGGCGGCGCTGGCGGTGGTGCGCAGTGTAGCGGAGGAGCTGTCCGTCTCCGACTTTGTCCCCGCCGCCTTCGAGCTGGGCTTCGGCCCGGGCAGGGAGCTGCCCCCAGTGGAGGTGGAGCGGGGGGTGCGGCTGCGGCTCACCGGCTTTGTGGACCGGGTGGACCAGTGGGAGCACGACGGGAAGCGCTACCTCCGGGTGGTGGATTACAAAACGGGTAAAAAGAGCTTTGACTTCGCCGACGTGGAGGACGGGCGGGGCCTGCAGATGCTGCTCTACCTGTTCGCCCTGGGGCGGGAGGGGGAACGGGTGCTGGGCCCCGGGGAGATTGTCCCCACCGGGGTGCTGTACGTCCCCGCCCGCACCCCCCTGGTGGACGGGGAGCGGAGTATGTCCGACGAGGAGATCCAGAGATCCCGGGACAGGCTGCTGCGCCGCCAGGGGCTGGTGCTGGACGACCGGTCGGTGCTGGCCGCCATGGAGCGCACGGAGGGGGGGTACCGCTTCCTGCCCGTAGGCGCGGGGAGGGGGGGCGCGGAGTGCCTGGTCACCCCCGAGCAGATGGAGGCCCTGGAGCGGTATATCACACAGGCCCTGGGCGCCGCCGCCGGGGAGATGGCGGCGGGCAACATCGACGCCGACCCCTATTGGCACAACGCGGACAAAAACCCCTGCCGCTGGTGCGACTACCGGGCGGCCTGCCACTTCGAGGAGGGCTGCGGGGACGCGCGCCGGTTCCGCCGGGGGGTGAAGGCGGCGGAATTCTGGCAGTGGATGAAGGAACGGGAGGAGGACAAGCATGGCCATTGAGCTGACGCGGGAACAGCGCGCCGCAGCGGACAACCGGGGGGGCGACCTGCTGGTGTCCGCCGCCGCCGGATCAGGCAAGACAAGGGTGCTGGTAGAGCGGCTGATGGGTTATGTGGAGCAGGGGGAGGATATCGACCGGTTCCTGGTCATCACCTTCACCAACGCCGCCGCCGCCCAGCTGCGGGACCGCATCGCCGCCGCCCTCCACGCCCGTCTGGCCCAGCGGCCGGGGGACCGGCATCTGCGGCGCAATGCCACCCTGGTCTATAAAGCCCCCATCTGCACCATCGACGCCTTCTGTTTGGACCTGCTGCGGCAGTGGGGGCACCTGGTGGAGCTGGACCCCGACTTCCGCCTGTGCGACGAGGCCGAGGGGGAGGAACTGCGCCGCCGCGCCCTGGAAGAGGTGCTGGAGGGGCGGTACACCAGCATTGAGCACGACGCCCCCTTTGCCGCCCTGGTGGACGCCCTGGCGGGGGAGCGGGACGACCAGACCCTGGAGGACGTGATCCTGTATGTCCACCGGCAGCTCCAGGCCCAGGCGGACCCGGCGGGCTGGCTCATGGGGCGCCGGGGGGACTTTGCCCTGCCCCAGGGTGCCGGCCCGGAGGACACCCCCTGGGGGAAGGCGCTGCTGGCGGACAGCCGGGAGCTGGCGGATCACTGGCTGGAGGCCCTGTCCGCCCTGCGCCACGAGATCGCCTGGGACTGCCTGCTGGACAAAAACTACGGCGGCACCCTGGAGGAGACCATGGCCGGACTGGAGGGGCTCCGCGCCGCCCTGGCCCAGGGCTGGGACGAGGCGGCGGCCTGCTTCCCCATCCCCTTCCCCCGGGCCGGAACCAAGCGGGGGGAGCACGACGAGGGGCTGAAGGCCCGGATGACCGCCCAGCGGGACCAGTGCAAGGCCCAGATGAAGAAGCTGGGGGAGCGGTTTGACGTGACGGGGGCCCAGGCGATGGAGGATCTGCGGGCGGTGGGCCCCGCCATGGCCGCCCTGCTGGAGGTGACGGCCCAGTTCGACGGGGCCTTTGCCGGGCTCAAGCGGCGCCGCCGCCTCATCGACTTTGCCGACGGGGAGCATCTGGCGGTAAAGCTGCTGGTCGGGCCGGACGGCGCGCCCACTGGGCTGGCCCGGGACGTGGGGAACCAGTTCCGGGAGATCATGGTGGACGAGTACCAGGACACCAACGCCGTGCAGAACGCCATTTTCGGAGCGCTGTCCAGCCGGGGCAGCCTGTTCATGGTGGGGGACGTGAAGCAGTCCATCTACCGCTTCCGGCTGGCGGAGCCGGACATTTTCCTGAGCAAATACGACGCGTATCCCCCGGCGGAGCAGGCCGCCCCCGGCCAGGGGCGGAAAATCCTGCTGTCGGACAATTTCCGTTCCCGCCCCGAGGTACTCAGTGGGGTGAACTTTATCTTCCGCAACGTGATGACCCGGGCCGCGGGGGAGCTGGACTACACTGAGGCGGAGGCCCTGCGGCCGGGGCGGGCGGACCTGCTCCCCGATGACCGGTACCGGGTGGAGCTGGACTGCGTGGACCTGTCCGCCCTCTCCGGCGAGGGGGAGGAGGAGCGCGCCGACAAGGACCTGGTGTGCGCCCGGGCCGCCGCGGGGCGGGTCCAGGCGTTGCTGGACAGCTCCCTGCCCATCGGGGACCGGCCCGTCCGGGCGGAGGACGTAGTCATCCTCCTGCGCTCGCCGGGGCCTGTGCTGCGCCACTACGCCGGCGCCCTGGACGAGCTGGGCATTCCCTGGTCCGCCGACGGCGGGGGCGAGTTCTTCGGCACCACCGAGATCTCGGTGGCCGTGGCCCTCTTGCAGGTGCTGGACAATCCCCGGCAGGACGTGGCGCTGCTGGCGGCCCTGCGCTCCCCCCTGTTCAACTTCACCCCGGACCGGCTGGCCCTGCTGCGGGCGGCGGGGGAGGGCGCGGTGTACGACTGCCTCGCCGCCGGGGCGGCGCGGGGAGAGGAGGACTGCGCCGCCTTCCTGTCCCTGCTGTGTGAGCTGCGGGAGCTGGCGGCGGAGGAGGGCAGCCACCGCCTGCTGTGGTATCTCTACGGCAGGCTGGACATCCCCGCCGTCTTTGCCGCCATGCCCGACGGGGGACGGCGGCGGGCCAACCTGATGGCGCTGTACGACGAGGCCGCCCGGTTCGAGAGCGGCGGGCACCGGGGGCTGATGGCCTTCCTGCTCCACCTGAGCCGGATGGCGGAGAACAACGTGCCCGTTCCCGTGCCGGGGGGGGAGACCGGGGGCGTGCGCATCTTGTCCATCCACAAATCCAAGGGGCTGGAGTTCCCCGTGGTGCTGGTGTGCGGCCTGGACCGGCAGTTCAACGAGGCGGACGCCAAGGCCACCATCCTGTTCCACCCGGAGCTGGGGCTGGGGCCCAAGCGCACCGACCGGGCCCGGGGCCTGCGCTACGCCACCATCGCCCGGGACGCGGTGGCCCTGCGGCTGCGGCGGCAGCTGCGGGCGGAGGAGATGCGGCTTTTATACGTGGCCATGACGAGGGCGGAGCACAAGCTGATTCTGTTCACCGCCGTCAACGGCCGGGGGGGGCAGCTGGCCGCCCTGGCAGGTCAAGCGCAATGCCCCCCGCCCCCCCGGCAGATGGGCTCGGCCCGGTCCATGGCGGACTGGGTGCTCACCCCGGCGCTGTGCCGCCGGGACAGCGCCCCCCTGTGGGAAAGTCTGGACGGCTCCCGGCCCAACCCCCCGGCGGAGGAGGGATTCCCCTGGGATATCCGCCTGCTGTCCGGGGCGGATTACGGGCAGAGCCGGGGCCCCGGCGGGGCGCGAACGCCGGAGGAAACTGGGGCGCGGATTCCCGAGGGCCTGGCGGAGCGGCTGAGCTGGCGCTATCCCCATATGGCATCCGCCGCCATGGCCTCCAAGCTCACCGCCACCCAGCTCAAGGGGAGGGAAAAGGACGCGGAGGCGGCGGAGGACGCGGTGGAGCTGCAAGCCGCCGCCCCCTGGGCCACTCGCCTGCGGCCCCCGGCGTTCCAGGGGGAGCGGCCCCTCACCCCCGCCCAGCGGGGCACCGCCCTGCACATGGTGATGCAGTATCTGGACTATGAGCGCACCGGGAGCTTCGCCGAAATTGCGGACGAGGTCATCCGGCTGGCGGCGGGCCAATATATCACCCCCCGGCAGGGGGAGGCGGTGGACCCCGCCGTCATCCTGGCCTTTTTCCGCTCGGATTTGGGGCGGCGTCTGCGGGCGTCCCGCCGCGTGGAGCGGGAGTTCAAGTTCTCCCTGCTGGCCCCCGCGGCGGACTATTACCCGGAGGCGGAGCCGGGGGAGGAGGTGCTGCTCCAGGGGGTGGTGGACTGCTGGTTTGTGGAGGAGGACGGCACGGTCACCGTGGTGGACTTCAAAACCGACCGGGTGGACGAGCAGACGGTAACCGGCCGCGCCCAACACTACCGCCCCCAGCTGGACGCCTACGCCCGGGCCCTGTCCCAGGCGGCGGGGGTGTCGGTGGGCCGCCGCTACCTGTGGTTCTTCAGCGTTGGACATGAGGTGGAGCTATAAGGCTGGGAAAAAGATTTGGGAAATCAAAAAAAATACTTGCATTTTTCCGTCGGACATGATAAGATACGGTTTGCGTTTACAAGGAGCCGTCGCGCTCCTGGACTTTTGATGGACAGAAAGAGGTGAATCCCATGAAGGAAGGCATCCATCCCAAATATCAGCAGACCACCATTACGTGCGCCTGCGGCAACGTGATCGAGACTGGCTCGACCAAGAAGGACATCAAGGTGGAAGTCTGCTCCAAGTGTCACCCCTTCTACACCGGCAAGCAGAAGATGGTGGATACCGGCGGACGCGTCAGCCGCTTCAACAAGAAGTTCGGTTTGGGCTAAACCTGTCAGTTCAAAGACCCGTTGCAAGCGATTGCGGCGGGTCCTTCTTTTTTGGCCGCAATCGGGCATACTGAATGCAGGGACAGCGGGGAGGCGTCAAAGCTGGACATAGAACAATTTTGTGTGGAAAAAGGCCAGAGGGAGCCGCTGATCCTGCTCCACGGCAATGGGGAGGACTGCGGCTATTTCAAGGGCCAGATGGACGCGTTTTCGGCCCGATATCATGTCTACGCCCTGGATACCAGGGGGCACGGCAGAACCCCCAGAGGCACGCGTCCCTTTACCATTCGCCAGTTCGCCCAGGACCTGCTGGGCTTTATGGACAGGCGGCAGATCGGCCGAGCGCACCTGTTGGGCTTTTCCGACGGCGGCAACACCGCCATGGTGTTCGCCATAGGCCACCCGGAGCGTGTGGACCGGCTGATTTTGAACGGGGCCAACCTGGACGCCGGGGGCGTGAAGCGCACGGTACAGCTTCCCATTGAGCTGGGATATTGGATTGCCCGGAAATTTGCCGGGAAAAGCGATGAGGCGAGGCAAAATGCGGAGCTGCTGGGCCTGATGGTCAATGACCCCGATGTGCGCCCGGAGGAGCTTTCCAAAATCACGGCAAAGACGCTGGTCATCGCCGGGACGAAGGACATGATTAAAGCGGAGCACACGAAGCTGATCGCGGACAGCATACCCGGTGCACAGCTCGCTTTCCTTCCGGGGGATCATTTCATCGCCAACAAAAGCCCAGAGGCATTCAACCAAAGAATATTGGAATTTTTGAACGAATAAAAGAGGAACCTATGTTTGACAAAATCGAAGTAAAAGAGATCAACCGGGCCGTGCTGGCGGGCCTGAACGCCCCCGGCCTCACCCGGGAGGAGAACGCTACCGACGAATCCCTGGAGGAGCTTGCCGCCCTGCTGGACACGGCGGGGGGCCAGTGCCTTGCCACGGTGCTGCAAAACAAATCCGCCCCCGACCCCCGCACCTTCCTGGGCGAAGGCAAGGTGCGGGAGGTGAAAGACCTGGTGGAGCGGCTGGGCGCGGATATCGTCATCTTCGACAACCCCCTGTCCCCCTCCCAGCAGCGGGCGCTCACCGAGGAATTAGGCGTGACGGTGATGGACCGCTCCGCCCTGATCCTGGACATCTTCGCCAAGCGGGCCCGCACCAGCGAGGGCCGTTTGCAGGTGGCGCTGGCCCAGTACAAGTATCTGCTGCCCCGGCTGACGGGTATGTGGAAGCACCTGGAGCGGCAGGAGGGCGCCATCGGCACCCGGGGCCCCGGCGAGACCCAGATGGAGTCCGACCGGCGGCTGATCCGCCGGAAGATCGACAAGCTGGAGGACGAGCTGCGGGACGTGCGCCGGGTCCGCGCCACCCAGCGGGGGCGCCGGGAGAAAAACGAGGTGCCCGTGATCGCCATCGTGGGCTATACCAACGCGGGCAAGTCCACCCTGCTCAACGCCCTCACCGGGGCCGGCATCCCCGCCAATGACCGCCTCTTTGACACCCTGGACACCACCACCCGCACCCTGGAGATCTCCGACACCTGCACGGCGCTCATCTCGGACACGGTGGGCTTCATCTCCAAGCTGCCCCACCAGCTGGTGAACGCCTTCAAGGCCACCCTGGAGGAGCTCACCTATGCCGACCTGCTCCTCCACGTCATCGACGCCTCCGACCCCCACTGGCGGGAGCAGGCAGCGGTGGTGGATAAGCTCATTCAGGAGCTGGGGGCCGGGTCGACGCCCCGGCTGGAGGTGTTCAACAAATGCGACAGGTTTGTGGGGGACATCCTGCCCCACGGGGAGGACATGGTGTGCATCTCCGCCAAAACCGGGGAGGGTCTGCCCGACCTGTTAAAGGCCATCGCCAAGCGGCTGGACGCGGGGGTGCGCCGGGTGGAGCTGAGGCTGCCCTATGACAAGGGCGGTATTTTAGACCAGCTCTATCAAGAGGCCAAGGTGGAAAAGGTGGATTACGGCGAGACCATCCAGGTCACCGCCCTGTGTGCCCCCAGGACCTTGGGGCGGCTGGGGGGATACCTGGCGGAGGAGGAGAGCTGACCACCGGGGCAAACATTGCGGATGGAATGGGAAAAGCCTGCCTCACGGCAGACTTTTCCCATTTTCTATATTTGGAACCGTCGGACAGATACAGCCGGTAGGGCGGTACAGCCATAGGACATTCAGAGCCGGTGGGACAGTACAGCCGGTGGGACAGTTTACAGCCAATCGGACAATACATCATTCAGGGTGGCGGGCGTCACGCCATTGCGCACCAACAGATCGCCCAGCTCGTCAATGCGGGCGGCGCTGCAGGTAATGTTGGGGACGCTGGCCTGGTCGCCGCCCTGTTCGGCGACCTTGACGCCATAACTCTCGCAGGCGTAGGAGCCCACGTCCATCTCGCCGATCAGGATGGAATAGTCATAGTGCCGGATCGCGCCGGCCTGGTCGGCCAGCTCCACAGTCTGCAGAAATAATTCTCGCACAGATTCGGATCACCTCTCTTTCCTGAACCCATTATCCATTTTGTAATCAGTTCTTGCAAGGAAAACCGTTTGACAGATTTCGACAAAATTCGACAGAGGTACAAGATGTAGAAAGAGGGGGCTGCTCCGCGATACCAGCACTGGGAGCACCACATATTTCCATGGAAAATTTGGGCAAAAATGCACAAAAGGCCCAGAGCGAAACACAAGTTCGCTCTGGGCTCTTTAGTGGGATGAAATCCCTGCCGGATCTTGCGGCGGGCAGGCGGCGCGTTCCTGTCGAAATTTGCAGATTACTTCACGTAATGGCGGGACGCCCGCCGGTGTGGCGGAGAGCTTACAGTTCGTCCACGGCGGTCTTGGTGCGGTCGGCGTTGTAGACGTAGAAGCCCTTGCCGGACTTGACGCCCAGGTTGCCGCCCCGGACCATCTTCCGGATCAGCGGGCAGGCGCGGTACTTGCTGTCGCCGGTCTCGTTGTACAGCACGTCCATGATGGCAAGGCAGATGTCCAGGCCGATGAAGTCGCCCAGCTCCAGGGGGCCCATGGGGTGGTTGGCGCCCAGCTTCATGGCCGCGTCGATGCCGGCGATGTTGGACACGCCCTCCATCTTGATGAAGGCGGCCTCGTTGATCATGGGGATCAGGATGCGGTTAACCACGAAGCCGGCGGCCTCGTTGACCTGCACGGGGGTCTTGCCCAGCGCCACGGAGATCTCGGTGATCTTGTCCACGGTGGCGGCGGGGGTGTTGGCGCCGGCGATGACCTCGATGAGCTTCATCCGGTCGGCGGGGTTGAAGAAGTGCATCCCGATGAGCGGGCGGCTCAGGCCCTTGCCGATCTCGGTGATGGACAGGGAGGAGGTGTTGGAGGCAAAGATGCAGTCCTCCTTACAGATCTTGTCCAGCTCGCCGAAGGTGGTCTGCTTGACCTTCATGTCCTCAAAGGCGGCCTCCACGATCAGGTCGCAGTCGGCGCACAGCTCCTCCTTCAGGCCCGGGGTGATGGCGGCCACAATAGCGTCCACCTTGGCCTGGTCCATCTTGCCCTTTTCCACCAGCTTGGCGTAGCCCTTCTGGATCTTGGCCTTGCCGCCGTCGGCCCACTCCTGCTTGATGTCGCACAAAGCGACCGTCCAGCCGCTCTGGGCGAAGGCCTTGGCGATGCCCTGGCCCATAGTGCCGGCGCCGATGATACCAACTTTGCTCATGATAAAAACTCCCTTTCAAATTAAAATTGATTATGGATGGCTTAGTTATTGGTGAACACGGCCCTGGGCTTGGGCTTCTCCCGGGACAGGAAGCAGGCCATGCCCTCCACCTGGTCGTGGGTCTCGAAACAGCCCCCGAAGAGCTTCTCCTCAAGCTCCACCGCCTTGTCGATGGACACCTGCATCCCCTCGTTGACCGCCTTCTTGCAGGCGCGGACCGCGATGGGGGCGTTTTTGGCGATGGTATTGGCCATCTTGACGGCGGTCTCCATCAGCTCGGCCTGGGGGACCACGGCGTTCACCAGGCCGATGCGCAGGGCCTCATTGGCGTCGATGTTCCGGGCGGTGTACAGCAGCTGCTTGGCCATACCCATGCCCACCAGGCGGGGCAGGCGCTGGGTGCCGCCGAAGCCGGGGGTGATGCCCAGGCCTACCTCGGGCTGGCCGAACACGGCGTTGTCGGAGCAGATGCGGATGTCGCAGGACATGGCCAGCTCACAGCCGCCGCCCAGGGCGAAGCCGTTCACCGCGGCGATGACGGGCAGGGGGAAGCTCTCCACCGCCAGGAAGATGTCGTTGCCCAGCTTGCCGAAGGCCTCGCCCTCCGCACGGCTCATGGTGGACATGGAGCCGATATCGGCCCCCGCCACAAAGCTCTTGTCGCCGGCGCCGGTGAGCACCACGCAGCGCACCGCGTTCTGGTCGATGGCCTCGAAAGCGGCCTTCAGGTCAGCCAGCACCTCGGGGTTCAGGGCGTTGAGCGCCTTGGGGCGGTCGATGGTGAGGACAGCCACGGCGCCCTGTACTTCACAATTCACAAATGACATCGGTTTGCCTCCTTAAATGATGTATAAAGAATGTGGGAAAACAGGGAACGGTATCCCGGCCCGCTCTCGACATTTTTTTAACAAACCATGGGCAAAGGCGAACGGCAAGGAGCCGGACAGCCTTTGCCGGTCATGCCGCGTGGGGGAGGGGCGGAAATCGTTCCCTATATTCTGCTTCCAGTATACTTCCTTTGCCCGCCCATTGCAAGGCTTTTGTGTGAACTTGTCCGGCTCAATTTTCCCACTGTGTCAAAAAAGCTGGAGGAGGAGCGTCTGGAGCCAGCCGGCCAGAGGTATGTAGGCGATGGGCAGGAAAATCGATGGGAGCATATTGCCCACCTTGATTTTTTCCTTTCCCAGCTCCAGCATATTGATGGCGATGGCAATGATGAGCGCGCCGCCCACGGCGGTCATCTCGGTGATAACGGCCCCGGGCAGGTAAGGCCCCACCCAGCCCGCCAGCAGGGTGATCCCCCCCTGGTAAACCAGCAGCGGGACGACGGAGAACATCACCCCAAACCCCATGGTGGCAGCGAAGGAGATGGAGGTCACCCCGTCGATGACGCCCTTGGACACGATGATCTCGTAATTATGGTTCAGCCCCGCCTCAATAGAGCCGGTGATAGCCATGGCCCCCACGCAGAACAGCAGGGAGGCGTTGACGAAGCCCTCGGTGAAACGGCTGTCCCCCTCCCCTTTGACAACCCTGGTGCGGATCAGGTCCCCGGCCCCCTCCAGGCGGCGCTCAATGTCGATGGCATTCCCGATGATCGTCCCGACAACCATGCACACGATGACGCACAGCATATCCTGGGTGCCGATGGTGCTGCCGATGCCGATGCCCAGCACACACAGGCCCAGGGCGTGGGTGAGGATGGACATGAGCCGGTCGCTGATGAGGTTTTTGAACAGAAGGCCCAGCCCGCCCCCCAGCAGGATCAGCAGCATATTGACAAAGGTTGCCGGCATGGCGCGTCACCTCGGTGTTTTCTCAAAGTAAGTCCGGGTCTGGGCCGCGTTTTCCAGTATGGCGTCCCGCAGCGCCCGGACCGAGGGGAACTTCCGCTCCGGCCGCAGGCGGGCGCAGAACTCCACCCGGATTTCCTTCCCATACAGGTCGCCGCCATAGTCCAGAATCCAGGGCTCCACGGTAACGGCGGTCCTGTCCTGGTTCACCGTGGGGCGCGTCCCCACGTTGGTCACAGCCATCCATTCCCCCTCCGGGAGGAGCACACGGCTGGCGTACACCCCGAAGCCGGGGGCGATGACCCCCTCGGGCACCAGCAGGTTGGCGGTGGGGGCGCCCAGGGTGCGGCCCAGCTCGTGGCCGTGCACCACCTTGCCGGACAAAATGTGGGGATGGCCCAGGAAGCAGGTGGCCTGTTCGGCGCTGCCCTCCGCCACCAGGGAGCGGATATAGGTGGAGGACACGGTGACCCCGTTCAGCTCCACCCTGGGGATGATGTCGCAGCCCATCCCCAGCCGGGCGCACTCCGACTCCAGCCGACGGGGGCTGCCCTCCCCCCGGTAGCCGAAGTGGAAGTCGTGCCCCGCCACCACGTGGACCGCCCCCAGCTCCTCCCGCAGATAGCGGCCCACAAAGTCCCGCCAGTCCATCTGCCGCATCACGTCAAAGGGGGCCACTACCAGCTCCCGGATGCCATACCGCGTCTCCATCAGCCAGCGCCTGTCCTCCACCCCGGTAAGCAAGGGGACGGGCTTCCCCGTGAGGGCGGCGGCGGGACTCCGATCGAAGGTGAAGGCGCAGGGGAGGGCGTTCCGCTCTTTTGCCCGCTCTGCCACACGGCGCAGCAGCGCCCCGTGGCCCAGATGCACCCCGTCAAAAAACCCCAAGGCAATTACTCTCTGTTGATTGCTCATTAAAAACTACACCTCGAAAAAGCTCTTGACGGTGGTGAGCTTACCATCTGCCGCCTTGGCAAGGGCCAAAAACGCCTTGTCCATGCCGTACACACGGTATTCCCCGTCCGCCACGCCGGGAGCGCTCAGCACCGCGCCATTGCGGATCTTCTTCTCCGCGCGGTCGCTTTTCAGCGTCAGCCGGGGCCTGTCCCTAAACAGGGCGTCCACCGGCAGCAGGCGGGCCTCCCCCTCTCCCCGGTCCACGGCCTGCTGGACGGCTTCCAACACAACGGAATCAGCAAGGGTAAAGCCTGCCGCCTTCACACGCCGCAGGGAGCTCATGCACCCGCCGCAGCCCAGGGCCTGGCCGATGTCGTGGCACAGGGTGCGCACATAAGTACCCTTGGAGCAGACCACCCGGAGGGTGAAGTCTTCCCCCGCCTCCGGCCAGCCCAGCAGCTCCAGGGCGTGGATGGTGACGGGCCGGGGCTGGCGCTCCACCTCCCGGCCCTTCCGGGCCAGCTCGTACAGCTTTTTGCCGTTTATCTTGATGGCGGAGTACATGGGGGGGATTTGCTCGATGTCCCCGGTGAATTGGGCCAGCACCGCCCGGAGTCGCTCCCCTGTCACATCCGCAGGCCGCTCCTCCAGGATTTCCCCGGTGGTATCCTGGGTATTTGTGACAACTCCCAGTCTTAACCCGGCAATATACTCCTTATCGGAATCGGCGGCAAACTCCACCGCCCGGGTGGCCCGGCCGATGAACACGGGCAGCACCCCGGTGGCCATGGGGTCCAGGGTTCCGGCGTGGCCCACCCGCTTCTCGTGGAACATCCCCCGCAGCTTGGCGCACACGTCCATGGAGGTCCAGCCGGCAGGCTTGTCTATGATTATAATACCATTTGGCATGGAACGCCCCCCCTTTGTAATCTGTAGGGGCGGATATCATCCGCCCGTTGGATATGGTATGCGTCCGGGGAATGCGGGCGGACAATGTCCGCCCCTACAGGGTCAATCCTGGTTCGGTTCTGCCAGCTGCGCGTCGATGGCGGACAGGATGGCCTGCTCCGCGTCCTCCACCGTCCCCTGAACGGTGCAGCCGGAGGCCGCCCTGTGCCCCCCGCCACCTAAACGGGCGCACACCTTGGTGGCGTTGAGCAGGTCGGCGCGGGTGCGCACAGAGATGCGGCACTCGCCGCCCTCGTGCTCCCGGATGGTGGCGGTGTGGAGCACCCCGTCGATCTGGCCCAGGAAAGCGGCGATATCGTCGGTGTCCTCCATGGTGGCCCCGACCCGGGCCATCATATCCAGAGAGATGGGGGCCACCGCCACCGTGCCGCCGTGGTACAGCCGCATATGCTGCAAAATCAGGCTTTCCAGCTTCATCCGCGCCATGGATTTGGTGCGGAAGTGCCGCTTGTTCAGCGCCTGAAAGGGGATGCCCTGCTCCATCAACGCCGCCGCCACCCGGTGGGTATGGGGGGTGGTGTTGGCGTACACGAAGCAGCCGCAGTCGGTGGACACCGCCACGTACAGCGGGGTGGCGATGTCCTTGTCCATCACGCCCAGCTCATTGCAGATTTTCCAAATGATCTCGCCGCAGGCGGCCTTGTCCGCCTCCAGGCAGGTCTCCTTGGCGAAAAACTCGTTGGAGGGGTGGTGGTCGATGGCCAGGTCAATGCGCCCCTTGTAGGGC
>X363_Desmarests_Spiny_Pocket_Mouse__coassemble_924_pt1 | contig 13296 bp, 11 predicted proteins | sample X363_Desmarests_Spiny_Pocket_Mouse__metabat2_low_PE_031 | metagenome-assembled genome bin X363_Desmarests_Spiny_Pocket_Mouse | reverse complement strand
GGAGATGATGAAGTCGCTGGACAAGCTGATCCGGTTCATCGGCTTTGCCCTGATTCCCATCGGCGCGGCGCTGTTCTACAACGAGATGGCCATCCAGGGCAACCCCTTCGACGTGGCGGTGCCCGCGGTGGTGGCCGCCCTGATCGGCATGATCCCCGAGGGGCTGTACCTGCTCACCAGCGTGGCGCTGGCGGTGTCCGTCATGCGTCTGGCCCAGCGGGACACCCTGGTCCACGAGCTGTCCGCCGTGGAGACCCTGGCCCATGTGGACGTTCTGTGCGTGGACAAGACGGGCACCATCACCCAGCCGGAGATGTCGGTGCGGGAGATCGTCCCCCTGGACGAGGACTGCTGCCCCGCGGCGAAGGTGGAGGAGATCTTCAACGCCTACTATCAGGCCATCGACGCGGACAACGACACCGCCCGTGCCATGGCGGAGCGGTTCAACAAATCCTCCTTCTGGCAGGTGGAGCGCACGGTTCCCTTCACCTCCGCCAACAAGTGGTCGGCGGTGGCGTTCAAATCCCATGGGATCTATGTGGTGGGGGCCCCTGAGTTTATCATGAAGGCCCGGTACGCCGATCTGGAGCATATGGTCACCCCCTATCAGGAGCAGGGCAGCCGGGTGCTGCTGCTGGCCCGCTGCGGCAACGCAGCCATGGAGGCGGGCATCACCGGCCCGGTGGAGCCCCTGGCCCTGGCGGTGATCAGCAACCCCATCCGGGAGGAAGCCCCCGAGACCTTCCGATACTTCGCCGGTCAGGGGGTCACCGTGAAGGTGATTTCCGGGGACAACCCGGCCACCGTGTCCGCCGTGGCCCTTCAGGCAGGGATCGAGGGGGCGGACCGGTTTGTGGACGCCGCCACCCTGAAGGAGCCTGCCGACTACGCCCGGGCGGTGCGGGACTGCAACGTGTTCGGCCGGGTGACCCCGGATCAGAAGCGCAAGCTGGTCAAGGCCCTGCAAAAGGCGGGGCACACGGTGGCTATGACCGGCGACGGCGTCAACGACGTGCTGGCGCTGAAGGACGCCGACTGCGGCATCGCCATGGCCTCCGGCTCGGAGGCGGCGTGCCAGGTGGCCCAGGTGGTGCTGCTGGACTCCAACTTCGCCTCCATGCCCCAGGTGGTGCAGGAGGGGCGGCGGGTGATCAACAACATCCAGCGGGCGGCGGCCCTGTATCTGGTGAAAAACATCCTGTTCTTCTTCCTCTCCCTCATCACGCTGATCACGGGGCTGTTCTCCGTTAGCTTCCCGCTGCCCTTCGTGCCCATCCAGCTCACCCTGATCAGCGCCCTGACCATCGGCGCGCCCTCCTTCGTGCTGGCGCTGGAGCCCAACCACGAGATTGTCAAGGGCCGGTTCATGAGCAACGTCCTCCGGCGGGCCCTGCCGGGGGGGCTGACCAATATCGTGCTGATGATTTTCATCCAGCTGTTTACCCTGGCCTTCTCCTTTGAGCGGGTCACCCTGTCCACCCTGGCCACCGTTATCATGGGCGAGGTGGGGCTGCTGGTACTGTATTATATCTCCAGGCCGCTGGACTGGAAGCGGTGGACCCTGCTGGGCGCCATGGCGGCGGCCTTCACGGTGGCGGTGCTGGCGTTCGGCGAGTTTTTCCAGCTCACGCCGCTGGACTTCCAGTCGGCACTGGTCATCATTGTGTTCCTGATGCTCACCCCGTCGGTGATCTATGTGTTCGAGCGGGGCGTGGAGCTGATCGAGGTGCTGGCGGCGGCGTGCAGGGAGAGGCTGGGCGCGCCCAGACCGAAGCGCGCCGGGGCCCGGGAGCGGTAAATTCTGAGATAGCTAAAAGCTCCGCCTCACCAAATTGGTGAGGCGGAGCTTTTAACCTGTGGGTATCATTCCTCGGCGGCCGCGTGGTCGTGCTCGTGACAGCAGGCGCAGTCGCCGGCACAGAACTGCTCGGGCTCGTAGGCGATGCCGTTTTTGTCATAGTAGTTCTTGATGGCGGCGCGCACCGCCTCCTCTGCCAGCACGGAGCAGTGGATTTTGTGGGCGGGCAGGCCGTCCAGCGCCTCCACCACCGCCTGGTTGGTGAGGGACAGGGCCTCCTCCACCCGCCTGCCCTTGATGAGCTCGGTGGCCATGGAGCTGGTGGCAATGGCGCTGCCGCAGCCGAAGGTCTCGAACTTCACGTCCACAATGACGCCGTCCTCAATTTTGAGGTACATCTTCATGATGTCGCCGCACTTGGCGTTGCCCACCTCGCCCACGCCGTCGGCGTTTTCGATCTCGCCCACGTTCCGGGGGTTGCGGAAGTGGTCCATCACCTTTTCACTGTATAACATAGCTGCGCTCTCCTCTCTGCAAAGCTTTCCAAACGGGAGACATATCCCGAAGATAATTGACGACCTCAATGACGGCGGTGACGATGGCGTCCACGTCCTCCAGGGTGTTGTCCCGGTCCAGGGTGAGCCGGAGGGAGCCGTGGGCCACCTCGTGGGGCCTGCCGATGGCCAGCAGCACGTGGCTGGGATCCAGGGAGCCGGAGGTGCACGCCGAACCGGAGGAGGCAGCCACCCCCTTGTCATCCAGCAGCAGCAGCAGGGACTCGCCCTCGATGCCCTCGAAGCAGAAGCTCACGTTGCCGGGGAGCCGGCGCTCCCGGTCGCCGTTGAGGGCGGAGTGGGGGATGGCGGACAGGCCGTCAATGAGGGCGTCCCGGAGCCGGGCGACATAGGCGCCGTTTTCCGCCATGTGGGCGCAGGCCTCGTCCAGGGCCGCGGCCATGCCCAGAATGGCGGGGAGGTTCTCCGTGCCCGCCCGGCGGCCAGACTCCTGGGCCCCGCCGTGGATGAAGGTGAGCAGGGGGGCGCCCCGGCGGACATACAGCGCGCCCGCCCCCCGCGGGCCGTGGAACTTGTGGCCGGACAGGGAGAGCATATCAATATTCATGGCCTCCACGTCGATGGGCAGGTGGCCCACCGCCTGCACCGCGTCGGTGTGGAAGGGGATCTTTTTCTCCCGGCACAGCGCGCCGATCTCGGCGACAGGCTGGATGGCGCCGATCTCGTTATTGGCGAACATGACGGATACCAGGGCGGTGTCCTCCCGGATGGCGGCGGCCACGTCCTCTACCTTCACGATGCCGCTCTCATCCACGCCGAGCAGGGTGACCTCAAAGCCCTCCTTTTTCAGCGCTTCCATGGTGTGCAGGACGGCGTGGTGCTCGATGGCGGTGGTGATCAGGTGCTTTTTGCCCTTCAGCGCCCCCACCCGGGCGGCGCTGACGATGGCCTGGTTGTCGGCCTCGCTGCCGCCGGAGGTAAAAATAATCTCCCTGGGCTGGGCCCCGATGTGTCGGGCCACCGCGTCCCGGGCGGCCTGGAGGGCCTCTTTGGCCTGTTGTCCCGGGGAGTGGAGGCTGGAGGGGTTGCCCCAGAACCGTTCCATGCCCTCCGTCATGGCCCGCTGGGCGGCGGCGCTGGTCTTGGTGGTTGCGGCGTTGTCCGCGTAGATCATGGCTTGATCCATCTCCTTATCTTTGAAAACGTCCGGGCCCCGCGCCGCGAACAGGCGGGGCGTGATGCCCGGAAATATCCACGTGGGGAAATCATACCGTAAAAAGCATACCTTGTCAATAGGAATTCGAGAAATTGTTTTTTCACTTACCCTGTCTGCCATGCATATTGTCGATGTTTATACGGTAATATTATGGATAATTATCCGAATATGTGGAATATTGCCCAGAAAAGCCGGGAGGAAATCGGATAACTATGCAAAAAATCACTTGCCAACCGGGGGGCGGGGTAGTATACTCTTACAAACGGCATGGAAACGTGCCATGCGACATAGGAAAAACGGAGGGATTTACCGTGACTGACGTGAAAAAAGTAGTGCTTGCCTATTCCGGCGGATTGGATACATCCATCATTATTCCCTGGCTGAAGGAGAATTACAACAACCCGGAGATCATCGCCGTGTCCGCCGACGTGGGCCAGGGGGACGAGCTTGACGGCCTGGAGGAGAAGGCCCTTAAGACCGGGGCCTCCAAGCTGTACATTGAGGATCTCACCGACGTGATGGTGGATGAGGTCATCATCCCCTCCATGATGATGGGGGCCAAATACGAGGACTATCTGCTGGGCACCGCCTTCGCCCGGCCCGTCATCGCCCGCCGCCTGGTGGAGATCGCCCGAAAAGAGGGGGCGGACGCCATCTGCCACGGCTGCACCGGCAAGGGCAACGATCAGGTCCGCTTCGAGCTGGCCATCAAGCGCTTCGCCCCCGAGATGAAGATCATCGCCCCTTGGCGGGAGTGGTCCATCAAGGGCCGGGACGAGGAGATCGACTACGCTGAGGCCCACAACGTGCCCCTGAAGATTTCCCGGGAAACCAACTATTCCAAGGACAAGAACCTGTGGCACCTGTCCCACGAGGGGCTGGATCTGGAGGACCCCGCCAACGAGCCGCTGTACGACAAGCCCGGTTTCCTGGAGATGGGCGTGTCCCCCCTCCAGGCCCCCGACGCGCCCACCTATGTCACCCTGGACTTTGAGAAGGGCTGGCCTGTGGCCGTCGACGGGGAGAAAATGAAGGCCTCCGACATCATCCGCAGGCTGAACAAGCTGGGCGGGGACAACGGCATCGGCCTGCTGGACATCGTGGAGAACCGTCTGGTGGGCATGAAGGACCGGGGCGTGTACGAGACGCCGGGGGGCTCCATCCTCTATCGGGCCCACGAGGTGCTGGAGATGATCTGCGTGGACAAGGACACCAAGCACATGAAATCCAAGCTGGCGGTGGATTTCGCCGACCTGGTGTACAACGGCAAGTGGTTCACCCCCCTGCGGGAGGCCCTCCAGGCCTTCGCCGTGGACACCCAGAAGCACGTCACCGGCACGGTGAAGCTGAAGCTGTACAAGGGCAACATCATCACCTCCTCCGTCACCTCCCCCGAGACGCTGTACTCGGAAAATCTGGTGACCTTTGAGGAGAGCGACTACAACCAGGACGACGCCACCGGCTTCATCAACCTGTGGGGCCTGCCTGATAAGGTCCAGGCGCTGCGGGAGCAGGGGAAGCTGTAATTTGGGAGAATGGCGTCATGAATCATAGCGAGTTTTGGGAGGCGTTGGATCAATTAGTCGCCAACTCGGAAATTGTAATTGACAGGCCAAAGGGAACAGCCCATCCACGATATCCTGATTTCATTTACAGGGTTGATTATGGATATTTAAAAAACACGTCGTCCATGGACGGCGCCGGGATAGACGTATGGGTGGGAAGCGGCGATAAAAAGATTGACGCGATCATGTGCACCGTGGATTTAATGAAACAAGATTCAGAAATCAAAATACTGATTGGATGCACAGAAGAAGAAAAAGCAATCGTATATGAAACGCACAATGAAACACAGTTTATGAAGGGTATTTTAATACGCCGATAAAAAGGAGCGATTTGTTATGAAACTCTGGGCAGGCCGTTTCCAGAAGGAGACCGACACCCTGGTCAACGACTTCAACTCCTCTATCGGTTTTGACGCCCGGCTGTACGAGCAGGACATTCGGGGCTCCATGGCCCACGCCGCCATGCTGGGCAAAACCGGGGTCATCGAGGAGCACGAGGCGGAGAAGATCGTGGAGGGCCTCCGGGCCATCCTGGCGGACATCGAGGCCGACCGGGTGGAGTTCTCCCTGGACAATGAGGACATCCACATGAACATCGAGGCCCTGCTGACCCAGCGCATCGGCCAGACGGGCAAGCGGCTGCACACCGCCCGGTCCCGCAACGACCAGGTGGCCACCGATTTTCGGCTGTACGTGAAGGAGGAAATCCCCCACATCATCGGCCTGGTGCTGGACCTGGAGCGGGTGCTGGTGAAGAAGGCAAGGGCAAATCTGTCCACCGTCATGCCGGGGTATACCCATCTCCAGCGGGCCCAGCCCACCACCTTCGGCCACTATATGATGGCCTACGCCAATATGCTCAAGCGGGACGTGACCCGGCTGGAGGACTGCCTGGAGCGGATGGACGAGTGCCCCCTGGGCTCCGGGGCCCTGGCGACTTCCACCTACCCGGTGGACCGGTTCCAGACCGCCGCCGAGCTGGGCTTCGCCAAGCCCACCGATAACTCCATGGACTCGGTGGCCGATCGGGACTATGCCATCGAGCTGCTGTCCGCCCTGTCCATTTTGATGATGCACCTGTCCCGGTTCTCCGAGGAGATCATCCTCTGGTGTTCCTGGGAGTTCAAGTTCGTGGAGCTGGACGACGCCTATTCCACCGGGTCGTCCATCATGCCCCAGAAGAAGAACCCGGACGTGGCCGAGCTGGTCCGGGGCAAGACCGGGCGGGTGTACGGCTCCCTCATCACCCTGCTCACTGTGATGAAGGGCCTGCCCCTGGCCTATAACAAGGATATGCAGGAGGACAAGGAGCCGGTGTTCGACGCCATCGACACCGTGGAGCTGTGCGTCCCGGTGTTCGCCGCCATGCTGGACACCCTGACGGTGAAGGACAAGAACATGGCCCGGGCGGCGTCGGTGGGCTTCATCAACGCCACCGACTGCGCCGACTACCTGGTGAAGAAGGGGATGCCCTTCCGGGAGGCGTACATGATTGTGGGGCGGCTGGTGCATATGTGCATCCGCACCGGCGAGAGCCTGGACACCCTGCCCCTGAAGGACTTCCGAGCCATCTCCGGGCTGTTCGACGAGAGCGTGTACGACGCCCTCCAGCTCAAGACCTGCGTCAACGAGCGGAAGGTGTACGGCGGCCCGTCGGAGGAGAGCGTGAAGCAGCAGATCGCCCTCATTGAGGCGTTCGTGGCCCAGCGGAAGCCGGAGGCGTGATATGGAGCTTTTTCCCTATTTCAAAAGCGTGGCGGACCAGGATCGGTGCCCGGTGGTGCTGTGCGATTTGAGCCATACGATCATCTATATGAATCCGGCGGCGGGGGCGCGGTACGCCAAGAGGGGCGGAATGGCCTTGGTGGGCCAAAGCCTGCTGAACTGCCACGGCCCCCAATCCAATGAGATGATCGAGCGGGTGGTGGACTGGTTCGCCCAGAGTGAAACGCACAATTTGATGTACACCTACCGTAACGACAAGGAGAACAAGGACGTTTACATGGTGGCCCTGCGGGACGGGGACGGAACGCTCATCGGCTACTATGAGAAGCACGAGTATCGAAGCCCAGAGACCATGGGACTGTATGATTTCAAGCCGTGACCGCGGCACGGGACGTGACGAATGAATGAGTAAACCTAAAATCTATATCGACGGCAGGGAGGGCACCACCGGCCTTCAAATCTACGAGCGGCTGGGGAACCGGGACGACATCGACCTCTTGCTGATCGACGAGGACAAGCGGAAGGACACGGCCGAGCGGGCCAAACTGCTCAACGCCGCCGACCTGGCGTTCCTGTGTCTGCCTGACGCCGCGGCCCGTGAAGCGGTTTCCCTGGTCGCCAACGAGAACACCAGGATCATCGACTGCTCCACCGCCCACAGAACTACAGCGGGTTGGGTATACGGCTTCCCGGAGCTCCACACACAGCGGGGGAAGATCAAAACCGCCAAGCGGGTGGCCAATCCGGGCTGCTACGCCACCGGCTTTTTGTCCCTGATCCGGCCGCTGGTGGAGCTGGGGGCGCTCGCCCCGGATGCCTGCGTGGCCTGCCACGCCCTGTCCGGTTACACCGGGGCGGGGAAGAAGGCCATCGCCCAGTATACCGAGCCGGAGCGCGAACAGGAGCTGGACTCCCCCCGGCATTACGCCGTGTCTCTGGGGCACAAGCACATCCCGGAGATGATGGCGGTGAGCGGCCTTGTCCGCAAGCCCATTTTTATGCCCATGATCTGCGATTTTCCCCAGGGCATGACGGTGACAGTGGCGCTGTACGCCGATCAGCTGCGAGAGGCCGCGTCCATTGATGCCCTGCGGGGACTGTACGGCGAATACTATGCCGGAAGTCCCATCGTTCAGCTCCGCCCTGCCGACGCGCCCAGCTGCGGCTTCATCGGCTCAAACAATCTGGCGGGAAAGGATATTTTGCAGATTTTTGTCAACGGGAACGGGGAGCAGCTGATGCTCACCGCTCGGCTGGACAACCTGGGCAAGGGGGCCTCCGGGGCGGCGGTGCAGAACATGAACCTGATGCTGGGCTTCGAGGAGACCAAGGGGCTGAATTTGGACTGACGAACGCTCAGAACAAGGGCCCTGCCCGATCTGTAGGGCGTGACTACCGGGCACGCCGTTGTGAAATAAAACAGCGGGCTGTGGCCGTCGTGCCCTGCGGGCAAGACGACCCGGCCCGCCGCAAACAGGAGGAAAACGGATGATGTTGAAAGAAATTTCCGGCGGTGTGTGCGCCGCCAAGGGCTTCCGGGCGGCGGGGGTGCGCTGCGGCGTGAAGGCCAAGGCGGCGCAGGGGGACGGCAACCAGCCGGTGGTGGCCTCCATGAAGGACTATCTCACCGGCAAAAAGGATCTGGCTATGATCCTGTCCGACTGCGACTGCGCCGCCGCTGCCGTGTACACCATGAACCGGGTGAAGGCCGCCCCCATCTACGTGACCATGGGCAATCTGGAGGACGGGGTATGCCGGGGGATCATCGCCAACAGCGGCAACGCCAACGCCTGCGCCCCCATGGGCCACGAGAACGCGGAGCGGATGTGCTCGGCGGCGGCCCGGGCCACCGGGCTGAAGCCCACCGATTTTGTGGTGGCCTCCACCGGCGTCATCGGCCAGGAGCTGAACATTGCCGCCATCGAGGGCGGGGTGCCCGCCCTGGTGGAAAGCCTGAGCGGGGACGGCTCGGACACCGCCGCCAACGCGGTGATGACCACCGACACGGTGAAGAAGGAGACCGCCGTCTCCCTCGCCATCGGCGGGAAAACCGTCACCATCGGGGCCATCGCCAAGGGCTCCGGCATGATCCACCCCAACATGGGCACTATGCTGTGCTTCATCACCACCGACTGCGCCATCACCCACGATGTGCTCCAGGAGGCCCTCCACGAGATCGTCCCCCGCACCTTCAACCGGGTGACGGTGGATGGGGACACCTCCACCAACGATATGTGCGTGGTGCTGGCCAACGGCATGGCGGGCAACGAGCAGATTGAGTGGAAGAACGACGATTACACCCTGTTCTGCAAGGCCCTCTATCAGGTGTGCGAGACCATGGCCCGGGCCATCGCGGGCGACGGCGAGGGCGCCTCCCGGCTGATCACCTGCACCGTGCGCTCCGCCCGCAGCGAGGACAGCGCCGAGCGCCTCGCCAAGGCGGTGGTGGGCTCCTCTCTGGTGAAGGCGGCCATGTTCGGCGCGGACGCCAACTGGGGGCGGGTGCTGTGCGCCATGGGCTATTCCAAGGCGCCCTTCCGCCCGGAATATGTGGATGTGAAATTCTCCTCCATTTTCGGGGAGGTGGCCGTGTGCGAAAAGGGCACCGGGCTGGACTTCGACGAGGAGCTGGCGAAAAAAATCCTGACTCAGGACGAGGTGGCCATCGACGTATCCCTCAACGAGGGGGAGCACGAGGCCACCTGCTGGGGCTGCGACCTGACCTACGACTATGTGAAAATCAACGGCGATTATCGCACTTGAGGGCCTTCCCGGCCCTGCGGGCCGGGAAGGCCCGGAAGAAATGAATAAAGGTGGTTATCATCCATGTCCTCCCTCATTGACCGCGCCCAGGTGCTGGCCGAGGCCATGCCCTATATCCAGAAGTACAGCGGCAAAACCGTTGTGGTGAAATACGGCGGCAACGCCATGATCTCGGGGGAGCTGCGTCAGGCGGTGATCTCCGACCTCATCCTGCTCTCCCTGGTGGGGGTGCGGGTGGTGGTGGTCCACGGCGGCGGGCCGGAGATCAGCGATATGCTGAAGCGGCTGGGACACCAGTCCAGGTTTGTGGACGGCCTGCGCTACACCGATGAGGAGACCATGGAGGTGGTCCAGCAGGTGCTGTGCGGCAGGGTGAATAAGGACCTGGTGGCCCTCATCAACGGCCAGGGCGGCCGGGCCGTGGGCCTGTGCGGCATGGACGCCGACCTGTTCCAGGCGGCGCGGCTGGACGAGAAGTACGGTCTGGTGGGCTCCATTGAGAAGGTGGTCCCCGACGTGGTGGAGGATTCGCTCCACAACGGTTACATCCCCGTGGTATCCACCGTGGCCCGGGGCACAGACGGCCCCACGGCCTATAATGTGAACGCCGACACCGCCGCGGCCAAGCTGGCCATCGCCATGGGGGCGGAAAAGCTGCTGCTGCTCACCGACGTGCGGGGGCTGCTCACCGACCCCGGCGACGAGGACACGCTGATCCCCCTGGTGCGGGCCTCCGAGGTGCCGGGGCTGGTGAAGGACGGCGTCATCCAGGGCGGCATGATCCCCAAGATCGACTGCGCCGTGGAGGCGGTGCGCTCCGGCGTGAAGAGCACCGTCATCCTGGACGGGCGCATCCCCCACTCTATCCTCATTGAGCTGCTCAGCGACGCGGGCGTGGGCACCATGATTACGGTTTAGCGTCCGGGCCGTCGCGAACAGGCGGGGCGTGAGATCAATAAGGAGGTCGTTGAACTTGACTTTTGAGGAATTGAGAGAGCTGGACAGCCAATACGTCGTCCAGAGCTATGGCCGCAATCCCATTACCATCGACCACGGGCAGGGGGCCGCCCTGTACAGCGTGGACGGCAGGGAGTACATCGACTTCGCCTCCGGCATCGGCGTGCTGTCGGTGGGCACCGCCCACCCGAAGTGGCAGGCGGCCGTCGCCGAACAGGCGGGCAAGCTGGGCCATGTCTCCAACCTGTACTACTCCGAGCCCTATATCAGGCTGGCGGAAAAGCTGTGCACCCGCTCCGGCATGGCGGCGGCCTTCTTTGGCAACTCCGGCGCGGAGGCCAACGAGGGCGTCATCAAGCTGGCCCGGAAATATTCCTGCGACAAGTACGGCCAGGGTCGGGGCACCGTCATTACCCTGAACCGCTCCTTCCATGGCCGCACCATCACCACCCTGGCCGCCACCGGCCAGGATGTGTTCCACAAGCACTTTTTCCCCTTCACCGAGGGCTTCCGCCGGGCGGACCCCGATCTGGACAGCGTAAAACAGGCGGCGGGGGACGACGTGTGCGCCGTACTGGTGGAGCTGGTCCAGGGGGAGGGAGGCGTGCTGCCCCTGGACCCGGCCTTTGTCCGGGAGCTGGCAAAGCTGTGCAACCACCGGGACTGGCTGCTGCTGGCGGACGAGGTGCAGACCGGCGTGGGCCGAACCGGCTCCCTGTTCTGCTTCCAGCAGTACGGGGTACAGCCCGATGCCGTCTCCTTCGCTAAGGGCGTCGCCGGGGGCCTGCCCATGGGGGGCTTCCTGGTGAATGAGCGGTGCCGCAAGGTGTTTGGCCACGGGGATCATGCCTCCACCTTCGGCGGCAACCCGGTATGCGCCGCCGCGGCCTGCGCGGTGCTGGACATTCTGGACGATGAGACCATCGCCCAGGTGAAGGAAAAGGGCGCGTATCTGCGCGACGCCATCGAGGCCATGGAGCTGCCCTGCCTGGGCAAGACCCGGGGGATGGGGCTGATGATCGGCGTGGAAGTGGCGAAGGGCTTCTCCAACAAGGAGCTGTGCACCAAGCTGAACCAGGGGGGGCTGCTGAGCCTCACCGCCGGGCCGGGGCTGCGGTTCCTGCCGCCGCTGACCATCACCAAGGACGAAATGGACAAGGGGCTGGCCATTCTGAAGGCCGTGCTTTCCTAAGCTAGAATCGCAGCATGGCAAATTTATACGATAGGGCAGACATCTACGACCTGCTGGAGACCGAGGAACGGTATCAAATCACCAAGCGCCATTGGGAACGGGTGCTGGCGGACAGACGAGTTCAGAGCCTGCTGGATGTGAGCATCGGTTCCGGCAATTTGACCCTGCCCTTGGCGGAATTGGGGGTACGGCTGTACGGCTCCGACCTGAGCGGGGCAATGCTGGACAGGTGCAGGGAGAAGGCCGGGAAAAGAGGTTTTCCGATTGACCTGCGGATCAGTGATTTCCGGAGGCTGGACGAGGGCTTTGACATGACCTTCGACTGTGTGGCCAGCACTGGGAACTCCCTGCCCTATGTGACCAACGCGGAAGTCCTGGACGTGCTGGCCCAGATGGACCGGCTGGTGAAATCGGGGGGTTATCTTTATTTTGATATCCGAAACTGGGACAGAATATTGGAGACGAAACAGCGTTTTTACCTGTATAACCCCACATTTCTCGACGATGTGAGGATGAATCTGGTGCAGGTTTGGGATCACCATGACGACGGTTCCATGACCTTTAACCTGCTCTATACCTTTGAGCGGGAAAACAAAATTTTTCAAAAGGAAATCTTTGAGGAGCACTATTTCCCCGTGAAGCGGCGCTTGCTGCTGGACCAGTTGGATCGGCTGGGGTACGGGGAGATTGACATCATGTGCCTTCCCGCTTTTCTGGAGACTGTGAAGCCGGAGGACGCCGATTGGTACTGTGTGCTTGCTCGAAAACGGGAGGCGTCAAGATGAAAAAAGACTTACTCAAGCTGCTGGACCTGTCCCGGGAGGACATCCACGAGATTCTGGATACGGCGGACCAGATGAAGTTCAGCCAGAAGCGCCATATCCCCCACGACCACCTGAAGGGCAAGACCCTGGCCATGATTTTCGAGAAGAACTCCACCCGCACCCGGGTGTCCTTCGAGGTGGGGATGTACCAGCTGGGGGGCCACGCCCTGTTCCTGTCCGGCAAGGAGAGCCAGATTGGCCGGGGGGAGCCGGTGGAGGACACCGCCCGGGTGCTGGAGCGGTACTGCGACGGCATCATGATCCGCACTTTCGCCCAGGCGGAGGTGGAGGGGCTGGCCCGGAAGGCATCCATCCCGGTGATCAACGGCCTCACCGATTTCGCCCACCCCTGCCAGGTGCTGGCCGACCTGATGACCGTCCGGGAGAAGATGACCCGGCTGGAGGGGCTGAAGCTGGCCTTTATCGGCGACGGCAACAACATGGCCGACTCCCTCATCGTGGGCGGGCTGAAGTGTGGCATGGAGGTGTCGGTGGCCTGCCCGGAGGGGTACGACCCCGACCCGGTGGTGCTGGATTTCGCCAAAGCGGCGGAGGGCAGCTTTGGGCTTTACCGTTCCCCCGCCGATGCGGTGAAGGACGCCGACGTGGTGGTCACCGACGTGTGGGCCTCCATGGGCCAGGAGGAGGAGCGGGCGGTGAGGGCCCGCGCGTTCGCCGGCTACTGCGTGGACGAGGAGCTGATGAAGCTCACCCATCCCGGCTGCATGGTGCAGCACTGCC